>Ga0075163_10012076_pt1 | contig 11250 bp, 9 predicted proteins | sample JI1023141ADNA_FD_71478 | JGI IMG/M metagenome (GOLD analysis project Ga0075163, IMG submission 71478) | Wastewater effluent complex algal communities from Wisconsin, to seasonally profile nutrient transformation and Carbon sequestration -... | ecosystem: Engineered > WWTP > Effluent > Algae...
GAAAACACCCTCTGGTCGCAGCGCAGCAATTTTGTCGACGTCCCGACCGACTGTCCGCAACGCGACGAGCGCCTCGGCTGGACCGGCGACGCGCAGGTCTTTGCGCCGACCGCCACCTACTTGCACGAGAGTCAGGATATCCTGCGCAAGTATGTCCGCGACATGATCGCCGACCAGCGCCCCGATGGCGCCATCCCGCATGTCGTCCCCGATCCGAGCCGCAATCACGAGGACATCGTTCCGGGATTCTACGGCTCGACCGGCTGGGGCGACGCCATCTGCGTCGTGCCGTGGACGCTCTATACCCACTACGGTGACAAAGAGATCCTCAGGGAAGCGCTGCCAGCAATGGTGCGCTGGAACGACTTCGTCTGGTCGATCAGCAATGGCCCGATCGTCCGCCCGCCAGCAGGCTGGGGCGAACGCGGTTTCACTTTTGGCGACTGGCTGCAGCCGCAGGGCGATTTCGCCAAACCCTACCCGACCATCGGCGACGACGCGGCAGCGACGATCTATCTCTACATCTCATCGACGCTCGCCGCGCAGGCGGCCCAGGTGGTTGGCGATATCGCGCAGGCAAATCGTCTGCAGGCCCGGGCTGAGACGGTGAAGGCGGCGTTCCAGCGCGAATTCATGACCGCCGCGGGGCGCATCGGCTACAACGACCAGACGTCGTATGCGCTGGCGTTCCTCTGGGACCTCGTCCCGGCAGAGCACGTCGCGGCCGCCAAGGGCTACTTCAAGGAAACCGTCGCACGCGCCCATGGCCGCATCGGCACCGGCTTTATCGGTACGCCCGCACTGCTGCCTGCACTGGTGAAGATCGGCGAGCCGAACCTCGCCGCAGCGGTGTTCCTCCAGGAAGGCCTGCCCGGCTGGCTGTTCCAGGTGAAGATGGGCGCCACCACCATCTGGGAGCGCTGGAATGCGCTCAATGAAGACGGCGTCGCCTTCGATCCGCAGATGAATTCCTACAATCACTACGCCTATGGCGCGGTGTGTCAGTGGCTGATCGAAGCGGTGGCCGGGTTCCGGCCCGATCCCGAAGCGCCGGGCTTTGCCCATATCATCTTCGAGCCGCTGATCATCCGCGAGTTGTCGCCGGTCAAGGCCCACCACGACTCGCGCGCCGGCCGCATCGATGCGGAATGGACCGTTGTCGGGGACGCCGTCACCTACGCGGTGAACGTACCGCCCAACGCCAGAGGCACACTCCTCCTGGCGGCCAACTATGTCGATGCCATCGTCGACGGAAAGCCGCTCGCCAGCGCGGGCGGAAACGAGAAAGCGCGAAGCCTGCTCGCGCCCGGACGTCACACCGTGACGTTCCGGATCAGCAGGACGGGCGGCTGAAGAAGCCGCAAGGGAGAGGACATCTCATCGCCGGCACCGCCGGCACAAAGGGAGGAATACGAATGACGTTCCTGACAAGCAGGCGCGCAATGCTCACTGCCGTGGCGGTGCTGGGCCTGAGCAGCGCACTGACCGGTCCGAGCTTCGCCGACGCGGTGACGCTCAGCTTTCTCGTCGACAACGCCCCGAGCACCGTGGCCTGGGCCAACCAGCTGAAGGCCGACTTCGAAGCGGCCAATCCGGACATCAAGGTCGAAATCGAGCAGCGTCCCGGTGGTGCCGACGGCGACAACCTCGTCAAGACAAAGCTCGCCACCGGCGATATGTCCGACGTGTTCAACTACAATTCGGGCTCGCTCTTCCAGCAGATCAACCCGACGCAGAACCTCGTCGATCTCAGCAGCGAGCCGTGGCAGGCCGACGTGCTGCCCTCGTTCAAGCAGGTCGTCACCGCCTCCGACGGTACCGTGCGCGGTGCGCCCTTCGGCGCCGCCATGGGTGGCGGTATCCTCTACAACATCCCGATGTTCAAGGAACTCGGCCTCAGCGTTCCCAAGACCTGGGACGAATTCATGGCCAACAACGAAAAGATCAAGGCGGCCGGCAAGGTGCCGGTGATCCAGACCTTCGGCGATACCTGGACCAGCCAGCTGTTCGTTCTGTCGGACTACTTCAACGTCGCGGCCGCCGTGCCGACCTTTGCGGCCGACTACACCGCCAACAAGGCCAAGTATGCGAGCACCCCGGCTGCTATGGCTGGTTTCCAGCACCAGGCCGACGTGTTCAAGGCCGGCTACCTCAATGCAGACTTCGCCGCCGCTAAGTTTGAAGACGGCGTCAAGGACGTGGCCACCGGCAAGGGTGCCCAGTATCCCATGCTGACCTTCGCCATCAGCACCGTACAGACCCTCGCCCCTGAGAACCTCAAGGACGTCGGCTTCTTTGCCACCCCCGGCACCGATGCCGCCAAGAACGGCGTCACCGTCTGGGAGCCGGCCGGCCTCTACATCCCGGCCAGCAACACCGAGCATCTCGACGCTGCCAAGAAGTTCGTGGCCTTCGTCGCCAGCAAGCAGGGCTGCGACGCGCTCAACAAGGCGGGTGGTGGCACCGGTCCGTATCTGATCAAGGGCTGCACGCTGCCCGCGGACGTGCCCCCGGCCGTTGCCGATCTCCAGGGCTACTTCAATGCGGGCGACACCAACTCGCCGGCGCTGGAATTCCTCTCGCCGGTCAAGGGCCCCTCGCTCGAGCAAATCACCGTTGCCGTGGGTTCGGGCATCACCTCGCCAGCTGATGGCGCCGCGCAGTATGATGACGACGTCAAGAAGCAGGCTCAGCAACTCGGTCTGCCGGGCTGGTAAGCCCAGGCTCACGTAAACGCTAGGGGACCCGGCGTCGGCGACGCCGGGTTCATCTTCGGAGGAGGACGAAATCGCAAGCATTGCGTCGACGTCTGCAGGAGCGAATCCGCGCACGCCCGCGCGCCGCGCCCCTTCTCCCTATCCCAACTGGTTCTATCTGCCGGCAGCCATCGTGTTCGGCGCGCTCTTTATCGCTCCCACGATTTCATCGCTGTTCTTCAGCCTGACCCGCTGGAACTTTCAGAGCGCGACCTTTATCGGGCTCGACAACTTCATCCAGTTCTTCCACGAGCAGAACCTCTACCAGGGCCTGATCAACACGCTGATCTACGGCGTGCTCACCTCGGGGCTCAAGGTGGTCCTGGGTCTCGCCTTGGGCATTCTGCTCACCGGGCGCATCGTCGGGCGCGGCTATCTGCGCTCTGTGGTCTTCTTCCCGGTTCTCGTGTCGACCGTCGGCGTCGGCATCACCTTCACCGCCATGATGCATCCCACCGCGGGTGTCATCAACACGACGCTGGCGCTCTTCAATATCCCCGGCCCCGGCTGGCTCACCGATCCGCGCCTGGCGCTGATCTCGGTGGCCCTCGTCGATGTGTGGAAGGGTGTGGGTCTGGCGACAGTCATCTACATGGCTGGGCTCGTCTCCATCTCGACCGACTACTATGAGGCCGCCGCGATCGACGGCGCGACCAACTGGCAGAAGTTCTGGAACATCACCCTGCCGCTGGTGATGCCGGCCACCACCACCGTCATCATTCTCAGCCTCATCGGCGGCTTGCGGTCGTTCGACCTGATCTGGGCCATGACCAAAGGCGGACCCGGCTTCACGTCCGACGTCATCGCCTCGGTGATCTACAAGCAGTATCAGGCGGGCTTTTATGGGCTCTCGACCGCCGGTAACGTCGTGCTCTTCGCCCTCGTTGCGGCGATCATTGTGCCGCTGTCGCTGATCCTCAATCGCCGGACGACCGAAGCATGACCCGCCGCGCCAGCGCCATCGTCCTCGGCCTCGTCGCCATCCTTGTGTCGGCCGTCATCTTCCTTGTGCCGTTCGCGTTCATCGTCATCCAGGCGCTCAAGGATGTCCGAGAATCGTCGGACCGCAGTTTCTCACTGCCGACCACCTGGCATCTCTGGGACAACCTCGTCGAGGTGCTGTCGACCCGCAACTACATGCTGGTCACCGCCTTCATCAATTCGATTATCCTCACCGTGGCGAGCGTCACCCTACTGGTTGTCTTCGGCGCCATGGTCGGCTTCATCTTGCAGCGGCGACCGTCGCGCTGGACCGGCATCGTCAATTTTTTCGTCCTCGCCGGACTGATCATCCCGCCGGCCGTCGTCCCCACCATCTGGGTTCTGCAGGGGCTTGGCCTGTTCAAGACGCTGCACGGTCTCGTCCTGATCGAAGTGGCCTACGGACTGAGCTTTTCAGTGCTGTTGTTCCGCTCGTTCATCGCCACGGTCCCGCGCGAACTGGACGAGGCTGCCATCATCGATGGGGCCGGGCCATTCCGGCTGTTCTTCGGCGTCGTGTTGCCGTTGCTGCGCCCAGTCGTCATAACGCTGATCGTCACGCAATCGGTGGCGATCTTCAACGACTTCACCAACCCGCTCTACTACCTGCCCGGCAACAAGAACGTCACTCTGCAGCTGACCTTGTTCAACTTCCAGAGCCAGTTCAATACGTCCTACAATCTGCTGTTCATGAACATTCTGCTGATCACCATTCCGCCGCTGATCGTCTACGTGTTCTTCAATCGGCAGATCGTCGCGGGACTCACGGCCGGCGCGGTGAAGGGCTGAAAGGGCAGGGAGCGGCGTCAGCGTGCGGCGCGCTTCCGCGCAACCAGAGGCGCCGACCTCAGGCTGCCGCGTGTGACGATCGGCATCGGTGTCAGCACTTCGCCGGCCGTCTCCTCCGACAGCAGCAGCCCCACGGCCGTTCGGCCCATCTCTTCGTGCGGCAACTCGATCGTCGTCAGCCCCGGACGCAGATAGGCCGCAAGTTCGTCATTGTCGAACGAGACGATCGAGACATCCTCGGGCACATGACGTCCGGCATCGGACAGCGCCTGATAGGCGCCGAACGCCAGTCGGTCGTTGAGGCAGAGCAACGCCTGGAACGGTGCTTTCTGGCCGATCAACTTGCTGACGAGGTCGTAGCCATGGTGCGGCTCCCAGTCCCAGCAGCTTTCTTCAGCAATGAACGTCAACCCGCGGTCGCTCATCGCCTGTCGGATTCCGGCGAGCCGCCGGCTCACCGTCTCTGAACGAAATAGTCCGCGCTCCACCAACTCGTTGTGGCCGATCAGTGCGATGCCGTCGCGATAGCCGGCGTCGGCGAGGAGTCCTACCGCCGTCTGGCCACCCTTGAACTCGTCGGGCAGCACCGTCATCCCGTATTTGGCACTGGTGCCGTTCAGCATGACCACACGGGTCGAGGCGGGCATGTCCGGCACGAAGATCTCGCGCGCGCGCATGGCGGCGAAGATGATGCCGTCGACCTGCCGGTCGAGCGCAGCTTCGATGGCCTGGACCTCCCGGGCCGGCTCGCCGCCGGTCTCGAGCACCAGCACCACATGGTTGGCGCGTTCGGCCTCGTGCAGCGCGCCGCGGATCAGGCCGCTGGCATAGCGCGTTGTCGCCACATAGTCGGAGATGAAGGCGATGGTGCGCGTCTTGTCGGTGCGCAGGGCCCGCGCAGCGACATTGGGGCGGTAGCCAAGCTTGGCCGCCGCCGCATGGACGCGCTCATGCGCTTCTGCCGACAGCCGCGTATCGGGACGTCCGGTGAGGATCATCGATGCGGCCGACGAAGACAATCCGGCCAGCCGTGCCACATCGGCGAGTGTTACGCGCTTCTTGGTCACGACGGCCTGTCTGATCCTCTCCCGCGGCCCTCAATACGAGGCGGGCCACGGCTTGACAATCTGCACGGCAGCATAGCACCTGCTAAAACCATTTAGCAAATTGGGAGTGGCCCTCGTGACTGTTGCACGACCGGACCATTGGCTGTGGGACTTCTGGCTCGCCGACGATGGTAGGACCCATCATCTGTTCTACCTGCATGCGCCGAAATCGCTCGGCGACCCGGACTTGCGCCACCGCAACGCCCGCATCGGCCACGCCACATCGACGGACCTGCGCAATTGGACGCACCACGCGCCGGTCTTCGACGCCGGCCCGCCCGGTGCGTTCGACGACACAGCCAACTGGACCGGCAGCGTCGCGCGCGGTCCCGATGGCCGATGGTATCTCTACTATACAGGCTCGCATTTCCTCTCCGTTGAGGCCAACACCAACATCGAGACCATCGGGGTTGCCGTTTCGGACGACCTTTTCACCTGGACGAAGCTGCCCGGCCCAGTCTGCCGTGCCGATCCGACCTGGTACGAAACCCTCGGCACCTCAAGTTGGCCCGAGGAGGCCTGGCGCGATCCCTGGGTGTTCCCCGATGCCGACGGCAAGGCCTGGCATATGTTTATCACCGGGCGAGCCAATAACGGCGATGACAGCCGACGCGGCGTCGTCGGCCACGCCGTCTCGACGGATATGGTGAACTGGAAGGTGCGCCCGCCGCTCAGTGCGCCCAACGTGGATTTTGCCCATCTCGAAGTGCTGCAGACGGCGACCATCGCGGGCCGGAACTACCTTCTGTTTTCCTGTGACACGCCGCGCCTGACCGGGAAGCTGAGCGGGCAAATGGGCGGCATCTGGTATCTGCCGGTGGCAACCTTCTCTGGACCGTTCGACATCGACACGGCAAGGCTCCTGGCGCCGCAACGGCTGTATGCCGGCCGCCTCGTTCAACAACGCGACGGCCAATGGGCGCTGATGGGGTTCAACAACGGCCCGCCCTTTGACGGCAGCATCAGCAATCCGATCCCGCTCAAGGTCGGCTCGGACGGAGCATTGGCGATCAACGAGGAGGCAAGCGCATGACCATTATCGAGGGGCGTGCCGAGCCCCATTTCCAGAACCTCGTCGAAGTCTTCGCCGCATCTTTCCGCGATCGGCCGACCATGGGCGCGGCGCTGTCCGTCTATAAGGACGGTGAGGAAGTCGCCTCCGTGTGGGGCGGCATCGCCGACGAGCGCAGCGGCACCAGATGGACGGCCGATACCGCGACCGTCATCTTCTCCTGCACCAAGGGGTTGATGTCCGTCCTCGTCGCTCAACTCGTCCAGGATGGACTCCTCGACTACGAGGCGCCGGTGGTGCGCTACTGGCCCGAATTCGGGGAGGCCGGCAAATCCGATGTCACCGTCGGGCAATTGCTCGCCCACCGCGCCGGCCTCAGTGCTCTGACCACCGACATCGATCTCGACCAGATGCTCGACTGGCAGACCATGGCGTCACTCCTTGCAGCCCAGGCGCCGCTCTGGCCGCCGGGAACTGGCTATGCCTATCACGCGCTCACCCATGGCTGGCTCACCGGCGAACTGGTCAGGCGCGTCACCGGCGTCTCCCCTGGCGCCTATTTCGCGCGTCGGATTGCGGCCCCGCTCGGCGCTGAAACCTGGATCGGCATTCCATCCGCACACACTCAGCCGATTGCCCATGTGCAGGTGTCGCAGGGGCTCGCAGATCTCTGGGTCGATGAGGCCGCCAAGGACAGTCCTGCGTCACCGCACTGGCCGTTCCGCGCCATGACCCTCGGCCATGCCCTGCCGGCGGCGCTTGTGACGCCCGATGGCGGCTTCAACGCCTCGCGTGTCCAGGCGGCCGAGATCCCCGGCGCCGGCGGCATCGCCACCGCGAGTGGGCTCGCTGCCATTTGGTCGGCAACAGTGGCGACGACGCGCGGCGTCCGCCTCTTGAACGACGATATGGTGGCGCGGGCCTCCCGCGTGGCAACCCAGGGGCCACCGGTGTTCGCACCGGTGCCGCCGTTCTCGCGCTGGGGGATGGGCCTCCAGCTTGATTCGGAAGCGCGCCGCTATCTCGGTCCTGCATCGTTCGGACATGATGGCGCGGGCGGGCAGGTGGGGTTCGCTGATCCGACCCAGCGCGTCGGATTCGCCTTTGTCACCAACTGGATGGAGGCCGGCAACGACCCTCGTGCCACCCGGATCATCGACGCCCTTCGCGCGGCGCTCAGCGCCCGAGCCTGACGCAGAAGGGCGCTTGACTCCGGTCGGCGTCATGGTGCTAAATCCTTTTAGCAGACAGTTCACCCAGCTGTCGGCATGAACCTGGAGGAGGTTATCGTGGGAGTGACGTCTCTCAAGGCGCTCGGCGCCTCGGCTGCGCTTGCGGTCAGTCTCATCGGTACGTCGGCCTTGGCTGCGCCCAGTTGCGGCACCGGCCCTGTCGTACTCAACAGCTATTTCGAAACGGGATTCCCGTTGCCCAGCAAGCTGGCGGAAGAGTTCACCAAGCAGTTCCCGAACGTTACGTTCAACATCAAGGAAGACCAGTTCAAGAACCTGATGGAGAACAGCCCGCGCGTGCTCGCGGGTGACAACGCGCCCGACCTGATCCGTCTGCCCAGCATCAGCGATCTCGTCGTCGATGGCCTGCTCAAGAATATGGACGGCTACTTCACCGATTTCGGCTGGGACAAGTTCCCGGCCTCGCAGCTGGTGCAACTGCGCATCAACGATTCCGGTCGGCCGCGCGGCGAAGGCTCACTCTACGCGATGGGCCTCAACTATTCCCTGACCGGCGTATTCTATAACAAGGAGCTGGCGGCCAAGATCGGCATGACCGAACCGCCCAAGACTCTCGCCGAACTCGACGCCCTGCTCGAAAAGGCCAAGGCGGCCGGTATCCAGCCGATCCAGGAATGGAACGCCCCCAATGCCGGTCTCGCCTTCCCGCTGCAGAACCTGATGGGCGCCTATGGCGACCCGACCCCGATCAACGACTGGATCTTCCAGAAGCCGGGCGCGACGATCGACACGCCCTCGAACCTCAAGGCCACCGAGCACCTCGAGCAGTGGATCAAGGCGGGCTATTTCCCGGCCGACGCCAATGCCATCGACTACGGCCAGAACATGGGTAAGTTCATCGGCGGCACCGGTCTGTTCCTGTTCAACGGCGACTGGGAGTCGGGCAATCTCGACAAGCAGATGGCTGGCAAGGCGGGCTTCTTCCTGATGCCGCCGGCCGTCGAGGGGGCCAAGCACGCCGCGATGTCGGCGCCGCTGACCTACGGTATCGGTGCCAAGGCCAAGAACGCCGACTGCGCCGCGTTCTTCCTCAACTGGGTGGCCACCAACGCCGACGCCCGCAAGATCAACGTCGATGTGGGCGGCTCCAACCCCGGCGGCCCGCCGGATCTGGCGATCCCCGCGGTTGCGCCGGGCTCAGTGACCGAAGCGACGCTGGCGGCCGGCAATGTGCTGGCCGGCGACAACGGCGCGATGGACTTCATCGCCAACGCCACCGGCGCGATCTTCGCCGAGGGCTGGACGCCGCAGTTGCAACTGCTGGTCGGCGGCAAGACCGACGCGGCCAGTGTACTCAAGGCCGTCCAGGCGGAGTATGAAAAGGAGCTGGCGCGCTGACGCCCAACTCTCTTCCTGCGTGGATTGATGACTGAGACGTCGACCTTACGACCGCAAGGCCCGCGACCCCAGACCTCCCGGGGTCGCGGTGCCATTGTGGCCTGGCTTTTCATTGCGCCGGCGTTGCTGTTCTACGGCATGTTCGTGCTCATCCCCATCGGCATCACGGTATACTATTCGCTGCTGCGCTGGAACGGCATTGGCGCCATGCAGTTCAAAGGCATCGCCAATTATATCACCGTTCTAAGCGAACCCGATCTGCTGCAGACCATCGGCAATGCGTTCCAGCTGGTGCTGTATTTCACTATCCTGCCGGTGGGCATCGGGCTTGGCGTCGCCCAGCTCATTCGCAAGCATCTGAGTGGCCGCTTCGGCACCACCGCCCGTACAATTCTCTTCATTCCCCAGGTCATCCCGCTGGTGGCCGCGGGTATTGCCTGGAGCTGGATGCTCGCCTCGAACGGCGTCATCAACCAGACGCTCCAGTTCATCGGCCTCGGCGGCATCACCCGTGGTTGGCTCGGCGATTTCGATTTCGCGCTGCCGGCCGTTGGCTTCATCGGCGCGTGGGTCCTGCTCGGCCTCTGCACCATGCTGCTGGTCACCGGCATTGCCAAGATCGACCCCACCCTCTACGAGGCAGCCAAGCTCGATGGCGCATCGGGCTGGGATGAATTCATCTACGTGACGCTTCCCGGTCTGCGTCAGGAGATCGGCGTCTGCATCACCGTCACGGTGATCGCAGCGCTCGCGAGTTTCGATATCGTCTACATCGCGACCGGCGGTGGACCAGGACAGACCACCACCGTCCCCGGCCTCGAAGTCTATCGGCTCGCCTTTGCGCACAGGCAGGTCGGCCTCGCCTCGGCCCTCGCTATCGTACTGATGGTACTGGTCATCGTCTGCATCCTGCCGATCCAGTGGATCATGCGGGAGCCGCGCAAATGAGCCAGTCTGCATCGCTTCAAGGCCAGTGGCTTGGCACGTTCGCCGCGCGCGGCATTCTTGTCCTCCTGATGTTCGTGACGCTGCTGCCGTTCATCACCATGTTCTCGGCCGCACTCGCGCCATCCGGGACGTATCCGCCGGGCCTCCAATGGCCGTCTGATCCGCAGTGGGGGAATTTTGTCGAGGCGTTCCAGTCGGCCAATCTCGATCGACTGCTGCTCTCGAGCCTCACCATCGTTGCGGGCGTGGTGCCGATCTCGGTATTGATCGGTACGATGGCCGGATTCGGCCTTGCCAAGCTCGCGCCGCGCGGCAGCAACATGGTCTATCTGCTGTTCGTGATCGGGCTGACGCTGCCGATCGAAGTGGTGATCATCCCGCTCTTTTATGAGGTGAAGTGGCTGGGCCTGCTCAACACCAAGCTGGCGATCATCCTTCCGCTGATCGGGCTCTACATGCCGTTCTCGATCTACTGGATGCGGGCGCATTTCGTGAATGTGCCGATCGAGATGAGCGAGGCGGCCGAGATCGACGGGGCCAGCGCCTGGCAGCAGTTCTGGCTCGTGCAGGTGCCGCTGGCGCGCGCCCCGCTGCTGTCGCTGGCGATCCTCCAGTTCCTGTGGACGTGGAACTCGTTCCTCCTGCCGATGGTACTGGTCGAGGTGCCGCTGGAGCGCACCATGGCCGGCGCACTCGGCGCCTTCCAGGGGCAATGGGGCACCAATATTCCGCTGCTCTGTGCCGGCTCGCTCCTCATCCTCGCCCCGACGATCATCCTGTTTCTCATCTTCCAGAAGCAGTTTGTCGCCGCACTGCTCCAGGGGGCGGTGAAGGGGTAAGTCGGCGCGGAACAGCCGATGGTCGTGCCTAGTGCGCAGCCATCACCCATTCGAAGTCCAAAGCGTAGAATGTCGTCAGCAGGGTGACCCCGGCCGCGCTGAGGTGGTCGTGATCCGCCAGCAGCGCCGCTCCGTCCTTGATTGGATTGCACCAGTCGGGCCCGCAGAACGGAACGGCCGGATCGATCAGGCGAATGTCCGGGTCGGCGCCGATCGCAGCGTTCATCC
>Ga0075163_10012078_pt1 | contig 11249 bp, 8 predicted proteins | sample JI1023141ADNA_FD_71478 | JGI IMG/M metagenome (GOLD analysis project Ga0075163, IMG submission 71478) | Wastewater effluent complex algal communities from Wisconsin, to seasonally profile nutrient transformation and Carbon sequestration -... | ecosystem: Engineered > WWTP > Effluent > Algae...
CGTGAAGACTTGCGGATGTTGAACAACATTCTTGCACCTGCATATGCCAGCATTAAGAATGGAATTGCAAGAAGTACTATTGCGCATATAAATGCCAGTCCGAATTGAAATCCATCAGGAAATACATGTCTTAAGAATTCCGGTATTTGTGTTCCCGGAAATCTGAACAGTGCAAGAATTGAGAAGAACAATGCTGCTCCAATTACCAATCCAATGAACAGGAAGAATATCGCAATCAGTTTACCAAGGAACAAAAACAAATATTTGAATAGTGTTCCAAGTCCATCAAAAAAACGACTTACAAAGTTGTCTCTTTTTGGTTCTCTTCCTTCCTGAATGTTTTTTTCGATACTGGATACATTCACGGGTTCACCACGCATCTTTAGTTTTTCTACAGATGAGTCAGCCTGAGGAATGATGATCCACAGAATGATGTATAACAGGAATCCTGAGCCGAAGAATACAAGTGCGCCGGCAAAGATCAAACGGATCCAGACCGGATCGATGTCGAAATATGCAGCTATTCCTGAACAGACACCACCAACTATTTTTTCATCGGGATTTCTGTAAAGTCTCTTTTGAGTTTTGCCTTCGATGACCGGTTCTTGCTTTTCTTCAGCTGTAGAATCTGAATCATTGAATTGTTCAGGACGTCCCATTAACAATGTAACTTCCTCTACATCTTCAAGAGTGATCACCTGTTTGCTGTCCTTCACTTTCTCCTGAAACATTTCAGCGATGCGGGATTCGATATCCTGCATAATTTCGTCTCTGCCTTCTGCTGTTGTAAAATGCAGTCGGATCGATTCCAGGTACGCTTTGAATCTTTCGTAAGCGTTTTCATCGATATGGAAAACTATTCCACCGATATTTACTGTTACAGTCTTATTCATGATGATCAGGTTTTTGTGTGGTCAGGTTAACAGCTTCAACGAGTTCTTTCCAGGTTGAACGAAGTTCTTCTAAAAATTTTGTCCCCAATGGGGTTAATGAATAATATTTGCGTGGCGGTCCGGATTTGCTCTCTATCCATCTGTACTGAAGTAGTCCGCCGTTTTTCAATCGGGTCAATAATGGATACAATGTACCCTCCACGACGATCAATTTTGAGACTTTCATTTTGGCGATAATGTCGGAGGGATAAATTTCTTCCTTCTCCAGGATCGACAAAATACAAAACTCCAGTACTCCTTTACGCATCTGAGCTTGTGAATTTTCAAGGTTACTGCCCATTGCTTTTCTTTTTTTGTAAATTGTAAGTAGTTAGTGGTAAGTGGAACTTTTAAATCGTGATTCGTAATTAGTAATTAGAGATTTGAACGCGATTTTGAAAGGTCTCCCACTCTTATTTGATTTTGCTTCTTGTTATCTATTATTGAACGATGGTTGTGCCTTTGTCAGATGCGGGAAGATTTGCGATTCTTTCACTTCTGTTGGCATCCAGGTTATCGGCGTAGATAGCGCCTTGTCCGATCACTCTTGAAAAGGAATCACCTGTGCTGCCGGAGACGATGATCTTGCCTTTGCCCTTTACGATCATGCCTACGGTGAGTGTCCGCACATCCATTCGGATACTTCCTGAGCCATTTACTTTCAGAAGCAGGATATCGGAATTGATGAGGCCATTGGCATAAACTTTCGCATCACCATTTACCTCGACCAGACTTATGTCCTGAACCGTTACGTGAATTGTTACAGCGTGCTTATTATTTCCGTCGATGATCAATGAACCATTTTCAATTTTTGTTGAAATCTCTTTTACAGTATTCTTCTCCCCTTCGATCCGGATTGAATTTGTTTCGCCTTGAGATAAGATCACATTAGCCGGTGTGTTGACAATTAGGCCTGAAAAAGTGTTGAAGTTTCTCAAGTCAGTAGTGAGTTCAGATGAATCGCTACTTGCAAAAGCATATCCTGTTATCGTAAGCAGGATGGCCGCGAAAAATAATTTTGTTTTCATTGGGTGAGATTTTGGTGTGTAATTATTTAGAACTATGTATTACCTTCTGTTTGGTGATACAAAGATACGGTCATAGAAAGGTATTATGCAATACATAGTACTAAATAAATTACAAGAATTGTGTTAATATGTTCATTTTCAATTAAATAATTTTCAAGATTTTTTATTAAAATTTTGGATTCAAAAGAAATCATTGAAAAATCCTATGAATTTGAGGTAGCATGAAATTGATATTTTGGATTATTCCGATTTAATATGGGTGTCGGCGAATCATGTGCGTCCCCTCCGGGGTCGGATCGGTTCTATTCATTTTTTTTTCTACAAATATGCGACCCCTCCGGGGTCGGTAGTGGTAATGAGCATCTGTGCCTAAGTAAATCCAGATGCAAATCTTTTTTTAACCGGTCAGCTAATACAGACGGCTATAGAGCTTATAACAATAATGCAAATGACAATTAGTTTTTAAAAAAAAGTAAAGAAAATTTTTACCAAACAGAATTTAATATTCGCAAGACATATTTAAATGAAAATTAAAAAGGGAACTAAAATGTTTTTTAGAAAACATTTTAATTCCCTTTTTATATTCGCTCGGTATCTTTTATAAAAGACTATCTCACAATAGAAATGCGTATAGACTTCGAAGAATTTCCATTTGTAAATTTACCAATGTACAATCCTGAAGGAATGAAAGAAATATCAAGATCTAATTTCCCTTCCATCACTTCATTTGAGATCTGCTGTGATAGAATTTCTTTTCCTTCTAATGAGTATAATGCGAAAGAACTTTTCTCCTGATTTGAAATTTTATAATTGACAACTAATTTATCACTTGCCGGATTTGGATAAACGCCTGCTAAAAATTCATCGTTCTCTCCTACTCTTGTGTTGTATCCGGGAATCTGTATTGAATAAAGTTTAGGTGTGCCACTGAAGCCTACTTCTATCAGATAAAGCATATTGCTATCCAATACCATATCAACCGGATGATTGAAGCCCATTGCAATTCGAGTAGATGAAAAAGTGTAATTATCACCTGTTCCGTCTTTCGTCATCTCCAGATGCAGAATATCTTCTCCCGGATCTCCGAATGGTGACATTAAGGTTGATGCTCCTGCAAGTGTTGAATCACCACGAGTGTAACAGGTAATGAAACCATGTCCTCTGAACTCACTATCGAGTATACTATCTCTATCGAAAACCAAACCTAATGGTGCTCGATGTGCAGTGAAGCTATACATACCAATTGAAAGATCACTTGCATCCATGATCATTCCATTGGTTGAATCACGGAATTGATCGGCATCAGGACCATAATTGATACACGGTTTTGTCAATTGTAATCCCGGAGGTAATTGCGGGAACTGAGGATCGTTGGTAAAGAAGCCTTCTACATAACTTGTACTTGTATGATTGATCATTACATCTGCAGAAGAATCAAATCCTGCAAACTGTTGCGGATTGTAAGCATCACCCATTACCCATGGAAAACCGTAATGATGTCCACTGCGGATCCAGTTCAATTCATCATCCATATCTCTGTCACCGGAATTTTCCGCACCGAAAAGATCGCCGTCACCATTATAAGCAAAGTCATATGTGTTCCTTATTCCTTTACACAAAATAAGTCCGAGTGTATCAAGCGCTGTTGAATCATCAGGTAGGATGAGACTATCACCATCTACAGGAATTTTGAGAATTACTGAAGTGATGGGTTTATTTCTTATTCCACTATAGAGACCGTAACGAGTTTGTTCTTCACCATGATCACCGCGTGATCCACTAGTCACATAGATTGAATCACCTGTAGTGTTTACTATAGTACCACTGAACAAGTGATCAAAATAATCTGCTGTTTCATAAGCTTCAGAAATAGCGACAACATTCCATAGCCAGCTTCCATCAGGTTGTAATTTTCCACGGGAAACTATTCCACGTGTTAAAGGAGTGTTCGATGTTAAATTTCCACTGACATACATTGAACTGTCGCGGAAACAGAATCCTTGAACATAAGTGACGCCATGAAAATTTGAATCTGCAACAAGAGTATCATAAGCTGGTCCACCAAAAGGTTGCATGACCCGATAGATATTCCCACCGGTTGTTGCGTAAAACAAATCGTGGGAGATCGGATCGAGATCCATTCTGGTGACTTGCAGATTTACATCCAGTACATGATTTACAATAATATCAGGACGTAAAGAAACCGGCTGACTGAATCCGGATGAATAGATAATTAATAATAGAAATTGTGTGAGATAGATTTTTTTCATGATTTAAATTTGTGTGTGATTTTAACAGATATGTGAAGACTCTTTTGAAAATTATTTTAAAAATTTTTACATGCCACTTTCCAACTGATCTCTCTAATATAATTAATGTAAAAAATATACCATAGCAATGTAAACCTTTCATGCACAAAAAAAAAGCGGTACCAAAAAATTCCGGTACCGCTTTCAATAGAAATTGAAGAATATTATTTGCCTTTGATAGAAAGAAGTTCTACGTCAAAGATAAGTGTTGAATTTGCTTCGATCTTCGGACCAGCAGCGCGATCACCATATGCAAGGTCTGATGGAATGAACAATTTGTATTTAGAACCAACTTTCATTAGTTGTAAAGCTTCTGTCCAGCCTTTGATAACTGCACCCACAGGGAATTCAGCCGGTTGACCTCTTTCAATTGAAGAATCGAATACTGTACCGTCGATCAAGGTTCCATGATAATGTACTGAAACTGTATCAGTTGGAGTTGGCATAGGACCTGTTCCTTCAGTGATAACCTGATACTGAAGTCCGTCCGGAAGTTCAACCACACCCGGTTTTTTCTTATTTTCTGCAAGGAATGCTTTTCCTTTTGCAACATTGGCATCGCCTTTAGCTTTTGCTTTATCGCCAAGGTAAGCCTGGATAACACTTTGTGCTTCCATTTGAGTAAGCATCAGACTGTCTCCTTTAATAGCACTTTGAATTGCTATTTTAAGAACATCCAGATTCAAAGAATCAAGACCGTCTTTTTTCATGTTAGAACCGATAGAAATACCGATAGCATAAGCTACAGAATCCGCATTGTTTTTAAGATTAGCTGCAGATTTTCCTTTCTGACCTTGACATGAGAACAAGGTAGCGATACTGAAACAAGCTGCGAGAGCAAAAACTTTTTTGTTCATAGTTATTTTATTTATGAGGGCGCGAAGATATGAAAACTTCAATATCCATCTTCAAAAGTCATTAAATTCTTCAAAATCTTTATTCCATCTTCATCACCTTCGATTTCTACCTACTCAATACTGACATTATCCCTCAAAAACCAATAGTTTACAAAAAGGAAGTTGTGAATTTAAAGCAAAAACTATATTTGTGCCCAAATCTGAAATGTGCCCAAAGTCCTCATTATTATAAATCGGTTGAATTTAGGTGGTCCTGCTTTCCATGTAGCCACATTAACAAAATACCTGACGCCTGAATTTGAAGTTTTACTGGTTGCCGGAACCAAGGATGATTCTGAGGAAAGCTCCGATTATATTGTTAAAAATATGGGGCTGAACTTTGTGAATCTCCCTGAGATGCATCGTTCAATCCGGCCGTTGAAAGACTACCGGTCGTACAGACAATTGCGTAAAATGATCCGTGAATTCAAGCCGGATGTAGTTCATACACATGCTGCAAAAGCAGGAGCTTTAGGCCGCCTTGCAGCATTTCACGAAAGAGTTCCTGTGATCCTGCATACTTTTCATGGTCATGTATTTCATAGCTACTTTTCTTCAATTAAATCAAGAGTTTTTCTTATGATAGAAAGATATCTTGCGAAAAAAAGTTCAGGAATAATTGCCATCAGTGAACGGCAGAAAAAAGAACTTACTTTCAAATACAGAGTTTGTCCGGCCGAAAAAGTACACATGATCCCATTGGGATTCGACCTCCGGAAATTTCAGGAGGATATACCAGAGAAAAGAGAAACGTTCCGGAAGAAATATTTTCTGGAAGACGATGAAATAGCAGTTGGAATCATTGGCAGATTGGTTCCGGTAAAGAATCACCCCTTGTTTATGGCCAGTGCTGCTTCGGTTTTAAAACAGACCAAAAGAAAAGTGAGATTTTTCATAATTGGAGATGGAGAAAGCAGGGAACTACTTTTCAGAGAAGCGGAGGCATTAGGAATGAATTATACCTATTTCAGATCAAAACCGGTAAAAGCTGATCTTACTTTTTGCAGTTGGATAAAAGATGTGGATGTTGCAATTTCCGGATTGGATATTGTTGCCATAAGTTCACACAATGAAGGAACTCCGGTTAGTCTGATCGAGGCTCAGGCCGGTGATAAACCCGTGATCTCAACCAATGTTGGCGGGATCGAGAATGTTGTTATCAAGAACGATACAGCTTTGCTTGTCGATAGCAACGATTATAAAGAATATGCAGAGCAGTTATTGCGTTTGATCGAAGATGATGAACTCAGGAATAGATTGGGTAAAAATGGCTGGGAATTCGTGCGCGAAAAATTCCATTTTACAAGAATGATCAAGGAAGTTTCTTTGTTATATAAGCAGTTACTAACTAAACGAAAGTGGAAGTAAAAAAGGGTTTTCAATTCAACATAATATTCTATTTTTGTTGGCTAAGCAAAAAAATGTATAGACTCCTCTTCATTCTCATATTATTGACTTCTTGTCAGGGATTTAATCCAAACAGGATGTTCAAGACACCTAAAGGGTACGAATTTGCCAAAGACACAACGGTTTCATCTTCTCCATTAGTTTATCTGATTCAACCGGGCGATAAGCTTGCATTGAAAATTTACAGTAATGATGGATTCAAACTTGTTGATATTACATCATCCACTAATTACAACAATGAAGGTAATTCAGCAATGGTTGATGTTACTTTTAGCGTAGACAATGACAGTACTGTAAAATTGCCTATAATCGGACGTATTTCTGTGGTAGGATTAAGTGTGCGGGAAGGCGAAAAATTACTTGAGCAGTTATATTCAAAATATTATAATGACCCTTTCATTATCATAAAAGTTACTAATAGAAATGCAATCGTTTTTCTGAACGATCAGGGAAGAGGAACAGTAGTTGATTTGAATAATGATAATACCACATTGTATGAAGCACTGGCTAAGGCAGGTGGAATCGGAGAATACAGCAAATCCTATCGCATAAAGATCTTACGAGGAGACCCTAAAAATCCAAAAGTGTTTCTTGCGGACATCTCAACAATTGAAGGGCTTAAAACTTCCGAGTTAAGAGTCTTATCAAATGACATCATTTATGTTGATGCAGGATCAAGATTTACGAAGAGACTCGCTGCTGATGTTCTTCCGGTAATTGGAATTATATCTTCTATTCTATTAGTTGTCTCTTACATTAATCAATAGAATGGCAAAGAAAAAAATCTCCCATATAAATGAAGAGTTCGATCTGAAACTCTTTGCAATTATCGTAAAGAAGTATTTTTATGTGTTGCTTACTGTCTTGTTTTTCGCACTTGTCGGCTCCCTACTCTATTTACGTTATACTCATCCTGTTTATCAGTCAGAGTCAGTAATTAAGATCGGAACCGTTAACAATGCCAATGCAGTTTTAAATATTCAGAATGCCCAATTCTATGATGCCATGGGAATGGGTAGTAATAATCTTGCAGGAAGTATTGAATTATTACGATCGAAGTTGATGCTTGGACGAGTGTTGAACCAGATGCCTTTGGATATAAGTTATTATGCGCAAGGAAATGTCTTAGATTACGAACTGTATCGTCAAACCCCATTTGAGATCAGTTTTCTACTTAGTGATTCGTCATTTTATGGAGTACAGGTGTATGTAAATTTTCTTTCCGAAACCCGGTATCAGTTACATTATACTTTTAATGACAATCTGGTATCCGGAATATACAACATCGAGCAATGGTACAATACCGCCGGAGTTAAGTTTAAATTAAGAATAGTCGATTACACCACCGTACAGGCACAGCAAAAGAAAATCAAGCAGGATCCATTCTACTTTATTATCAATAATCCTGAAAGTATGGTCGATCGGTATTATAATAACATGTCAATTGTTTTAACAAATCAATTTGCGCAAACTGTAAGAATCTCTTTTAAAGACCGTAATCCACAAAAAGCCAGTGACTTTGTAAACACAATGGCCTCTGAGTACGATATGTACGTTAAGGAAAACAAGTCTGCCGGTGCAAATAAATCGATCGAATTCATCAATGAAACTTTAGCATCTATTGAAACAGAGTTAAAGGAATCAGAAAAGAAACTCGAAGTCTTTAAACGATCGAACAAGATCACTCAGCCAACTCAAAATGCACAGGATGTATTAACTCATATTAATACATTGATCGATCAGCGTACAGAGTTTTCATTGAACATTGCAGTGCTCAATCGTTTAGAAAAAGAGATCCAACTTAATAAAGATGTTGATCAATTGATTCCGCTTCTGGCCGGAACTGTGACAGATGACCTGATCAAGGAAATGGTTTCTAAGGTTCAGGAAATGGAAGACCGTAAAACAAATTTACAATTCCAGGCTACTCCGGCCAATGTTGCAATGATTGCTTTGGAAAAAGATATTACCCGTCAGCGAGAAATGCTTTCGAATTCAATTATTAATTCAAGAAAATCGCTTACAGAAAAAATTAAAAGTGTCGACGACAGAATATTTGAGTTTGAAGGTGATTTTGCCGGACTGCCCAGTAAGGAAGCTGAAATGGCTCGTCTTGATCGATTATACCAGGTTAATCAGAAATTTTATCAGTTATTACTTGAAAAGAAAATTGAATTTTCAATCAGTCGTGCCGGTATCGTTACTGACAACATCGTTCTACAGCAAGGACAAATACCTTATGGACCATTAACACCAAACAGAAAACTCATTATTGCGGGAAGTCTTGTGGCAGGATTCGTTTTCAGTTTCTTATTAATATTTCTGCGTTATCTTTTCTACAATGAGATCACATCACTGGAAGAGATCAATCAATACACAGATGCTGCAATGCTTGGTATCATACCAAAGTATAAAAGCCTTATCCCTGTCTCGCAATTACTGGTTGATAAAAATCCGAAGTCTGCGATCTCAGAGTCCTTCAGATCAGTGCGTACGAATTTACAGTTCATAAACAGTGATCCCGGACCTAAAGTAATTGCAATTACTTCAACTATTTCAGGAGAAGGAAAGACGTTTGTTGCCATCAACCTTGCAGGAGTTATTGCCTTTTCAGAAAAGAAAGTTTTGATCATTGACCTTGACATGCGGAAACCTAAGATCCACCTGGGATTTAATGTCGAGAATAATAAAGGCATGAGTACAATTTTAATTGGAAAAGATAATCCTGAAAATTGTATAAATAAAAGCAGTTTAAAAAATCTCGATTTCATTACTGCCGGACCAATTCCTCCAAATCCATCGGAATTGATCTTAAGTAAACGGATGTCAGAGTTAATTGAGCAATTGAAAGCTAAGTATGATATTGTGATCATCGATACACCACCCGTTGGAATTGTTACAGATGGTGTTGAAGTAATCAAGAAAGCCGACTACCCATTATATATTGTAAGAACATTGTATTCAAAACGAGTCTTCCTTCAGAATCTTAATAAGATGATCGAAGAAAATAAAATTACAAAATTGTCTGTTATTCTTAATGGTGTTGACACGGCCAGATTCAAATACGGATATGGATATGGGTACGGATATGGTTACGGATATGGATACGGCTATGGTTATGGCTATGGATATTATGATGAAGATTCTAAAAAGAAACCGTTATCACGCTGGCAGAAGTTTAAAAATAATTTCTTCACAAGTTAAACTTCAGTGATGAAAATTAAAGAAACACCAATTGCCGGTTTGCTATTGATTGAGCCGAGAATTTTTTCAGATTCCCGTGGAAATTTTTTTGAATCTTTTAATGAACGAACTTTAAGAGATGCCGGAATATCATTTGGATTTGTTCAGGACAATCAGTCGATAAGCAAGAAAGGTGTAATCCGCGGTTTGCATTTTCAGCGACAACCTTATGATCAGGGGAAACTTGTAAGAGTGATCAAAGGAAGTGTAATTGATGTTGCGTTGGATCTGCGAAAAGACTCTTCTACATTTGGAAGGCATTATGACATTGAACTCAACGACAGAAATAATTTCATGCTATGGATTCCGCCCGGGTTTGCACATGGATTTTCTGTGCTTGAAGACGACACTGTGTTCTTATACAAGGTCACTAACTATTATCATGCTGCTTCTGAAAGTGGAATTATATATAATGATATCGACCTGAATATTAACTGGGGAATTAAGGATACTATTATTTCAGAAAAAGATAAAGTTCTGCCTTCATACAAAGAGTATTGTCTGAGTCTGTAAATTAGATAATTCGAGAATAAATCCGATGATTGAAAATAATACTGATTATTACTTAATTGTTTACTTGCTTTATTTTATTGTCTCAGGGATCTTTTCATTTCTGATCAATAATCTATTTTTGAAATTTGTCAAAACACTTGGAATAAGAAATCAGGACGACACTGTTATCAGATGGGGCTCACAATCAAAGCCTGCTGTTGGCGGTTTTTCTTTTTACATCATTTTCCTTTTGTCGATTATTATCTACCCTGTTTTTTTTGACAGTAGTCAGGTATTCCTGAATAAGCAATTTATCGGAATATTATTAGCCGGCATGCTTGGATTTTTGCTGGGGCTTGCTGATGATGCCTATAATACCAGACCGTTATTAAAACTCTTTACTCAGATTACGTGTGGGATAATATTACTTGTTACAGGTACAGAGATCACATTGAGTTATGTGGAGATCATCAACTATATCATTACCATCGTCTGGGTAGTTGGTATTATGAATAGCCTGAATATGCTCGACAACATGGATGCCATTTCGACGACTGTATCAATCAGCATTATCCTTTCGGCATTGACTGTAATGCTTTTCCATCAGGAATACAATAGCGTTTACTTCATCATCATGATCGGAGTAATGGCATCACTGGCAGGTTTTCTGTTCTTCAACTGGCATCCATCAAAAATGTATATGGGCGATACCGGAAGTCAGTTTCTGGGAGTCTTCCTTGCAGCAATGGGCATAAGATATTTGTGGAATGCAGAACCACCTTCAGGAGATCTTATCAGTGCGAGGAACTTATTTTTGCCGATCATCGTTTTCCTGATGCCGTTAATTGATACTACCACGGTTGTGATCAACAGAATGTCAAAAGGTAAAAGTCCATTCATCGGAGGAAAAGATCACACCACTCATGCCCTGGCCTATTTAGG
>Ga0075163_10012079_pt1 | contig 11248 bp, 7 predicted proteins | sample JI1023141ADNA_FD_71478 | JGI IMG/M metagenome (GOLD analysis project Ga0075163, IMG submission 71478) | Wastewater effluent complex algal communities from Wisconsin, to seasonally profile nutrient transformation and Carbon sequestration -... | ecosystem: Engineered > WWTP > Effluent > Algae...
ACAGGGTTCCGCTGCCGGGGGTGCTGCTGGCGGTGATCTTGCCGTGGTGTTTCTGGATGATGCCGTAGGACAGGGAGAGACCGAGGCCGGTGCCCTTGCCCACCGGTTTGGTGGTGAAGAAGGGGTCGAAGATGCGGTCGACGACCTCGGGCGGCATGCCGCAGCCGTTGTCCTCCACCTCGATCCACACCTGGTCGGCGCTGTGGCCGGTGCGCACGCGAAGGGTGCCGCGACGCCCGTCGGGGATGGACTGGGCGGCATTCACGAAGAGGTTCATGAAAACCTGGTTGAGCTGGGACGGCAGGCACTCGACCAGCGGGAGGGCGCCGTATTCGCGCAGCACGTCGGCCCGGTACTTGATCTCGTTGCTGGCGATGTTGAGGGTGCTGTCGAGGCCCACGTGCAGGTCGGCGGCCTGCCACTGCTGCGCGGTGTCGCTGCGGGAGAAGTCGCGCAGGTCCTGGACGATCTTGCGGACCCGCTCGGTGCCTTCCACCGATTCGCGGATGAGTTCGTGGATGTCGTCGCGCAGATAGTCGAAGTCGGCCGCCTGCCTGGCTTTCCCGATGAGCGCGCGGGCGGCGTCGGGCAGGGCTGTCTCGGCGGCCTGGTAGGCGTCGAGCACCTGGAACAGGCGGGTGACGTAGTCGCCCAGGCTGCGGATGTTGGAGCTGACGTAGCCGATGGGGTTGTTGATCTCGTGGGCCACGCCGGCGGCGAGCTGGCCGATCGAGGCGAGCTTTTCGGATTGCACCAACTGCTGCTGGGTTTCGTGGAGCAGGCAGTTGAGCTCGGTGAGCTCGGCGTAACGCTTGAGGAGCTCGAGCTCGGCGCCCTCGCGGCGGGCGATGTCGTCTTCGAGGGTGGCCTTGGCCTGCTGGAGTTCGGCGGTGCGGTGCCCGACCTCGGCCTCCAGGTCGGCGTGCACCTGGCGCAGGGCTTCCTCGGCGCGCTTGCGGTCGGTGATGTCGACGAGGTTGCAGAGGGTGGTGTCGACTCCCTCCACCGCCTGCTGCGAGAGGTTCAGCTCGACCCACCGTGCCTCGCCCTGGCGGGTGTGGACCAGGGCCTCGTAGCGGGCCGGGGCGGGCTCGCCGTCGGCACGGAGGCGCTGCCGCGAGCGTGCCTCGGCCTGGACTTCGGGGGGGAACAGGGCCCAGAAATCCAGCTTGGCGAGATCGTCCGGGGCGTAGCCGGTGAGCTGCGAGAAGGCCTCGTTGGCAAACAGCACCTTGCCGTCCCGGTGCAGCGCGATGCCGTTGGGCAGCGCGTTGGCCAGGGGAAACAGGCTGGACGGGAGCGGGTAGGCCTGGGTGTCCATGGGTTTATCCGAGCAGCAGGCTGCAGTGATCGAAGCCTTCCTGGGTCTCCGCCAGCACCTGGGCCAGGGTGTGCTGGTCCAGGTCGAGGGCGTCGATGCTTGCCGGATCGAGGTGGGGCAGCAGGCTGTCTTCGGCGCCGTCCAGATCGAGGGCCCTGGCGATGGCGTCGGCGTAATGGATGAGGGCTGCCGGGCCGCCGGGCGTGCCGTCGGTGGGGGCGTGGTGGAAGGCGAGGGCCTCGCGGATGTCGGCGGGGAAGTTCCAGCGCTGGGCCAGGGCGGCGCCGACGGCGGCGTGATCGAAGCCGAAGGCGCTCATCTCGGCCTGTTGCAGGGGGCAGTCCTGCTCGCGGGCGGTGGCGATCACCCGGGCGTAGTCGTCGGGGGCCACCACCACCATCGCCAGCCGGCCAATGTCGTGGAGCAGGCCGGCGATGAAGAGGTTGTCGGACTTGCGCCCGAGGGCCCGGGCAAGGGCCCGGGCGGCCACGCCGACGGCCAGCCCGTGGCGCCAGAAATGCTCCTGGCTGAAGCCCGGGCAGCGCCCTGCGGGCAGCCCGCTGACCACCGTGGCGGTGAGCACCAGTGAGCGCACCGACGAGAAGCCGAGCACCACGATGGCGTCGCGGATCGAGCCGACCTGGGTCTGCAGCCCGTAGAACGGCGAGTTGGCCACCCGCAGCACGCGCGCGGCGATGGCCTGGTCCTGGGCGATGCGGCGGGCGAGGGCGTCGATCTCGGTCTTGTCGTCGGCAAGGCTGCTCAGCAGCTCCATTGCGACGGCGGGCATGGCCGGCAGCTTGTGGAGCCGGGCGATCATTTCGGCGAGGCTGGGATGGGTCATCGGAAGTGTTCCTGCCGGAAGGCCAGCACGGCATGCAGCAGGGCCTGGGCCTCGGGGGCTTCGGCGCTGTGGCGGAAGATGTGCAGGACACGCGCCCGGGCGGCCTCGCGCAGGCGGCTGTCCTCGGCCGGGTCGCGGGGGGTGACGATGGTGACGGCCTGGATGCCCCGGCGCTGCAGGTTCTCCAGATCGGCCTCGGCGAGGACGTAGCCGGCCGGGCGCAGCAGGGCGCCGCCGGCATCGCGCAGGGCTTCGGCCAGCTCGGCGCCGGGCTTGACGTCGGCGATCGGGACGAGGCTGCCGGGGCTCATGTCCGGCAGCCTTCGCAGGTGAAGCTGAGCAGGAGGCCACGCTCGCCATCCTGGCCGCCGAGGGGGTGGGCCTCCACGTGGAAGTGGCGGCCTGTGCACATGATGTCGGCTTCGCGGGTGCTGCCGTCGAGGAGCGGCGCGAGGGCCTCCGGCAGGGCTTCGTCGCCGCCCTGGCCGATCAGCGGGCCCTGCTCGGGGAAGAGCCGGCCGGCGGCGTCGTTGGCCAGCGCGATCATCCCGGCGGGGTCGATGCCGATGAGGGCTTGCGGTGCCACGGCGAGGGCCTCCTGGGTGATGCTGAGGGCGGCCTCTTCCATGTTCAGCCGGCGCTGCTGGTCGGCCAGGACTTCCTGGAGCTGGGCGTTGATGCGGGCCAGGGCTTCGTTGGCCTCCTTCAGTTCGCCGGACAGGCGCTGGTTCTCGTCGGCCAGCAGCTTGCGCCGGAAGGCTTCCTCGATGTTGGCCCGCAGCATGGCGTCGTCCCAGGGCTTGGACAGAAACTTGTAGATCGCCCCCTCGTTGATCGCGTCGGTGACCGACTGCAGGTCGCTGTAGCCCGACAGCATCAGGCGCACCGAGTCGGGGTGCATGTCCTTGGCCTTGCGCAGGAACTCGACGCCGGTCATGCCGGGCATGCGCTGGTCGGAGATGATCACGTCCACCGGATGGGTGGCCAGCAGCTCGAGGGCGGCCTGGCCGCCGGTGGCGGTGAGGATGGTGTAGCCCTCGCGCCGCAGCAGGCGCCGCAGGGAGGACAGGATGTTCTCTTCGTCATCGACCAGCAGCAGGGTGCGCTCGGGGTGCGGGCCGCGCAGGTGCGCGCTGTCGAGGCGCGGGTCGGTGATGAGCAGGGCCTCGAACTCCGCGGCGGGCAGGGGCTGGCCGAACAGGGCGCCCTGGAGCAGGTCGCAGCCGGTGGCCACCATCACCGACGCGGTGCGGGAGGCGACGACGTCCTTGGCGCAGACACTCAGCCCGAGCTTGTGGGCGCGGGTGACCAGGGCGCGGATGATCGCCACGCCCTCCGGGTCGGCGGCCACGTCGTCGACCAGCCGGCTGGGCACCTCGATGCCGTCCAGCGGCAGCAGGCGCCGGGTCCAGGCCAGGTGGGCGCAGGCCGGGCTGGCGGCGCTCAGGGTGAAGCGGACGCCGCAGTTCTTCAGCTGTTGCAGGGCCCGCTCGCCGGCCTCCGAGATGTCGCCGTAGCGGGTGACGATGTCGAGCTCCAGGCTCTGGGGTGGCAGGCGGGTCTCGACGAGCAGGGCGTGCAGCTGCGTTGCAAACTCGGGCAGGCACAGCACCTCGATGTGCGCGCCGAGGGTCAGGGTGAGCGGCCGCCGGTGGGTTTCGGACCAGCCGGCAACCCGGCTGCAAGCCTCCCGCAGGGCCATCAGGCCCGCCCCGGAGAGGGTGTCGAGAAAGGTGCCGTCGGCGTTGTCCAGGCCCGCCAGGCTGGCGTGGACACCGCTCAGGAGGCCGCTCCGGCAGTCGAAGCGGGGCTGGTACAAAAGGGACGACGAGGCTGCGGCCGGGTTGCGAGGGTGTTCCATCGGGGCTCCAGATTCGGCAAGGGCGGGCTCGATCTGCCTCTTGCCTGACGTTCGGGGTATCGGCGCGAGAGCCGACTCCTTTAGGGGTAGATGATCGCTCGACGACACGGGGCGGGCGAAGGGGCGGCGGGAGGGGTAAAATCCGCGCCCATGTCCGATCACGCCCATCACATTCCGGTCCTTGCCCTCGTCGCCATCGGCGTCGGCGCGGCCCTGGGGGCCTGGCTGCGCTGGTGGCTGGGCCTGCGTCTCAACCCGCTGTTTGCGCACCTGCCCCTCGGCACCCTGACGGCCAACCTCGTGGGCGGCTACCTGATCGGCGTGGCGGTGGCCTTGTTTGCCTTTCGCCCCGGCCTGCCGCCCGAGCTGCGGCTCTTCATCGTCACCGGCTTTCTCGGCGGGCTGACGACCTTCTCGTCCTTCTCGGCCGAGGTCGTGCACCTCATCGACACCGCCCGCTACGCCTGGGCGGCCGGCGCCGCGGCCCTGCACGTGCTGGGTTCCCTCACGATGACGGCCCTCGGGATGTGGTCCGTGCACGTCCTTCGCAACTGAATCACTCCGGCACTTCCGCATGGCTTCTGCGCAACACCGTCACCCCCCTCAAGACCCCTACGCCCTGCTCGAACACTGCCTTTCGGCCGACCGCCCCCGCCTGCGCCGCGACCTGCGCCGGCTGCCGAAGCGGCCGCGCAGCGTGGACGAGCTGCCGGAAGCCCTGCGCCTGGCGATTGCCGATTCCGCCGCCAGGCTGATCGCCCGCCGCGAGGCCCTGCCCAGGCCCGACTTCCCGCCCGAGCTGCCGGTCAACCAGCGCAAGGGCGAGATCGCCGCGGCGATCCGCGACAACCAGGTGGTCATCGTCTGTGGCGAGACCGGCTCGGGCAAGACCACCCAGCTGCCCAAGATCTGCCTTGAGCTCGGTCGCGGCGTGGCCGGCCTGATCGGTCACACCCAGCCCCGGCGGATCGCCGCCCGGGCCACCGCCACCCGTATCGCCCACGAGCTGAAGAGCGAGCTCGGCGCCACCGTCGGCTTCAAGATCCGCTTCACCGACCGCATCGGCCCGCAGAGCTACATCAAGCTGATGACCGACGGCATCCTGCTCGCCGAAACCCAGGGCGACCCGCTGCTGTCGGCCTACGACACGCTGATCATCGACGAGGCCCACGAGCGCAGCCTCAACATCGACTTCCTGCTCGGCTACCTGCGCCAGCTGCTCGCCAAGCGGCCCGAGCTCAAGCTGATCGTCACTTCGGCCACCCTCGACGCCGAGCGCTTCGCCCGCCACTTCGGCACGCCCGACAAGCCCGCGCCGGTGATCGAGGTCTCCGGCCGGCTGTTCCCCATCGAGATGCGCTACCGGCCGGTCGAGCGCGACGAGCCCAAGCCCGCCCGCCCCGGCGAGCCGATGCCGCGCCCCGACACTCGCGGGCCCGACCGTGACCTCTACGACGCGCTGGTCGATGCCGTCGACGAAGCCCAGCGCAGCGGCCCCGGCGACGTGCTGGTGTTTTTGCCCGGCGAGCGCGAGATCCGCGAGGCCGCCGAGGCCCTGCGCAAGGCCCATCACGCCGCCGGCACCGAGGTGCTGCCGCTGTTCGCCCGCCAGTCGGCCCAGGAGCAGGCGCGGGTGTTCGCGCCTTCAAAGGGGCGCCGGGTGGTGCTGGCCACCAACGTGGCCGAAACCTCGCTCACCGTGCCGGGCATCCGCTATGTGGTGGACACCGGCCTGGCGCGGGTCAAGCGCTACAGCCACCGCAACAAGGTCGAGCAGCTGCAGATCGAGAAGATCGCCCAGTCGGCGGCCCGCCAGCGCGCCGGCCGCTGCGGCCGGGTGGCCGACGGCATCTGCTTCCGGCTCTACGACGAGGACGACTTCAACAAGCGCCCGGCCCACACCGACCCGGAGATCCTCCGCTCGTCCCTGGCCGGGGTGATCCTGCGCATGAAGTCGCTCAAGCTCGGCGAGGTGGCCGACTTCCCCTTCATCGACGCGCCGCTGCCGCGCATGGTGGCCGACGGCTACCAGCTGCTGGCCGAACTCGGCGCCGTCGAAGAGGCCGAGGGCGATGCGGTGATGAACCTCACCCCGATCGGCCGCGAGCTCGCCAAGCTGCCCCTCGACCCCAAGATCGGCCGCATGATCCTCGCCGCCCGCGACCGGGGCAGCCTGGCCGAGGTGATGGTGATCGCCGCCGCGCTATCCACGCAGGACCCGCGGGAGCGCCCGCCCGAGCGCCAGGCCGCCGCCGACCAGGCCCACGCCCGCTTCCGCGGCCCCGAGCACGAGCAGAAGTCCGAGTTCCTGTGGTTCTGGAACCTCTGGAAAGCCTGGGAGGAAGTCCAGCGCCACGAAAGCTCCAGCAAGCAGAAGGCCTGGTGCAAGACCAACTTCATGTCGTGGCTGCGCCTCCGCGAGTGGCGCGACGTGTTCACCCAGCTCCACACCCTGTGTGCCGAGCACGGCTGGAAGGAGAACGACAAGCCGGCCAGCTTCGAGGCCATCCACAAGGCGCTGCTCACGGGCCTGCTCGGCCATGTGGGGTGCAAGATCGAGGACGCCACGGGCCCGGCGGCGGGCAGCTACCTGGGCGCCCGCGGCATCAAGTTCTGGCCGCACCCGGGCTCCGCCCTCGCCAAGAAGGCCGGCAAGTGGATCATGGTGGCCGAGCTGGTGGACACCTCGCGGCTCTTCGGCCGCTGCCTCGCCCGCATCGAGCCCGAGTGGCTGGAGGAGGTCGGCGGGCACCTGCTCAAGCGGCAAGTGTCCGAGCCCCACTGGTCGAAGGCCAGCGGCGCCGTGCGGGCCTGGGAGCGAGGCACGCTGTACGGCCTCACCGTTTACCCCCGCCGCGGCGTGAGCTACCGCGAGGTCGACCCGGTGCTGTGCCGCGAGCTGTTCATCCGCGAAGGCCTGGTGCAGGGCGAGATCGCCGAAGGCCCGGCGCGGGGCATGGCCTTCCTGGCCCACAACCGGCGCCTGGTGGCCGAGATCGAGCGGCTGGAGCATAAGTCCCGCCGCCCCGACGTGCTGGTGGACGAAGAGCTGATCCACGCCTTCTACGACGCCAAGCTGCCGCCCGAGGTGCTCGACATCGCCAGCTTCGAGGCCTGGCGCAAGGACGCCGAGAAGACGTCGCCCAAGCTGCTGCAGCTGTCCCGCGACCAGCTGATGCGCCATGACGCCGAGGGCATTACCACCGACCGCTTCCCGGCAAATCTGGAAGTCCTCGGCCAGAAGCTCAAGCTCACCTATCTGCACGCCCCTGGCGAGGCTGACGACGGGGTGACCCTCACCGTGCCGCTGGCCATGCTCAACCAGATCCCCGCCAACCGCTGCGAATGGCTAGTGCCGGGCCTCCTCGAAGAGAAGGTGCACGCGCTGCTCCGCACCGTGCCGCAGAAGCACCGCCACCGCCTGCAGCCGATGGTCGACAGCGCCGCCGACTTCATGGCCAGGTTCGACGCCGGTGACTTCGACCAGGACGAGCCGCTCATCAAGATGCTCCAGCGCTTCGTTGAGGAGCGCGTCTCGCTCAAGCTGCCGATGGAGAGCTTCCGCGCCGAGAACCTCAACCCGCACTGCTTCATGCACTTCCGGGTGCAGGACGAGCACGGCCGCATCCTCGGCCAGTCGCGCAACCTGGCCGAACTCCGCACCAAGTTCCGTGATCAGGTGGCGGCGCGCTTCCAGTCGGCCCGCATCGTGCCGGCCGACGCGCCGGCGCCGAAGAAGGGCGCCCCCGAGGCGAAGAATGCGGAGCAGCCCAAGGCGCCCAGCGCCGCCGAGCCCCGGCTCGCCGGCTTCACCGGCTGGAGCTTCGGCCCGCTGCCCGAGCTGCTCGAGGTGAAGGTGGCCGGTCGCGAGATCGTCGGCTTCCCGGCCCTCCACGACGACGGCGCCAGCGTCTCACTGCGCCCCTTCGACACGCCCGAAGAGGCGGCCCGGGTGCATCGCGGCGGCCTCGCCCGGCTGTTTGCGCTGGAGCTCTCGGCCCAGGTGAAGGCCATCGAGAAGCTGCCCGGCATCCGCGAGCTGGCGCTGCAGTTCATCGGCTACGGCAACGAGGCCGAGCTGAAAGCCCAGCTGGTCACCGCCACGCTGGAGCGCTGCTGCCTGCTCGAACCGCTGCCGGCCGACGCCGACGCCTTCGCGAAGCGCTGCCAGGAGGCCAAGCCGCGCATCACCCTGGTGGCCCAGGAGCTGATGCGCCTCACCGGCCAGCTGATCGCCGAGCACGCCACCCTCGTCAAGCGCGTCGCCGGCCTCAAGACCTTCCCCGAGGTGGTCGCCGACATCAACGCCCAGGTGGCGAAGCTGATGCCGAAGAACTTTCTGGTGGCGCTGCCCTACGAGCGCATCGCCCAGATCCCGCGCTACCTCAAGGCGGCCACCGTGCGCATCGACAAGCTGCGCACCAACCCCGCCCGTGACGGCCAGTTGATGGCCGACTGGAAGCGCCTCGCCCAGCCCTTCGAGCGGGAGTGGCTCGCCAAGGCCAAGGCCGGCGTCACCGATCCGCAGCTCGAGGAGTTCCGCTGGCTGCTGGAGGAGTTGCGCGTCGGCCTGTTCGCCCAGGAGCTCAGGACGCCCATGCCGGTGTCGGTGAAGCGCCTGCAGAAGATCTGGGACAGCCGCCCGCGCTGAGTGCGTCGGGCAGCCGGCGGGCCCCGTTCCGGGTTGCGCCGGCTGCGTTGATGGGCGTCAAGTTATTGGCCAACCAAGGTGCATACGATGTCGCCCCTGGAGGTAGGCATCTGCTCCTCCCAATCACCCGGGAGGGAGCGCCATGTCATTTCTTGATCGTCTGTTCGGGCGACACAAGCCCGAGGCCGCACCGTCGCCCGAGAAGCCCGCGCGCCCGAAGCCCGCGCAGCCCCGGGCGCCCGCCGCCGCCAGCGCGCCGACGCCGGCGATGGCGCCGGGAACCCGCATCGCCCATCATCCCGAGCTGATCGCCCAGCTCGAACAGGACCACCGCGACCTCCTGCGCATCTACTCCGGGCTGCGCCGGGCCAGCGACGCGGGCCGGCTGCAGGAGGCCGGCGAGCGGCTCGAAGCCTTCCGTCACGCCCTGCAGGGCCACCTGCTCAAGGAGAACGTGAAGCTCTACGTCTATCTCGAGCACACCCTGGCGGCGGATGCGACCAGCCATGAGCTGATGCACGGCTTCCGCCACGAGATGGACCGCATCGGCAAGGCGGTGGTGGGCTTCCTCGACCGCTACCGCGAGCTGGCCGGCCACCCGGAATGGCAGGACGACTTCGCCCGGGAACTCGACGGCATCGGCAAGGTGCTGGTCGACCGGATGCGCAACGAGGAGAGCAATCTCTACCCGCTGTACGGCCCGCCCTGAGCGGTACGCGGGCCCACCGGACAGCACGGCGGGGCGAGGTTCGGGGGCGCTGGTGAATTACCCGGCCCGGGGCGATACTGGGGGCCGCGATCTTCAACCGGAACCCCCATGAGCGACCTTCAGGAACTTCCCCGGGTGCAGTCGGTGGACCCGTCCCTCATCCGCTGGACCCACGTGATCTACGGTTTGCACGCCATTGCGGTGGTCGTCGGCGTCGCGTCGGCGGCGGCCACGGTGGCGGGGGGCTTCGTGTTCGGCCTGCCTTCGCTGGCGGCGGTGGCGCTCAATTACCTGAAGCGCAGCGAGGTGGCCGGCACGTGGCTGGAGAGCCACTTCCGCTGGCAGATCCGCACTTTCTGGTTCACGCTGCTGTGGCTGGCGCTGTCCTTCCTGCTGATGCTCACCATCATCGGCATCCCGATCGCGGCCTGGGTGATGATCCCGCTGCTCGGGTTGTGGGTCGGCTACCGGGTGCTGCGGGGCTGGCTGGCGCTCTCCGGCGGGCGGCCGGTGGGACTTTGAGCGCCCCCAGGGCCGGGCTTCGCCCCGCCTGCCCCCCGTGGGGGTTCAAGGAAACTTGGGACGGCCCGGCGTTTCCTTGAGAGCGCCCCCAGGGCCGGGCTCCGCCCAGCTCGCCACCGTGGGGGGCAAGGAAACTTTTGGGCGGCCCTGCGTTTCCTTGAGAGGGCTGCCCGGCGCCCGCTGCCGCGTGCAGGTTTATCCCCGCCCGGCGTGGTCAAGCCTGTGGATAAGCTGTGAGGGGTGGCGTGAGCCTGATGATCTGCAAGGGTTTTTTCGGCTTGCCTAAATTTTGTGCAGGCGCCGCCGCGGGCTTCAGGCGCACAGGGCCTGCAGGGCGTCCACGTCCCAGCTATCGGTGAGGGCCAGCACCCGGCGGGCGAAGGCGTCGTGCTCGGGGGTTTGCGCAGCCAGGCTTTCGGCCCATTCGACGAGGTCGGTGAGGGCGCCCAGCTCGACGAGGGCCCGCATCCTGGCAAGGGCTGCGGCGTCGGGGCGGCTTGCCGGTGTGGCCATGGGCTCGACCATGGGTTCGACAATGGGCCCGGCGGGCGCGGGCCCCAGCAGCTCGGCCAGGCTTGCCCGCAGCCGCGCCGCGGCCACGGGTTTGTGCAGGCAGGCATCGAAGGCTTCGCCGGCGCGAGCGGCGTCCTGGGCGCGGGCGCTCAGCAGCACCACCGGCACCCCGGGCCATTGCGCCTTGACCGCGGCGCACACCGCGTGGCCGTCGGCGCCGGGCATCATCAGGTCGGTCAGCACGAGGCTGGGGGGCGCTGCGCCGGCCTTGCCGATGCCGTCGATGAAGGCCCGGCCGTTTTCGGCACTGTCCACCACGAAGCCGGATTGTTCCAGGATGTCGACGATCTGGCCGCGGGTCTCGGCCGTGTCCTCGACGACCCACAGGCGTCGCCCGCCGCCAAAGCGCGCCGGCAGCACGTCGTCGTCCGGCTGGCTGGCCTCGATGTCCTGCTCGGCGCCGAGCTGCAGCGGAATGCTGACGCGGATGCGGGTGCCGACGCCGGGCGTGCTGTCGAGCTGCAGGCTGCCGCCCATCCGCCTGGTCCATAGGTCGACGATGGGCAGGCCGAGCCCGGTGCCTTCGATGCGGCGGCTGTCGCCGCAGCGGAAGAAGGGCTCGAACACCCGGGGCTGGTCTACGGCGGAGATCCCGCAGCCGGTGTCGCGCACCTCTATCTGCAGCACCACGGCGCCGGCCGGAGCGCCTTGGGTGGTGTGGCCGACGCGGAGTTCGATGCGCCCCCGGCGGGTGAATTTGGCGGCGTTCTCGACGAGGTTGCTTACGATCTGCCGCAAACGCCTGGCATCCATCCACAGCACGTCGG
>Ga0075163_10012080_pt1 | contig 11248 bp, 5 predicted proteins | sample JI1023141ADNA_FD_71478 | JGI IMG/M metagenome (GOLD analysis project Ga0075163, IMG submission 71478) | Wastewater effluent complex algal communities from Wisconsin, to seasonally profile nutrient transformation and Carbon sequestration -... | ecosystem: Engineered > WWTP > Effluent > Algae...
GCCAGATGGGAACTATTATTGCTGAATAATCTCTATTCTCATCTGCCATCTGTTATTCTTAAATTAATGCAAATAACTATTAACGATTTTTGAACAAAAAATTAATAACCATTTATTACATTTATCAGAATTTTAATAGTTTTCCTGAACGATCATTAAACCCGTCAATCATTATGTATATGTGCAGAGTACTTTTTTTTGCTTTAATATTCATGATAAAAACTTCTTATGGCCAGGCAGTAACGCCGGTAGCCGTGTATGATTTCATAAAAATAAAAAACGGGAAAAATAAGGAAGCCATGTATTACTATGAAAACAACTGGAAAATTTACCGCGACATAGCCCTAAAGAAAAACTTTATTACTGCATACAAAATCGTAACATGCCAGCCGGATTCACTTGCCGGTTTCAACTTAATATTAATTACAGAGTATGCAGACAGTGCAGCATACACTAAAAGTGAGGAACGATTCAGTGAAATAATAAAAGAAACCAGGCCAAACGGACCTTTATTGCTTAATGAAATAAAACCAGCGGATTTCAGAGAAAATTTGTACTTCAGAAAAGCAGAAACAATAATATCTTCTAAAAATTAAGTGCATTTCCCTTATCCTGATCTTATATCATATATCCTGCATCTTGTATCCTGTATCCTGTAATCCTTATCTTCTATCTCCTATCTCCTATCTCCCATCTCCTACCTACAACTTCTCATCATGCAGGCTTTGGTCCAACCCGGCTCTTTCTTCTTCTTCGGTTACCCGTAAGGGTATGATGAAGCTGGTTATTTTTAAAAGCAATAAAGTGCCAAAGAATACAAATGCAGAGACTGCTAACATACCCAATAAATGAGCGGAAAACAATTTTGTTTCACCGTAAAACAAGCCATTGTCAACTACCGCAGCATTCACCCGGCTATTGGCAAAAACGCCAGTGAGTAACATACCCATCATTCCACCTACGCCATGGCAGGGGAAAACATCCAGCGTGTCATCAATAGAAGTTTTTGTTCTCCACTCTACCATCAGGTTACTCACCACACTGCTGATAACACCAACGATCAATGATTGCGGGATAGTTATAAACCCGGCGGCCGGCGTGATTGCCACCAGGCCAACAACAGCGCCGATACAGGTTCCCATGGCTCCGGGCTTTTTGCCACGGAGTACATCAAATATTATCCATGTAAATGCAGCTGCAGCTGAAGCAGTTGACGTGGTTGCAATGGCAATGGCTGCCAGTGTATCGGCATGAAAGGCTGAACCTGCATTGAATCCAAACCATCCAAACCATAGTAAACCGGTTCCCAATAAAACATAAGTGATCCTGGCCGGGTTGTGTGCGGGCTCATTTCTTTTTTTAAGATATAATGCGCTGGCCAGTGCGGCCCAACCGGCACTCATGTGAACCACAGTTCCACCGGCAAAATCAAGTACGCCCATTTTTGCCAATAGCCCTTCGGGATGCCAGGTGGCATGTGCCAGCGGACAATAAATAAAAATGCAGAAGAGTATGATGAAAACAATATAGGAAGTAAACTTCATCCTTTCGGCAAATGCTCCAGTAATTAAGGCTGGTGTGATGATGGCAAATTTTAACTGGTAAAAAGCGAATAAGATAAATGGTATGGTTGGGGCAAATTTCCAGGCTGGTCCGTCAATCACATCTTTCATCAAAAAAAATGTTTTTGGATTGCCGATGATACCAAAAAATGAATCACCGAATGCCAGGCTGAAACCAAAAACCACCCAAACAATACTGATTACCGCCATGCTGATAAAACTCTGTAACATAGTACTGAGCACATTCTTTTTATTAACCATGCCACCATAAAAAAAAGCAAGGCCTGGCGTCATGATCAATACCAATGCGGTAGATGCCAGCATCCAGGCAGTATCGGCACTGTTTATATTTTCAGTGTTTATCTTCCCGGGAAGTGAGGGGAAAATTAAGCAAAGGACAACAATAACTAAAAGGAAGGAAAATGTAATGAGCGCAAATCTTCTTGACATATAACATTTATTAGGTGAATAAAGTTATAGCAGGCAATGAAGCGAATGTAATATTTTTTTTTATTCAAGAGAAATCATAATTAGTAATAGCAGGTAAAAAACACAATCTTGTTTTGTGTGCCTCAAGCCAAGGCGAAGAATTGTTTACCTTATTCTGTACCAGCTGGACCCATTACTTTGTAAGGTGATACTTCCATTAAGAGGAATACTGGTGTTGGCTATTCCGGTAAAATCAAAATAGCTGCTAATTGTTTTGGCATTGTTATCCTGGTTAACAATTACATATTCTCTTCTTGCACAGGTATTGGCAGCAGGTAATGTTATGGTAATGGCACCTGCTGTATTTAATATAATATGTGTATGGTCAAATTCATCTAAAGTCTGGCTGGAAGCAGATATAGATATTGCATTGGCAGTAGAGCCACTAACATCTAAGTAACTTAAAGGAGTAACTGTTCTTACTCCAACAAATCCTGTATTGTCTAATGTAATACGATTGCTGTTACCACCCGAGCGGAAATTGACCGAACTGTCTGCATTAAAAAAAATGCCTGAGCGTATACTGGTTACTGATGTACCGGATATTAATCCAGCTTGTGCTGTAGATGGATTAACCAACTGAATATAGCCTGTATTGTCGTTTTCAAATAATGCTATTGAAGACGGATTTATTATACTGCTGCTTACAGAGCTGTCTTTTACAACATGAAAACGTGCGTCGGGAGTGGTAGTACCAATGCCTACATTAACATTTGACGTTGCTCCGTTAACACCATTGATGCTACCCAGTACCAAACTGTTACTGGCAGCAACCTGGGCACGGTAACCAATGGCAGTAGCATTGGTACTGGAGCCGTTTACATCACTGTTACTGCCGAATAAGCTGTTTTGATCACCGGAACTACTGGTAGAATTTCCAACATGTGTATTATCATTTCCTGAAGCTGTACTGCTATGGCCTATCAAAGTATTCTGAAACCCGTTACTCAGAGAAGCTCCGCCACTCAGTGCACCCAGGGTAGTATTGTAGTATCCGGTTGTAATGGCATTTCCACTTCTGGTTCCCACAGCCGTATTTTGATTACCACTAAGAACAACAGCAGCAGGATCAACATTTTGTAATGACTGAAAACCAATTGCAACATTTGCCGTATTAATTGAAAATCCTGCCAAATTCATATTCATCATGGCTTCCTGACCAATGGCAATATTCTGAGATCCAAGCTGATTTGCTGCTAGTGCATTTTTACCAATTGCGATATTTATATCACCAGTTGTATTGCTTATTAATGAACGGTTTCCAATTGCAACATTTTCAGTACCCAGCGTATTTGAAAACAAAGCGCTATCACCGATGGCTAAAATGTCTGTTCCGTTTGTATTACTGCGGGCAGCCCTAAAACCAATGGCGGTATTTCCCGAGATTGTATTTGAAAACAGTGATTCAATACCAATGGCCGTATTTCTGCTGCCTGTAATATTGTTTCTTAACGTCATGTAACCCACAGCGGTATTAAATGAAGTATCATTTGAGAACATGGATTCATATCCTATAGCAGTATTGTAATTCCCATTTTTTAATGGAAACGAAGTACTGCCCATTGCCTTTGCACCAATTACCACATTGCTATCGCCCTTATCGTGGCCCTGAAAAGATTCTGCTCCCATTGCAACATTATAATTTCCTGATGTCATGCTCCTTGCTGATAAATAGCCTGTATATAAATTTTCAAAGCCACCTGAATTGTTAACACCGGATTTATACCCAATGGCCGTATTCCCTCCAAAACTGGCACTATCATGCCTTAATGCTTCAACACCAATAGCAACATTAAAACGATTAAAAAAGCCTTTTGCTTTTTCCATAGCTTTAGATCCAATAGCAACATTTTGTTCACCATTGGTATTTTCTGCCATTGCAAGGTTGCCAATAGCCACGTTATTGCCCCCATTTGTTGGATTGGAAGGCTGATTTAAAAAAAGCGCTTTGGAACCTATTGCGGTATTGTTTGTAAGATAAACAGCATTACTATTATTAAATGATTGTGTATATAGGGCTGAATCGCCTATAGCAGTATTATTACCGGCAAACGTATTAAATTTCAATGCGCCCATACCGATAGCCAAATTATTTGAAACTTTATTGGAGGAAAGTGCTTCTGTGCCTATTGCCAGGTTGCTTTTTCCCGAAACATTTACGAGGAGGGTATTGGCTCCGATAGCTATGTTTGGTGATGTTGTTGTGTCAGTTGATAATGCACCTGAACCAATTCCAATCTTATAAGTTCCGTTTTTTGAAAACATCAGGGCAGATGGTCCAATTGCAACTGAATAGGATGAGTTTACAGACGTTAACATAGCACTTGCACCTATGGCAACATTAAATGAACCGGTTGTATCATTTAAAAGAGCAGAACTTCCTATTGCAACATTATCATCTCCGGATTTGTGCTTACCCAATGCATTACTTCCCATTGCAAGATTAAATGAACCGGTAATGTTATTTCTTAATGCCGAAGATCCAACTGCATTATTGGCAAACCCGGATGTATTTTTCATTAAAGCATTTGCGCCAATGGCTACACCTCCAAAAGCAGAAGTGTTATTTGCAAGTGCACTATCGCCCATTGCAGCATTTAAGCCTCCTGTTGTATTTTTTTGTCCCGTTCCGCTGCCAATAAAATAGTTCCCATTGGTTCTATCAAACTGCCCGATCCACCCGTTGTTTTGTTTAAAACGCAAAGGCATGATATCAGTTGTTCCCAAAAAATTGAGTGCCGTATCCGTGCCTGCATTACCGGTAGTTGCCCATCCTTTTGTATTACTTGCAGTTGCCAGCCAGAGCCAGCTGCTGCCGCTAAAATAATAGAACCCGGTGCTATCGGGTGCATCCTGGTATATCAGTAAACCCGCTGCCGGTATTGTAATTGCATTTTTTTGGGCTTTGCTCATCCGCGGAACCAACATCCCCTTTGATGTACTCTTTACATCAAAAATGGCGCTTGCATCTGCATTACTGCCATCTGTGTTTATGGCAAAACTTTGTGCCAGCGTATCCCTGCCGTAAATAATTATCAGTATAAAAAAGAGTTTCTTCATTACTCCATATTTTTTTAGCCATAAAAATATAGTACTATGAATTTGAATCATATCCCCAAAAACGGGGATATGCCCTTGAGATTAAAATGTACCAGAAAGGTTGTTTCTCTTAAAATGACTGATGATTCTTTAAGTTCAATAAAATTATAGACAGGTCTTGTTTTTTGAATTTTTCATTTGGATTTTTCTTTGTATCAAAATGACATAACTCTTTTGTATTTTTCAGGATGAATGCAAATAAAAAAAAATGGTTCCTTTTTTTATTGACCGGTTTTGCCATGTTAATCAGTTATAGTCAAAAACCAGCATTATATTTTAAGCGGCTTACTCAATCTAACGGGTTATCTAATAATAAGGTGAATTGCATATTACAGGATAAACGCGGTTTTATCTGGATAGGTACAGACGATGGTTTAAACCGTTATGACGGTAATAACTTTGTCGTTTTCAAAAATACGCCAGGTCAGGCATCCGGAATTTCCGGTAACACAATAACTGATCTTCATGAAGATAAAGACGAGGTATTGTGGATTGCAACATCAGATGGTGGTATAACAAAATATGACAGGCGCCTTCAACACGCATATCAATTTCGCCAGTTCAAACATCATCCAAATGATCAGAACAGTATACCTGTAAATATTATCAATGCATTACAGCAAGATCATGAAGGCAATTTGTGGCTGGCTACAAGCGGAGCTGGTGTACTGAGGTTTGACAAGAAAAAAGAACGGTTTGAAAAACCAGCAGGTATCGGCCCATGGACCATTAATGATATTTGTGTTGATAAAAACGGGATATTATGGGGCGGAAGAGAAGGTGGAAGTATTATAAAAATAAACCCGCTTAATCTTCACTGGCAAATTGACGAGCAATATTCAAATGTATATGCGGCATTACCACATGTTGTAGTTACCAGTTTATTTAAAGACAGTAAAAATAATATCTGGTTTGGTTCATGGGATAAAGCTGTTTATCGTTATAACAATCTAAATGGAAAAGAAGATAATTTCAGCAACAAAAAAAATGATTCATTTTCATTCGGTATAGATGAGCCCATTTCATTCAATGAAGATAAAATGGGCCGTATCTGGATTGGGGGAAAATATTCCGGCCTGTATATCTATGAGCCAATAGTAAATAAATTCTATAATTACAGGCATGACCCTGCAAAAGAAGGTACACTTAGTGCAGATAAAATCAACTGCATTTTTATGGATGTATCGGGCAATGCATGGTTGGGAACTGATCGGGGAATAAGTATATACCAGGCGATGCAACAGCAATTTGAACAGGAATTTTTACCGTTTACCGGGGATATCCGGGAAAAACCAATTGTAATCTATGATTTTTATAAGGATGAAGCAGGAACACTTTGGATTGGCACCAATAAAGGGCTCTTCCTAAAGGGTACGGATGGCCGCTATATTTATAAAAAAATAGTTTACCTGGAAACACAACTCAGTATAACCAGGATTTACAAAACACCTGAAGGGGATATTTATTTAGGAACAGATTATTCACTATTCAGATACGACCCGGTTAAAAGCGATGTTTCATTACTTCCCAATACAGAAAAAGACCAGGTAATGAGCAAACTGATAGAGTCCAGGATCGTTTCTATTGTATTGGATACAATTGATGGCCACCCGGTTTTGCTTACTTCGCCTTATGGCCATTTCATTTCGTACTATAATTTTACAGAACAACGCTGGATATCCCGAAAAGACAGTACAAAAAAAATATTAACCCGCTATAATATCCGGGACAACCTGATACGGAAAATATTTAAGTCCGGTGATGGTACGCTCTGGCTTGCCAATGTTAAACACGGTTTGGCTGCTTTGAATAAAAACGGGCAGGGAAACACAACCTATATCAATGATCCTTCCCGCGTAAACAGTATAAGCAATAATAATATTTTCGATATTAAAGAAGACAAACTGGGTAATTTATGGATAAGTACTTATGGAGGAGGATTAAATTATTTTGAAAAAGGTAAAAAAACTTTTAAGCATATTGAATCTGTGAATAACCTTGTTGAAGGTATGGAAACAGATAAAAATGGAAATATCTGGAGTATTACCAATGGGAACCTGCAGAAATTTGATCCATTAAAAAACAGTTTTTCATATTTCGAATTACCCGATATTGAAAAATCAGGTGGAATCAAAGGTTATATATATAAAGACGGCCAGGGAAAAATGTATGTATCCGGCGCGGGTTATTTTATCAGTTTCCAACCGGAAGAAATAAATGTGAAGCCAGGGCAACCAGAAGTTTTTCTAACAGATTTCAACATCTTTAATCAATCATATTCTCATTTATTAATGCAAAAGGAAGTTGCATTGAGTTACAAGGAGAATTTTTTCACTATCCATTTTTCTGCGCCCTTTTATACCGGAACAGCTAGTCTTCAATATGCTTACATGCTAGAAGGGGTTGATAATGATTGGATCAATGCCGGTTCTTCTACACAGGCTCCATATACAAACTTAAGCGGAGGTGAATATATTTTTAAAGTAAAAGCAACTGAAACTCCTGGAAGCTGGTCAGACAAGGTCACTACCATCAATATCAGGATCGTTCCGGCGTTTTGGAAAAGGTGGTGGTTTTTTGCTATCGTTTCATTACTGCTCTTTTTTATTATTTATGGAATATACCGTTATCGCATCAATGAATTATATAAAAGACAATCAATCAGAAATAAAATTGCACAGGACCTGCATGACAGCGTAGGTTCAACACTCAGCAGCATTTCAGTTTACAGCCAGGTAGCTAAATTTTATAATGAACAGGAAAAACAATCAGACCTCACAAATACGCTTGAAAAAATCAGTTCGGCTTCCGGTGAAATGATAAGCGAATTAAGTGATACGGTATGGGCTATTAATCCACTTAATGATCATATGGATATTATTTTACAGCGTATGGAATCTTTTGCCCGCCCATTACTATCAGCACTGGAAATTAATTTTCATTTTTACTATGATGAATCTCTTATGAATGTAAACCTTGAAATGACCAAGCGAAAGAATTTTTATCTCATCTTTAAAGAAGCAGTGAACAATGTTATTAAATATGCAGCATGTAAAAATTTATGGGTTCGTTTAGAGTATCACAATCATGAATTGACATTTACAATTAAAGACGATGGAAGAGGTTATGATATGGCATTGGTTAAATCTACACATTCTTTATCAGGAAATGGTTTACAAAACATGAAGCATAGGGCAAAAGAAATGGAAGGAACTTTGATCATTCAGTCTTCCCAGGGAAATGGCACATCAATAAAACTGCAGTTTCCTATCCCCTAATTTGGGGATTGCTGATGATAATAATTTTTTTGACATTCACTTTAAATACTTCATATGAGTTTACGTATTGCAATTTTTGATGACAATAAAAATATACGGGAAAGTATAAGCCTGTTACTGGCAACAGTAACACATTTTGAAGTAGTTGGCTGTTATAGCCATGTAATGGATTGTATTGAAAATGTGGCCATTTGTAAACCAGATATTGTTTTAATGGATATTGAAATGCCTGGCATGAGTGGAATTGAAGCTGTTTCTTTGATCAAAAAAGAATTCCCTCATATACAAATACTGATGCAAACAGTTTTTGAAGATGATGACCGGGTGTTTGATTCTATATGTGCTGGTGCCTCTGGATACATCTTAAAGAATTTCCTCAATACAAAACTGGTGGAATTTATCAATGAACTACAATTTGGTGGAAGCCCCATGAGCCCTTCCATTGCCCGCAAAGTTTTAAATAAAATGCATTCAGTTTCTGCTGTTATTAAACCGCAAGCAGCGCCCGATTATCATCTTACCATCCGGGAAAAAGAAGTATTAACCTGCCTGGTTAGCGGCTTAAGTTACAAAATGATTGGCGCTCAACTTCATATTAGTTATGAAACTGTACGCAGCCATGTAAAAAAAATTTATGAGAAATTGCATGTTGCTTCACTTACAGAAGTTGTTGCTAAAGCTATCAATCAAAAAATAGTTTAAAAACTAAGTCATTGCAAAAAGCAGTTTTTATAATTATTGGTTATAATTTCCAAATTCTAATTTCATAATTCAAATAACAACCGGCACTTATAAGATGTTTGATTTTCTATAATCGAACATCTTATAAGTATATATTTTTAACTTTTCCGAAAAACCAATCGATATGTAGATTAAAAGTATCTTTTAAATTATCGCCAATGCTATCACTTGGTTTGTAACACATGGAACAACATTTCCCAATTCTTTTATCACGATTTGAGCATTGCAAATGTAAATTAGTTTGGTCTTACAATCTTGTTTCGTGAGCTACACACCAAAGTGGCAGTGAACCTCGAAGCAAAGTACCAATACATAAAGTTTGCGTTTTACTGACACAACTGCACAAAACAATGCAACCCAAATCCTGAATCTTTTATCCTGTATCCTGTATCTCCCTTAATCCCCCGGCTTATATCTTTTTTCGGCATGTTTCAATACATCTGCTTTGTAAAACAGTACCTCTTTAAATATTCCCTTCGTGTACATTAGCGCCTGGTCATCAAAATGTTTTGACCCCGGAATTCCGCTTACACCTCCTGCCAGCAATGATTTTGCTTTCACCTTTTTTCCAAATTCAACTGCACAGATAAAACTGTTTCCATGCACGCCATACCTTTTTTTTGTGCCCGGAAAATAAACGGATGAATAAGATGGAAGCATTCCCCATTCGGAACTTACAAAGCCAGCAGGCAGACTGGGTTGCATATCATCATATTGCAATTTCAAATTTCCGTCCATTCGCTGATAGCGGTTTATGTCTCCCCATGGCACCTGCCATTTGCCATGGTTTTGTTGCAGTTTATTGATGGCTGAACGGAATGTTTGCAGCAATTCCTCATTTGAAGCAGCTGCTACAAATTTATTTACTGCATCCATATTTCCCTTTGCAGGATCAAAGTACCTGGATAAGATCAACGGCTTTAACTGGTCACCCCATTCTATGGCAAGCGTTGTTGCAATGGATTGTTCACTTGCATACAGGTTCCACTCTTTTATAACATTAACTGGCTCTTTAAGTGATGTGTAATTCATTCCGGTATCTGATGTAAACGCTTTTACCAATGCCGGTATCAACAATTCAAAGCCCGCAATATAGGTATCATAGCCGGCAGCAATGAGTTTATCTATAGTAAATGAATTTTCTTTCTGCAATATCCTAACGGCATTGATACCACGAAAATTTTCAGGATCAGGTGCCATATAAGCTGGATACTTTGTTTTATCCGGACTGTTATTTCCTGCAACAGTAAATGGCGTTGAATTACAATTCTGCAACCAACCATTTACAGGATTATACAGGTGAATGCTTTCTTCAACACTATGTAAACCCATCCAGTCAGTAGATGCTTTTGTTCCATCAACCGGTTTTGACCAGTCAATGCCGGGATTTCTTTTTGGTATAAAATTACCATGCCAGTATGCAATATTTCCCGCTGCATCGGCATACACTGTATTGTTGCTGGTATTGGCTGTAAGTGCCATCACTTTTTTATATTCTTCAAAACTTTTCGTTTTCGTTCTTTGCCAGCTTTGTATCAACCCTTTCATATTGCGGTTATCTGATGAGAGACTAATCCATTTGTCGTTTCGTTTAGCCATTACCGGGCCATGATGTGTTGCAAATATTTTAAAACTCCTGGTTTTAAGTTCAGCCGCATCCTTATATTTTATGATGATCGTTCTTTCCTTAACGGCCCTTTCTTCATTATCATACTCATAGGCATAACCATTATCTTTTTTACTTATTTTCTCTTCATACAGATCAGCCACATCAGCAACACTGGAAGTATGCATCCATCCGCAGAATTCATTAAATCCCTGGTAAATAAAAAACTGGCCCCAGGTAACTGCACCATAAGCATTCAGTCCTTCCTCACTAACCACATGCACTTCCGGCCTGAAATAAAAACTTACATGTGGATTTATATATAACAGAGCATTGCCGCTTGCTGATTTTGATGGAGCAATTGCAAATCCATTAGAACCAGTTGATTGTTCGGGTTCTTTTAACGATCCTGGAATTGAACCAAGCTCATTTCCTGTATAAAAACTTTCCAGTTCTTTGGTTGAAATTCCGGA
>Ga0075163_10012083_pt1 | contig 11247 bp, 11 predicted proteins | sample JI1023141ADNA_FD_71478 | JGI IMG/M metagenome (GOLD analysis project Ga0075163, IMG submission 71478) | Wastewater effluent complex algal communities from Wisconsin, to seasonally profile nutrient transformation and Carbon sequestration -... | ecosystem: Engineered > WWTP > Effluent > Algae...
CTGTCGAGGTTGAGTCGGGCATGCGTTGGATCCTGGAACCGGAGAAGCTGTCGCGCGTCATATTCACCAAGCGCGCGCGATTGGGCAAGCGCGACCATGCGGCACATGGCAAAAGCCGGCATTTTCGCTCAAATGGCCATGCAAGCGGGTTTCGGCAGACTTGTGCTGTCGGCACCGCACGCTAAAGGTAGCCCATATGACTGCATCCGTTCATCCGATCCGCCCGCGTGGCCGTGGCAGCGACACGACGCCGTCGCTCAATGCGCTGCTGGCGCTTGCCGGCCCGGAGCTGGCGTCGGTGAACAAAGTCATTCTCGATCGCATGCAGAGCCCGGTGTCGCTGATTCCCGAACTCGCAGGGCATCTAATTGCCGGTGGCGGCAAGCGACTGCGGCCGATGCTGACGCTCGCCTGCGCGCGGCTGCTCGATTATGCTGGCACCCGGCACCACAAGCTCGCCGCCTGCGTCGAGTTTATCCATACCGCGACGCTGCTCCACGATGATGTCGTCGACGGGTCGGACCTGCGCCGTGGTCGGGCGACGGCCAACACCGTCTGGGGTAACCCCGCCAGCGTGCTCGTCGGCGATTTCCTGTTCTCGCGGTCGTTCGAATTGATGGTCGAAGACGGGTCGTTGCGCGTACTCAAGATCCTCAGCCATGCCTCGGCGGTCATTGCCGAAGGCGAGGTCGCGCAGTTGACCGCACAGCGCAACGTCGAAACCACCGAAGACCGCTACCTCGAAATCATCTCGGCCAAGACCGCCGTGCTGTTTTCAGCCGCGTGCCAGATCGCCGCCGTCGTTGCCGAGCGCGATGCCAGCGTCGAAGCCGCGCTCGATGCCTATGGCCGCAACCTCGGTATCGCGTTCCAGCTCGTCGATGACGCCATCGACTATGTCTCCGACGCCGTCACCATGGGCAAGGATTGCGGCGATGACTTCCGCGACGGCAAGGTCACCTTGCCCGTCATTCTAGCTTACGCGCGCGGCAACGCCGAAGAACGCGGCTTCTGGCGCGATGCCATGCTCGGGCGCCGCAGCAGCGACGAAGATCTCGCCCACGCGCTCGAACTGATGCGCGCCAGCCGCGCGATCGAGGACACGCTGGCGCGCGCCCGCCATTACGGCACCCGCGCCATCGACGCGCTGGCACGCTTCCCCGACAGCAGTGCGCGCGCGGCGCTTACTGAAACGGTCGAATTCGCGATAGCGCGGGCTTACTAGAGCCTCCGGCGGGCAGGGGTGACCCCTGCACCCGATAGTTTGGCGCTCTTCAATTGGGTGCAGGCCTCAGGCCTGCCCGCCGGAGGCTCTGAAATCTCTCTTCCCGTCGAATCCGTGCTTTCCGAACTAATTGCCGCGCTTGACGCTGGCGGCACGGCTGTCCTCGTCGCGCCCCCGGGCGCCGGCAAGACGACGATGGTGGCGCCAGCGTTGCTCGACCGGCCCTGGGCGGCAGGCAAGCGCATCCTGCTGCTCAGCCCGCGCCGTCTGGCAGCGCGCGCCGCGGCGGAGCGCATGGCCGAACTACGCGGCGAAGCGGTGGGTGCAACGATTGGCTATCGCACCCGGCTCGACAGCAAGATCGGGCGCGATACGCGCATCGAAGTGCTGACCGAGGGCATCTTCACGCGGATGGTGCAGGACGATCCCGAACTTGCGGGCGTTGCGGCGGTGCTGTTCGACGAGGTCCATGAGCGCAGCCTCGAAGGTGATTTGGGCCTCGCGCTGGCGCTTGATGTGCGCGGCTCACTGCGACCAGATCTGCGCCTGGTGGCGATGTCGGCGACGCTCGACGGGGCACGCTATGCCGCATTGCTCGATGCGCCGGTGATCGAGTCGGCGGGGCGAGCCTATCCGGTCGATCTGCTTTACCTGGGCCGCGATCCGCGTGAGCGCATCGAGGATGCGATGGCGCGCGCCATCCACCGTGCGCTGGCCGACGAGACCGGCAGCATCCTGGCGTTCCTGCCCGGCGCCGGCGAAATCGAACGCACCGCAGAGCGATTGGCGTTGCCGGCGGGCGTAGAGCTTCACAAACTCTATGGTGCCATCGATCCCGCCGCCCAGCGCGCGGCGATTGCCCCGGCACGCGGCGGCACGCGCAAGGTCGTGCTGGCGAGCAGTATCGCCGAAACCAGCCTGACCATCGACGGCGTGCGCGTGGTCATTGATTCGGGATTGGCCAGGCGTCCGCGCTTCGACCGCGCGACGGGGCTGACGCAACTTGTTACCGAGCGTGCTGCACAGTCGTCGGTAACCCAGCGTGCCGGCCGGGCAGGGCGCACCGCGCCGGGCGTAGCGTGGCGGCTGTGGGAGAAGGCCGCAACCGGTGGCCTGCCGCTATTTGATCCGCCTGAAATCCTCGAATCGGATCTGACCGGACTGACGCTCGATTTGGCGTGCTGGGGCATCCCGCATCCGACTATGTTGGATTGGCTCGACTATCCACCCGAGCCGGCGCTCGCTGAGGCCCGATCGACCTTGCGCGCGCTTGACGCGATTGATGATGATGGGCGTCCGACGTCGCACGGCCGTCGCATCGCAGCGCTGCCCATGCCGCCGCGCATGGCGCATATGCTGGTGCGTGCGGCTGGCCACGGGCTGGCGGGTGTCGCTGCCGAAGTGGCGGTGCTGCTTGGCGAACGGGGGCTGGGTGGCAATGACGCCGATCTTGAAACGCGTCGGCGCCATTGGGGCCGTGACCGCGGCCCGCGTGCGATTGCCGCGAGGCGCATGGCAGTAAATTGGGCGCGGCTGGTCTCCGACCAACTCGATGTGGCGCGCGACGATGCTGTCGGTGCGGCCATCGCGCTCGGCTATCCCGACCGTGTCGCGCGCCGCCGCGACGAGTCCGACGGGGCGTTCCTGATGGCCAACGGTCGCGCGGTGCGGGTTGTGGGGTCGGATGCGTTGGCGCGTACCGAATGGCTGGCGGTCGCCGACGCCAGCGGGAGTGCCGAGGGTGCCCGGCTTGTCGCCGGGGCCGCCTTGACGCGCGCCAGTGTCGGTACGCTGCTTGGCGACCGTATCAGCCACGAAACCAGCGTCGACTACGACATCCAACGCGGTTCGGTCGTGGCGGAGACCATCGAAGCGCTCGGGGCGATTGTGCTGGCACGGCGACCGCTCGATAATCCCGATACGGCAATGCTGGCCGATGCAATGTGCGCTGCTGTGGCGCGTGCGGGTCTGCAAGTTCTGCCCTGGGACGACGAGGCGGCGGCGTTGCGCGCGCGCGTCGCGTTCGTGCGGCTGCAGGGCGATGCCCGTTTCCCCGATCTATCGGATGTGGCACTGCTCGCTGGCATCGGACATTGGCTGCGGCCGTTGCTGGCCGGCAAGCGCCGGCTCGATGCGGTGGCACCGTCGGCGTTGACGGCAGCGCTGTCAGGGCAGCTTGATTGGCAGGTGCGGCAGGCCCTTGACGCAGTGGCGCCGGCACGGCTGACGACGCCCGCAGGCACCAGCCATGCCATCGACTATGACGATGTTGCAGGGCCGTCGGTCGATGTGCGCGTGCAGGAATTGTTCGGGTTGTCGGTGCACCCGACTGTTGCGGGGGTGCCGCTGTTGCTGCGGCTGTTGTCGCCCGCACACCGCTCCATTCAGACGACGCGTGACCTGCCGGGGTTCTGGCGCGGCAGCTGGTCCGCGGTAAAGGCCGAGATGAAGGGCCGCTATCCGCGTCACCCGTGGCCCGACGATCCGGCGACGGCACCTGCCACCACGCGCACCAAGCGGGCCGACCAATTGCGCGGCAAGCCTTGACCTCGCCGCGTTCCTCGCCCAAGTCGGCGGCAATAGTTTCGGCGGGAGTGCACAGGCGATGAAGGCGCGCATCTATCAGCGACCCAAGAATGCGATGCAGTCGGGGCATGCGCGCACCGGACAGTGGGTGCTGGCCGTCGAACCCGAAGCACCGCAGCACGCCGATCCGCTGACCGGCTGGGCCGGCTCGGGCAATACCGCAGCGCAGGTACAACTGACGTTCCCCGACCGCGACGCCGCAATCGCCTATGCCAAGGCGCAAGGCTTCGACTATGCCATCGTGCCGCTGGGCAGTCACAGCCTAAAGCTGCAGGCCTACGCCGACAATTTCAGATAGGCCGCATGCCCCTGCGCCCGTAGCTCAGTTGGATAGAGCGCGGGACTTCTAATCCTGAGGTCGCTGGTTCGAATCCAGCCGGGCGCACCATATTTGCCGACTATCGCGCCTCCGGCGGGTGATGGCCCGCCGGAGGACGATTGCGCCCGGTCAGCTGCCGAAATCGATCGCCAGCAATTGCTGCCCGTCGGCGCGGCACGTCAAGGAGACCGTGCGCGACTCGTCGGGATAGCTAGTGATGAGCTGCGCGCGCAGTTCCCAACCGTCACCGGTGCGGGTCAGGGAGGTTACGCGGTCGAGGCTGATCTGCGTGCCGCCGGTGGCGCCGATCTGGCGCGCGGCTTCATCGAGGCAGGTCTGCACCGACGGGCGTCGGTCGGCGGGGATTGCCGACAGGTTGGCGACGATGGCGGCCGGCGGGGCGCTGGCGTTGACCGGCGGCGTGGCGGTGCTGCTCGACTTGCCCGAATTGCTGCTGGCGGCGAGCAGGGCGATCAACCCGGCAGCGAGCGCGACACCGGCGACGACTTCACCGGTATTGTTGTTGTTGCTGTTGTTGCCGTTGTTGTTGCCATAGCCGAAGCCGAACTCACCACGGCAGCCGTGGTTGACCCAGATGCCGCCATTGTCGAAGCCCCAGCTGCGGCCGCGCTGGCAGGTGCCCGCCAGCGTGCGCAGCAGGTCAACCCGGCCGTTGGTGTTGGCGCTGCAGCGCCGGAAGGCATAGTTCCACGATTCGCAGCGCTGCGTGCCGGCATAACCACGGCCCCAGTTGCCGCTGTTATTGTTGTTGTTATTGTTGTTATTGCCGCTGCCAAAGCGGAACTGCGCGCGGCAGCCGCCGTCGACCCAGATGGCGTTGCGGTCATAGCCCCAGGTCCGGCCCTCGTTGCAGTTGCCGGCGATGCGGCGCGTCAGCTGGACGTTGTTGCCGGTGTTCGCCGGGCAGCGACGGTACTGGTAATTCCACGATTCGCAGGTGAGCTGGCCGCTGCCACCCGAATTGTTCCAGTTATTATTGTTGTTGTTATTGTTATTGTTGCTGCCGCCGGAGCCACCCCAGTTGCTGTTGTTGTTATTGCCACTGTTGCCGGATCCGCCCCAGTTGCTCGGCGCCTGCCGTGACGACGATGCATCAGGCGGCGTCGATTGCGCCAGCGCGCCGACTTGCGGAATGACCAGTGCGCCGCAGGTAAGTAGCGTTGTCAGATTGCGTAACATGCGTTCAGTCTCCCCAAGCGGACGTGCCGCGGCTGTTGTCAGCCATCGACCATGAATTCGGCGCGGCAGCCGTTGTTGACCCAGATACCGCCGCGGTCCCAGCCCCAGCTGCGGTTCATTTTGCACTCGCCGCCGATGATGTTGGTGATGCGCACGCCGACGCGGATACTGGCGGGGCAGCGCGCCGGCTGGTAGTTGAACGACTGGCATTTGACGCGGTAGCCTTGGTTCTGCGGCGGGTAATAGCCGCCGCCACCGCCGCCGTTGTTGCCGTTCCAGTTGCCGCCGTAGCCGACGCGGAATTCGGCACGGCAGCCGTTCGAGACCCAGATGCCGCCACGGTCATAGCCCCAGGTCCGGCCCTGGATGCAGTCGCCCTTGATGCGGCGGCTCATCTCGACCCCGCCGCGCGTGTCGATCGGGCAGCGCGCATCCTGATAGTTCCATGACTCGCACTTGATGACGGTGGTCACCTGATTGCCGGCACCCGGATAGCCGCCGGGGTAGCCGCCATCATCATAGGCGGTTTCATAGGTGAAGCGCGCGCGGCAGCCGTTGTTGACCCAGATGCCGCCGCGATCGAAGCCCCAGCTGCGGCCCTGATAGCATTGGCCGGCGATGACACTTGAAATACGCGCATCGACGAGACGTTCGACAGGGCAGCGGGCCGGCTGATAGTTCCACGATTCGCATTTGAGATCGCCGCGCGACTGTGCCGATGCCGTACCCGCGCCGAAGACGCCGACCAACAGCGCAAACGCCAGTGCAAACAGGGACCGCCGCATCTTCGTCTCCGCAACCACGATTTCTAACTGCCTGCAATTCCGCCCGTTTGGCGCACTGTGTCAAGCACAACGCCTTCGCGGCCGGCAAGTTCCTGGATGAATTGCCAGGCCACGCGCCCTGAGCGGCTACCGCGGGTCATCGCCCACGCCAGCGCCTCGGCGGGCGCGGCGTTGAGACCATAGGCCTTGGCATAGCCCGCGACGATGGCGAGATAGGTCGGCTGGTCGCAATTGTGGAAGCCGAGGCTGAGCCCGAAGCGGTCGGCAAGTGCCAGCCGGTCATCGAGCACGTCGCGGGCATTGATGGCGTTCGCAGCTTCGGCATCGGCATGTTCGCGTGCCACCAGATGGCGGCGGTTCGAGGTGACGATGACGCGGACATTGTCGGGCCGCGCCTCGATGCCACCTTCGAGCACCGAACGCAGCGCCTTGTATTGATGCTCGTCGGCTTCGAACGACAGGTCGTCGGCGAAGACCAGCGCGGGTAGGGGCTGCGCGGCAAGTTGCGCGAACAGGTCGCCGAGGCTGGCGATGTCATCGCGCCCGACCTGCACCAGCGCCAGCGGCGTGCCCTGCGCGCACAGCGTCGCATGCACCGCCTTGACCAGCGAGCTTTTGCCCATGCCGCGCGCGCCCCACAGCAGCACATCATGCGCGGGCAGTCCGGCTGCCAGCCGCCGGCAGTTTTCGAGCAGCGCGGCCTTCTGTGGCTCGACGCCTTCGAAACAATCCAGCGGCTGCGTCCGAGCCGGCACAACCGCGCGGAGCTGATGATGCACCCAGACGAACGAGGTGCCGGCGCCGGGCGCGGCGTTGGTGGCAACAGGCAGCGCCGGGTGCGGCGGCGCAAATCGGTCGAGCGCATCGGCAATGCGCGCCAGAATGACCGTGATTTCGGGCACAGCGGCCGTTTCGGTAGGGGTGTCGTTCGGCGTGGGCAGCGGCATGGCGGGGGTCCGGGGTTGAAACTCAATGGAGGCTCTATGACATAGCATAGGCCGACGGGACATGTTTTGCTGGGGCGCATTTGCTTGGCGCGCGGGTTCTTGTATAGGCGGCAGCTTATCCAATCACGCAATACGGAAGTCACGCCATGTTCGCATCACCGGCCCTTGCCCAGACTGCGGGTGCTTCAGGCGGCGCCGCTGCCTTCATCCAGTTCGTGCCGCTGATCGCGATCTTCGTGATCTTCTATTTTCTGATGATCCGGCCGCAGCAAAAGCGCGTCAAGGCGCACCGCGCGATGATCGATGCCGTCAAGAAGGGCGACGAAGTCGTCACCGGCGGCGGGCTGATCGGCCGCGTCATCAAGGTCAGCGACGGCGAAGTCGAAATCGAGCTGTCGCCGACGGTCAAGGTCAAGGCGCTCAAGGGCACGCTGACCGATGTCCGCACCCGCGGCGCCCCCGCCGCTGCCAACGACGCCAAGAGCTGAGCCAGCTGAATGCTCGACTTTCCGAAGTGGAAAATCTGGTCGATCATGCTGACGCTCGTCGTCGGCCTGGCGTTCGCGGTGCCCAATTTCTTCTCCGAAGCCACGGTGGCGACCTGGCCGTCATGGGTGCCGCACAAGCAGCTCAACCTCGGGCTCGACTTGCGCGGTGGCTCGCACATCCTGCTCGAAGCCAATACCGACGACGTCCGCAAGACCAAGCTCGAAGCGCTTGAGGAAACCGTGCGTTCCGAATTGCGCGGCGCCGAAGGCGGGCCGGTGGCGTTCACCGACCTGTCGATTTCGGGCGGCGTGCTCAGCATCACCGTCACCGATCCGACGCGGCTCGATACCGCCGTCGAAACGCTGCGCACCGTCACGCGCCCGGTGGGATCGTTGTCGGGCCAGCGCGATGTCGAAGTCAGCGTGGTTGACGGCAACCGCATCATCCTGACGCCGACCGATGCCGGTATCGCCATCGCCGTCAACGCCGCGATGACACAGGCCGTCGAAGTCATCCGCCGCCGTATTGACGAACTCGGCACGCGCGAGCCGACGATCATCCGCCAGGGCAGCAACCGCATCGTCGTGCAGGTGCCCGGCCTGCAGGACCCGTCGGCGCTCAAGGCGCTGCTCGGCAAGACCGCCAAGCTTGAATTCAAGCTGGTCGATGTCGATGCCGACCCCGCCGAAGCTGCCGCCGGCCGTGCACCGCCGGGCAGCCAGATCCTCGAATATTCGGATCAGCCGGGCGTCATCGTCGTCAAGCGCCGCGTCATGATTTCCGGCGACCAGCTCGTCGATTCGCAGCCCAGTTTCCAGGACGGCCAGGCCGTCGTGTCGTTCCGCTTCGACAGCGCCGGCGGCCGCCGTTTCGCCAAGGCGACGCAGGAGAATGTAGGCAAGCCGTTCGCCATCATCCTCGACAACAAGGTGATTTCGGCGCCGCGCATCAACGACGCCATCCTCGGCGGCTCGGGTATCATTTCGGGTAGTTTCACCACCGAAAGCGCCAACAACCTGTCGGTGCTGCTGCGGTCGGGCAAGCTGCCGGTCGAACTCAAGGTCATCGAGGAACGCACCGTCGGTCCCGACCTCGGCGCCGATTCGATCCGCGCCGGTGCGATCGCGTCGATTGCTGCAGTGCTTGCGGTGGCGGCATTGATGATTGTCACCTATGGCCGCTTCGGCATCTATTCGGTGGTGGCACTGGTGCTCAACGTGCTGCTGATTCTTGGCGTCATGTCGATGCTCGGGGCGACGCTGACCTTGCCGGGCATCGCCGGACTTGTGCTGACCATTGGTGCTGCCGTCGATGCCAACGTGCTGATCAACGAACGCATCCGTGAGGAAGCGCGCAAGGGCAGGGGTATCGTGCCGTCGATCGAAGTCGGCTACCGCGACGCGACGCGCACCATCTGGGACGCCAACAGCCTCAACATCATCGTCGCGGTCATCATGTTCATCTTTGGCTCGGGCCCGATCAAGGGTTTTGCGGTGGTGCTGTCGATCGGCATCGCGACGTCGGTATTCACCGCCGTCACCGTGACCCGGTTGATGGTCGCGCATTGGCTCCGCCGCGGTCGCCCCGCCGCGCTCGTAATCTGACGGAAACGGCCGCATGACCCTCAAGCTTGTTCCCGACAATACCAACATCGGCTTCGTGCGGATGCGCTACTGGGCGTTCGCGCTCACCATCGCGCTGACGCTCGGCTCGCTGGCGCTGATCGGCGTCCGTGGCCTCAATCTCGGCGTCGATTTCATCGGCGGCCTGACCATGGAAGTCGAATTCAAGACGCCGCCGAAGCTCGACGCGCTGCGTGCCGATGTCGAAGCGCTCAACGTCGGTGCCGCGGCGCTGCAGGAGTTCGGCAACAACCGCACCATCCTGATCCGCCTGCCACTGCCCGAAGGCGACCAGGCCGCCGTGCAAAAGGTCGTCACCAAGGTGCAGACCGCGCTCAAGGCCGAGTATGGCGAGGTCAGCTTCCGGCGCGTCGAGTCGGTCAGCGGCAAGGTCAGCCAGGAGCTGATCCAGAAGGGCGCACTCGCGGTGCTGCTGTCGATGGCGGCGGTGGCGCTGTTCACCTGGATACGATTCGAATGGTATTTCGGCGTCTCGACCGTCGTCGCGCTGGTGCATGACGTGCTGGTGACGCTGGGGTTCTTCGCGCTGACGCAGCTCGAATTCGACCTCAACGTCATCGCCGCGATCCTGACCATCATCGGCTACAGCCTGAACGACAAGGTCGTCATCGATGACCGCATCCGCGAGAATCTGCGCAAATACCGCAAGATGGACATCGGCCCGATCATCGATCTTTCGGTCAATGAAACGCTGCCGCGCACCGTGATGACATCGCTCGCAATGATCGTCGCGCTGACCGCGATGCTGCTGCTCGGCCCCGACGTCATCTTCGGTTTCACCGCCGCGATGCTGCTCGGCATCGTTGTCGGCACCTATTCGTCGATCTTCGTGTCGTCGTCGCTGCTGATTTCGCTCGGCGTCAAGACCCGGGCCGAATCCCCCGACGATGCGCCGCGCGCCGAACGTGTCGCGCCGCGGCGCTAGCCGATGCTCAAGTTCGAACCGCAGCACACCGACGCGCTGCTGGTCGAAGGCTATGCCGGTCGCGGCTTCGTCGTCGGCGGCACCGTCTGGCCCGACGGCGTGCTGATCAGCGCACATGCGGCCTGGGTACTGACGGCGCTCGACCTCGCCGCCTTCACGCCGCTCCAAACCGCCGAGCCCGCGATCGAGCTGGTGCTGATCGGTACCGGCAGCACGATGCAGCGCCCCGACATGGCGATGCTCAAGGCATTGCAGGCCAAGGGCTGGGCCACTGAATTCATGGACTCGCGTGCTGCGGCGCGGACTTACAACGTGCTGGTCAACGAGGGGCGGCACGTCGCGGCGGGGTTGCTCGCAGTTTAGAAGTGCCTCAGGCCTGCCCGCCGGAGGCCCTCAAACGATCTGTCCCATGCCGTTGCAGCTCAGCTCAAACGCCGCCAGCCCGTTTTCGAGATAGTCGCCGAGCAGCGGCAGGCTGAGCAGGAAATCGGCGGCAGCGCGGCCATCGTCTTCAGCGGCTTCGAGCGCTTCGTCCCATTCGCTGGCATCGAAGGTGCCGCGGCCGACCAGTGCCAGCGCGACGAGTTCGATCGCCTCGTCTTCGGCAAGGTCGTCGATGGCGGCGCGCAGTTCTTCCTCGACGGGGTTGTCGCCGTCATCTTCGAGTTCGTCGACACTGCCGTCGTCGCTGGGGTTCGAGCCCTCGTCGGGGTCTGAATCGGCGATCAGCGCATCGAACTCGCGCGCACGCAGAATAATCCGGCAAACGGTTTCAAGTGCGATGCTGAGTTCCATGACGGCAGCTCCTTCGCCGCCGCCATAGCATGATTGCGGCTAGGCCGCGACCGCGGTGCGTGCCGGCAGGCCGAGGCGGGCGCGGGCGCCGTCATACTCGCGCTTCAGGCGGGCTACCATCTCGGCAACCGGCACCACGGCCTTCACCGCGCCGATGCCCTGGCCGCAGCCCCAGATGTCCTTCCAGGCCTTGGCTTCGGTGTTGCCGCCGCTGCCGAAGTTCATCGCGCTGGGGTCGCTCTGCGGCAGCTTGTCGGGGTCCATGCCGGCGCGGACGATCGACGGCCGCAGATAGTTGCCGTGCACGCCGGTGAACAGGTTCGAATAGACGAT
>Ga0075163_10012084_pt1 | contig 11247 bp, 6 predicted proteins | sample JI1023141ADNA_FD_71478 | JGI IMG/M metagenome (GOLD analysis project Ga0075163, IMG submission 71478) | Wastewater effluent complex algal communities from Wisconsin, to seasonally profile nutrient transformation and Carbon sequestration -... | ecosystem: Engineered > WWTP > Effluent > Algae...
ACCGCACTGATGAAGTAAATGAATTTTCCATCTTTTGAAAAAACAGCATGTTCGGCATTGTTGTCATACTTAGCGCCAAGCATCTTTTTTTCTCCGGATTTAAGATTGTAAAGAATGAGTTGATCTTTATCCGCTTCATAGGTTGGCGTCAACATGGCATTCCACATCAGCGAGTTGCCATCAGGAGAGAACACAGGGGATTTATCATAGCCTGTATTGAATCCACTGAGATTGCGGGTAGATTTAGCTTGAATGTCGTACAGAAAAATATCTGTATTGGTATTGAGTGCATATTCTTTGCCGCTGTATTTCTTACAACTGTATGCTATCATTTTGCCATCGGGTGAAAAGCTTACCTGCTCGATGCCGTCATTGGGTTCTACAGGAGCTTCAAATGGTTCCTTAACAATGTTGACAGGTTCCCCTACCAGCATCCCGTTTTTAAATTCCACGGTAAAAACATTGCTGTCGTGGCCATCGTCCCAGGTTTTCCAGTGGCGATACATGAGATCATTATACAAGCGAGCGTTCGCCAGCGGTAATCCGGGATAAGTTTCCGCAGTTGTTTTACGATATTTAACATCTTGCAAAAAGGCTATTCTGTCGTTGGTAGGTGCAATGACAAATCCATTCATCTCCAGGTCAGCAAGTTTGTATTGATCGCTTCCATCAGGATTGCAGGAATAAAGGAGACCATTTGCAAGAAACAGAATTTTTTTTCCATCCGGGGTAAATCTTGCATTGTTTTCATGCCCTTCGTAATTGGTGATTTTTACCGGAGGGGTGATTCCGTCTGTCTTGCAGAGGTACAAGTCGGTATTTCCTTTATTGGCTACAATATTGAAATAGGTAACCGAATACACTACGCTTCCGCCATCCGGTGAAACATCTTCCAACGCTGCCCGCCCCAATTTCCAAAGGGTTTCCTCGGTGAGCAATTCTGTTTGGGCATGGAGGATATAGTTTGTTACAATAAAAATAAAAAGCAAGTTTAGGTACTTCATATTAGTAAAATTCTATATAAAAAATTGTGTAATGCGATCAGGCCTGTGCGGTAGGTGTATTAAAAGACATAGGAGGAAACTGAGGTGGCTCAGGATCCTGGATGGTTCCAAACTGATTTTCAAATTTACTTACATTGTCGGCCAAGGCCTTTAAAAGCCTTTTGGCATGTTGCGGTGTAAGAATAATTCTGGACTTCACTTTTGCTTTTGGGATGTTGGGCATCAGTCGGATAAAGTCCAGTACAAACTCAGAGTGTGAGTGAGAAATGATTGCCAGGTTTGAATAAACGCCTTCTGATACTTTTTCAGAAAGCTCGATGTTGATTTCATTGGGATTCTTTGGTTGATCAGCCATTTTTTAGATTTTAGTTGCAAATTTATAGATTAAACACTAAAAATCCCAAACTGGTTTTCATGAGGATATCGAAGCCACATTTAAATAAGATTATCTTATGGCCAAACAGTTTGAAATTGCGACGAACAAAAGTGGTTATTTCAAGCTTCCCGGAATGAAATCTATGTAAGGTTTTCTGGGTACTGATTTTAAGCAGCATAATGTTTGATGCTAGGAAGCATCAAACAACCATAAATTAATTTTCAAATTAACTAATTAACTAATTTTCACATTCTCTTATTGCATCGCAGTTTAAAACTGCGACGAACAAAAGTGGTTATTTCGAGCCTCCCGGCTTGAAATTTACCTAAGTTTGTCTAAGTGCTACTTTTAGGATACGTAACGTTTGACGCTGGGAAGCATGACTGAACGATCTCTGCTTCAGCAGAGTATCGTGCGACAGCACGATAAGTGAAGAAACCCTGCCTGACTGCGTCTGCAGGCAGGCGCGAAAGCGGCTAACGGAAGAAATTAGAGAATTAGAAAATGTGGAAATTAGAGAATGAGAAATGACTGAACGATCTCTGCTTCAGCATACTTGCATTTTTATTGGTACTCTTTTTAATACACGTAATGTTTGACGCTGGGAAGTATGACTGAACGATCTCTGCTTCAGCAGAGTATCGTGCGACATCACGATAAGTGAAGAAACCCTGCCTGACTGCGTCTGCAGGCAGGCGCGAAAGCGGCTTCACGTACCCTTTAATTGATACTGCTTATATTCTACATAATGTTTTATGGTGAGAAACATCAACCAACCTTTTATTAATTTTCACTTACTATAATTTTCAAATTAACTAATTAGCTCATTAACTGATTTCCACATTTTCTAATTTTTTGATCTTGAAATACTCTAAAGTATTTAAATCTATATTAGATTTGTAAAAATTTCAATCATGAAAATATTTTTTAGCACAATTTTAGTACTTCAATTAAGTTTTTCTTATTCGCAAATTGATTTTAAAACAGTTGATGCAGATAAAATATCTCGGTCTTTTATTACAGATAAATTTTTAGGGTATCAAGATGGAATTTATTATTTCCAATACCTAATCATAAAAAATATAATTCAATTTGATCGAAAAAAAACACAAGGACTTGGCGTAGTTATGTTTGACAAAGATTTAAAAGAAATACGAAGATTTGAGATAAGTGGTAAAGAAAAAAAAGAAAATTTACTTGCAACTTACTTTAAGGATGGTAAATTACATTTAATAGCATCTCATGACAATAAGGAAAATAAAATTATAAACCATTACTCGTTTGATAATAGCGGCAATCGTATTGATGCAAAAGAATTACTGGTTACCGATGAAGATTCTAATATAGATGTAGATTTCTCATTGGATTCAAGTAAAATTTTAATAGTCAATAAATTTGATCCTAATACAAAAAATGAAAATTGTAAATTAGATGCTTGTGTAATAGATAAAGATGGGAATTTGCAATGGAAGAAGTCCAGTTCACTAGGAAATTCCAAGGAATTTGATTTCAAAGCATTCAAAATTAATAATGAAGGCAACCTTTATGTCATTATGCAAGCACTATCTAAAAATGATGCATATTCTTACAATCTTTTTAATTTGAATAAAAATGGTTCTCATACCACAAAGTTGGTCACAAATGGATACATCGGAATTGTAAAAATGTATGAAACGGAAGACGGTTGTTACCTTACAGGATTCAATTATAATTTAAAAAAAGGAATTCATGTTAATCCATTTTTAGTTAGAATAAATGATAAAAAGACTGAATTAATAGTACCTAACGAAGCAATTAATGAAGATCATTTAGCACCGTTAATAAAAAATAAATTTTACAAAGATAAAGATGGCTGGTCTGGATATTCTTCATTAGTACATGCTTGGAAAAATGATAAATTAGAGCACAGAATTGTATGGGAAGCTTCATATTTAAGTATTGAAAAAGTTGGAGGAATCCAGTATAAATACAATGAGTGCAAACATTACTTTATGTTTATTTACGATGCAAATGAAACATTGAAAGACATAAAAATTTGCCCAAAGGAATTGGCAACTGACGCTGATTACTTTATCTATCCGGTACAAAGTTTTGTTCAAAACGATATAATGTATGCTGTGTTTAATGAGCAAGAGAATAACATTAATCTTGCTTCAATTGATAAATGGAAAAACAAAGGAGATCAAATACCTATTTTAAGAAGATTTAAGCCAGATGGAAGTATCAAAGATATTAAGTTAAATAAAAACCTAAGTAATCAAGGTGTGATTCCAAATGCATCCGGTTTAACTTCTGAAGGCAATTTGATATTTTACTTCGGTGAATTTAAATTTTCAAAAATTAAGGACTTTAAGATAGGTTTGATAAATATTAATAATTTTGAGAAATAACAGGATGTGATCAGCTGAATTTAATTCATTGAATTCAAAATTCTCCAAAATAATCTAAATATTTCATTGCCAAGTTGACGCTGGGAAGTATGACTGAACAATCTCTGCTGCAGCAGAGTATCGTGCGACAGCACGATAAGTGAAGAAACCCTGCCTGACTGCGTCTGCAGGCAGGCGCGAAAGCGGCTTTACGTACATTTTAAATGGTACTACTTTAAATAAACGATAGGTTTGACCCTGAGAAACTTCAAACAAGCAAGGTTATTTCGAGCCTCCCGGCTTGAAATTTACATGCATTTTTATTGGTCCTGTTTTTAATACACGTATTGTTTGACGCTGGGAAGCATCAAACAACCATTTATTAATTTTCACATTATAAATTAACTCATTAGCTCATTAACTAATTTTCACATTCTCACATTCTCTAATTCTCACATTCCTCTATCTTTGTTGCTGGCAGTTGAGAAATGAGATGAGGAAGAAAATTAAATACTACCGGCTTATCTGGCTTAAACACGATTTACCGGCAGGTCTTGCGGTTTTTTTTGTGGCCCTGCCGCTTTGTCTGGGTATTGCGCTGGCATCGGGTGCGCCTTTGTATTCAGGTCTGATGGCAGGAATTATTGGCGGTGTGGTGGTGTCTTTGATCAGTGGTTCGCAGCTGGGTGTCTCCGGGCCTGCTGCGGGGTTAACTACTGTAGTAGCTGCCAGTATAATTTCGCTGGGTGATTTTAGCGTATTCTTGCTGGCGGTGATGGTCGCCGGAATGTTTCAATTGATTTTGGGTTTGCTCAAATTAGGAAGCATAGCCAATTACTTTCCATCCTCTGTCATTAAAGGAATGTTGGCAGCCATCGGAATTATATTGATTTCTAAACAAATTCCCATTGCACTTGGCTATGATGAACCTGATTTTTGGAACAGTGGATTCCTCGGATTATTCTCTGAACACAAGTTTTTATTGAACTTCATTTCGTTCAACAAAAGTCTCACCACCGGCACGATCGTGATCACCATGCTTTCCCTTGGATTACTGATATTTTTCCAGGGAAAATATGCACACAAATTCAAATTATTACCTGCCCCACTTGCAGTAGTCGTGTTGGGAATTGTTTTTAATCAAATTTTTTATCAGGCAACTTCGGATTACTCTTTAAAACACACGCAACTTGTGCAAATCCCCCATAATGTTTTTACACATATTGTTTTTCCTGATCTGTCTAAAATTTTTACCACCCCCATCATTTGGATACAGGGTATGATTATTGGTTTACTTGCAACTTTGGAGACTTTGTTGTGTGTAGAAGCGGTGGATAAGTTGGATAAAAGAAATCGCATCACGCCGGTTAACCGTGAGCTTATTGCACAGGGAATCGGCAATATGCTTTGTGGTCTGCTTGGCGCCATTCCCATCACCGCTGTAGTAGTGCGCGGTGCTGCCAATGCAGATGCAGGAGGGCGAACCAAACTCGCTTCCTTCACCCATGGCATTCTACTCCTTGCTGCGGTTCTGGCTATTCCATTTTTACTCAATTTAATTCCTTATGCGTCTCTTGCAGCCATACTTTTATTTACCGGTTACCGCCTTACACCACCCAAATTATACAGGAATATGTGGAGCCTTGGATGGAGACAATTTTTTCCATTCCTGATCACCATTGTGATGATTCTTGCAACAGATTTGTTAATCGGTGTCAGCATCGGATTGCTGATTTCCATTTATTTTATCATACAGAATAATTTCAAGGCAGAATACCGCATCAGTAAAAAAATGGCCCACGACACAGAAATACATTACATCAAACTCAACAGCAATGTAACCTTCCTCAATAAAGTAAATTTGCGGAAAGTTCTCGACCTTATTCCTGAATACAGTGTATTGACGATTGATGGAAGTGAATGTAATTTCATCGATTACGACATTCTGGAGATTATCAGTGAATACGCCAACAAAGCACATGATCGCCATATCGAATTACATTTACATGGGATTGAAAAAGTAAATGTTACCGCTTTGCATTAAGACAAAAAAAAAGTCCCGCGGAATATCCGCAGGACTTTAAAAATTAAAATAAAATTTTCTTTATTTTACTTCTCCGCTTTCAGAGATTTTTACTTTTACGGAGGTAGCTCCACTGCGTGATCCCACAGCCTCCATTTTACTCACCACGTCCATTCCTTCAACCACTTTACCAAACACCACATGTCTTCCATCCAACCAAGGGCAAGGCACAGTAGTAATAAAAAACTGCGAACCATTAGTATTTGGACCTGCATTGGCCATGGAAAGCAAACCAGGTTCAGTATGCTTTAATGTAAAATTCTCATCATTGAATTTTTCACCATAAATGGATTTTCCTCCGGTGCCGTTGTGATTGGTAAAATCACCTCCCTGACACATAAATTGAGGAATGATGCGGTGGAATCCGCTTCCCTGAAAGCCGAAACCTTTTTCTCCGGTGCACAGCGCCCTGAAATTTTCAGCAGTGATGGGTGCAACATCTGCGTAAAGTTCAAAAACAATTCGCCCTGAAGGCTGATCGTTGATCGTAATGTCAAAAAATACTTTTGGATTGGTACTCATTTTTTTAGAAGCTTTTTGATTTTGGGCAGCAAGGTAACTTGATCCACAGAAAAGACTGGCCAAAACTGGTAAAAAAATATAGAGAATCTTTTTCATGATAAAAATTTTCCCTTAAACGTAATCGGATTTATATTATTGTATACTTCCTAAAAAATGTTTTCCAAACCAGCACTGCCCGAAACTAAACCTTAGGCCTTTCTATTCATAAATTTAAAGCTAATTTGCAGTTTCAAAACTTGTTTAAGACATGTCCTTCTCTACCTCTGACAAAGCTTTAATGAATTCACTGTTGGTGTCCACCCTGGGATACTTTGTCGATGTATACGATCTCTTACTGTTTAGCGTAGTGCGCAGTAAGAGCCTTCGGGAGTTGGGTATACCGGAAGAAGCTCTGCTGGAATCCGGACTCAGCTTACTGAATTGGATGCTCATCGGGATGATGGCCGGTGGTGTCGTCTGGGGTATTTTGGGTGATAAGAAAGGCAGGCGCTCTGTTTTGTTTGGTTCCATCCTGATTTATTCCTTGGCCAATTTCCTGAATGCTTATGTCACAGATGTAGGAACCTATAAAATGCTGCGTTTGGTAGCAGGTTTTGGACTTGCCGGAGAATTAGGCGCAGGAATCACCCTGGTGTGCGAACTCATGCGGCCCGACAGAAGGGCTTATGGGACCTTGCTGATCACAGCCATTGGTCTGTTGGGTGCTGTCTTTGCTGCATACGTAGGTCAATATTACGATTGGCGGTTTGCTTACAAACTCGGCGGAATGATGGGCTTTACCTTGCTTTTGCTAAGGATAGGTTCCAGAGAAAGTACGATATTCGAAAAAAGTCAGGATCTAAACATTAGTCATGGGAATTTTCTATTGTTGATTACCCGGAAAGATTTGTTGCTCCGTTATCTGAAATTAATTTTATTAGGCTTGCCGATATTTTTTGTAATCGGCATTTTGGTCACTGCAACTCCGGAATTTGCAAAGGCATTTGGAATGAATCAGATTCCAGAAACCGGGTTCGCGATTATGATCAGTTATACCTTTATTTCTCTTGGCGATATTCTGTGCACCTTTCTAAGTCAATTATTGAAAAGCAGAAAGAAGGCTCTGGCCATTTTTCTTTGGATTAGTTTAGCTGGCATTTTGGTTTTTCTTTTGTTTCCGGGGCAAAGCCCGCTGGCTTATTACTGGCGTTGTGCCTTCATGGGCATTGGTATAGGATACCTTTCCTTGTTGGTTACATTTGTTTCCGAACGATTTGGCACAAATTTGCGTGCAACCGCAACTATTTCTGCACCAAATTTTATCCGGGGGTTGTTGCCGGTTTTCATTGCTCCATTATTTCTGTACATAAAATCACAATCCGATCTCATTACTTCCGGAGTGGTGATGGGCATTCTTTGTACCATTATTCCTATGTTATTGCTTTTATGGATTAAAGAAGATTATGGAAAATCTATGGATTGGGTGGAATAAATTTCTTTTTCTGCCAATTAAATCCATTCAACGAAACTAATTCCCGTTTGCTTATCCAAATTTTATTTCAGGAAATTAAAAGTAAATCAATTATTATTTTTAGTTTCGTAAATCAAACCAACTAAAACCATCTACACGTGAAAAATTTAAGTCTGATTTTCCTCCTGTTTGCTTTTTGCTCAGGGGTTCAAAGTATTGCACAAACACATGTGATTCGCGGTAAAGTGACCGATAAAATAAATGGAGAACCCTTGCCAGGAGTCAATGTAGTAATTTGGTCAACCACCAAAGGGACAGTGACTGACCCGGATGGAATGTACACTATTGCAGCACCACCGAATGGAAAACTTGAATTTACCTATCTGAGTTACGCAAGTCAAATTGTAGATATTGCTGGAAGAAATGACATCGACATCAGCCTCATGCCTACCAATTCAGAACTGGATCAGGTGGTTGTCGTAGGATCACGAAGACCAGGAAGAATTCTTATGGAGTCCACTACACCGATTGATGTAGTGAATGTCAAACAATCCATCCAGACTACTGCACGAATGGATCTGACTTCTATGTTGAATTATGCGGCGCCCTCTATCAATTACAACAAACAATCAGGATCAGACGGAGCAGATCATATCGATCTTGCCACATTGAGAGGACTTGGACCTGACCAATCACTCGTACTGGTCAATGGCAAACGAAGACACCAGACTGCGTTTGTCTCTGTCTTTGGAACAAGAGGAAGAGGAAACTCAGGCACAGATTTGAATGCATTTCCCGTCGCGGCAATGGATCGTGTAGAAATTCTCCGTGATGGTGCATCCGCACAATATGGTTCTGACGCCATCGCAGGTGTGATGAATCTTATCCTGAAAAAAAGTACAGGAGAACTTACTGCAAATATTGCATACTCCGGTTACTATGATAAAAAATTCAACCCTGCATTTGAACCCGATCTCAACCAATATGTGTACGAAAACAAATTAGATGGAAACAGCATTTCTGCTGATTTGAATTACGGGGTCAAATTAGGCAAGCAGGGTGGTTTTGCCAACTTTACTTTAAACTATTTATCCCTTGGAAAAACCTATCGCCAATCCTTAGATCAGGATTTTTCTGCAGAATATGGATTACCGGTTAATGTAGTAAGACGAGCACATGGAGATGGCTCTCTGAATTCAGCAGGTGCGTTTTTGAATGCAGAACTTCCGTTAAATGAAGACTTGAAACTTTATGCATTTGGTGGTTACAATAATAAAGCATCGGAGGCTTACGCTTTCAGCAGAAATTTTTCAGGCAAACCAAATCGTTTTATTACAACAGCTTCCGGACAGCTGGTAGACATCCCTGGAATTATAAAAAAATCCGGAGGCACCACCACAGCGGATGCCGATTCTTACTTTAATCCAATCATTGCTACAGACGTTAATGATTTTTCGGCAGCAATTGGCATTCGCAAAGAAAATCCTGAGGGTTGGAATTGGGATTTGAGCAATGTGACCGGACAAAATAATTTTCATTTCTATGGAGAAAAAACAGTGAACGCTTCATTGAGTGATGTTCAAAAAAATCATTTCGACGATGGCGGATTTAAATTTTTACAGAATACAACCAATTTAAATTTCAATAGAGAATTTACAGGATTTTTGGAAGGAATTGGATTTGCCGCAGGTGCAGAATTGAGGTTGGAACAATATAATTTATATGCGGGAGAAGAAGCTTCCTATAAAAATTACGATCCCAATAAAACAGTGGTCACCGGAGGTGGTGACACCGTATTTGTAGCAGGTGGATCTCAAGGATTTCCGGGTTATCAACCTTCTGATGAAGTAAATGCACAGCGCATTGCAGCAGCTGCTTATGCAGATGCAGAGTTAGACATCACTGAAGATTTTTTGGTGAGTGCTGCAGTGAGACTGGAGAATTACAATGACTTTGGATTTACCCACAATTACAAATTGGCATCCAGATATCTGATCAACAAAAAACTAAATGTACGTGGTTCCCTGTCTACTGGATTCCGCGCTCCTTCCCTTCAACAAATAAATTTTTCTTCCACTTTTACGACCGTACAGGGAGGAAATATCTCTGAAGTGAAAATTGCACCAAACGACAACAGCATTACAAAAGCTGCAGGTATTCCTGAACTCAAGCAGGAAGAATCTTTGAATGCAAGTTTGGGTTTTGCATGGAAAGCAATGGATGAATTGAGTATAAGTTGCGATTTATACTGGGTCAATATCAAGGATCGCGTAGTATTGTCCGGACAATTTGATGCCTCTGACAATACCTTAGATCCGGTCTTTACTGCTGAGCTAAATAGATTACGTGTTGGGCTTGCACAGTTTTTTGCCAATGCTGTAAATACGACCAATAAAGGAATTGATTTGGTCTTTGATTACAACCGCAAATTCGGTAAAAACAGAGTGCGTTTACTGGCCATGGGTAATATTCAGGAAATGACTATAGATAAAATCAATGTACCGGAAAAACTCAACGATACAGAATCTCACAGAAAACAATTTCTGAGCGACAGAGAGCAGGCATTCATTTTAGCTTCTGCTCCTCCGGTTAAATTAGGATTTAATCTGGAGTACGGTTACAAAAAATTTGGCATCGGAACAAGACTAACCTATTTTGGAAAAATAAAAATTCTTGGCTATGGCGAAGATGGATTGGGTATTGCGCCACAAGTTCCAAATGACGACAACACCGCTTATCTACCAGATGAATATTTGTATAATGCAAAATGGGTAAACGACATTTATGCTTCTTACCAAATCACGAAAAATCTGAATGTCAACCTGGGCGTCGATAACCTGTTGAATGTACATCCTGATCTGGGTGCGGTAAATGGAGCCAAATGGTGGGCATTCAACAACGAAACCGGAGGCCCATGGGATGCAGTGCAAATGGGTGGTAATGGGATGAGGATGTTTGCGAGATTGGGATTTGTTTTTTAAGTTGTGCGTGGATGATTTACTAGTTTTTCATATTACGGGCTTATAATTATTTTATCGTGTTTCAGTGATCGGCTTTTTTGGTTTTGTACAGTTCGATTAGAATCGCTAGCGAAATGTAAGCTAAAAAATATCTGCCCAATGGGAAAGTGCACGTTCGTACAATTTCATATAAGAAAAGATAAAAACTGTCAGGGATAGGTATATAGATTTTTTCCTTCACTGGTCTTGATTGGAAAAAATAGTCTATTAAAAAGTCAAACTTTGTCTGATCAATAGATTAGGTGTCTTTGTCATTACAAGCGGTAGTAAAATTTTAAATTTCCTAGTCTCCTCTTGTAACAAGCGATGCGTGATATACTGGTCTTTAAAATATAGTTAGGCATTAGAAATTACGATTCCAACTTAACAAGAACAGACATGAAGTGCAAACACAATATTTCCTATTTGCACAAAACACATAAA
>Ga0075163_10012086_pt1 | contig 11246 bp, 17 predicted proteins | sample JI1023141ADNA_FD_71478 | JGI IMG/M metagenome (GOLD analysis project Ga0075163, IMG submission 71478) | Wastewater effluent complex algal communities from Wisconsin, to seasonally profile nutrient transformation and Carbon sequestration -... | ecosystem: Engineered > WWTP > Effluent > Algae...
CATGGACAAAAGTATTTTGACAAATTTGGGCCGGAGTATAGGTCCCTCGTGTATGGCACGTCATCAGATAACGCGACAGATTAAGTGCGAGTGTTTTCATAGCAAAGGCTTTAGCCGTTTCTTCGCAGGGCCCTAAATGAAATGAGCGATACATCACAAGCGGCGATTCGCCAGCGTTATGGATTCGAATTCCCCGAACTGTACCAGAAGCTCCTAACGCTGGGATGCTTTTCGACAACGCCCTGGGACAATTACCTCGACCTGCCTGAATGCGAATGGTTGTCCCTTGACAAAATCGCAACCTACAAGTTTCTCGATTTTCAAATTACCAGCGATGGTGGATTCGTTCCCTTGGCGATAACCTCGCGTCGCGATGAATATTGCTGGAGACTGGATTGGTTGGCTGAGTCGGAACCTCCCATCGTTTTCTGCGAGCGCGGCGAGCGCGGTTTCGGGTATGCTCCTCATTTTCAGGGCTTCCTTTATCGCCAAACGCTTGAGACATTTGCTGGCTTCGGTAGCCCAGAGAACCCTAGGGGCCTGGCAAAACTTCAACGCACCGTATCCATACTCGCTCCTCATCTTTCTGCACGCTGGTCTAGTCATCTGAACGAACTTGCAAAGTATCATTTTGCTGATTGGAAAAAGGGGAAACAAGGCGAAATGTACCTCGTAGAAAAGAATGAACTGAGTGCTGCAATCATCGAGAACCTCTCCTTTCCGCATCTAAACGAATCCTTCGTGCTAGACAAAGAGCGTGCCCAACGCTCTAAATCTTAGAGATTCTTCCGGCTAACGATGGGCACCCCCTTTTTTAATGCGAGCACTCTTCATGTCTCAACACGAAACAACCCAACCCGGTGACGGTGGCTTTCACTGTCCACAGTGCGGTGAGTTCCACGAAGATGTTCCATTCGCGTATGGACCGCCCGCACCGGAACTCTATTATCGTATTCTCGAAGCAGAGCGCGAATCGCGTTGCGAATTGACATCCGATGTATGCATCATCGATGGAGAATACTTGTTCGTTGTGGGCAACCTTGAGATACCCGTCCTCGATACCAACCATACGTTTTCTTGGGATGTGTGGGTATCGCTGAGCCGCAGCAACTTCGAACGGACTTTGGAGCTTTGGGAAACAGTTGGCCGCGAATCTGAACCACCTTATTTTGGCTGGCTCAGCACTTTACTTCCAAACTATCCCGAAACATTGAACCTGAAGACCCACGTTCATACTCGTGCCGTTGGACTGAAGCCTTACATTGAATTGCAACCAACCGAACATCCGCTTGCAATCGAACAGAGAGACGGCATTACGATGGATCGCGTACGTCAGATAGCGGAAACGCTCGGATATCGGCCAAAATAGGAACGAGCAACATGCGATTCACTCACAACTTGAAGTGAACAATTCCCGAACCATCTTTTTCGCATGCGAATCGAAAGAACTCACCCATAAACAATACATTCACCGCAATGACTCGAAAACATGGCTACATTTTGCTGGGTGTGCTCGGACTTGGACTAGGGCTTGTGCTAGTAATTCAAACGTTCCAGGCAGCGCATGAAGCGAACTGCAGGCTCGATTGCTGCGGCAACTTGGAGCTAATTGCGTTAGCTTTAGATAGCTATCACAGCGCGTACAAGTCTCTTCCATTGGCTATTGAACGAACGTCCGATGGAAAACTGTGGCGAAGTTGGCGAACACAAATTTATCCCACGTACATGCAGCAAGTTGAAATGTTTTACGACCCATCCTCCGCGTGGGACTCACCCGACAACCTGCGTCTGCTTAACGGAACTCCCATTCCGCTTCAGAGAAAAGACTCTACTCCCCACCAAATCATCCTAGATCGGGTACCATGGGCTTTTGCATGCCCAACCAGCCATGAGAAGAAGCGAGATGGCTCAAGTTACGTAGCGATAACAGGCGACGGAACCGCTTTCCCACCAAATCGCACCCTTGCCTTATCCGATATTCACGATGGTCCTGAAAACACAATTCTGGTTGTCGAATCAATCCATTGCCGTCCAGACTGGACAGAACCGCGCGACCTTGACTTCGACACCATGAGCTTCAAAATTAATGACACAACCAAGCCCTCAATATCGAGCGATCATACGGGAGGTGCCTTTGTATGTTTTGCTGACGGAGTCGTTGCCTTTCTAACCACAGATGCCTCCGAAGTCGAAGTGCGAGCGATGCTAACGGTAGCAGGGAGCGAGAACATATCCCGTCAAGAACTCCGTGAGCGTCGCGTGTTGAAATGGTGATCGACGTCGACCCAAACGTTCTAACAAAGCCGAATACAGTTTAACGGTCATTAATTTTGTCGAAACGCATTTATACTCGCGCCTTCGCAACGGCTCGTTTTTGGGGTGACAACCTTGATCCTTTGTTGATCACACAGACTCTTCTCCTGCCGCCCGATACCCAACATCGCCGCGGCGAGCCGCGGCTCATCCGTACTAAAGCGGGTGAAATCGAACAACGCTCTCCTTTCCGTACAGGGGCTTGGACTATGTCTTCGGAAAAGTGGGTCGATTCACCTCAGTTGCATATCCATCTGGAATGGTTACTCGAACAACTCGAGCCGCGTCGGCAAGCGATCCTTGAAATTGTCCAGCAGGGTGTGAGTGCAGATTTCTTTTGCTACTCAAGCGGCAGCACGCAAACGCCTCCAGCGATTCCAAGAACTATCCGCGACCGCGCGAATACGTTAAGCTTCCATATTGAGATCGACCACTACGACACTTCCGTATCCACAGAGAACGAGCAATGAGGCGACAGATACTCTCGATCGTTTGGGCCTACCTCGTTGTCGCTTTTGGGGCCATAGTAATCGTACCAGTGTGGCCCATTGAGACATGGCGAAGCCACGAACAAGAGCATGCGAATGCATTAGATGCTGCGGAATCAACTTCGATTCGCGCTCATATGCATCGAGTTCAAACATCTTTTGATGAGACCAATGACTCTCTTTGGTTTCGAATCGCATTTGTAGCAACTATCATCGACATACGTCCTGTTCGGGGCGATGACATCCTCATTGGCACGATACCTGAAGGCGAAACCGAAGTCGCCGTTCTGCGGATTCATGCGGTTGGCTCATCCAAACAGTCAACTTTACAACAAGACACTGTCATCGTTTGTCCTGTCGGTAAAGAACGTGACCTCTGGTTGCGGTGGCTGAATCAGAAATCCGAGATGCTTTTCGAGTACAATCGCATTGGAAATCGACAGTTTGTTCAAAAGTGTGGCTGTTAGGGGCAGGTTATTTCAAATGACCGAATGCGACATAAGTCGTCAATTTAGCCAAGAATACTCACTTCCCCATGGCGACCACTAATTCCGTTTTTTAAGGCGACGTCTACAGGATAGTGAATATGAAAGCGCGAACCAAGATCGCTTAGCCTGCTACCTTTCGCCTTTTTCGTCCTTTTCGCGGTTCCAATCTTCCAACATCGACAGACACGCAAACTCTCTTCGCCCACAGACTATCCTGCGACCTTTATTTCGAACGAATTGCCCAGAGTACGGAAAGAGCAATGTTGCTTGGACGACACTTTGCGCGTGGTTCGCAGATAGTGCCGCGCTGCTTACGAATCGCGAGGCCTGGCGGCCGGAAATGTAACCGGCCACGTACGCACCTTGAGTGAGAAACTCCTTAAAATGTCAACCATCAAATGGTCCATCTTTTGCTTGGCCATCGTCGGTTTCGCCCTCACCTGGATCCTAAGTCTGTCGATCAGCGCAGTACATGCGGCCCATGCTTTTTCGACATTTAGGGAATTCGAGTCTCTCGAGTTAATTGACCAGGCGAAACTTTCAACCCTGAAGGAGACCCCGGGATACGAGAACTACTCTGTCTACGGACGAATGTACAATATTGGGTCCCTAGACCACCATGGCTTTAGATTTAGTTTGTTTATCTCGTTCTGCTTTGTCCTGATTGCAATCCTGAGCCTGACCATTCGCGTGTCAACAAGAGCGTTGAAACGAGAGTAAACAAGAGCATCGGGATGCATCACAACCCGGCATCCCATACCTGGATGATTTCTGTGGAAATGCACTTGCTGCTCTGGTCAAACCTGGACGAGTTAAAGCAATCGCTGCGTCCCCCCGATGGTACAGTTGTTAACAATGACAAGGCTGCATAATATCATACCAAATGACCATCGCGATCGAACACGGGTACCGTTGGGAAAGTAAAACCGTGGCTAACGCCATGCGGTTAATGCGATCCGATGGATGGGATGCGCAAGTTGCTTAACGAACAACCATCGCGATCGAGAACGGGTACCGTTGGGAAAGTAAAACCGTGGCTAACGCCATGCGGCTAATGCGATCCGATGGATCGGATGAGCACGTTGCTTAACGAACAATCAACGCGATCGAGAACGTGTACCGTTAGAAAAGTAAGACCGTGGCTAACGCCATGCGGTTAATGCGATCCGATGGATCGGATGCGCAAGTTGCTTAACGAACAACCAGCGCGATCGAGAACGTTTACCGTTGGGAAACTGTGCAACAATGAATCGACAAGCTCTTTCCTCTTCTTTCGCTCGGAGCAACGCATTATGGTTCGACTATGCGCCTTGATCACTCTTGCATTCGCAGGTTGTGTGCCGCAATCCAATCCCCTGCATAACCCTGAGCAAGTGGTAAGCGAGCCGCGTTTGATCGGCCAATGGAAAACGGTTGAAGGGGAGTTGAAATTTACCTACGACATTCGAAAAGTCGACGGCCAAGAGGCAGCATACCATGTGGCAATTTCGGACGACATCAAAAAGGAAAAGGTGGCCGAGATCCTCGCTCAAGTCGCACTCATCGACGGGAAGCATTATCTTTCATTGAGCAATGTCGATAACAAACAAATAGCTCGATATGCGACAGTTGTCGTCGACCAATGGGAACCGACACTCAAAGTTCGAATTCTCAACCCAGCTTGGCTCCGAAAAGCGGTGGAGTCCAACCCAACCTTCCTCCAGTATTCCGGAACTCCCAAGAAGGATTTTCTTGTCACCGCCGCGCAAGACGACCTGCTACGGTTCTTTCAGAAGCATCTCGACAAGAAAGAGGCTTGGCTTGAATATGTGCTGAAGAAAAATGAATAAGCCGCTGGCATGCATCGCCAACTCCAACATGAGTGATCATTCAACCGTTACATTGGATCGTACTACATCCGTGATGCGGTGGATCTTGGCTCCACCAGTACCGTGCGTTTTGTTAATCATCAACATTGCTAACGAAGAATCTTTCGCATGGTCCACTGGCCCCCCGGAGCTACATACGAACTGCTTGTTGCCACTCTGTCCCTGATGGTAGCCTATATTCTTCCAGAAAGAGGCGTTCTGATACTTATCTGGACACTCATCCACATACTTTTTGTGGTGAGCTGGCGTCGCCTGAAACCACCCCATGGCTCACTCACACCCACGTCAACTCCTTCAAAAGGCAACGTCGAGTAACGAATTGCAACACAACGAACTCGCTTAAACGCGTTCAAGACGTCTTATTATTTTCGGTAACCTGACAATGACTCTATCTTCCTACGAAAAGCTTGCCAAGCTAGCGCAACAACTTGTTGATACAGACTCTCTGGGCGAGATCGATCATCTTAGTGCTGCACCATTGAGGAAGCTTCTGCAAAAGAACCAACAGACGCTAGAGCTCGCTCGCCTTGAACTTAGCCCTAGTTGCTGCGTTCCATTGGACTACAGCCGAGATTTTTTTGCCGCTCATTGCGAGTGCTTGACGCCCCTGCGAGACCTAGGCCGAGCGTTTTATCTCGAGTCTGTTGTGGCTCGATTGAGCAAAGATTTTCGGACTGCGGCAAAAGCAGGCCTCACGATCCTGGAGTTAGCCAACGCGGTACGCCGTGGTGGGCTGATCGTGGATTCACAAGTAAGCAATGCTATTGCGGCCATGGGAACGCGTTGCTTAGGAACTATCCGCTCGCAGCTAGATTCCGGAACTCGTCGATTCGTAATTGCCGACTTACTCCGTTTAGAAACGCAGAGAGAAACGTATGCGCAAATCGCGGAACGGGATCGACATTGGGAAGAGTCAACGGGCTACGCGGATGAACCCATTGACTTTTCGAAGCTAAGCATAGAAGCTCCTGATGAAGCGGATCTATCCGAAGAAGACCAGATAGCAATTCAGACGTTTCTACAGGTGATTCAGCAACTACCCGCAACGAGCCAAAACACCATCAAGATCCATCAAGACCTTCAGCCCCTCGCTTACATGCGATTATTAGCGGTTGATCTAGCGTTGCGTGAATTCGAAAGTTTAAGCGGCACCTTTCCAACCCAACTGTCCGAGCTATTACCAGAAATCCTACATGAAGTTCCACGGGATCCGTTCACCAACCAGATGTTCGCATATCAAAAATTAGGTGAGGATTCATTTGATCTAATCTGCCTGGGACCGCAACTCGACGGGAGCGAAAGAAACTATACCAGTTGGGTATTAGAGGGCTTTACCGCTCTCAGTCTTAATATGCTGGAGGAATGAGCAGGTCGGCAAAATCACGTAATATCCAAGTTTTTGATTGTTCTTTTGTGAACTGCTTCGTATAAAGGCAAAAAAGGAAAAGGCAAATTAGCGAATCGCGTGAGGAAAACGGCCATCCGCTTGATGAGCGTAAACTCCGTCTGCAAGGCTTTTTCCATACCCTATGGATCGACAAGCCTTGCTGGTCCTGGTTCGATTTCAGTGGCATGGTAGCGCATGGTTTGGATCTGCATTCGGTTGCTCTTCATGGATGCTTCCGACTGGGGTTCTTTTGATCTATTTCGAGCAGCCCCTTTGGGCTTTGATGCCACTGACTGGCTTTGTTTCGATTTTGGTCGGGATCACATTCCTGGAGAGATGCAGTGCACATCCAAGAGTCACCGCTGAAGCTCGTATATCCGAGTCGCTTTGCAAACGGTAGAACTCTACTCCTTTCGGTAATCTTCCTCTGCACCGCCGCAGCCGTTGCTATATTTCTTCAACGCCCGCCGTTAAATGCAACGATACAATCGCGTAAACTGATCGTCCAAGGAGAGCCGCGGTGTTATCGATTGGTAATCCCGAAGGAACCGGTGCGACCCACACCTCTGATCATTGCATTTCATGGCATCGGCGATACACCTGAGTCGATGGCGGCCTATTCCAATTTGGACAAGCTCGCAGCAGACCACGGTATCGTCCTAGCTTACCCCGAGGCACGAAGAGCGACATGGTCTACGTTCAATCTAAGCGAATCGAATCTCGAATCGAATGTCGACATACAGTTCTTTGACGCGCTTCTGGCTGATATCATCGCGGAGCATGGCGTAAATGCTTCCCGAGTCTATGTCATGGGAATGTCGAATGGCGCGTCCTTTGCGCAAACATTGGGAACCGTTCGAGCGAACAAGATCGCTGCGATTTTCGCGCATTCAGGGGCTCGACCTCCAGAGCTTGCCGCGCTGCATTATTCCGTACCGACAATACTCTTCGTTGGTGCTAAGGATCCTATCGCAGAAGACATGGAACTCGATTTGGATATCTATCGCAGAGCAGGAGCGAATGTCGAATACCGTTGTATCCATGGGCTCGGCCATCAATGGTCAGCGAGGCATAATAGACAGTTTTGGCTGCGATTGAGCCGCTTCGTTCTAACTGAAAACGAAGCTACTGGGACTAACCAATGAACGCAGAAACCAATCCGTTTCGCCCCCCAAAAAATCTCGTCGATCTTATTCCTGCTCACGCATCGCGCAACATGAACGTAAGCGTTGTAGCCGCTGTGGGGTTTGCGGTTGGTGCTTTGTCGTTCATGGTAGCGATTGCCTTGGTACCAGAGAGCGTTACATCGAGAGGCAAACACGATCTTGCGCTGGCGAATATCCTGGGCTTTTTCTATCCACCCCTCGTAGGCCTTTGGGCAGCTTGGATTCGACGCTCTATACCCTGGGCTCTTTTGGGTGTTCTAACAGGACTCGGTATTGGATTTATCTACTATTTGCTCTGCGACTACAATTTCAACGCAGTCATGATTGGCTTCCCGTGTTTCTTGGGTGGTGTCACCAGCGTCTTACTAGGGCTCAAGCATTCAGAATGGCAACATGGCATCCCTCAACGATTTCTGAAAGGAATCGTAACAGGCTTTGTGCTGGGTATTACCTATACTGTGCTTCTGAACGTTTTGCTTTTCGTTCTACTACCCAATCCGAAGCCAACGCTCACAGAGTATATTTCGACGATGTGGAGAGCAGGCCCAATCGCCATGGGCATTGCCAGCAGTTTGTATTTCATCTTGTTTCAATGGTCCGCTGGAATCTCCTCGAAACCACCATCCGCTGCGCTACCGCTACGGGGTAAACGAAGCCCCGCTGCTATGGTTTAATGAGATGATTTTGATAGGTACAACTAGGGCTGCGGGAACGAATCGGTATTGCTTGAGCGTGATCCTTCTCCCAAACAACCACTTCGGTACTAGGCGACCAGAGCACGACCCGTGTAGGTCCGAGTATAGGGATGCGAATGGTTGCTGTTGTAGTAGTTGGTGTATGCGAGAATTGATTCTTGCGATTCGTTCAGGCGAGGGGAGAGAGAAATTGGATAGGATGACTCAGTTCAGATAGGAACGCAGCGTTAGCCCGTGATACGGGGCATTCGTTGAATAGAAGTAAGGTATTTGCACATGTTTCACATCACCATAGTCAAGGCTAATCTAAGCGATTCCAAACATCAGAGTGCTGTTCTCAGTATGATGGATGCGTACTCCGCTGACCCAATGGGGGATGCAAAGCCACTATCCGAGTTCGCTCGATCGAACTTGATATCGGGACTACGCACACACCCGACGACATTGGTCTTTTTGGCGTTTCACGGTGACCAACCATGCGGGATTGCCACCTGTTTCAGAGGTTTTTCAACCTTTGCCGCCAAGCCATTAATCAACATTAGTGATTTCTTTGTTGTACCGGCTTTCCGAGGTCTAGGTATCGGTCGTATGCTGCTAGACGCGATACTCGAAGAAGGCGCGGCAACGGACTGCTGTAAACTAACACTTGAGGTACAAGAGAACAATTCGCGAGCTCGTTCGATTTACGGTCGATTCGGCTTTAGGCAGGCTGTCTATGCTGCGGACGAGGGAAGTGGTGGGTCGCTTTATATGGTTAGAACAATCTAGAGGGGCCCGACGAACAAGCCGTTCTACGCGAGCGGGCGGTTGTCTGGTGTTGCTGACTTGAGCTCTCTTGCCTACTTTCCCAAGCTTCGGTATCTGGAGATTGTCGACCAAAGACGAGTCAATACACGGCACATAGAGAGGCTTGCCAATTCGAATGTGCATCGATGCCATACTTGAAGTGGACCATTGGAATGGAACAACTGGACTTCTCTTTGTTCGTTGAGATAAATGTCGAAGGCAGCGATTTATCTCCGCTGCTTAATGCACCGAGTCTCCGTTATTTGGGAAAATCAGATAAGAAACACTACAAATCCAAGTTCATGGCGATCAACGAGTTGCTCAGCCAGCGTTTAGGAAATGATCATCGAATCGAGCGGTGAGTCAGAGGCAGGCGGTCTGACGCAACACAGGCAGAAATATTGATGCTCAATACGCGATTTACTGCATTTCCAAGAGTTGTTTCAGATCTGATGCTTGAGGCGACAGAGCTCGAACTATCGTACATTGGTCGGACGCCATGCCTGCATGGTTTTCGGACGAACGACGGCCAGAGAAACGAGATGAATTCCTGCTGTATGACGAACGCGAATTGGAACTCTACCGTGACGCTCGCGACAAATTGAGGGAGTCATTGTGGCTGAATCCATACAATCCGGACGCTTACATATTGCTTGGTAACGCATGTCAGGAAATTGACGGCGACTTCGAATCCATGCTTTTGCATTATAATACGGCGATCGATTTGGATCCTAACAACGACAAGTTTTACAATGTTCGGATGGCACACTATCTCGACAACGATAACCTGGACGCTGCAAGAATTGATCTCGAACATCTAGAACGGCTGCAATCTGGATACGCCGAGTCAAAGCGTAAACATTACGAAAACACGCGAACCGGAGGATGAAAGCAAGTCGCAAGTCGGACATGATCAAAATGAAAGCACGAAAACTCGGCCTGTTGAGAAGCGTCGTACTGGTGACTCTGTTCGTGGTGGCATTGCCTGTTTTCCCCGTTTTTTTGGTCTACGATGGCTTTCGATATTGGCATTCTCGTAAGCGGCTTCGCAAGTTGTTATCTACATACCGGTGTAGGGATTGCGATAGTGTGCTGGGCGTCGCGGCACTTAGGCAAGCCGACAATGAATGGCGAACATATCTCAGCTCGCTCAAGACCAAATACCCATCGGTGCCACAGTGCACGCTGCATGCGAGACGTTGGTTAGATGCCGTGTGTGAAAAGTGTGGGGCACGGTATACTTATCAAGCGGCAGAACAATCCTTTGTTACCATCGAAGACCGCCATGATATTCCGTTTGTCGAAACGGAATCATGCCATGATGGTGATTAAGCAAGCGATTTAGGCAACGCCCTTTTTGTGCCAGGGTTTCCTTCGGCTTGCGACTACGGTGAGCAATCCAGTGAATCAAAGTTGCACTCGAATGGACGAGAGTGCGTTTCCGCAAGAAGATATCGCGGACGGGCAACTGGGGATTTACTTTCCCATTTGCAATAATCTTCATATCTAATGTTTGGGGCTAATGATGGACACATCACGATTCGCCGATTCTCGAACTGAAATCGCGATCTTAGACTTTCATGCTACGATGGCTTGGAGAAATATAACTGCCATATCGTTTCTGCTTGGACGGTTCGGTGACTCCTTGATTCTGCCTGAACTTTCTCGACCCATGACGGCTGGCGAACGAACTGTCTTCACTTGCTTTGGGTGGCTAGATGTAATTCATCCATGCATGGACCATATTAAAGCCCGACTTCGGATGAACGTGGGAGCGGAGATTTTCGAGCATTCGATGCGTCTGCAAATCATTTCTACTGTCTTCGACGCGATGCGCATCCCTAGTGACGAAACCTACGAGGCCGACTTCTTCTCCGTTACCGGGCACACGTCTATTCATCAGGCGGTTGATCGCCATGGCATGACGGATCGAATGTAATTGCAGACTTCCTAAGCCGCGACATACAGTAGCACTGAGGAGAGATCGATGGCAGAATACCGAGACGTGGCAGAATCAAACCGCGAGCACAAAGGCCGCGAATCGCTAAAGCTGCT
>Ga0075163_10012087_pt1 | contig 11245 bp, 9 predicted proteins | sample JI1023141ADNA_FD_71478 | JGI IMG/M metagenome (GOLD analysis project Ga0075163, IMG submission 71478) | Wastewater effluent complex algal communities from Wisconsin, to seasonally profile nutrient transformation and Carbon sequestration -... | ecosystem: Engineered > WWTP > Effluent > Algae...
CCCCGCACCACCGCCAGCATGCACAGGCTCGAGGCCGCCGGCCTCAAGCCCGTCCACGAGGCCCACGGCATCCGCGTCCTCGCCCGCTGAGCCCGACGACCAGGGGCGACGTGCCACCCGCCTGACACGGTCCGCCGCGACCGCGTGCGCCGCCCTCAGCGCGCGGTGCCCTCGAGCACGCTCGCCCGCACCGCCAGCCGGGCGCGGTGCAGCCGCGTCTTCATCGCCGCGAGCGACAGCTGCAGCCGCGCGGCCGTCTCCTGGCCCGAGAGCCCCTCGATGTCGCGCAGGACCAGCACCGCCCGCGCGTCCGCGTCGAGCGCGGCGATCGCCCGATGCACCGCGGACACCAGCTCAAAGCGCTCGAGCGCGGCCTCGGCGGTCAGCGCCGCGTCCGGCACGTCGAGCGCCTCCCGACTGTCGCTCAGCGGCTCGCGCAGGCGGCTCGCAATCGGCCGCAACATCGCCGTGCAGGCGTTGCGGATCACCGTGTACAGCCACGACAGCACGCCGTCCGAGATCCGCACGTCGGGCCGGCGCGCCAGGATGATGAACGCCGTCTGCACCGCGTCATCGGCGTCGTAGCCGTCGCGACAGACCCTGCGCCCGAACCGGTACGCCCGGTCGTGATACAGGCGCACCAGCTCGCGGAGCGCCTCATCGTCGCCCGCGAGCGATCGCTCGAGCAACAGCGGCGGCGCCACCGAAGACGAGCTGCTCACCCGGCACCCGCGCGCTGCGCCTTGATCGGGCAGGTCGACACCCCGATCAACTTGTAGCCGAGGCAAGTGCCGACCAGCGCCGTGATGATCATGTACACACCCATCAGCGCCAGCCCGACCTGGAAGGAGAACTGCACCGGCGCGGTGACGCTGGCGATCAACATGCCGAGGGCTGCGAGGAGACGGGCGATTCGATCGACATTTCCGAGATTATGGGACATGGAACACTCCGCGTGGGAGAGGGTCCCGGGGCGGAGGAGGATTCAGGAAAACTGAAAAAAGTTGAGGCCCCGCACTGGCGCGCAGAACCGGCCGCCCTCGCCGGTGGACTCCCCCCGCGCCACGAACCTGGCCGGCTCCCCCCTCACAGCCGGAGGTCCACCCGCGCCTCGCCCGTCACGCCTGCGAGCAGCTCGGCCGCGCACCGCTGCCACTCGTCGCGGCGATCGACATCGACCAGATCGATCTGCCGCAGACCGTCGGCGACCGACACCAGCACCGGCCCGCGCGGCGCCGACGGGCAGCGACGCAGGCGCGGCACCAGGCGCCGGACCTGGTCCTCCGGCGACACCACCCGCGCCTGCGCAGCGCCGTCCGGAGCCGCCACGATCGCCGGCACCCCTACTGACGGGGCCGGGGCAGCGCGCCCGGGCTGCACGATCGCGGCCGGGAACACGGGCGCCTCCCGGGCGCCCACCTCGGTCAGCCGCAACGCCGCCGGGGCCTCGACGAGCTGCACCAGCGCGAGCAGCCCCGCGAGCACCGCGACGCTCGCCACCATGGACCCCACGCGCCGCGAGCGTGTGGGCGTCGCCGCCAACTCCGCCGCCGCGCGCACGGGCGCACGCCCCAACACCTCAAGGTCCGTCCGGGTCACCCGCGCGGGCGCCGGCATGAGGATCGCCCGCAGCTCCCCCGCGAGCTCGGCCGGCGTGGCGAAGCGGCGCGCCGGGTCCTTGTCGAGCCCGCGCAGCAGCAGCTCGCGCAGCCCCGCGGGCATATGCACATTGTCGGGGATCTCGGGCGCCTCGCTGGCGACCTGCTCAATCAACGTCTTCGTATCAGTGGAGCGAAACGGCGGCCGACCCGTGAGGCAAAAATACAGCGTGACCACCAGGCCGTAGGTGTCCGTGCGGACCGTGGCGCGCCGCAGCTCGCCGCGCGCCTGCTCGGGCGGCATATAGGGCAGCGTCCCGGGCATCAGCGTGGTCGTGCGGTCGAGGTTATCGTAGAGCGGCGCAAAACCCTCGAGGTGCTTCGCGGCGCCGAGGTCGATCAGCTTCACGACCTCCACGTCCTCGCCGCGCGGCCGCTGGACCATGAAGTTCGCGGGCTTGAGGTCGCGGTGGGCGAACCCGAATTCATGCAGCGCCTGCACAGCCTCGCAGCACTGCGAGGCCAGCCTGCAGGCGCGTTGCCACGGCATCGGGCTCCCGTGGGCGAGCTTGCTGAGGCTGTGCCCCTCGACATACTCCAGCACGAGCCCCTCGATCGTGCGACCCATGAAGTAATCCAGCGCGCGGACAATGTTGGGGTGATGCAGACGGGCGAGCAAACGGGCCTCCTGCCGCGCATGCGCATAGGCGTTGTCGACCGCGGCCGCCGCGTCCGTCAGCACCTTGATCGCCACCGGGATATCGAGCTCCTCGTGGTGCGCCTGAAACACGAAGCCCGAGCCCCCCTGGCCCGCCAGGGCCTCGATCCGGAACCGGCCCTCGAGCGTCGTGCCGATGAGTCGTTGCACCCCGTCCTTGTCCATAACCCCGCCATACCTGGCTCTAGACAACTTCGCAATGATGTGTCTATCTCAATCGATGCAGGTTATCCTGACACTGCTCGCCTGTCTCGTGGCGTCCGCCCCTGCGCCGAGCCTCGACGGCGCGCTCGAGCTGTACGACCGCGGCGAGTTCGCGGCCGCCGGCGACATGTACAGCGCCGTGGCCCGCACGAGCGCCGCCGCAGATCGGCGTGCCGCGGCGCGGCGCGGCATCGCGGCGTACCGCAAGGCGTTCGCGGTCGGCGAGCAGCCGGCCGCGGCCAGCCACCTCTGCGCCGCGCTCGCGCTGGTCGCGGCCGCCGATGGCCCGACCTCGCTGGCCACCGACCTCGCCGAGCTGCGCCGACCCTTCGGCCCGTGCACCGCCGCGGCCCCGGCACCCACCGCCGAGCCCGAGCTGATGCCCGTCACCGCCCGCCGCGAGCCGCCGGTGAAGTTGCTGGCCCCGCCGGCACCCGAGCCCGCGCCACAGGTCGCGCCGACCCGCCCGGGCCGCGCGCTGCTCGGCGTCGGGGTCGGCCTGGTGGTCGGCGGCGCCGCGACGCTGGGGGTCACCCTGGGCGCTGGTCTCTCCCAGGCCGCGGCCGCGGCCGCCGGCGCGGATCGGCTGACCGCCGGCGCAGCGGGCCGCGACTTCACGGCCGACGAGCGCCAGCAGCTGCACGACCTGCACGATGACCTCCACCGCGGCCAGCGGACCCTCGGCGCAGGGGTCGGAGTGAGCGCGGCCGCGATGGTCGCCGGCGCCGTGCTGGCGATCGTGGGGGCGACCCGCCGCGGGTCCACCCGCCTCGCCTGGATCCCCTCCGGACGGGGCCTGGCGCTGCGCCTGCGCTTTTAAGTGCGATTTTGCTCGCCGATCAGTTAAGAGTGCGAGCATGCGGTTCCTGGTCGGGGCGACATGCCTGCTCGCAGCCCTCGGATGCGGGTTCGAGGCCGCGTTCGAGCGAGCCACGGAGCATCACGACGAGTTCGCGTCGCAGGGCTCCTCCGGCTCCACATCGGCCCCGCCGTCAGGGTCCACGTCGAGCGCCGAGGCCGGTGGCCCGCACCCCGTGAACACCGTCACCGGCTCGTCTGCCGACACCGGCACCGACACCGACACGCCCGCCGACACCGGCGATCCATCGACCACCCAGCCCGACGAGGCGCCGCGCATCCTCGCGTGGACGGCCAGCGCCGCGGACGTGTGGTCGGTCGGCCAGGTCGACCTCAGCGCCGTCGTCACCGCCGACGTCATCGCGGTCGACGTCCGCGAAAACGGCGAGCTGGTGACCACGCTGTTGCCCCCGGCCCTCACCTACCCGTGGGCCGTGCTCGGCGAGGCGCAGGACGGCGTCCACACCTGGACTGCCGTCGCCCGCTCGGCGAACGCCAGCTCGGCGCCAGCGGACCTCGTGATCGCCGTCGACGTGCCCGCCGGCGGACAGCCGCTGTGGCACAAGGTCGAGCCCGACCCGGCCCTCAGCTTCGCCGCCGCCGTCGCGCACGTCGACCAGGGCGCCCTCGTCGTCGGCTACCGCCAGGACGGCAACAACAACGGCAAGCTGGCACTGCGCCGCTACCAGGGCTCGACGGTCGCGTGGACCCGCAGCGTCGACCAGTGGTCGAAGCTGCCGGCGATGCAGGGCCACAGCACCGGCGCCGACGTCACCCTCGACCCCGAGGGCAACATCATCGTCGCCGGCAACCTCGTCGCCGGACCCCAGAGCTACGTCGCCAAGCTCGACCCGGCAGCGAGCAAGATCCTCTGGGAGCGCCCCGGAAGCCCGGGTGAGATTGCTAACGGCGTCGCCGTCGACGACGACGGACGGATCTACCTCGCCGGCTCCGGCCCGGTCGCCGGCGAGGCAGATACCAAGCTCGTGGTGTGGAGTTGGGACCGCGACGGGCTCGCACCGTGGTTAGCGGAGTATGAGGACACGATGGACCTCAACCACCTCCGCAGCGAGAAGGGCACGGCAGTGGTTCGTGTGGGAGATCGCGTGATCGTCGTCGGCGAGGCCGAGCTCAAGGACGACAACAACGAGCCATATACGCGGACGGTCGTAGTGCAGGTGACTCCCGGCGGCGAGCTCAAGGAAGGTGAGACGTGGATCTCCCCTGGCGACTGGGGCCTGGAGGACGGAGCCGTCGACGTCAACGGCCTCGGTGATGAGTATTGTCTGACGGGCTGGGCAGGCTCACCGCCTACAGCATTGACGCGCTGTTCGGACGGACTTCAGCCGTGGTGGTCGACGCTCCACCAGCCAGGCCGCACGGCCCGCTCCCTCAGCCACAACCAACGCCTCGAGGTCGTCGTCGCTGGTGAGACCGCGACCGACAAGACGGGGCGAGCGTGGATCGAGGCCCTGGTCCCTGGCGGCGACCTCGTCGCCTGGACCTTCACTGGCAACGGGGCCGACGAGCACGTCTATGGGATCGACTGCGGCACATGGGGCCCGTGCCTATTCGTCGGTGTGAGCGGGCTGAAGTGGATGGCCGGCGCCCTCACCCCGTGACGCTACCCGGGCGCAAACACATCGCACTGCTCGAGCACCAGATCCGCCGCCGCCTCGAAGAACGGCGCCCAGCTGGGCTCACAGATGCCCCCGATCAAGGCCTGTGGCGTCATGAGCTCGACCAGGGCCCGCATCGGGTTCTTGTTGGGATTCGTCTCCTTCAACGGCAAACACACGTGCTCCTCAAGGTCGATGTCCGTCGTGACGGCCAGCAGGACGACGGCGTTCGCGTCGTCGCCCTTATGCGCCAGCAGCTCGGCCCGCCAGTCCTCGGGGTTCCCCTTCGTGCCCTCGTAGGTGTCAGCTACAATGACGATAACGAGCAGTGCGTCGTCCCGGAGAAATCCGGCGTTACAACCCCCGGGCTCGTTCAGGTCATCGCGCAACGCCTTCAGCATCACCTCGACCGGCGCGTTGTCACCGCCATCCCACCCGACGCTTGCGAGGCACGTGAACGTATCGTGCGGCGTCGGGTCATCGGCGATCATGTAACGATTCCCGCCAAACACCTCACACCGCTTGTTCTGCGTCCCCCACCCGACCGGAAAGGTGACGCCCGCGCCTTCCACCATATCGCAAGCCTCGAGCTCGAACGGGTACAGGCACGGGTACTCGGGCGGCCCGTGCGCGCAGCTCCCGTCGCAGTCCTGGCAGTACGCCGACCCCCACACGCCGTTCGCGTCGGTCACGAGGATGTGATTGTCAAACTCCGCGAACCGCGTCTCGAGCGTCTCGATGAACGCCGGCACCGCCTCCTGCATCTGCTTCGCGTGCGGCTCCATCGTCTCCTGATTGCTCAGCACGAACAGGAAGTCCACCTTCCCCGCGCAGCCCGTGACCCCGAGGTCTGGCGGGCTCGTCGTGCCCACCGGATCGCTGGCGAGCTCGGCCGCCGTCGAGCTATTCGCGCCGCTCGTCGAGCTCGAGCTCGACGTGCTCACCGCCGGCGCGGCCCCGCTCGACCCCGTCGAGCTCGACGTGGAGCCGACGCTCACCTCGACCCCGCCCGTGCCGCCAAACCCGTCGTCCGACGGCGGCGTGCGACACGAGCTCAGCGCCGGGCCCAGCAGGCCGAGCAGCAGCACCCTGGCGCCCACGAACGGGCTCGGAACATGAGGCTGGCGCACAGCCGAACCCTACACCAAAACGCCCCTCTCCTGAATTACCACCACAGCGCGACCTGCACCCATCCAGCGCCGAGTCCCGGGGACTCTCCGCAGATTACCGTTCAGCCCTACGGCTGTGGCAGGGGACCCACGTATGCGAGCCGGACCGCCGCGCGGGCCGTCGTCCGCTTCGCCTTCACGCAGCTCGCCGCGGCCGCCCTGTTCGCCGGGCATCACCCGGACAACACCGCCTCGGCCGGCGTCCTCACCAAGCTCGGCTTTTGTCTCACCCACACCGAGCTCTATCCCCCCACCGGTCTGCATCACCCCTCCTATTGGTTGAGCGCCGACTCGCAGCATTGACCTGTCTCGATCCGACCCCACCGCTGCCCCGTATGGCCCTCCGAGAACAGGAGAGACCATGAAAGCTGCATGTTACGCGCTGGTCCTGACCAGCATGATGTTCGCCTGCGACAGCGATGGCACCCCGGAGCGAATCGAAGGTGAGCGCGCCGCCTGCACCTTCGAGCGCTTCTCGGTCGAGATCACCGCGGGCCCGAGCGCCCCCACCACGCTGGAGGGCAAGCTCTATCTGGCCCCCGCCGGCGCCGACGAGCACGGCGATTACCACGGCTTCTTCGAGGCCGGCGACCAGCAATACGCCGTCAATAGCAGCTACACCGCCGACGGCGCCCTCTCCGTCTCGGTCGCGCTGGCCAGCGACCACGTCGTCGGCCTCGGCCACGTCGACGCCCTGTGCGAGGCCGACGCGATGATCGAGGGCGTCGCCGTCGGCCCCCGGGTCGCCGCCGACAACACCATCGCCGGCAGCGACAGCGGCCACTGGCTGCTCTTCAACGGCTCGACCACCCAGCTCAAATTCAATTACCTCGATCAGGGCGACGGCGACTACGGCAGCGCGATCATCAAGATCCCCATCACCGAGGTCTGTACCGTCGCCAACGCCACCCAGGCCACCTGCTACGAGAATTTCTGCAAGGCCCAGATGGCCGGCCACTACTCCGCCGACGCCAAGGACGGCGCCATCTGCTCGTGACCGCCCGTCCGCGGCGGCCTTGCGCACCTGAGACCGCGCGCCGCGAACGAGCCGCCCGCGTCGCTTGTCCCGCTCCCCCGCCGGGGTGATAGTCGGTGCGTCGCATTGCGCGACGCCGGCCCCACGGTCGGCAATAGGAGCCCGACCGATGACATCCCAGCGCCTTATCTTCCAGCGTCGCCTCTCGCTCGCCGTCCCCTTGCTCGCCCTCGGGTTCGCCATGAGCCCCGACGACGCCGCCGCCGCCTGCAGCAACGGCGACCTGCTCGACTGCAACCCGGTCGGCCAGACCCTCAACCCCGCCGCCCGCTTCGTCGACCCCAGCCCGCCGCCCGGCTACACCCAGTGCGCCGGCTTCATCAACACCGCCCAGGACGACGTCAACCGCTTCTGGGAGAACAACTGCCTGCCCTTCAAGGGCGGCCAGCTGTGGCTGCGCCTCTACGACCTCAACAACAACATCATCGCCGGCGCGCACCTGTTCAACGGCGTCGGCGGCTGCCCCTGGGGCGCCACGCACATCGGCTACGACACCGACATGAACGAGGGCGCCGGCTTCCTCGACCAGATGGGCGCCTGCAACGACGCCGCCGGCGTGTCGATGGCCTGGTTCACCGACAACTCCAATTACTGCGGCTGCGGCGACTACACCTGCAACGACATCTACACCGCCAACACCGCCAACAACAAGGTCCTCTACGTCGGCGGCGACGCCAGCAACCCCGGCCGCGAGATCTTCTACAGCGGCCCGGGCGGCAAGGGCACCTGCGCCGTCGACGGCAACGCGATCTTCTTCGCCAAGCTCGCCATCTACAACCTGAACCCCGACGCCGACAACGACGGCGTCCCCAACGCCCAGGACAACTGTCCCAACAACCCCAACCCCAACCAGGCCAACGCCGACGGCGACGCGCTCGGCGACGTCTGCGACGCCTGCCCCGCCGACCCCGACAACGACGTCGACCTCGACAAGGTCTGCGGCGACGTCGACCTCTGCCCCGACGACCCCGACCCCAACCAGGAAGACGCCGACAGCGACACCCTCGGCGACGCCTGCGACGCCTGCCCCGCCGACCCCGACAACGACCTCGACCTCGACAAGGTCTGCGGCGACGTCGACCTCTGCCCCGAGGACGCCGACCCCGGCCAGGAAGACACCGATAAGGACACCCTCGGCGACGCCTGCGACGCCTGCCCCGCCGACCCCGACAACGACCTCGACGCCGACCTCGTCTGCGGCGACCTCGACAACTGCCCCGCCGACGCCAACCCCGGCCAGGAAGACACCGACATGAACGGCATGGGCGACGCCTGCGACCCCGTCGACCCCCCGGGCACGACCACCAGCTCGACCACCGACACCAGCAGCACCACCAGCTCGACCACCGACCCCGGCACCACCGACGTCATCACCGCCACCGACGCCACCACGTCCACCACCGGCGACGCCGAGAGCTCGGGCAACCCGACCACCAGCGACCCCGGCACCGACAGCACCGCCACCCCGACCACCGACCCGACCCCCACCAGCGACCCCACCACCCTGCCGCCCGACACCACCACCTCCGGCGACCCCGGCAGCAGCAGCGGCAGCGGCAGCGACACCGCCGGCGTCGACGACGGCGGCTGCGGCTGCACGAGCACCGGCACCCCGCCGATGAGCGCGCTGTGGCTCGGCCTCGCCGGCCTGGCCCTGCGTCGCCGCCGACGCGCCGCCTGACCCGCGGGCGACGGCGCAGGACGCGAAGCCAGCGTCCTCGCCGTCGACCGCCGCCCCGCCCCGCGATCCCGCGCCACGTCACGCCCCTCGCGGTGACCGATCGCCGCGTCGCGCCTATAGTCGGCGGCCGCGATGCCCCGTGCACCTGCAACCGTCCGCGCCGCCCCCGACCCGCTGGCCTTCCTGCACCCGGCCGCGCGCGCATGGTTCACCGCCTGCTTCGACGCCCCGACCCCCGCCCAGGCGCTCGGCTGGCCGCCGATCGCCGGCGGCGCGTCGGCCCTGCTGCTCGCCCCCACCGGCTCCGGCAAGACCCTCGCCGCCTTCCTCAGCGCGATCAACCGCCTGATGTTCGCCCCGCCGCCGCCCGAGGCCGCCCGCTGCCGCGTCGTCTACCTCTCGCCGATCAAGGCGCTCGCCGTCGACGTCGAGCGCAACCTGCGATCGCCGCTCACCGGCATCGCCGCCACCGCCCAGCGCCTCGGCGTCGACTTCCACCCGCTCGTCGTCGGCGTCCGCAGCGGCGACACCCCCCAGCGCGAGCGCGAGCAGATGAAGCGGCGCCCGCCCGACATCCTCATCACCACCCCCGAGTCGCTCTACCTCATGCTCACCTCGAACGCGCGCGAGCTCCTGCGCAGCGTCGAGACCGTCATCATCGACGAGATCCACAGCCTCGTCCCGACCAAGCGCGGCACCCACCTCGCCCTCTCGCTCGAGCGCCTCGACGCCGCCCGCGACCCCAAACTCCCGCCGCTCCAGCGCGTCGGCCTGTCCGCCACCCAGCGCCCGCTCGAGGAGGTCGCCGCCTTCCTCGGCGGCTACGAGGTCGCCGGCGACCAGGTCTCGCTGCGCCCGGTCACGATCGTCGACGCCGGCCGCAAACCCGGCATCGACCTCCGCATCGAGCTGCCCGCCGAGGCCGTCGCCGCCGAGGCCCCCGCGCCCGCCCCACCCAGCGAGGGCAACACCGCGATCCAGAGCCCACAAAAGTCGATCTGGCCGGCGATCCACCCGCGCCTGGTCGAGCTGGTCCGCGCCCACCGCTCGACCATGATCTTCGTCAACAGCCGCCGCCTCGCCGAGCGCCTCGCCAGCGCCCTCAACGAGCTCGCCGGCGAGACCCTCGCCATGGCCCACCACGGCTCGATCGCCAAAGAGGCCCGCGCCGACATCGAGGACCGCCTCAAGCGCGGCACCCTGCCCGCGATCGTCGCCACCTCGTCGATGGAGCTCGGCATCGACATGGGCGCCGTCGACCTCGTCATCCAGCTCGAGGCCCCGCCCTCGATCGCCTCCGGCCTGCAACGCATCGGCCGCGCCAACCACCACGTCGGTGGCCGCTCCAGCGGCGTGCTCATGCCCAAGTTCCGCGGCGACCTGCTCGCCTGCGCCGCCGCGGCCAAGGCGATGCTCGCCGGCGAGGTCGAGTCGACCCGCTACCCCCGCAACCCGCTCGACGTGCTCGCCCAGCAGATCGTCGGCGCCGTCGCCATGGACGACTGGGACGTCGAGCCCCTGTTCGACCGCCTGCGCCGCGCCGCCCCCTACGCCGAGCTCCCCCGCGACGCCTTCGAGGGCGTGCTCGACATGCTCAGCGGCCGCTACCCCAGCGACGAATTCGCCGACCTCAAGCCCCGCCTCAACTACGACCGCGTGCTCGGCCAGCTGCGCACCCACAAGGGCGCCCGCGGCGTGGCGATCGCCAACGGCGGCAGCATCCCCGACCGCGGCCTGTTCGGCGTGTTTCTGGCGAGCGAGCCCGGCCGCACCAGCCGCCGCGTCGGCGAGCTCGACGAGGAGATGGTGTTCGAGTCCCGGGTCGGCGACGTGTTCCTGCTCGGCGCCTCCTCCTGGCGCATCGAGCAGATCACCCACGACCGCGTGCTCGTCACCCCCGCCCCCGGCGAGCCCGGCAAGATGCCGTTCTGGCGCGGCGACGGCCCCGGCCGCCCGCTCGAGTTCGGCCGGGCGATCGGCGCCCTCGTGCGAGAGATCGCCGCCGCCACCACCAGCGACGCCGAGGCCACCCTCGTCGCCGACCACCACCTCGACCCCGCCGCCGCCGCCCAGCTGGTCCGCTACATCGGCGACGAGAAGGCCGCCGCCACCGCCGTCCCCACCGATCGAACCATCGTCGTCCAGCGCTTCCGCGACGAGATCGGCGACTGGCGGATCTGCATCCTCTCGCCCCACGGCGCCGCCGTGCACGCCCCCTGGGCCATGGCCGTGCGCGCCCAATTGCTCGAGCGCCACGGCCAGGAGCTCGACGTCGTCTGGTCCGACGACGGCATCGTCTTCCGCCTCCCCGAGGCCGACACCACCCCCGACGTCACCCAGTTCTTCCCCCGCGCCGACGAGC
>Ga0075163_10012089_pt1 | contig 11245 bp, 7 predicted proteins | sample JI1023141ADNA_FD_71478 | JGI IMG/M metagenome (GOLD analysis project Ga0075163, IMG submission 71478) | Wastewater effluent complex algal communities from Wisconsin, to seasonally profile nutrient transformation and Carbon sequestration -... | ecosystem: Engineered > WWTP > Effluent > Algae...
TATCATGGTTATGCCACCGATGTGATTACCGATGAAGCCATCCGCTGGCTGGATAAACGCGATACCGGAAAGCCCTTTATGCTGCAGGTGCATCATAAAGCTCCGCACCGTTATTTCTTTCCGCCTTTGAAATACATTGAACAGTTTCATACAAAAACATTTCCGGAACCGGCCACCCTGTACACCGATACCGCGGGACATGGCACGGCCTGGCGCCTGCAGACCATGAGCATCCTGCATGATTTAAAACTCTGCAGTGACCTGAAAGTGGATCCGGCCTTTCTGATGGATATTCCCGAATACAAACCGGACTCCGCGGACATTGTGTATTATAAAGCCATCTTTAACCGCATCCCCGAACCCGGCCGTGCCGCGATTAAAAAAATATATGAGGAACGGGGAAGGCTGCTTCGTGAAAAAAGACCGTCCGGAAAAGAACTGCTGAAATATAAATACCAATGGTACATGCAGGATTATCTGGCCTGTGTGGCCTCGGTAGATGAAAACGTGGGCCGGCTGCTGGATTATCTCGATAAAAACAAACTCAGTGAAAACACGCTGGTGGTATATACCGGTGATCAGGGCATGTACCTGGGAGAGAACGGCTGGTTTGATAAACGCTGGATCTATGATGTATCCATGCAGGCACCCCTGCTGATCCGCTGGCCGGGACAAATCAAAGTGGGGACCGTGAATCATACTCTCACCCAGACGATTGACTATGCCCCCACCCTGCTGGGTGCAGCGGGTATCGCCACCCCTGATTTTATGCAGGGCATCAACCTGGTGCCGCTGATCACGCGCCAGGTGAAAACGATTCCCCGTAACCAGCTCTATTATCATTTCTACGAATACAAAGCCGATCATACCGTTTTGCCACACCTGGGTATCCGCGGTGAACGATATAAGCTGGCCTATTTTTATACCGTGGAGGAATGGGAACTCTATGATCTCAAAAAAGATCCGGCGGAGCAGACCAATCTCATCCGCTCCGCAAAACACCAGGCCATCCTGCAACAACTGAAAGCGGATCTGCTGAAACTGCGCAACCTGTATGATGACCATGAAAAAGCGGGTGAACTCAATTAATCCTTATGGGGAAAACACGGTTTGGCATTGATCATCTCCTTTTGCTTTCACCCGCCTGGAAACGGCAACGGATTGCACTGGTCACCAACAACGCGGCCACCACTTCGGATGGAATAAAATCACGGAGAGCATTAACCGAAAACGGATTCCATATCGTTCTCCTTTTTTCTCCGGAACACGGATTGTCCGCCTACGGCGTGGATGGGGCCGCGCAACCTGATGCAGTGGACGGACTGACCGGACTGCCGGTACGGAGCCTGTACGGCGACCGGGTGCGTCCCGCCGCAACTGATCTGGCCGGCATTGACCTTGTATTATTTGATATTCCGGATGCCGGATGCCGGTTCTATACCTATGTCTGGACATTGAGTCATGTCATGGAGGCCTGCGCGGAAAACAATATTCCCCTGATCGTTCTTGACCGGCCCAATCCATTGGGCGGGGATCCTGATCTGGCAGAAGGACCGATGCTGGATGAGGCCACCTGTTCCTCTTTTATCGGCCGCTGGAATATACCGGTACGGCACAGTTGTACCCTGGGTGAACTGGCCCGTTATTTTGCGGCCGCTTATATTCCATCCGTACAATTGGAAATCATACCACTCCTGCACTGGAACAGACAGACAACAGCGTCTGCTGCTGACTGGCTTTTTGTACCTGCTTCACCGGCCATTCACGATCCGGAAACAGTGGCGTTGTATCCGGCCACCTGTTTTCTCGAAGGAGTGAATGTAAATGAAGGCCGTGGTACCGGGGAGGATTTTTCCGTATGCGGCGCCCCCTGGATTAACGCCTCTGAACTGGAAACGGCCTTTCGGGCGTTACAGGCGGAAGGAGTCGTGGCCGGTGCACATCAGTTCACCCCGGCCTGGGGATTGTATGCCGGGGAACCATGTGCGGGACTTAAATTCCGGGTTACCGATGAATCGCTTTTCCGTCCTGTGAAAACGGGGCTGTTGTTATTACAGGTATTGAAACAGCTTTATCCGGACATGCTGAAAGAGCGTTTATACATTACCGTTGCCAATCCCGCGGGCACGGGTCACCTGGACCGGTTGACCGGAATTAAAAACGCGTTTCTGCAAATAGACTCCGGGGAACTGATCCGGGCAACAGAGACGTTGGGTGACTGGAAAGAAAAAACAAGAGCATTCCTGCTTTACTGATACCGCTTCATCAGATCATAAAGAATTTTGCGATCGGCTTCATTAATCATCTTTGTGGTATCCTGCGGGGTGAAGTGGATCTTAAACGACTGTATCGCGTTTTTTTCCTGCTGAATATTATAGCCGATCACCCGCAGGGCCAGTAGCGGATTAAAGTCAGCAGGTACATTTACCGCCGTGGTATCATACCAGAAACCGAATCCTTTTTGAGCCAGTTGCTGCCAGGGGAACTTGCGGCTGGGGTCCACTTTCCGGCCGGGTGCTATATCCGCATGCCCGATAAAATTGGCCGTGGGTATTGTATACGATTTCTTCAACCGGTCCAGCAGGGTGATCAATGAACTGATCTGTGCTTCACTGAATGGCTCCGTTCCGTTATTGTCGATTTCAATACCGATACTGGAAGAATTGAGATCAATCGTATTGCCCCATTTACTTATGCCTGCATGATGGGCTCTTAACAGGTCATTGAGCATATGATGAACGGATCCGTCGCGACAGATCACATAATGAGCACTGACCGGATTTTTAGTTTGTGTAAATGTTTTCAGCGTCTGTTCACAACTGTTCTGCGCGGTATGATGAATTACTACAAAATTGGGTTTACGCAGCGAGAGATTGGTGGTGCCCACCCAATCCGCATAGTTCAGTCCGGCCGAATCCCGCACCGGGTATTCACGGATGACTTTGGCAAATTCCTTTACCTGTTTTTTATAGGCCTTGTTGGCTGCCGTATACGGTCCAGTCCGGCAACCATAAAATGCAGCCATACCCGCAACACTGATAAACAGGAATAAAAAAGCCTTCATACAAATAACCTGAAGTTAAAAAGTAAAACATGCGAATATCCTGACTGGCCTCTTCCCCAACCCTCTCCAAAGGCGAGGGGGAGTTCAATATTTCATTTACACTACGAAGTCGCTTCGAAGCGGACTCCTGACTCCTGACTCCTGACTCCTGACTCCCGACTACCGACTAGCTCTCCCCGGTCCTCTTTTAAAAAATTTCTTCTTCGGATTGCCGCCGCGGTTATCCCGGTTGCCGCCGTGATGATGACGGGCCCGTGGATTATATTCCGGTACCGCGCCGAGTTCGGCAGGCACTTCGCCTTTGTCCACGGTCTTTTCGAGCAGTTGCTCTATCTGGTGGAACTTATTCTGTTCTTTTTCGCTGACAAGGGTATAAGCCACCCCATCGGCTTCCGCGCGGGCGGTACGGCCAATCCGGTGTACATAATCTTCCCCGTCGCCCGGAATATCATAATTGACCACCAGGTCAATCGTATCAATGTCGATACCCCGGCTCAGGATATCAGTGGCCACCAGCAGCGGTATACGGCCGCTGGCAAATGCGCTGAGCACACTTTCCCGTTGTGCCTGTTCCAGGTCGCTATGAATTTCTTCAATATTGAATCCGGCCCTGACCAGTTCACGGCGTACTTCCTTCACCGTTTGTTTACGGCTGCAGAATACGAGTGCGTTCTTATACGGTGTTTCACGCAGGAGTTTTTTCATCAGGGGCATTTTCTGTGGTTCATACACGATAAATGCTTTCTGTACAATTTTCTCCGGCGGTTTTGAAATGGCAATATTGATCTCTACGGGTTCGTGCAGAATAGCGCGGGCCAGCTGACGGATCTTGGTGGGCATGGTAGCGGAGAACAACAGGTTCTGCCGTTTGGCCGGCAGCGTCTTGATGATTTTATTGATATCATCCTGGAAACCCATGTCGAGCATCCGGTCCGCTTCATCAAGCACCAGGAACTGAAGTCCCTTCATATTCACATAGCCCATATTGAGGTGGGCGATCATCCGGCCGGGTGTGCAAACGATAATATCGGCGCCCATTTGGAGGGCTTTTTTCTCTGCCACAAAATTCTGGGCATCATTGCCCCCATAAATCGCAATGGAACTCAGATGGGTGAAATAAGACAACCCTTCAATATGCTGGGAAATCTGGATCGCCAGTTCGCGGGTGGGAACAATAATCAGGGCGCCGACCTGTCCGTCCACATGATTGGACAATAACCGGTTCATCACCGGCAGCAGGAAGGCGGCCGTTTTACCGGTTCCGGTCTGCGCCGAAGCGATCACATCTTTTCCGGCCATAATGGGCGGAATCACCTGTTCCTGGACAGGGGTGGCGTTTTCATAATTAGAGGCTTCAATGCCTTCCAGTACTTCGGGGGTAAAATTAAACTCGGTAAAACGCAAATTATTCAGTTTTTAGAAAGGGGCAAAGTTAGCCTAAAATACGCTCCCAGAGGGGTTTTTAATTAAAATCACCCCTCCTGCTGCCTCCGGTCATAGGTAAGCGACCTGCGGCAGTGTAGTTTAGGTGTGATAAAAATTGATTTACTTAAAACATCCTGTTATGAAATATAGTATTCTTCTCCTCGGTGCCCTGATTTTTACGCTGGCGGGTTATGGACAGGCCTGGACCAAGCAATATGACCACGTGGATGACTGTATCTGTGGATTATCCCTGGTAGGCAAAGGTGAAAAACATGGATTTGTGGACAAGGAAGGGAAACTGGTGATTCCCCTGATCTATGATGATGCCCTTACTTTTTCTGAAGGCTTTGCCGCCGTAAAATTAAATGGCAAATGGGGATACCTGGACAGCACCGGTAAAACCCTGGTTGAACCGAAATATACAGAAGCTATGTCCTTCCATGCCGGACTGGCTGTTGTCAGCAACGGCAATGATTACGGTTTTGTAGACACGTCCGGAAAACTCGCCATTCCCATGATTTATGAAGGCGCTTCCTATTTCTCCGAAGGACTGGCGGCTGTCAATAGAAAAGGCGTTTGGGGATTTATAGACAGTAAGGGAAAAGATGTAGTTCCCTTCAAATACAATTTTGCCGGTCCGTTTGAAAACGGCGCCGCCCGGGTGATGATTTCAGGTAAATGGATTCTGATTGACAATACCGGGAAAAAGATTGCGGATAGCGAATGAGAACGAATGAGTAATGAGTAATCAGTAATGAGTAGCCGATCGAACATTCTTTAAAGTATTGAACCCTCCGAAAACCGGAGGGTTCAATACTTTTAGTGTCTTCGAAATTTACTCATTACTGATTACTCATTTCTCATTTTTCATCACTTACATATTCCGCCTGTACTGTCCGCCCACTTCATACAACGCATGCGTGATCTGTCCCAGTGAACAGTACTTCACGGTTTCCATCAGTTCTTCAAAGAGGTTGCCGTTTTGAATGGCCACGGTTTTAAGCCTTCGCAGCATTTCTGCTGATGTATGTTCATTCCGTTTCCAGAAAGCCTGCAGGTTAATGATCTGCTGCTCCTTTTCTTCGGTAGTGCTGCGGATTACTTCACCTGGAATAATGGTCGGACTGCCTTTTTTATTCAGGAAAGTATTGACTCCGATCAGGGGCAGTTCGCCAGTATGTTTCTGGTGTTCGTAGTAAAGGCTTTCTTCCTGTATTTTATTCCGCTGATACATGCGTTCCATAGCCCCCAGTACACCGCCTCTTTCCGTGAGCCGGTCAAATTCGGCCAATACGGCTTCTTCCACCAGGTCGGTGAGTGTTTCCACGGCAAAAGAACCCTGGATAAAATTCTCTGTTTTGGCCGAGCCAAGTTCCCGGTTAATGATCAGCTGGATGGCCATAGCCCGTCGCACACTTTCTTCGGTCGGTGTGGTGATGGCCTCATCGTAGGCATTTGTGTGCAGGGAGTTACAGTTATCGTAAATCGCATACAAGGCCTGCAGCGTGGTACGGATATCATTAAAATCTATTTCCTGCGCGTGCAGGCTGCGGCCGGATGTCTGAATATGGTATTTCAGCATCTGACTGCGCTTATTGGCCTTGTATTTATACTTCATGGCCTTGGCCCAGATACGACGGGCCACGCGACCGATCACGCTGTATTCCGGATCCATCCCGTTGCTAAAGAAGAAAGACAGATTGGGTGCAAACTCATCAATGCTCATACCCCGGCTGAGGTAGTATTCCACATAGGTAAATCCATTGGCCAGCGTGAAAGCCAGCTGTGTGACCGGATTGGCCCCGGCCTCCGCAATATGATAGCCACTGATAGAAACGGAATAAAAGTTCCTGACTTTTTCCCGGATAAAGTATTCCTGTACATCACCCATCAGTTTCAAGGCAAATTCCGTGGAGAAGATACAGGTATTCTGTGCCTGGTCTTCTTTTAAAATATCGGCCTGCACCGTACCCCGCACTTGTTGCAGGGCGGCTTGTTTGCACTGCTGGTAAATATCCGCCGGCAATACCTCGTCCCCGCTGAGTCCAAGCAGTTTTAATCCCAATCCATTATTCCCATCCGGTAATGCACCGGGAAATGCATCATTATGATAAACCGGTCTTGCCCCATCCTTGTACTTTTTCTTATATGCTTCTTCCACCAGGTCCCATTTTCCACTCTCCATTATCCATTTTTCACACTGCTGATCAATAGCTGCATTCATAAAGAAAGCGAGCAGCATCGGGGCTGGCCCGTTGATGGTCATGGAAACGGATGTCTTCGGATCACAGAGATCAAATCCGCTGTATAATTTCTTGGCATCATCCACCGTGGCAATACTGACCCCGCTGTTGCCTACTTTTCCATAAATATCCGGGCGATGCCCCGGATCCTCACCGTAAAGAGTAACCGAATCAAAAGCGGTGGATAAGCGCTTGGCCGGCTGCTCCACACTTACATAGTGAAAACGGCGGTTGGTCCGTTCAGGTCCGCCTTCTCCGGCAAACATCCGGGTCGGATCCTCCCCTTCACGTTTTAACGGAAACACACCGGCGGTAAAAGGGAAATGCCCGGCAACATTTTCCTGTGCCTGCCATTTCAGTAAATCGCCCCAATCCTTGTAGGCCGGCAGCACCACTTTCGGAATCCGGGTGCCACTCAGGCTCTTTGAAGTCATTGGCTGGCGGATCAGTTTTTCCCGGACGGTATACTCATAAAAATCTTTCTGGTATTCCTTGTATTTTTCCGGCCAGTTGGTAATCAGTTTACGGCTGACCGGTGTCAGCTGATCCTGAAAAAACTGTACCTGTTTTTGTAAAGCGTCGAGGACAGTCGTATCCCCCTTCTCTTTTACGATATCCAGCACCCCGTTAAGCTGGTACAGTTTACTCGCAATGGCACACTGCTCTTTTACCAGCTGATCATAACTCCGGTTATTATCGGCAATTTCAGCCAGGTAACGCACCCGGCTGGAAGGGATAATGGATTGTGACACGCTGGCTGTCTCTGAAAACCGGTAATCACCAAAGACAACGTTAGAACCGGCTTCCAGTTTTTTTATTAGCAAATCAAACAGACGGTTCACGCCTTCATCATTGAATTTGCTGGCCATGGTACCGACAATGGGCAGATCTTCATCTTTGGCGGTCCATAATCCATGATTCCGTTTATATTGTTTCCGTACATCCGCCAGTGAATCCAGGGCCCCGGCTTTATCAAATTTGTTGATACAGACCAGGTCGGCATAATCCAGCATATTGATTTTCTCCAGTTGCGAAGCGGCCCCGTATTCCGGCGTCATCACATACATGCTTACATCACAGAAATCAAGAATGGACGCATCGCTCTGACCTACACCGGCCGATTCCAGTATGATAAAATCATAGCCCGCGGCTTTGCAGATAGCAATGGCTTCCCGTACATGCGAACTAAGGGCGGTATTATCATCCCGGGTGGCAAGACTGCGCATATAGGCCCGGGGATGGTTGATGGAATTCATCCGGATACGGTCACCCAGCAAAGCTCCGCCGGTTTTCTTTTTGGAAGGATCCACCGAAATCACCGCAATGGTTTTATCCGTGAAACTGTGCAGAAAACGACGGACAATTTCATCGGTTACGGATGACTTGCCGGCGCCTCCGGTACCGGTGATTCCGAGTACGGGCACCCTGCTATCCTGAAGGAGGGGTTGAGAAGCGTTACTTAATCCGACAATTTCTTTTAACAAGTTGCTGTACTCTTCACTATTTTCTGCCAGTGAAATGGCCCGGGCAATCCGTCTTACGTCTTTTACTTCGTCCAGCGGCCGCTCCAGATTCCAGGTCTGTGTACCGACGACCATTTTACATTCGTTGATCACTTCGGCGATCATGCCTTCGAGTCCCATGGTACGGCCATCATCCGGACTATAGATCCGGGTGATTCCGTATTGCTGCAGTTCGTCTATTTCCGCAGGTAAAATGGTGCCGCCACCACCTCCGAATATTTTAATATGACCGCAGCCGTTTTCCACCAGCAGGTCCTTCATGTATTTGAAAAATTCCACGTGACCACCCTGGTAACTGGTTATGGCTATACCCTGGGCATCTTCCTCAATAGCCGTTTCCACAATTTCCTTTACTGAACGGTTATGCCCGAGATGGATGATTTCAGCCCCCATGCCCTGCATGATCCGGCGCATGATATTAATGGCCGCATCATGACCATCAAACAAACTGGCTGCTGTTACAATACGCACTTTCTGACCGGGATTCTGACTCATAATGACAAATAAAGGCAAATTTAACAGAAAATACGAATGCCTGTTAGTTTTGTCAACATACGGGATTGCAGCCAGTTGCCTACATTTGCCGCATGCAGCAACTGGTTGAGAAAATCAAACAACTATATACCGGCTGGAAAGGCCAGGCCCCTGCGGGTGTGGACCTCCTGCCCCAGAGCGGCAGTGAGCGCCGTTATTTCCGGGTTCAGGGAATAGAAGAAACGTATATCGGTACCTATGGCGCCAATATAAAAGAGAATGACTCCTTTATCTATTTCTCCAATCATTTTAAGGAAAAGGGGCTGGCGGTACCGGAAATTTTTGCCATCAGTGAAGACAAACAGTTTTACCTGCAGGAGGATTTCGGGAATATTTCCCTGCTGAATCATCTGGAAAACAAGGGGCTTACCGATGAGGTATATGCGCTTTTCAAAAAAAGTCTGGAGGCCCTGGCCCAACTGCAGGTGAAAGGCGATGAAGGACTCAACTATGATAATTGCCTGACCAACCGGGAATTCGGCAAACAGGCCATCATGGCAGATCTGCTGTATTTCAAATATTATTTCCTGGACGCCCTGCGCAAACCCTATGACAAACAGAAACTGATTGACGATTTTGAAGCGTTGAGTAATTACCTCACGCATACCGAGTACAAATATTTCATGTTCCGCGATTTTCAGAGCCGGAACATCATGGTGACGAAGGACAATGAAGTACATTTTATCGATTACCAGGGCGGTATGAAAGGCGCTCCGCAGTATGACGTGGCCTCCATGCTCTGGCAGGCCCGCGCCAATCTGCCTGACAAATGGAAGTACGACCTGCTGGAAGATTATATTGACGCGTTTGAAAATGTGGTGGGCCAGCCGGTCAACCGGAATATTTTCCAGAGTCAGTACAATGGCTATGTACTGATCCGCCTTTTACAGGTATTGGGCGCGTATGGTTTCCGCGGATTATTTGAACGCAAAGCGCAGTTCCTGACCAGTATTCCTTTGGCACTCCGGAACCTGAAGGAGTTTTTTAAAAATCAGAGTCTGGGCATTTCCGTACCGGAGTTCAGTAAAGTGCTGGACCTCTGTGTGGCGGATGAAATCATTCAGCAGTTTACACCCACACAGGCCACTGAACAAACCCCTCTTGTGATTAAAGTTCACAGTTTTTCTTATCGTAAAGGGTTGCCAACCGATAACAGCGGCAATGGCGGAGGTTTTATTTTTGACTGCCGCGGCATTCTTAATCCGGGCCGTATTGATCACATGAAAACACAGACGGGCCGGGATAAAGATGTAAAGGATTTCCTGGAACAACAGACCAAGATGCCGGAATTCCTGAACAGTGTGTTTGACATCGTGGACATAACCGTGGAAGAATATATCAAACGGGATTTTGAAAGCCTGATGATCAGTTTTGGCTGTACAGGCGGACAGCACCGCAGTGTGTATGCCGCGGACGCGCTGACCCGGCATTTACGCAATAAGTTCAAGGTAAAAATAGAATTACTGCATATTGAACAGGAGGCAAAAAACTGGCACAACCCTCTGCCGGAAAAAAAGGCATGAAAGCAATGATTTTCGCGGCGGGGCTGGGCACCCGCTTTAAACCCTGGACCGATCATCATCCGAAAGCACTGGCGCCGGTTAATAACAAGCCCCTGCTGCAATGGAATATTGAATACCTGCGGCAATACGGGATTGAGGATGTGATCGTGAATGTGCATCATTTTGCCGGCCAGATCGAAAAAGCGGTAGCCGACAATAAAGGATGGGGCAGTCATGTTGTCGTCAGCGATGAACGGGACGTGGTACTGGAAACCGGAGGAGGCTTGCTGAAAGCGAAGGAAATGTTCACCCCGGGCGAGTCTTTTATCACCTGCAATGCGGATATACTAACGGATCTTAACATACGAAAACTGATCCGGTTTCATGAAACACAGCAGGCCCTGATCAGTTTTGGGGTAACCAACCGTCCCTCCTCCCGTGTATTACTGTTTGATGAAGCCAACAGGCTGTGCGGCTGGCGGAATGTACAGACCGGGGAAGAACGGATCTCCATTGCCCATCCCAACCTGGTGGCGAAAGCCTATAGCTGTGTGGTGGTCTTTAATTATGAAGTGTTTGAACTGATGAAAAAAGCAGGTTTCAGCGGTAAGTTTTCCCTGATTGATGTTTACCTGAAACTCGCGGCCAATCACCGTATTCTGGGCTATGACCACAGCGGCGACCGGCTGGTGGATGTGGGAAAACCGGAGAGTGTGAAAAAGGCGGAAGAACTGTTTAAGTAAGTACGAAGTACGAGGTACGAGGTACGAGGTACGAGGTACGAAGTACGAAGTACGTACGACCGGCACCTGACACCAGAATTTATTTTACCTTTCCAATAAATAACGCCCTCATGAAGCGAATTGCACTTGCCTTTTCCGGCCTGCTTTTACTGATGACCGGATTTGCTCAGTCCGTTTATAATCACAAGGAAGCTTTTCATCCCCAATTTTA
>Ga0075163_10012090_pt1 | contig 11243 bp, 11 predicted proteins | sample JI1023141ADNA_FD_71478 | JGI IMG/M metagenome (GOLD analysis project Ga0075163, IMG submission 71478) | Wastewater effluent complex algal communities from Wisconsin, to seasonally profile nutrient transformation and Carbon sequestration -... | ecosystem: Engineered > WWTP > Effluent > Algae...
TGGCCAAGTGGCATTTCTGGATGTCGACCATCTTCGTGAACGTGCTGTTCTTCCCGCAGCACTTCCTTGGCCTCGCCGGCATGCCGCGCCGCATCCCCGACTACTCCACCCAGTTCGCCGAATGGAACATGGTGTCCTCGATCGGCGCGTTCGGCTTCGGCGTGTCGCAGCTGATGTTCCCCATTGCCATCTGGCAGTGCGTGAAGGGCGGCGCCCGCGCGGCCGACAAGGTCTGGGAGGGCGCGCATGGCCTGGAGTGGGAGCTGCCGTCGCCGGCGCCTTACCACACCTGGGAATCACCGCCCTCGATGGCGCAGATCGAGCACGGCGCCCCGGCGCACTGACATGACGCAGCCCGACGCCACCACCGGAACCATTGCCGAGGAAGCGGCGCGTCGGCGCCGCATCCGCAACACCGCGTTGCGGCTGGCGCTGTTCGCCCTGGTGGTCTACGTGGGCTTCATCATCGCCTTCATCAACCGGAACTGAGAGAGCCCGCGCACTTGAATCCGTCGCGCAACGAATCCACCGCACACCGCAACCTGGCGCTGAAGCTGGGCGTGGTGGCGCTGGGCGCGTTCGGCTTCGGTTTCGCGCTGGTGCCACTTTACGACGTGCTGTGCGCGGTCACCGGCTACGGCGATCGTTCCCAGCTCACGCGCGCCGCGGAAGAAAGGCCGACGTCGGTGGATACCTCGCGCCTGGTCACGGTCGAGTTCATCGCCAACCTGCCGACGGTGGGCAGCTGGGACTTCAAGCCCGAGGTGCGCTCGATGCAGGTGCAGCCGGGCAGGCTCTACGAGGCGAAGTTCCTCGCCGGCAACCGCACCGGCCACAGCACCTGGGCGCAGGCCGTGCCCGATGTCTCGCCGTCGAAGGCCACGGCGTACTTTCGCAAGACCGACTGCTTCTGCTTCACGCCGCAGCATTTCGACATCAACGAGTCGCGCGACATGAGCGTGCGCTTCTTCGTCGATCCGCAGCTGCCGAAGCAGGTCGAGCGCATCACCCTTGCCTACACTTTCTACGACACCCCCGCGCCGGTCGCCCGGCGCTGATCAGTTTCCTACCCGGACAAGCACATGAGCACACACACCGCAGCCCACGACGCCGGCAAGTACTACGTTCCGCACAGCAGCCACTGGCCCATAGTCGGGTCGATCGGCCTTGCCATCCTGATGTGGGGCGCCGTCGCGCTGCTGAATGAGTGGGGTCCGGGCTGGGTGATGCTGCCCGGCGGACTGATCATTGCGTACCTGTTCGTCGGCTGGTTCCGCACCATCATCGGTGAGAACCAGGCGGGCATGTACAACCTCGACGTGGACAAGTCGTTCCGCATGGGAATGATCTGGTTCATCGCCTCCGAAGTGCTGTTCTTCGCGGTGTTCTTCGGCGCGCTGTTCTACACCCGCGAGCTGTCGATTCCCTGGCTGTCGGGCGAGGGCGTGAAGATCTTCAACAAGCTGCTGATCTGGCAGAACTACGACGCGGCCTGGCCCACCAATGGCCCCGGCGTGATCGGCGGCAAGGCCGACGGCACGTTCGAAACCATCCCTGCGTTCGGCCTGCCGGCGATCAACACCGCCATCCTGCTGACCTCTGGCGTCACCATCACCATCGCGCACCACGCGCTGCGGGCGGGCAACCGGGCCATCCTGAACATCTTCCTGGCCGCCACGTGGATCCTGGGCTACATCTTCGTGTACCTGCAGGCCACGGAATACCACCACGCCTACACCGAGCTGGGCCTGAAGCTGTCCACCGGCATCTACGGCGCCACGTTCTTCATGCTCACGGGCTTCCACGGCCTGCACGTGACGATCGGCGCGATCATGCTGACGGTGATCTGGGCGCGCACGATGAAGGGTCATTTCACGGCGCAGCGGCACTTCGGCTTCGAGGCCGTGGCCTGGTACTGGCACTTCGTCGACGTGGTCTGGCTGATCCTGTTCGTGTTCGTCTACTGGATCTGACGAACCGCGCAGACGCGGCGCCGTGAGAGCGGCGCCGCCTACTTCAGGCCGTGCGGCTGGATGATGCCGGCCTTCCACGCCAGCAGCAGCACCACGAACAGCGCCACCGAAAGGCCGATGCGCCAGGTGAGCGCCTTCAGCATCTTTCCCGAGTCGCCCTTGCCGCCGGCGAGCTGGAAAGCCGCTGAAGCGAGGCTGGCGACGATGCCGATGAGCACGGCGACGACAAGCAGGCGACCGATATCCATGCCGCGATTATAGTGGCCCAAGCAACCGTTCCACAGGTGATGTTCTGGCTCTGCGATTCGCACCCCGCTGGTACTTCGTGCTGCTGGTTATCCTGGCGGTGCCGGCCTTTGTCTCGCTGGGCTTCTGGCAGTGGCATCGCGGCGAATACCGCAGTGCGCTGTGGGCGGATTTCGAACGCGCCGATGTTCCGGCCATAGAGGCCAACGCGGCCTCTCTCGAGCGCCTGCCGCGATTCACGCGGGTGCAGGTGGAGGGTGAGTTCGACCCTGAGCGCCAGGTGCTGCTGGACAACATCTCCCGCAATGGCGCGCCGGGTTATGAAGTGCTCACGCTGCTGCGCCTAGCCGACGGCAGCCACCTGATGGTCAATCGCGGCTGGGTGCCCTTCAGTGGTTACCGCGACCGGCTGCCGGATGTGGCGCTTCCCGCTGCGGGCGGCCAGCGCCTGGCGGGCCGCCTTTCCACGCTGCCGGTGACCGGTATCGCGTCCGGCAAGTCGCCGCCGGCCGAGGAAGGTCCCTGGCCGCGGGTCACCAGTTTTCCCGGGCAGCAGGAGCTCGCGCACCTGTGGGGCGAGAAGCTGCTGGCCCCGGTGCTGCTGCTGGATGCCGGCTCCGGCCCCGGTTATCTTCGTGACTGGAAGCCGCCCGGCGTTTCGCCGGACCGCAACTATTCCTATGCCATCCAGTGGTGGAGCTTTGCGCTGCTGGCGGTGGCGATGTTCATCGGCTTGAACCTGAAGAGAAGGGCATGACTGAATCCGTGACGCGCTCGCGCCGCATGCTGCTGTTGCTGACGGGGCTGTTCATGCTGCCGCTGGCGTTCGCATTCGTGGCCTATTACAGCGGCTGGCGGCCGGCGGGCAATACCAACCACGGCGAACTGCTGCAGCCCATCCGCCAGCTTCCCGCGCTGTCGCAGTCGCTCGAGGGCAAGTGGGCGCTGGCCTGGGTGGGTGATGGCGCCTGCGACACCGACTGCCAGACGGCGCTGGTGTTCGCGCGCCAGACGCGGCTCTCGCTCGCCGCCGATACGGCGCGCGTGAACTGGGTGCTGCTGGCCACGGACCGCTGCTGCAACCGCGAATACCTCGATGCCGCGCACAAAGGCATCGTCGCCATCGATGCCTCCGCCCAGCGCGACGCGCTGCAGGCCGTGCTGCCGACCAAGGATCTGCCGCAATCCCTTTTTGTCATCGATCCGCTGGGCAACATCGTGCTGCGCTTCGACGTGCGCCAGAACCCGCGCGGCCTGCTCGAGGACATGAAGAAACTGCTCAAGCTCTCGCACATCGGATAAGCCATGCATCGCATCCGAATCCTCCGTCGCCTCGCGCTGGCCGCCATGCTGCTGGCTTTCTGCGTGGTGGTGTTCGGCGCGTATGTGCGCCTGACGGATGCTGGCCTCGGATGCCCGGACTGGCCGGGTTGTTACGGGCATGTCACGCCGGTCGGCGCCGCCGCAGCGGCATCCGATGGCACTCTGGATGCGGCAACCGCGCAGGCCCCGCTGCACGTGGGCAAGGCCTGGCGCGAGATGATCCATCGCTATGGCGCCTCGACGCTGGGTCTCATCATCGTCGTGAACGCGGTGCTGACCTTCCTGTGGCGCCGGCAGGTGGGTGTGTCGCCGGGGCTGCCGATGGCGCTGGTGGTGCTGGTGATCTTCCAGGGCCTGCTGGGCATGTGGACGGTGACGCTGCTGCTCAAGCCGCTGATCGTCACGCTGCACCTGGTGTTCGGCCTCACCACGCTGTCGATGCTGTGGTGGCTGTGGCTGAGCCTGCGGCGGCGATCTTCAGGTCCCTGGGCAGGCGGCACTTCGTCGGCCGGTGGCGGCCTGCACTCCGCGCTGGTGCGGCCCGCGCCCATGGGCGTGCGGCGCGCCGCGTTGATCGGCGTGGTCGCGCTGGCGCTGCAGATCATGCTCGGCGGCTGGACCAGCACCAACTATTCTGCCGTCGCCTGCCCGGATTTCCCCAAGTGCCAGGGCGCCTGGTGGCCTGAAGCAGACTACAAGGATGCCTTCGTGCTGTGGCGCGGGCTCGGCATCAACTACGAGGGCGGCGTGCTGCAGCATCCGGCGCGCGTGGCCATCCATTTCACGCATCGGCTGGGCGCGATCGTGGCGACGCTCGCGCTGCTGTTCGCCGGCATCGCCGCGCTGCGCGCGAGCCACGAGGTGCACACCCGCTGGGCGGCGGTGGCCGTGCTGCTGGCGCTGGCGCTGCAGCTGGTCATCGGCATCTCGATGGTGATGCGCGGCTTCCCGCTGTGGCTGGCCACGGCGCACAACGCCGGCGCGGCGCTGCTGCTGCTGTCCACTCTGGCACTGAACCGCGCGCTGCGCCGGGTGTAGACGTGAACGGCCAGGCAACGCATCCGGAACTGGCGCGCGCTGCCCAGTTCGATGCGGCCGGGAATTTCGACGAAGCCATCAACTGCCTTGCCCGCGGCACGGGCGCCGGGGACTTTGCCTGCATGGAACAGCTCGGCATGCGGCTGCTCACCGGGCAGAACTCACCATTGCTGCCGGAAGAAGGCCTGCAGTTCATCGGCGAGGCCTGTGCGAAGGGTTTCGGCGAGGGCGCCGCGCGGGCCGCCGGCGTGCTCGCGTTGGGTAATGGCGGCATGGCTGATTGGCGGCGCGCGCTGGACTGGCTGTGTCGCTCGGCCGAAGCCGGCTGGACGAATTCGCAAGCCCAGCTGCTGGCGCTGGCCGATGATCGCGCGCTGGCCAAGCGTGTTGCGAGCACCGGCAGCGCGGCGCCGGTCGCCGGTTCCCCCTGGCGCGCGCTGGCGGCCACCATCGATCTTGAAGCCTGGCGACGCGCGCCGGCGCCGCAGGTGAAGTCAGACGATCCGCGCGTGGTGGCCTTCGCGGGCCTGGCGCGACCCGAGCTGTGCGAGTTCTTCATCTCGCTGACGCCGGGACGCATGGAGCCGGCGCGTGTCTACGATCCCGTGCAGCAAACCGATGTGGTGATGGCCCATCGCAACAACACGCTGGCCAACTTCGACCTGCGGCGCGTGGAGCTGGCGCATGTGCTGCTGCAGGCGCGCATGTCGGCGGCCTGCGGCGTGCCGGAGCGGCACATGGAGGCGCCCAATGTGCTGCACTACGCGCCGGGCGAGCAGATCGCCGATCACTTCGATTTCGTCGATCCGAAATCCGTGCCCGACTATGCCGCCGAGATCGCGCGCAACGGACAGCGGGTGGTGACCTTCCTGCTGTATCTGAACGATGACTACGAGGGCGGCGAGACCGCCTTCCCGAAGCTGGGGTTCTCGCATCGCGGTCGCACCGGCGATGGTGTGTATTTCGTCAACGCGCTGCCCGACATGCAGCCGGACGTGCGCACGCTGCACGCCGGCTGCCCCACCACGCGCGGCGAGAAGTGGATCATCACGCAGTTCATCCGCAGCCGGACCACGCGCTAGCCACCGGATTCACACGGACAAGAAAAAGGGCGGTGGATCTTGCGATCCACCGCCCTGCACCCGGATGGGTCGACCCTAATGGGTCAGATCAGATCAGAACGTAGCCTTCGCACCGATGAAGAACCGGCGACCCAGACCGTCGTAGTAGTTCAGGTTGGTCTGGTTGCTGTTGGTGTCACCCACCGCCAGGTTCTCGCCGACGATCGGCAGGCGGCGGTTCAGCACGTTGTCGATGCCGGCGCGCAGCTTGACGGGACCCAGGTCCCAGCCGCCCGTCAGGTTGAACACGCTGTACGCACCCGCGCCACCCACCGTGGTGGCCGGCAGCAGGGCCTTGTCGGCCGGATCGATACCCGGCAGGAAGCGCCACTGCACGCCGAAGTCGAAGGCGCCGAGCGAGTAGCCCAGCGTCGTCAACGCACGGTAGTCGTACTGGCCACCCTGATCCAGCGTGCCCTTGGCATCGCGGAACGGAGCGGTCGAGTCCGGCTGGTACTTGTACTGCAGCAGGTAGTTGATGGCCGTGCCGGCCGTCAGCGTGCCCGGACCCACGTCGCCGCGCCAGTTGATGGCCACGTCGATGCCGCGGGTGTTGAGCTTGCCGAGGTTCAGGAACAGCGAATCGACGTTCTCGCGATCGCCCGTCGTGCCGTTGCGATCGATGAGCTGGCAGTACTCGTTGTTGAAGTCATACGTCGGGTTGCTGGTGCCGTTGGCGTTCAGGCAGTTGTAGTAGGCCGTGAACGACGACAGGCGCGAGATCGTGTCCGTGATGCGGATCTGATACGCGTCGATCGTCGCCGTGAGCCCCTGCAGGCCGAACGGTTCGCTGATGATCGTGCCGAGGGTGATGGTCTTCGCCTTCTCGGGGCTGAGATTGGGGTTGCCCTTCTCGGTCTCGATTTCCAGCGGGAAGTACGGCGGGTTCTGGCGGGTGAAGCCATTGGCGCCGGGGCCCATCGTCCGACCGTTCACGACCACGCCGGTGTTGAAGGTCTGCGTGTCATACAGCGACGTGGTGTCCGTGAGGGCGACGCCACGAGCCTGGTTGACCCAGGCGCGGCAGACAGCCTGCACCTGCGCGCGGTTCGTGTTCTCCGCACGGTTGCCCCACAGGTGGTCGGTGGCAGCCGAGCAGGGATCCACGCCCGGGAAGCCCACCACCTCGAGGCGGTTGCCGGCGAACAGTTCCGCCGTGTTGGGCGCGCGGGTGGCCACCTGGTAGCCGCCGCGGAAGCTGACCTGATCCAGCGCCTTCCACGTGAACAGCGCCTTCCAGGTGCTCTCGGTGCCGGCCGTGTTGAAGTCCGACAGCCGATAGCCCAGTTCCAGGTCGAGGCCCGGCAGAACGGGAGCCAGCAACTCGCCGTAGATTTCCTTCACATTGGTGGAACCGCTGGTGCTGTTCGAGGCGAACAGGCCGATCGGGTTGTCCAGGATCGCTTCCACCGGATAGCTCGGGTCGAAGCGGAAGCTGTTCTTGCGATAGGCCACACCGAGCGCGAAGCGGGCTTCACCGGCCGGCAGGTCGAATCCGCGGCCCTGCATGTTGGCCTCGAACACGTCCTGGTCAACCAGCGTGAGCTGCTTGCCGCGGATTTCCATGCTCTTGATGCAATCCGCCGACGGCGTGAACTCGTTGAAGATCGGCAGGCCGCTGGTGCAGGTCAGCGAGTAGCCACGACCGCCGGGGCTCGCCGGTCCGATGATGGCCGCGGTGCCCGTGGCATTGGCGCCGAAGTTCGGCGCCGCCGCCAGCAGCTGGTAGCGCTGCAGCGAGGGCATCGGGATCTCGGCGTCGGTCTTGGTGGTGCCGCGCGCGAAGTACGTTTCGTACGTCCAGTCGCTGACGCCCAGCTTGCCGTTCAGGCCCACCAGCATCTGCCAGACGTTGGAGGTGTTGGTGGCTTCCAGCGCGCCGAAGTACTGCGGCACCTGGTAGAGCTGCCAGTTTTCGTTGGCGGCGCTGATGGGGTTGCCATTGACGGTACGCGTGCGCGAGTTCAGCAGCGTGGTCAGTTCGGAGGGCAGCGTGCGGCGCACGGTGGTGTTGGCCGCCACGGTCGGGCCGCCGGCAACGGTGCCGGTGTGCACGATGTCGTCGCGCGGAATCGAAACCGACCACAGCGTCACGGCCGGCGCGTAGTTGCCCAGCGTGGTGACCTTGGAGTTGACGTAGTTCGCCTGCACGAAGGCGTTGACGTACTCGTTGATCTCGTAGTTGCCCTTGAGGAACAGCGAGTGACGTTCGGCCGGCGTCGACAGGTGCGCCGTGGTGTAGCGCTGGTCCAGCAGGCCGCTGGCCTGCCGCGTCATCATGTCGTCGCGGTCGTACACGTTGTTGCCGAGGCCCGGCGACAGCTGGTTGTACGGGCCGGTGTAGCCGATGGCGTTCTGCGCCACGAAGGCCGAACCGTCGGAGTTGAAGTAGAAGATCGACGTGGGGGCAACGCCCGCCACCGGCAGCACGGAGTTGACCGCGCCCTGCGTGGGCGCATTGCCCGTGGCCACGTAGGCCGCGCGCTGGATGAAATCGCCGCCGGCATTGCGCGTGTCGCGCCAGCCATCGACGAAGAAGTCACGATCGCGCTGGAACACCGAGCCGCGCTTGGAGTAATCCAGGCCGACCATGATGTTGCCCTTGCCGTCGGCCGCGTTCATGCCCATCAGGGCGCTGACCTTGGTGTCGCTGCCGTCGCCTTCCTGCGTGATGCCCGTCTGCACGTCGAGCGACAGGCCCTGGAAGTCGCGCTTCAGCAGGAAGTTCGTCACGCCGGCGATGGCGTCGGGGCCGTACACGGCCGAGGCACCACCGGTGATCACTTCCACGCCCTGGATGGCGGCCTGCGGAATGGTGTTGATGTCGACCACCAGCGAGGCGTTGGCCGGCTGCGGACGGCGACCGTCGATCAGCACCAGGTTGCGGTTGGCACCGATGCCGCGCAGGTTCAGCGTGGCGGCGCCGGGCGTGCTGGTCGGGCCAGACTGCGCGCCGGAAACGAACTGCGAACCGGCGGGCGCGAACTGCGGCAGCTGGTTCAGCGTGGTTTCGAGGCTGGTCGTCGACGAACGCTCGAACTGCTCGTTCGAGACCGTGACGACAGGGCTGCTGGCTTCCAGGTCGCGGCGAACGATGCGCGAACCGGTCACCGTCACTTCGGCCAGCTCTTCGGTTTCCTCGGCTGCGAATGAAGGCATCGAGAAAGTGCTGCCGGCGACCGCCGCTGCGACCGCAGCGGAGACGAGCCAGCGAGTTGAACTGGCGCGCGAAAGCACGGGCCTTGCGGCCACGTTACGTGAAGTCATTTAGTCCCCCTAGAACTTGTGGGCAATTGGATAGTCAGAAATCGCAGGCCTTCAAGCCTGCGGTATCCGTATAACGTCCCGGCAGTTGCCCGCACAAGCTGGCGACAATCATCGTATCGCGAATACTATGATTCTCATTACCAGTTGTGACCTTTTCGCAACAATATCCTGCATGTGCAGGAATTTAGCGGGATTTTTTCGTTGCCCGGACCCAGCAATTTCTTAAGGACGGGTGGGTGCTCCCGAGCGGGCCACCCGAATCTCCGAAATCAGCCCGTCGCGCAGTGTGTAGTAGACGAACACCGGCACACGGATGGATTCGCCCTTCTTGAGGGGCGCAACCACGAAGTCCGGCGCATCCCCGACGGCCGTGAACACGCTGGTGAAATCCCCCACGATGGCGTGGTCGTCGAACACGATCTGGCGGATCTCCAGGTCCTCGCGAACCGTCCGGAACATCTTCGTGTAGAAGTCGACGATGGCCTGCTTGCCATTGAGCACGCCCACCGAGCTCAGCGTGAGCTTCACGTCATCGGTGTAGAACGCCGAATACTTCTCGGGCAGTCCGCTCGAGAACGCCCGCGTGTAGGCCAGGAACGAGGCGCGCTGGCCGGCGGCATCGCCCAGCCGCGGCGCCTTGGTGACTCCTTTCTCAGCCGGCCAGGTCATGGTCTTGAGCGTCTTCACCTTGCCGTTCACCACGGTGTACTGCGCGAAGAACTTCACGGTGCGGATGTCGCCGGCCTGCATCGGGCCGAACACGAAATCCGGGCGCGCCTTCGAGGCGACGAAGTCCATGTCGATCTCGGCGAAGATGTGGTCGGCGTCCCACATCACCACCTGCGGCCGGATGATCTCGCGCACGCCATTGTGCGCATCGGCCAGGAACTCATTCAGGCCCTTGTGACCCGAGCGCACGCCGCTGCCGGTGATCATCTGCGTGTCGGGCGTGAAGTATTTCTCGACCAGACCGCGGTCATCGCCGGTGTTGAAATCGCGGATGTAGGCGCGGTAATCGAGCGGCATGGGGCCGGTGCCCTGCCAGCTTTCCGCCTGCGCGCTGCCCATCGCGGCCACCAACAGGAGCATAAGGAACGGCTTGAAGCGGTTTGACATGGGAACCCTCAGGGTTTCGGGAATTTCTGCGCCACGTACGCGGAAACGGCGGCCAGTTCCGCGTCGGTGACTTCGGTCTTCCGGAACGGTGGCATGGATAGAACACCCGTGCGCACGAACTGCGCCACGGCCTGCGGTGACAGGTCGCTGCGTTCGAGCAGCACGGCAGGCAGCTTGCCGCCGTATTTCACCTGCAGCGAATCGGTGCCCGGATTGCCGCGACCCGGCGAGTGGCAGTGCGTGCACCAGCGCTTGTAGACGGCTTCGCCCGACACCTGCTGCGCCGGCTCCGCGGCGGGGGCGAACGAAGCGAACAGTCCCGCGGCCAGCACCACTGGCACCATGGCCGAGAGCTTCAGCGCGCGCTTCATCGGCCTTTCCTCAGATGCTTGGGCCACACGCCATAGCGACCCGGCGAGAGGATGCCGTTGGGATCCACCGCATCCTTGATGGTCTCGCGAAAGCGCGTGAGCGCGTGGTTGTTGTAGGAGTAGGTCTTCGCGCACAGGTCCTGGAAGCCGGCCGGCGCGCGGTATTCGGCCCAGCCGCGCTCGGCGGCCAGGTGTACCCATTTCTCGAAGGCGGCGCGCATCTTGGCGTTCATCACCTTGTCGCGCCCGATCGGGAACATGATCATCGCCACCAGGGACCGATCCCAGTTGGTCATGAACACCGGCCCGACGAAGCGCAGCGTGCCGCCCTCGGATACGGCCTGCAGGTTGCTGGTGTAGAAGCGCAGGTATTCGAGCACGGCCTCGCCGGTGCGCGGGATGATGGGAGAGAAGCCGATGTGCCCGCCCGGCGGCGCGGGGTTCTGCGGGTTGCGACCCAGCATGCCGAAGGTGGAAAGATCGGGCACGCCGAAGCTGACCTTGCGCACACGGTTCAGCGTGGCTTCGTCGAGAGGAGTGCGGAACAGTTCCCCCTCGGTGAACGTCGCCCCGGGGACCTTCGCGAACTTCTCGCGGCAGTACTCCATCTGCGCGCGTACCACCTTCTCGGGGCCGTAGATCGGCAGCTGCAGCGTCCACATCGCGGCACCGCTGCCCGGCATGCCGGGGATGCGCATGCCGCCGAAAAGCGAAGTGGAGCCGTTCACTGCCAGCTGGTTCTCGAGCAGGTTCATGGTGTCGAGCAGCGGGATGATGTCCTCCTCCCG
>Ga0075163_10012091_pt1 | contig 11243 bp, 6 predicted proteins | sample JI1023141ADNA_FD_71478 | JGI IMG/M metagenome (GOLD analysis project Ga0075163, IMG submission 71478) | Wastewater effluent complex algal communities from Wisconsin, to seasonally profile nutrient transformation and Carbon sequestration -... | ecosystem: Engineered > WWTP > Effluent > Algae...
CGCAGGATGCCCATGTTGGCGCCGCGACGCGTGCCGCCCTGCTTCACCGCGTCCGTGCTGGCATCGTACAGCTGCATGAACGAAATCGGCCCCGACGCGACCCCCGTGGTGCTCCGCACCATCGCGCCACGCGACCGCAGCCGCGAAAACGAAAAGCCCGTGCCGCCGCCCGACTGATGAATGAGCGCCATGCTGCGCAGCGTGTCATAGATGCCGCTCTGTCCGTTGGACAGCGCATCCTCCACGGGCAACACGAAACACGCCGAGAGCTGCCCCAACGGACGGCCGGCGTTCATGAGCGTCGGCGAGTTGGGCTCGAACCGACGCTGCGTCATCAGGAAGTAGAACTCCTCGGCCAACGCCTGCACCGCGCCATCGCTGGCACCGTAGCGGCGATCAGCTTCCGCGACCACCGTCGCCACGCGCCAGAACATGTCTTCTGGCTTTTCGACGGGCTTACCGGACTTGTCCTTTACGAGATAGCGCTTTTCCAAAACTGTCCGGGCATTCGAGGACAGCGTAACAGGACCTTCCGGGGGTGTCGCGGAGAAGGGCATTCGGGGGCTCCTACGGGTTTTCAGGGCGAAGAAATCGGTGCTACGCTGGCGGTGTTCCGGGGCGTCCCAGAACAAAGGTGGGGTGCCGAGCGGGGGCGAATGGTGCGTCGGTTCGTGAAGCCGCGCAAGTCAGCGTGCAAGACGTTGCCAAGTAACAGCTTGCACATTGCACATCACGGAATTGTGTGAACTGCCGGTTTATCCACCGTGTTCCATCGTGTGACACCGGCACTTTCGGCCGAGTGCTGACAGACTCGACCATTCAGCGCTGTCAGCCGTCGTCGACTGAGCGAGATTTGTAGTATAACTCATTTCTTTGCATAGTGTTAGGACACTTTGCCCGAATGACGACCCGGCACCAACGCGGCACCAATACGGCACGCTGACGACGCCCAACTTCTGGCAAAGAATCACAGAAATGAACAGCTCGCCGGCAAACATTTGCCTGCACTCACACCGGCAATGCCACTTTGCTCGCATGCACGTGGCTTTCGCCCGTCAGTGACGCCGAATGTCCCCGCGACGATAGTACTCCTTGAGCGCCGCATACCGAGCCGCGTTGTCGATGATCTTCGCCTGCTGCTCCGCGTCGACCGACCGCACCACCTTGCCTGGCACTCCCAGCACGAGTGAGCCAGGAGGCACCTGCGTCCCTTCGGTGAGCACCGCGCCGGCGCCAATGATCGACCCGCGCCCCACGCGCACCCGGTTGAGCAACACCGCGCCCATCCCCACCAGCACGCCATCCTCGAGTACGGTGCCGTGGACCACCGCGCGATGCCCGATCACGCAGTCTTCCCCAATGATCGTGGGAATGCCCTCATCGGCGTGAATGACCGCGCCATCCTGCACGTTGCTCCGCGCACCAATCTCAATGCGCTCCACATCGCCACGAATCACCGCCGTCGGCCACACCGACACATCATCAGCCAACGTCACTCGGCCCAACACCACAGCGCTTTCGTGAATCCAGGGAGATGGCATGGTCGCGGCCTGCGGTGAGGGTTGGTGAGGCGCGGAGGTGAACTTCTGAACGCGAAGCTCGCCGAGGAACTGGGAGGGTACGACGATCGGGCAGGCAACCGAACCTGCTACGGCGATCTATTTGTTCTTGAAAGAAAATAAACAGCAACTGATCACGCGCTTACCCCGAGTGACGAGGCGGTTCTTCGCGCCCTCCCAGCTCCTCCGCGAGCTTCGCGTTCAGAAGTGCTTCGCGCCCTCCCGCCGTTCTCAACCTCAAAACAGCTTCATCTCAGAGCCGCAGGGAGCGCGGAGGCCCGTACCCGACAAGCCGTTGCAGTTCCCCAATAAACAACCCTTTGGAATGGCACCGCACCTACCGCAAGCACGCCTCTGCGCCCCCTGCGTCTCCGCGATAAAGCAGTTGCAGTTGCCGTTGCGGTTGCCGTTCTTCGCGCCCTCCCAGTTCCTCCGCGAGCTTCGCGTTCAGAAGTGCTTCGCGCCCTCCCGCCGTTCTCAACCGCAAAACCGCTTCATCGCAGAGGCGCAGGGAGCGCAGAGGCCCGTACCTGACAAGCCGTTGCCGTTCCCCAAAAAACAACCCTTTGGAATTGCACCGCACCTACCGCAAGCACGCCTCTGCGCCCCCGCGTCTCCGCGATAAAGCAGTTGCAGCTGCCGTTGCAGTTGCCGTTGCAGTTGCCGTTGCAGTTGCCGTTGCGGTTGCCGTTCTTCGCGCCCTCCCAGTTCCTCCGCGAGCTTCGCGTTCAGAAGTGCTTCGCGACCTCCCGCTGTTCTCAACCTCAGAACAGCGACCCCAACGTCACATAGAACGCCCCGCGCCGAGCCACACCAACCGGCCCCGCGTACGGAGCCGCCGCTCCAATGCGCAGCCGATACGGCACGTCGTACTGCACCGCCAGGTCGACCACCAGCTCCGCGCCCGCTGACGCCAGCCATCCGTCGCGCACACCCGGGCGCTCGCACAGCGCCGTGCCTCGCGCCGCGTCCGCGCCCGAGCACCAGGCACGCGCCGCATCAGAAAAGACCGCAAGCGACAGCCGATCCAGGAACAGTGTGAACGGCCCCGGTGCGTCGCGCAGCAGCGCCAGCGGCGCCCGGTACTCCACCGTGCCGCCCAGTGCGCGCGTGCCACGTTGTACGCCCGGCGCCACGCCTCGCACCGGGAACGTGCGCCCCGGATCACCGATGATCACCCCCGGCAGCAGTTCCGACGACACGCCACTGACGCCGCCCACACTCAGTTCGGTGGCCGAGTTGATCCCCGTGCGCGCCGCCGACAGGCGTGTCACCAGTGCATGTCGCGCAAACCCCGGCAGGTTGACCGGCTGATACGCGCGCAGCGTGCCACTGTGCCGCCACGCGCCCGTGCTGCCCGGCGCGTCCTGACGCCAGCGATAACTGCTGCCCGTGGACAGCAGGATCCCCTCCTCCACCGAGATGCCCCGTGCACCGCGGCGTCCGGTGCTGATCGAGGTGTTCGCAAACACACTCGGATATCGCGTGCCCGCACGCAGCAGCCCATCGGGCGGACCGAGCAGCGCGTCGTCTTCACTGCGGAAGTCGCGCCACTCGTACTGCGCCCCAAACACCCCGCTCATCGACGTCCGAATGCGCGGCACCGACCACGTGCTCGCCAACGTCGTGAAGCGCCGACGACGCGCGATGAATCCGAGCGTATTGGCGCCGCTCGAATCAGTCACCCGAAATGTGGCATCCCACTGCTGCGACCACGAGAGATCCAGCACCGGCACCCCGATGCCGCGATAGCGGTACGTCGCCGAGGCATCCGTCTCACCACGCGTCGGATCCACCAGCGCCGCCACGGCCCAGGCATGCCGGTCGAGGATATCGACGCCACTCGTGGAGAGCCCGTACGTACTTTGCGACAAACGCCCCGTGCCCACCTGCGGCAGCCAGTAGCGCGGCAGCAATTGGCGCGCGGCCTGATAGCCCGTGTACGTGCCGCCGGTGGACGCGTTCACCTCACGCTGCTGCGCCACCGTGTTGACTGGCGCGTACCACGCGCCGCGTACGATCGGCCCCGTGGTATCGAGCGCCGCGACCGACACGTGAAAGCCGTCGCCCCGATAGACCAACGCCGCGACACGCGTCCCGTCTGGCGAGAGACTGGGCTGATACACACCGGTGCTGATACGACTCGCTTCGCGCACATCACCGCGCAACGCCGCATCCGGCGCACGCCACGCGCTCGTGTCGCCGGCCGCGCCAATCGGCGCGGTTTCAAGCTGCATGCGTCCGCTGCGATCACTGCTCCACACAAGACGTCGCCCATCCGGTGTGAACGACGGCGAGGCAAACACGGCGCGTGCACCCGTCACCACGCGCTGCAACACGCCGAGGGTATCCACCACCACGATACGTTCTTCGCCTGTTGGCAAAAACTGCACCGCCACAATCGACGCGCCATCGGGTGACCAGCGTGGCTCCGCCCACGTAAAGTCGGTGCGCAACGCCGTGATCACACCCCTCGCCGTCACGCGCACCAGCTGACTTGCTCCCGCAGCCAGCTGAATAGCCACAATGCCCCCATCGTGCCGCACATCGGGCTGCGTCAGTCGGGCGCCATGCGTAATACGCGCTTCATCATCGTCTTCACCCCGATAGAGATCGCTCCGCACTTCATACGGGTTTCGATAGTCGAGTTGCGCAAACACCGTGCTGTCGCCGCCGCGTGGCACGTTCACATCGAGCCCGTTGCGCCGCGCCACCCGCACGGGCGCCACCGTACCCGTCGCCGTACCCGTCACCGGGGCTTCAAACAATCCCGTCACATCGCGACCGTTGCTGGCCACCCACACCACGGTATCGGCCGAACGCCAGCGCGGAGCTTCGGCGTACCACCCGTCGTGTGTGATGGCGCGCCACGACGCGTCGCCACTCGTGTCCATGGCAGTCACCAGCGCCGCCAATGAGTCGCGCATGCTGGCAAACTGTGTCGCGAACGACACACCAAACGCGGACCTCGACGCACGCCCCAGCAGAAACGGAATGGGAAACCCCGCCACCGTTTCGACAAACGCCCGCATGGACGAATCGCCACCGGCGCGCGCCGAGCGATCCATCAACAGTGCACCGTACGCGTAGGCGGTCTGGCCCTGCGGAAAGCGCGTGGTGGCCAGACTCCATCGGCGCATCGGCGGCAAGAGATCATCGCGCATGGCCGAACGCGCCACCGTGCGTGATTCGGTACTGATCAACCGTCCACTGCCGGTGAGTGCGCTTTCGTAGTGCACCGCCAACCCTTCCTTCACCCAACTCGGCGTAAACGCATTGGGAAAGAACAGCGGATTCCGCCCAAAGACCCAGCGACCGGCGCGCCACACGCCGCGCGCACGATCGAGATGAAAGATGTGCGCCAGTTCGTGCGTGATGACCAGACGCAACCAATCATCGTGAAAGCGGAGTTCGGTCGATCCGATCGGTGGTACCGAATAGATGACCACCCGATTGGACGGAAAAGCCTGCGCGTAGCCGTTGCTGAAATCGACGTTGTCGGCAATGTGCAAATCGATCCGCCCCGACGGCGCTGCCAACGACGCCGCCAGTTGTGTGTAGGCCTCTTCGGCGAGCGCCGCCGAGCGACGTCCCAACGCTTCGTAGTCGGAGCGCACGTGCACACGAAAGTGCGGCGTGGTGAGCGTGCGCACGCGCCCGCGCGGATCGACCTGCGCGTGCAGGCGCGTGGCGGATGCCAGCCCCAGCACAACCCCAACAACTCCCAGCATGGTCGCACACCACCGCGCCGTCCGCGTCACGGACGACCCAGCTCGCGGAAGTATGCCTCGAGCCCTTCGAGAATCGCTTCGGCGTACTTGCGCTGAAATCCCGCGTCGCGCATGGCCGCTTCCTGCTCCGGCATCATCAGAAAGAGTCCCTCAGTGAGCACACCGGGATACCAGCTCGGACGAGCAACGGCGAGGTTCTGGTAGTGCACACCCAGATCGCGCAGACCAAATCGCGCCATAAGCGCGCGCTGCACCGGTCTCGCCAATGCTTCGCTCGACTGGTTGAAGAATAGTGTGCTGGTGCCGTTGGCCGTGAACGGATTGACGCCGTCGGGCAGCGCGTTCAGATGGATGGAGACAAACGCGTGTGCGTTCACCCGTCGCGCCGTCACGCCGCGTTCCGTGAGCCCGACGGCGGCAAGTGATTCACGTGTGGTGATCGGCGTCGCGCCGCGCGCGCGCAACAGTTCCATGAGGATCTGCCCCACGGGAAACACGGCATCACCCTCGTACAGTCCGGTGGGCCCGGTGGCGCCGGCCGGTGGATGTCCCGGATCCACGACAATCCGAAGGCCCGACAGCGGATGCGTGATGTCGATTGTCGGCACACGCCGAATGCGCAGCACAAACGCGCGACGACTCTCATCCCACAGCGACAGCCATCCGTACACCGGTTGCGACAGCGTGAACGTGACGCGCACGCGATCGCTGCCCACCTGATCCCAACTGATGCGACGTACGAGGGTATCGTTGCCCAGAATCGGTGAGATCTCGGGATTCGCCTGCACGCCGTACAACGTGAGCGTGAGTGTCCGACCGTCCGGTTCCACCAGAAACGCGGGCCGCTCACCCAACGTGATACCAACATCGACCCATTCATCGGCGGGCGTCACACGCAGTCCGCCGGTGACACGACGCGGCAGCGGACTGCCGGCGGGCAACGCGACGATATCGTCGTTGGCGACCCACACGTCGAGTGTTTCATCGAGTCGCACGCGGGTACTGCCGCCACTCCGGCCTGTGATCTCGAGCGCCGTGCCGGGTAGCAGCAGCCACTTGTACGTTCCGTCGGGCACCGTGCGCGCGTGCACTACGCGATCGGTATCGCTGCCTACCGCGTTCATCGATCGCAGGATGCCCACCGTACGCACGGCGGGATCCGCCACCTCAACGACGGGCACAGGCAGTCGCGCCGAATCCGCGCCGCGCATGACCACGATCGCCGCGGCTTTCGACAACGCGGACGCGCGCACCTCGGTGCCGAAGGTGATGCCGATGTCATCGCCGGAAGGCGTGGGGTCGGCCGCGATCGGATCGCGCACGGCGCCCGTGGCCATCAGTGCGGATTGCTGCACGCGCGCCACCGCGACCATCGGACGACGCTCGCCGTTGGCCAGTGCCACCTCAACACGTGCATTGGCCGCGGCGCGCGCCGTAACCCGAATCCATTCGTCGGGAAGCGCCCGCAGACGCGGGGCCGGTGTCACCGACAGGCTATCCACCAGCAGTTTCCCTGCGGCGGGTATGGTGCGGCGCACCGGATACCGCACCTTCACCACCTTTCGCACACTGTCAGCGCCGCGCCGCACGACCAACTCGTAGGCGGACGACGCGGGATTGGCGAGCCAGGCAATGAATGCCCCGTTGGATGCGAGCGGCACGCTGATGCCATTGATCGACAGGAGCGCATCACCGGAGCCGACCGATCCCAGCACAAAATTGGAATCGCGACTCGTGACCAACTGGTTCTCTGCCGGGTATTGCACCGCGGGCACCAACGGCGCGCCGGAGATCCGAGGGACCGGGGGCAGTCCCGTTGGTGCGAGTGGCATTGGGGACACCGCACGCGCAACTGGAGCCGCCGTACTGATGGGCGACGGTGTGGACGCGCGGCAGGCGGTGATGGTCGCGAACACCCCGAACAGTGCGGCGGCACGAATACTGCCCCGCGTACGGTCAGGTCGCCCCGATACAGCCAGCGGCCGATACTCACCGTGAGAGCCGCCGCGAACCCCGTCCCCTCGTGGTGAACGGGAAATGCCGTGGAGAGTCTGGCGGATGAGGCGGCCAGCGTGCAGGATGATGCGTCGGAAATACAGAGAGCCAAGCATACGCCCAAGCTCGCCCACGTCGAGAGACCCGTCCAGAGACAAAGTCCGCTGTCACATTTGACCGAACTGTGAATACCGGACCATCTTACAGATGGGCCGCATGGTCCGCCGACTGGCGGACTCCAATCGACCCGCCGAAAAACTCTCCGGTGTGCCGATACGTAGGGACCCCACCTGCTTCGGCCTGCTTCATGATTCGCCACACGAATCTGTGACCGTTTCCGCTCCTCAGACCAACCGTCCAGCCGCTGATGATCCGCGCGTCGTCGTGCGGATCTTCGCGTTGTCCGACGTGGGACACACCCGCGAACACAACGAAGACACGTTCCTCGTGGCGGACCTCGAGGCGGGGACCTCGCTCGACTTTGAGAGCGAGCCACGGGAGATCTCGGCCAATCCGCACGGGCTGCTGTTTCTGGTCGCTGACGGCATGGGTGGTGCAGCCTCCGGCGAGCTGGCCAGCAGTATGGCGGGCGAAACGGTCCTCGAAGTGCTGCGCGACCAATGGACCGCGCAACAGGCACCGGGCGCGGAGACCTTTGCGGAAGCACTGCGCGATGCCACGACCACCGCGAACAGCCGCATTCACGGGTTCGCGCGGGAGCACCCCGAGCATCGCGGCATGGGCACCACCGCCACGATCGCCGGACTGTTTGGTGACACGGTGTATGTCGCACAGGTGGGAGACAGCCGCGCCTACCTGTTGCGCGATGGCACGGCCCGTCAGCTCACCAAAGACCAGTCGCTCATGCAGCGACTGGTGGAGGCCGGCGAACTGACGCAGGAACAGGCCGATGCGAGCGATCGCCGCAACATCATTCTGCAGGCGCTCGGCCCCGAGGCGCACGTCACCATCGACCTCACGCATCAGCAGGTACGGCGCGGCGATACGCTCATCCTGTGCAGCGACGGTCTTTCGGGTCTGGTGCGCGCGGACGAAATCGCGCGCATTGCGGAAAGCTCCACCGATGTGATGGGCGTCTGTCGCCGACTCGTGGCCCGTGCCAATGAGTTGGGCGGCCCCGACAACATCACCGTCATCGCCGTGCAATTTGTCGGCGGCGTGCACGACCAGCGCGACGGCGATGAAGTGGGCTACAACACCTACCCGCTGGCAGGAACGCTCAATCACGACACGGCGGAAGCCGAAGTCCCGGTCGCACCCAAGGGGCATCTGCGCAGCGACCCGACGCCACGCTACGGCACACCGGCACCCTCGGTCGCGGCACTCGAGGAGGAACGGGCGCGCATGGCCGCCACACGCGCGGCGATGCAGAACGATGCCGAACCGGAACCCGTGCTCGGCGCTCCTGAAGCCGTCGTCGAAGAGCGGCGCAAGAAAGTCGAGCCGATCTACTTTGCACTGGCCGCGATCGCGCTCCTCGCCGTGCTCTGGTTCGTCATCGGCTATATCCGCGGCAGCTGAACGCTACCTGAGCACCGCCCGACTCGTCAGGGCTTCCGCGTTTTCAGCAGACTCCGCGCGACCGCTTGCTGCATGACCCGGTCACCGCTCCATGCCGCGAGTGTGGGCACCTCGAACGGCAGCTGCGCGGCGAAGCGCGGATCTCCAAATCCCACCACGATCGACTCCCGCTGCAACGCTCGCGCTTCTTCCATGAGCGTCCGCACGGCCTCGATCGTACTGGGCAGCAGCGTGGTGCGCGACTTCATCGGCAAGTAGTCCGAGAACAGACCGATCACCAGCGGACCGCCGCTCGCCGTCGTGGGATGCGAAACAGGGCGTGCATCGTGTCCGCCCACGCGCATGGCCTCCGCCAATACCGTCGTCGACACACGCGGCGTGTTCACGTCGGCGTCGTCTTCGACGGCCACGATCTCCGACACCGTGCCGAGCGCGGGGATCGGCCCATGCACAACCCGCAACACGCGATCGGCCAGCAACGCGCCCCACGCGGTGTCGGCGCCACTCGGGCGACGCCACTCATTGGGCGGTGACGCCCACTGCGCCCACTTCAAACGACGACGCGAGGCCTGACGCAGACGCTCCGGTTCGAGCGAACCATCGGCGGCGGCGCGCTCGAGTGCATCGAGCGTGGTTTCAAGTTCGCCTGGATCGAGCAAGACGTCACAGCCGGCCCGCAGCGCGAGCACGGCCGCCTGCGCGATGTCATGACCGTGCAGCGCGCCCGCCATGGTCAGGGCGTCGGAGACGATGAGGTTGTCGTACTTGAGCTGCTGTCGCAGGAGCCACTGCAAGATTTCACGTGACAGCGTCGCCGGTGCGCGACTCGAATCGAGTGCCGGATACGCAACGTGCGCGGTCATCATGCTCGCCACGCCCGCGCTGATGGCCGCACGAAATGGCTGCAGATCCTGGTCCTTGAGCTGATCGGCCGGCAAATCGACCGAGGGCAACTCCACCGACGGATCAGCCACCACGCGGCCCATGCCCGGAAAGTGTTTCGCACAGGCGAGCACACCTTCGGCCTGACACGATTCGATCCAGGCCGTCACCAGCGACGCCACCTTTCGCGGATCGCTGCCGAGCGCCCGCGACCCCACCACCGGATTCTCGGCCAGCAGATCGAGATCACAGACCGGCGCCAGGTTCCAGTTGACGCCCATCGTGCGCGCCTCGCGAGCCGTCAACCGTCCAGCGCGCTTGAGCGCCTCGATGTCACCGAGCGCGACAATGGCGGCAACGGGCGGCAGGCCGGTGGCCCCGCTGAACTGCTGCCCCGCGCCGCGTTCAAGTTCGGCTGCAATCAACAGCGGATGTTTGGACTTGATCTGCAGCTCTTTGGCCAGCGCGCGCACCACATCCTGCTCGCCGCCCACCAACTGAAAACCGCCGACCCCGAGCGCCAATGCCGCATCGATGCGGGGCCGTTCGTCGGCGAAGCCCGTGCCCGGTGCCCACCGGATCACGGGAATCAGCAATTGTGCGAGATCGCGGCGCGTGGTCATGACGTCATCAGACAGCCGGCGTAAGATGTCCCAGCGTGCGCGGGCCGTGCGCGCCGGTGGCGCCAGGCACATTGCCACTGCGCCCGGTCAGATGAAGGTAGCCCATCAGCGCGAATGCGACGGCCTCTTTTGCCTCGCCATCGAAAAAGAGGTCGTCAAAGGACACCACGGCGATGGTGCCCGCGACGGCGTTCGTGACCGTATGCGTGACGGCATGCGTGATGGCCCGCACCAACGCCGGATTTCTGGCACCGCCACCGGAGAGTACGACCTCGGTGACAGGCTCCGGAAGAAACCGCGCATACTGGTCGGCAATACTGCGTGCCGTGAACTCCGTGGCGGTTGCGACGATGTCGGTGTCGGCGGCGCCATGCGCCTGACACGAGCTGATGAACTCTGCAATGAACTCACGCGTGAACCACTCGCGTCCGGTGCTCTTGGGCGGCTCAGCGGCAAAAAACGGTGAGGCCAGCAGCGAGAGAACCACAGGTTCGATCGGAGTGCCCGCCATGGCCAGCAGACCGTCGCGGTCGTAGGGCAGCTCGGGGCGCAACACACGCGTCACGCCGTCGATGATCACCACGCCCGGTCCGGTATCAAACGCGCGCACGGCGCCAACATCCCCCGGCGACACCCGCGACGCAGGCGGCACCACGGTGACATTGCCGATGCCACCGAGATTCTGCAGCGCGCGCCATTCGGTGGCGTGGGCGAATAGCCGCGCGTCCGCCATCGGGACCAGCGGCGCACCCTGACCGTGTGCCGCGAGATCACGCGCGCGGAAATCGGCGATCACGGCCACGCCGGTGCGCTCGGCGATGCGTGACGGATCACCGATCTGCCAGGTGCTATGGCCGGGCTCGTGCCACAGCGTCTGCCCGTGTGATGCAATCGCGGCGACGTCCTCGCGG
>Ga0075163_10012092_pt1 | contig 11243 bp, 10 predicted proteins | sample JI1023141ADNA_FD_71478 | JGI IMG/M metagenome (GOLD analysis project Ga0075163, IMG submission 71478) | Wastewater effluent complex algal communities from Wisconsin, to seasonally profile nutrient transformation and Carbon sequestration -... | ecosystem: Engineered > WWTP > Effluent > Algae...
CGGCGTGGGCACCTGCGGCAAGGACGGCCAGAGCGTGCCGGTGGGCGTCGGCCAGCCGACGCTGCGCATCGACGGCATCACCGTCGGCGGCACCGCCTGAGGTGGTGAAGTCACTGCTCCAGCGCTGGCGCGGCGACAGCGCCGCCGAAGCGCTGCCGCCGCGCACCGGGCCCACACCGCCACTGGCCAGCGTGACAGCCGCCTCGGCGCGCGAAGCCCACAAGACCAACCCGCACAGTGTGTGGGCGGCCCGCGCCTACGCCGCCAACGAGGCCGACCGAGACCTGGCCTGCCACCGCATCTGGTCGGCGGCGCCTGATCTGCGCATCGTTCCCAAGTTCCAGGTCAGCCGTGCCGAATCGGTGTTCGCCGTGGGATCCTGTTTCGCACGCGAAGTCGAGGACGCCCTGGTCGAACTGCAGTTCGACGTGCCGACGCATTGCGATGCGCTGTTCTCGCGCCCGCCGTTGGCCGATGGCGCTCCCGCCAACCCCGGAGCCCGCCCGCGTGCGTACCTGAACCGGTACAACAGCATGTCGATGCTGGACGAGTTCCGGCACCTGCTGGGCATGGCGCCCGAGATCGAGGCTGGCCTGCTCACCTATGCGCTGGACCGCGGCAGCGCGGCCGACCTGCACTACACGCAGTCGCTCAAGCAGGCCGACCTGGCCACCACGCTGGCCCGCCGCGCCCAGGTCCGGGGCCACCTGGGGCCGCTGGCTCGCCGCTGCAAGCTCTACGTGCTGACCTTGGGCATGGCCGAGTGCTGGTTCGACGAGGCCGCTGGCCGTTACCTGAACAACACGCCAGGCCCGCGTGTGCTGGCGGCTTTCGGCGAGCAGTTGTCGGTCCACCTGACTCGGTTCGAGCAGCACCGCACCGCCCTGGAGGACCTGCACCGCACCCTGGAGAGCGTGCACGGCGGCGACTTCAAGATCGTCATCACGGTGTCACCCGTGCCGCTGGAGCGCAGCTTCCTGGCGCAGGATGTGGTCGCCACCAACACCTACTCCAAGTCGATGCTGCGGGCGGTGGCGCAGGAGTTCGCCGCGATGCACGACAACGTGGACTACTTTCCCAGCTACGAGCTGGTCAGCTACGCGGACCCGAAGGCCTCCTGGGCGTGGGACTACCGCCACGTGAGCCCCGATCTGGTGGCCCACATCATGTCGCTGTTCAAGCAGCACTACGTGGACCAGCCCGCCGCGGGCGCCTCGACCTAGCTGAGGTCGGCGGGCTTGGCGCGGGGCCGGTTGGCGGTCTTGGCGAAATCACGCTCCCAGCCCACCTGCTCACGCAGGGTCACTGCCGGCGAGCCGCCCACCAGGGTGTTGGGCTGCACGTCATGCGTCACCAGCGCGCCGGCCTGGATGATCGCGCCATCGCCGATGCGCACGCCTGGCATCAACAGGCAGCGCCGGTGCACCAGCACGTGGCGGCCCAGGTACATGCGGCGGCGCTCGCCGTTGATGAGCTCGCCGTTGCTGAGGTCGATGAAGGGATGCGGGTCATTGCACTGCAGGACGCAGTCTTCGATGATCTGGCAATCCTCGCCGATCACCAGATCGGCATTGCTGACCTGCAGGCGCGACTGCCCGATGGTCGTCCGGTCACCGATGAAGACCGAGGACTGGCGGAACAGGTGAAAGCCCGCGCGGATGTTGCATTCGGTGCCGATGAACACCTTGAGGTGGTCATCCCCCAGCAGCAGGTTGCACTGGCCCTTGGTGCTCAACGCGGTGAGGTGCAATCCGGTGAAGCGCTTCTTCGGGCCCTGCACCGACAGCTTCAACGGGACCTGATCCGGGTCCATGTCTTCTGCCACGGTCAACAGGCAGGTGTCGTCGAAGGTGGCGCCCAGCCCGGCGGCCAGCGCGGTGTCACCCAGGCGCACGCTGTACATCCGCCGGCCCAGGGAAAGTGGGGCGTGGCGCTTCAGCGACACCGGCAAGGGCATCGTGCGTAGCAGGTCCCCCAGTGGCTGGGGCTGGTCGTGCATGGAGGTCATACGGCATCCCCCACGCAGCGGGGCGCGGGACCGCGAATGTTAGGCCAGACTGGGCTCCTCGCGGAAGCCGGCCCCTCAAGTTAGGGGGTGCCGCGCCCCGCGGCCTCAGGCCTTGGAAGCAGCGGCTGGCTCGGGTGACTTGCCGTACTGGCGGGTCCAGGCCACCTGCTCACGCAGGCAGGTGGCCGGCGCGCCGCCGACCAGGGTGTTTGCCGCCACGCGGTCGGACACCACCGAGCCCGCCTGGATCACCGCGCCTTCGCCTACCTTCACGCCCGGCAACAACATCGCCCGGCGGCCGATCCAGACATGCCTGCCGATGTTCACAACGGAGCGCAGCGGGTGCATCGGCTCACCTTCGGCCAGGTCGTGCAGCTGGTGCTGGTGGTTGCATTCGACGAGCACGTCTTCCTGGATCTGGCAGTCGGAGCCAATGGTCAGCTCGGCGTTCGAGACGAAGAACTTCGACGGGGCGATCGTCGTGCCGTCGCCAATGAACACCACCGGCTGGCTGGCCAGATGAAAGTTGGCCCGGACGCCGCAACCCGCGCCCACGAACAGGCTCTGCTTGTCGCCACCGAGCAGCACGATGATCTGCCCGGCCGTGCTCAGGATCGCCAGGTGAATCTGGCTGTACTGCTGCTTGCCCCCGGGCAGGGCGATCTTGACGTTGGTCAGCCGCTCCATCTCGCCGTCGACAAACGTCACGTGGCACGTGTCGTCGAAGCTGGCGTTCACTCCCTTGGCCATCGGCGTGTCACGCAGCATCACCGTGCGGAGCGGCTTCTTCAGGGACTCCGGGGCATAGCGCACCAGCGAGGGCGGCAGCCCCATCAGGCGGAGCAGTGGTTCCAGCAGCGGCTGTTCAGTCAGGATGGCCATGCGCACATCCTAGCGTGGCCGGCGCGCACTGCACCGGCTCACTGCGGCCCGACGTAGAGGCTGCGGAATCCGCCGCCGATCTGGACCTTGCGTTCGCCGTTGGGGTTGTAGACCTCCTGGCCAACGTGGCCCGACAACAGCACCCAGGCGTTGCGGTCGTTCCACCGGCTTCCCCAGGCCGCTGCAATCTGCTCATCGGTGACCGAGCCCAGCTCGGTCTGCGCCATGCGTGCCGCGGTGATGCGCAGCACGTTGCGCAGTTGCTCGAAGCTGATCGTCACGTCGAACGTGCGGCCGGAAAATGCCTGGTGCTGCGTCGCCGAACCTTGCGAGACGAACAGCGGCAGTTTGGACTTGGCGTCCGCGGTGGTCTTGCCGGAGGCAAAGATGGGGCCGTCGACGATGGGGATTCCGCCTTGCGCGGCGTCGAACCAGACCCCGCCATTCTGGAACCAGCTGACCGCGGACCAGTCGGTGACGCCCGAGCGGGCTATCGCGGTGTTGAACAGATACTGGATCTGGCAGGGCTTGCCCGTCAGTTCGTTCATGCAGTCCCGGTTCAGGAAGGTGGCCATCATCTGCTGCTTGGCCTGGACGGCCACGCCGCCCACTGTGTCCAGTTGAACCGCGCCCATGCTCTGCACGCTCCGGACGCGTGCGAGCGCATCGCCAACCCAGGGGTGCAGCGGGTCGGCGGACGACCAAGCCTGGCGGAAGTTGACGAATGTGCCCGTGATGTGGGCGTTGGCGCCCGAGCCGTTCTGGCCGCTTGTTCCATAGGGGCCGAAGAACGGGGCCGAACCGTCGTCCTGCCGGCCCGATGTCGTGAGCATGCCGACCGCCCCGGCGCTGTCGTCGGCATTCAGGTAGACCGCCGACGCGCCCGCCTGGGTCCGGGCATGGGCATCACAGCCCTCGGCGTCGCCGGCGGGTGTCCACCGCAATGCAGCCGGTGTGGCGCTGGCAGGCAGCAGGGTCAGGCTCGCGAGCGTTTCCAGACTCTGGTCGGTCAGGCGGGTCAGCGGCCCCTGGGTGCCGGTGGCACAACCCGTGGCAGCGCCGAAGAACATCACCTTCATGCCGGGCTTGAGCGCGGTCTTGGGATCCCTCGGGTTCCAGGCGGCAAACAGGCCGTTGCCGCCGGACACCTTGTCGATGGCGCCCTCGGCGGCGAGTGAGGCGGTCGGGCGGAAGTACAGCGCGTCCGGGCCGGAGTGTGGCGTCGGGCCGGTGCTGCCGCCGGTGTCCTGCGGCTGTTCGCCGCCACCTGTGGGCGGGTTCGAATCGGCTCCACCTCCACCGCCCCCGCAGGCGGCGGCGAGCAGGGCTGCTGCCAAGAGTGACGCCAAGGTGGCCCCCCGGTGGATGGCTGAAGAACCTTGCCCGTTGTACACGATTGCCTGCATGGCCGACCCCGTTCGCTGTCACGCGGCCCAATGGAGGCCACGCATGCGAGTTGTTTCGGCGTGCCCGCAGAGGCACTTGAACGAGATTTGTCAGGGCCCGGCCCTCATCACCGGCTCAAGTTGGCCGGCCGTCTGCCGACAGGAACAGTGGGCGCGAGCGGCTGCACCGAGCCCGTCGCGGGCTGTGGTAGATTCCCGCCGTGATGCGTACCCCGCGATTTTTCTTTGCGTACTTTTGGTTCTCGCCCCGATCGGCGGCTGGAGAGGCCATCGCACGCACCTGAAAGCACAGCGAACACCCCTCGACAGACCGCCGGAAGCCCCGGCGGTTTTTTTTCGCCGGTGCCACTTGGCCCCCACCGCCTCAGGAGAACAGACGATGAACGCCAAAGCCACCACGAGCGCCGATGCCCCGGCCCGAACCGGGCTGGTGCTGAGCGAGCGCACCAGCGAGACAGACGACCTGCGCATCCGCGAGGTCACGCCGCTGCCGCCGCCCGAGCACCTGATCCGGTTCTTCCCGATCGCCGGCACGCCGACCGAAAAGCTGATCAAGCAGACGCGCCGCAGCGTGCGCGAGATCATGAGCGGCAAGGACGACCGCCTGCTGGTCATCATCGGCCCCTGCTCGATCCATGACCCGGCCGCCGCGCTGGACTACGCGCGCCGCCTGAAGGCCGAGCGCGAGAAGTACGCCGACACGCTGGAGATCGTGATGCGGGTCTACTTCGAGAAGCCGCGCACCACTGTCGGCTGGAAGGGCCTGATCAACGACCCCTACCTCGACGAGAGCTACCGCATCGACGAGGGCCTGCGCATCGCCCGGCAGTTGCTGGTGGAGATCAACCGCCTGGGCGTGCCGGCGGGCAGCGAGTTCCTCGACACGATCAGCCCGCAGTACATCGGGGATCTGATCAGCTGGGGCGCCATCGGCGCGCGCACCACCGAGAGCCAGGTGCACCGCGAGCTGTCGTCCGGCCTGTCAGCACCGATCGGCTTCAAGAACGGCACCGACGGCAACCTGAAGATCGCCTGCGACGCGATCCAGGCCGCGGCCGGGGCGCACCACTTCCTGTCCGTCCACAAGAACGGGCAGGTGGCCATTGTCTCGACCAAGGGCAACAAGGATTGCCACGTGATCCTGCGCGGCGGCCGCCTGCCGAACTACGACGCCGCCAGCGTCCATGCCGCCTGCCAGGCGCTGACGGAGGCCAAGCTGCAGCCCACGCTGATGGTGGACTGCAGCCATGCCAACGCCAACAAGCAGCACCAGCGGCAGATCGAAGTCGCACGCGACATCGCCGGGCAGATCGCAGCCGGCAGCCGCAGCATCTTCGGCGTGATGGTGGAGAGCCACCTGAACGCCGGGGCGCAGAAGTTCACCCCGGGCAAGGACGCCCCCGCAGAGCTGGCCTACGGGCAGAGCATCACCGACGCGTGCATCGGCTGGGACGACTCTGCCGAGGTGCTGAAGCTGCTCAGCGACGCTGTATTGGCGCGCCGCTGATGGGGCTCACTTCAGGCCATTGGTGAAGATCGTGGTGCCATCCACCGGCGACACGCCCCAGGCCTGGCCCAGGGTCGCGTCGACCTTGTCGGCCACATCGAAATGGCCCTTGTCGTTGGCGATGAAGTACATGACCTTGCCGAACGGGCCCGCGACCTTGTCGATGCAGACCGACAGCGGCTTGTAGGCCGTGCCCTTGTAGGTGATCTGGCCATCCTTCGCGATGACCAGGGCCGCCGTTCCGGACTTGGTGAATACACCGCTCATGTTGTAGCTGCCCTCGTCACCATTGAAGGTGCCGTCATAGGCGTCGAGCTGAGCGGCCGACGGCAACTCGACGCTACCCGCCACGTACTTGGTGGTGTCACAGGTGGCCGTGAAGGCGCTGCCGCCACCGCCGTCCGTCGGGGGATCTGCGGCGGGGTCGTCGCCGCCGCCGCAGGCGGTGATCAGGGTGGTGGCGGCAAGGCTCAGCAGGGTCAAGGCAAGGCGCTGGGTGGTCATGGTCGGGCTCCTGGGCTCGTGGGTTGGAGGGGGACCGAAGCGGTCCTTACCTGGTTACGCACGAAATGCGCGCGCCACGGCTCACGGCTTGGCGCGGCGCCTTCAGGTCTTGCTGGCGAGGCGCCGGTCGCGCGCCACCCAGGTGGCATACAGGCCGGGTTCGCGGCCCTCGGGCGACCCCTGCTTCCAGGCCGCCAGCGCGTCGCGGGCGGCACCGGCCGCCTCCTCGGCGCGGCCCAGAGCGGCCAACGCCTGGGCGCGCTCGCCCTGCGCCTGCGCCACGATCCACCAGTGGGACGCATTGGCTGAGTTGACCGGTTGCATCAGCGCATGCGCCTCCTCGGCGAGTGCCAGGGCCCGGGCGGCGTCCGCTGGCTGCCAGGCCCGCGCTGCCCAGACCAGGGTCTCCGCGCGGGCCCTCGCCACATAGAAATCCTCGCTCAGGGTGGCCTGCGGCAGGCCCTGAAGCGTGCTGGCCAGCACCTGGCGCGCCCGTTCATGCTGGCCGGCCAGCACCAAGGTGCGGCCCCGGGTGATGCCAAAAGCCCTCAGGTCGCGCTGAGCGGCCTTGTTGTCCGGGTCTGCCGCGACACTGGCCTGGCCGATCACCTGCACCTCGTCCAGCAAGGCCGGCACGCGCGCGAACTGCCCGCTGGTGGCCAGTGCCACCGCCAACGACAGCCGGGCCACGGCCGTCTGGTGGCGGAAGTGGGCGTTGTCGGGCGCCATGCGCGCGGCCTGGTCACGCAGCGCCACGGCACGCTCGGCCAGCGGGACGGCCGCCGCGCTCTCACCGCGCAGAACCGCCGCGTTGGCGGCAATGAAGTGCGCCCAGGCCAGCTGATGCACCCACTCGGCCTTGTCCGGCTCGCGCCCCTGCAAGGTGGCCATGTGGCGCAGCGCCGCCGCGAAGTGGGGCTCGGCCTCGGCCGGCCGGCCCAGGCAGGCGCCGGTGGCGCTGCCGCCGATGAGCATGCCCAACTGGCCCTCCAGCGTGGCCAGGCGCGACAGGGCTTCCTGATCCGCCGGCGCCTGCTTCAGGCCGCGCTCGGCCACCGCACGGGCCTTTTCCAGCGCTACGCGCGCCGGTTGCAACCGGCCGAGGCGGTTGGATTGCGAGGACTGCGCGAGCCAGATGTCGGTGGCCTGCGTCAGGCCGGCCACGTCCAGCGCCGGGTCGTCCACATAGAGTGCCAGCAGGCCCTGGGCCTTGTCGAGGTTGCGCTGCGCGGCGTCCAGCCGCTCCAGGCTGGGCGAAAAGGCCTCGCCTTGCAGGATGGCGATGCGGAAGTAGGTCTCGGCCAGCTCCCGCGCGAGCGTCTTGTCGACCCCGGCTTCGGCGTTCACATGGCGGTGCATGTCGTCGAGGTAGCTGACGGCATCGTCCAGCAGCTCGCTGCGCACCTTGGTGGCGCCAGGCAGGTTGGCGATCTGGTCGTGGTACTGGAACACCAGCCGGTTGGCCAGGCGGCGCACCTCCGCAAAGCGCTGGTCGGCCGCCTGGCGGGCCAGCTCGGTCTGCCGCATCTGCCAGGTGGTGCTGGCCAGGCCGCCGGCCAGCGCCAGCAGCAGCGCGGCGGCCGCCCCGACACCCAGGCGGTTGCGGCCCACGAACTTGCCGAGCCGGTAGCGCCAGCTCGGCGCGCGGGCGCTGACCGGCCAGCCGGCCAGGTGCCAGCGCACATCCTGCGCCATGGCATCCACCGACGGGTAGCGGCGCTCGACCGGCTTCTCCAGCGACTTCAGCAGGATGTTGTCCAGATCGCCCCGCAGGCGGCGGCGGGTGGCCTCCCATCCGGGCTCGACCCGGCTGGCCGCCGACAGCGCGTTGCTCGGCCGGGTGGGCGTGGCCTCCAGCACGCTGCGCGCTGCCGCCTGCGCGGTGGTGGCGCTCAGCCCATACGGCCGTTGGCCGGTGAGCATCACGTACAGCAGCACGCCCAGGCTGTAGATGTCTGTCGCCGTGCCCACCGGCTCGCCGCGCACCTGCTCGGGGCTGGCGTAGTGCGGCGTGAACGGGCGCTGGCCGGCGGCAGTCTGCTCCGGGCCGGCGCTCTCGAACGGATCCAGCGCCTTGGCGATGCCGAAATCCAGCAGCTTTACCTGGCCATCGCGTGTCACCAGCACATTGCTGGGCTTGAGATCACGGTGCACCAGCAGGTGCCGGTGGGCAAAGGACACCGCATCCGCAAGTTGCAGGAACAACGCCAGGCGCTGATCCACACCGAGGCCGGCGCAGCCCTGGTCGATCGGCACGCCGTCGACCAGCTCCATCACGAAATAGGGCAGGCCACCCGGGCCACGGCCCGCATCCAGCAGGCGGGCGATGTGCGGGTGGTTCAGCCGCGCCAGCGCACGCTGCTCCTGCGCGAAGCGGGCCAGCACCTGGGCCGAATCAATGCCGCGCTTGAGCACCTTGATGGCGGCCTCACCCTCCCAGGCACCATCCGCACGGCGGGCCCGCACCACCTCGGCCATGCCGCCTGTGCCCAGCGGGCCGGTCACCTCCCAGGCGCCCAGGCGCAGGCCGGGCTTCAGCAGGGGCTCGGCCTGCGGCTCGGCAGGGGGCACGGTCAGCAGGGCCGGCGTGCCGAGGAAACCCGCTTCATCCGCTTCGTCGGCCGCGGCATGGGACAGCAGGCTGAGCACCTCGGCCTGCACGGCGGGATCGGCGCCGCTGGCGCCAACGAAGGCCTCGCGCTGGCCGGCGGGCAGCTCGCAGGCCTGGTCGAACAGGCGCTTCACATCGGCCCAAAGAGGTGCTTGGTTCGAACTCATGCGAAAGAATACGCAGAAACCGGGCGTGAAACGGCGCAGCCGCCCGGCCAAAATGCCAATCTGGGCACGAGCCCGACGCCGACATGCACTCGCCCGACCTCGACGACCCCTCCCTGACCCAATGGCTCAGCCAGTTCGACGGCCCCGATCCTGCGGCCGGGCAGCGCCTTTTCGAGGCCTTGTATGACGACCTGCGCCGCATGGCCCGTGGCCACATGCGCAAGGAGCACCCAGGGCACACGCTCAGCGCCACCGCGCTGACGCACGAGGCCTGGTTCCGCCTCGCCGAGCAGAACCGCACCCAATGGCGCAACCGCGGTCACTTCCTGGCCGTGGCCTCGACCATGATGCGGCGCATTCTCGTCAACCACGAGCAGGCGCGCCGGGCCGAGAAGCGCAACGCCGAGTTGACCAGCATCTCGCTCTCCGGCCTGGACGAGATCGCCCTGCCCGCCGACCGCGACGTGCTGGCCGTGCACGAGAGCCTGCTGGCCTTCGAGGCGGTGGACGAGCGCGCCGCCAAGATCGTCGAGCTGCGCTTCTTCGGCGGCCTGGAGATCGAGGAGATCGCCGACGCGCTGGGCATCTCCCCGGCCACCGTCAAGCGCGATTGGACGCTGGCCAAGGCCTGGTTGCACCGGGATCTGAACGCCCGGCCCGGCGCCGACTGAATCGGCTCAGCCTTCGGGCGCTTGCTCGCCGCGCTTCAGCCGCTCGCTGTGCCAGTAGACATCGTCGCCACCCAGCCCATCCAGGTTGGCGCGGTTGAGCACGCGGGCCAGCACGAACATCAGATCCGACAGGCGGTTGAGGTACTGGCGCGGCGCGGCGTTGACCGCCTCTGCCGCCGACAGCGCCACCACCGCCCGCTCGGCCCGGCGCGCGATGGTGCGCGCCACATGCGCCAGCGCCGCGCTGCGCGTGCCGGCCGGCAAGATGAACTCCGCCAGCCGCGGCAGCTGGGCGTTGTGCTGCGCCAGCGCCTCGTCCAGCCGCAGCACCGCATCTGCCTTGAGAAGCTCGAAACCGGGGATGGAGAGCTCGCCGCCCAGGTTGAACAGCTCGTGCTGGATGGTCACGAGCAGCTCGCGCACATCGGCCGGCAGCGGCTCGGCCAGCAACACGCCAAGCTGCGAGTTGAGTTCGTCCACATCGCCCATCGCGGCGACACGCAGGTGATCTTTCGGCACCCGCTGCCCGTCGCCGAGCCCGGTGGTGCCATCGTCACCCGTGCGGGTGGCGATCTGGGTGAGTCGGTTGGCCATGGGGGGAGTGTAGGGCGAGGGCTGCGGGGCGTGCCGGCCCGCGGTGACGCCAGCCTGGTTGACGCAGCCACCAGAGAACGCAGGGTTCACCAAGGTAGCGACCCATGTGCATCGGCTGGCATCATGGCCTCCCAGCGGCCCCGCCCAAGCCCACCGAGAACTTGTAAGAACGCGCCGCTTTTTACAGGAAATTCAGTACTGTATATATATCCAGTCAAGCGGCCAAAAATCCATATGATTCAATCGCTTGCCAACCTCTGGCACCTCCGATCTAGGAAGCAGCCTGCCGACCTAGGCAGCATGGTGCTGCGCCCGAGAACACGTTAGGCGTCATCACCCCCATTCAACCTACTCCCAGTCATGAGAATCAATCTGCTAGTCGCATTTGCCATGGGCATCGTCGTATCGTCTGGTGCGTCGTCACAAGAGTTCACCCGCGTATCGCTTCCCGAGAGCCATCCTCTCGTTGGCACTTGGCGAATAGAACTGCCCGAGTTCAAGTGCTTCGAGGAATACGAGTTGCGGTCCAACGGGACCAAGTTGTCCATGTCGGGCGAAGAGCGCAACGAGTCTGAGTTCGCAATCTCGCTTGCTCCAAGTGCGACTGGCTTCTACAAGTGGACGGACAAGATAACCAAGAACAACGGCAAGCCCGATTGCTCAGGATCGAACACAAAGCTTGGTCATGTGGCGGTGAACTATGTCCGAGTTCATCCCAACGGGCAGAGATTCCTCCTCTGCGAAGCAGAAGATATGAAGACCTGCTATGCCGAGTTTCTGCGCAAGGCCAAGTGACGCCTCTCAAGAAACTCCTCCCAAGTGACTGATCTGCAATGAGTTTTTCAGGCTGCGTGCGGAGTGGGGACGACGGACAGTCCGAGCTTGGCGGCGCG
>Ga0075163_10012093_pt1 | contig 11243 bp, 7 predicted proteins | sample JI1023141ADNA_FD_71478 | JGI IMG/M metagenome (GOLD analysis project Ga0075163, IMG submission 71478) | Wastewater effluent complex algal communities from Wisconsin, to seasonally profile nutrient transformation and Carbon sequestration -... | ecosystem: Engineered > WWTP > Effluent > Algae...
TTATCCGACTTTACGGATTAAACGAGATAAGGAAGCATGGGCTTAACATTACCCTCGTCAACTTTCTTAACGGTGGTAGCGTGGCTTAATCTTCTCTTCTGCTTAGTTCCTTTCTTTGTCAGGATGTGACTCTTATATGCCCGCTTGCGCTTAATCTTACCTGTGCCGGTAACTTTAAAACGCTTCTTGGCTCCTGACTTTGTTTTTAACTTAGGCATTACTTATAAATTTAAAATCAACTTGTTACTTCTTTCCTTTAGGCGCAACCATCATATACATTCGCTTGCCTTCCAATTTGGGTAACTGTTCTACTTTCCCCATTTCTTCCAGTGCTTGCGCGAACTTTAATAACAAGATCTCGCCACGCTCTTTATATACAATCGACCGACCAGCAAAATGAACGTATGCTTTAACTTTTGCTCCTTCTTTTAGGAAGTTTTCGGCATGCTTCAATTTAAAGTTAAAATCATGGTCATCGGTATTTGGCCCGAAGCGAATCTCCTTCAAGACTGTCTTCTGGGCATTGGCCTTGATCTCTTTCTGTTTCTTTTTCTGCTCGTACTTAAACTTGGAGTAGTCAATGACTTTGCAAACCGGAGGGTCTGCATTCGGTGAAATCTCAACCAAATCAAGTCCTTGTTCCTGAGCCATTTTAATGGCTACGGAAGTTGGATAAACATCTACCTTAATATTCTCTCCTACTACCCGCACGCGCGGAGCGAGGATTCTCTCATTAACTCGATAAGGTTCTTCAACTACTCTGCGCGGACCTCTCACAAAAGGCCTCGGGCGGTCATTACCTGGAAATATTGCCACTCGTTGGGTTTAAGTTCTTACTTTTTTAAAAACAGGCTGCAAATATCGCTATAATTTACTCTTTTCAAAATCAAAATATTCAGTTGGTTTTGGCGGCCTGCCGAGGCGGCACCGGGCTGTCGGCAGTCGCCACCCTTCGCGCACCTTTCCATTGCGGGCTCCAACAATGCCTCTATCCCTGCCTGTCAGGCAGGCAGGTCTGGCCAAATCACTTACTATTCAATCATTTAGAAGCCAAAAATCTCAAATTCTTTTGAAATCCTAGGAATAAACTCGGACGGGAGAATCTGTCGAAAAGAAGGGTAACGTGAATGGTGATGATTACTTTTTTATAAATTTAACAGCTCCAACAGAATTGGAAGTGGACACCTTTACAATGTACATGCCCGATGAGTAATCACCCACGTACAAGTTGATCTCGTTGCCTAGTGTCTCAAATTCAGTCATTTGGTTGCCAGTGGTTTGGTAGATGGCAATGTCTTTTTTGCCTGCCATTTTGGTCAACGTTAAAGTGAGCCAGTCATTTGCCGGGTTCGGATTAATAGAAAAATCGCGTGTAATGATGAGCGGCTCTACGGCAGTGACCACGATCACAAACGGATCGGAAGTAGAACTACACCCGCCTGCTACTGTAATTCGAACGGAATAAGATCCACTTGCCGAAGTTGTGTAGCTCTGCGATGCAGCATTAGCAATGGCTGTGCCATTGACGAACCACTGGTAAGTGCCACCCGCAGGTGCAGAACTGGAGGTAAGTGTGGATGAAGTAAAATCGCTATTGTTTACTTGCGTAATGATTGGCTTAGTTGGATTCGAGCAAGTGCCTGTGCCAGTCAGATTAATTATGTATGGATTCTCATCGCTGTCATTGTTAGCAATGCTCAATTGGGCTGTTTTACTACTCGTTGTTGAGGGAGAGAAAGTGACTGAAAATGTAGTGGTAGCTCCAGAGGCAACAGTCGTAGAGGCAATTTGATTTACGATAAATTCATTTGCGTTCGCGCCAGAGACAATCACTTTGGGGCTACTCGTCAGATTCAGAACTCCAGTACCCGTGTTCTCAATGGTGAATGTGACAGATGTGCTCGCACTACCGATATCTTGATTGCCAAACGCATAGGAGCCCGAAGAGGCGATATTAGTATCGTTTTGTTTGATGTTGATTTCGGGGTGAGTCGGTACGGTTACTGTAAAGTTGGTAGAGCTGGTTGCGGATCCCCCTCGTGCAGTTGTAACCGTAACAAGGCCCGTGGTTGCACCTGCTGGCACGATGGCGGTAATGCTGGTGGAGGTGCTTGCTGTTACGTTTGCTGTCGTACCATTAAATTTAACGCTGTTGTTGGATGTTGTTGCACTAAAGTTCGCGCCATTAATCGTCACAATTGTTCCTTCAGGCCCGCTGGCGGGAGCAAACGAAGTGATGGTTACAACTGGTTGTGGGATGGGGAACTCCGATAATGGACGCGACCATACTCCTTTTAACAAAGTTCCCGCAAGAAGATGGGTCTCAGTTACAGCCATGGAATAAATGGTAGAGCTTGTTAATTTAGGCAAACCGCTACCTACTGCCACCCAGTTGGTACCGTTATCAGTTGAAACGAATACATCTGTATTACCAGCAAAAATACTTCCATCATCCAGGGTGAGTAAGTGAATATTATCTTCATCCAGAATTTTAACCCAGCTTGTGCCGTTATCCAACGAGCGGAACAGGCCATTTTCATTGGTGGCCGCAAAAATGGTGCTGCCCATTACCGCCATAGATACTATGTATGGCGGTATGTTTAAAACTTGCATTGCCGACTTTCCCTCGGAAGTCCAATTTGCTCCATTGTCTGTGGAGCGGAAAACCCCATTGCGAGTACCAGCAAAAATGTTGCTACCTCCAGTAGCTAGACATTCGATGTAATTTTCGGTTAGTCCCGTATTGACGGCAGTCCAACTGGCTCCATTATTACTGGAAACGAAAACCCCTCCACTATAAGTCCCTGCAAAAAGATTGGCTCCACTGGTGGTCAAAGATCTTACCGACATGTTGGTAAGCCCTGTGCTTACCGAAGACCATGTCACACCATTATTTGTAGAAAGAAATACGCCTGCACCTCCGACAAAAAGGTTGTTTCCGATTTTGGCAGTTGAGGTTATGTATGGAAAAGAAATTCCTGAATTTGAGGGCTGCCAAGATTCAGCGTTATTAGACGAAACATACAAGCCGCTTTCGTTAAATGTTCCAGCGAAAATAGAATTTCCATTACTGAGAAGAGTCCAAACCGTAGCTCCTGTAATACCTGTGTTCACGGAAGTCCAATTCGCTCCGTTGTTAGCGGAATAGGATACACCGAAAGTCGTTCCAATAAAAATGTTATTTCCTTTGACCACACTTGAATAAACCGGAGGAGAAAAGCCCGTACCTAGTCCATTGTTTATCGCTGTCCAACTCGCTCCATTGTTGGTGGAGAGAAACATCCCCTCATTGGTGCCAGCATAAATATCGGCCCCATTAGCAACCAACGTATTTACTACCAAATTACTAAGCCCAGTGTTAACGGCAACCCAATTAGCTCCATTGTTGGTAGAGCGAAACACCCCTCCACCCTCCGTGCCTGCGAAGATATTGCTTCCACTAATGGCCAAAGCCTGAACACTTTTGTTGGTAAGATCTGTATTTACTACTGTCCAACTGACTCCTTCGTCACTGGATAGAAATACGCCCCCTCCAATTCGATTTCCTACAAAGATATTACTACCGCTAATAGCGAAAGCACCAACAAAACCGCCAAACCCACGGCTAGTCCAAGTAGCCCCATTGTCTGTGGATAGGAACACTCCAGAACTTTCTGTACCTGCGTAGATCTTACCTCCCATAACAGCTAGAGACCAAACGTATTTATTGATAAGCCCCGTGTTGACACTTACCCAACTGACGCCATTGTTAGTTGAACGGAACACCCCCTCGCCATACGTAGCCGCAAAGATGTTGCTACCAGCGATAGCCAAAGCGCGAATACGCAAAGATGTTAGCCCCACGCTTCTGGGAGTCCAAGTCGCGCCATTGTTTGAAGAAAAGAACACACCTCCTTCGGTTCCTACAAAAATATTTTCACCATCAACGGCAAATGCGAGCGCCCTTCCGCCCCACAGGCCATTGTTTTTTTCTACCCATTGGGCGCTAAGAGTTGTTGTAAACAGCATAGTTATGGCAGCCAAAAGAGGATAAAGTTCTTTTTTCATAAAAATTTTAGGCTGGGCATTTAGTGAAAATTGCTTCCCTCTATATCGTAATACTTTACTGTTTTCAAAAGCAAGATATCTGAACAATTTGTTGCCACCTGCTGCTGGCGCACCGTCATTTTGATTTCAGTAAACAATGCCCATGACGCCTCTTGAGAAAAACCGAAAACACGAGTTTTTAAGCACTGGGAAGGGCAAAATTCTTCGAAAAAGCAGACACAAAATCACTCAATAGCATCGATCCCTTGTCCTCTCCCCCATGCCTTCTTACCGAGATCTTTCCCTCCATCGCCTCCTTCTCGCCAACGATCAGCATAAAAGGCACCTTTTTCACCTCTGAGTCTCTGATTTTTCTGCCTATTTTTTCATCTCGGTCGTCCAAGAAGCCCCTTATGTCGCTCTCTTTCAGCGTATCCACCACTGTTTGTGCATAATCGTTGAATTTTTCAGAAATCGGCAATACCGAAAATTGTTCCGGTGCCAGCCATAAAGGAAAGTTACCGGCACAATGCTCAATCAAAACCGCCACAAACCTTTCCAGGGAGCCAAATGGAGCCCGATGGATCATTACTGGCGTATGCTTTTGGTTATCAGCGCCAACATATTCCAACTCAAATCGCTGCGGCAACTGATAATCAACCTGGATAGTGCCCAGTTGCCAACTTCTGCCCAGCGCATCTTTAACCATGAAGTCGAGTTTGGGACCATAGAAGGCAGCCTCTCCCTTCACGGCCACTGTTTTTAAACCGCGCTCATCAGCCGCTTCCTGAATCTCGCGCTCTGCTCGTTCCCAGAGTTCATCACCGCCAATGTACTTGGCTTTATTTTCAGGATCACGCAGGGATACCTGAGCGGTATAGTTTTCAAATCCTAAACTTTTGAAAACGAACAAAACAAGATCTATTACTTTAATGAATTCTGATTTTACCTGATCAGGCCGGCAGAAGATATGTGCATCATCTTGCGTAAACCCACGTACGCGCGTTAATCCATGAAGTTCTCCGCTTTGTTCATACCGATATACGGTTCCAAACTCAGCGAACCGAATTGGAAGATCTTTATAGGAACGAGGTTTTACTTTATAGATCTCGCAATGATGCGGACAGTTCATCGGCTTGAGTAGGAACTCCTCACTCTCATCGGGTGTATGGATCGGTTGGAATGAATCCTTTCCATACTTTTCATAATGCCCGGAGGTAACATATAGCTGCTTACTTCCAATGTGCGGTGTAACCACAGGCTCATAGCCCGCCCTGATTTGTGCCTTGCGCATAAATTGCTCAAGACGCTCGCGCAGAATGGTACCTTTCGGCAACCAAAGCGGAAGCCCCATCCCTACTTTTTCAGAAAACGCAAACAACTCTAATTCTTTACCAAGCTTTCTATGGTCTCGCTTTTTGGCTTCTTCCAACATGTGGAGATACTCCTCCAATTCTTTTTGTTTAGGAAACGTAATGCCATAAATGCGCTTGAGCATTTTATTCTTTTCGTTCCCGCGCCAGTAAGCTCCGGCAACACTCAATAGTTTAATAGCCTTAATCGGACCTGTAGTTGGAATGTGCGGACCCCGGCATAGATCAACAAAATTGCCTTGCTTATAAAACGTGATCGAACCATCTGCCAGACCATCAATCAATTCGAGTTTATACTCATCCCCTTTCTTTGTAAAATATTCAATGGCTTCCTTTTTTGAAACATCGCTTCGCACAAAAGCATTGTTGGTTTTAGCCAACTCAACCATCTTCTTTTCAACGGCAACTAGTTCTTCATCACCAAAAGGTTTATCGCCCAGATCAACATCATAATAAAAACCATTCTCGATGGGAGGTCCAATTCCAAACTTAACCCCAGGATATAAAGCTTCCAGAGCTTCAGCGAAAAGGTGTGCTGATGAATGCCAGAAAGCATATTTACCGCCCTTATCATTCCACGTAAAAATCTTTATGGAAGAATCAGAATCAATCGGTCGGCTTAGATCCCAGATCTCGCCATTCACTTCAACAGAAAGCGCGTTGCGGGCCAACCCTTCACTAATACTTTGCGCTATTTCTATTCCCTTTACGCCTTTCGGATACTCCCGCGCAGAACCATCGGGTAAGGTTATTTTAACTGAACTCATTGAACAACATTCATTTTGGAACGCAAATATCGACTTTTCCTATCATTCTTTTAAGTGGCCACCACAAAGAATACTATCAATCTTAGAGCTGGAGTTGAATGGTAAACAGCACGCCAAACTTGCGGGCGTTCGGATTATCGAGGTATGACAAACGATGAACAAAATCTACCCGCAGGAGTTTGAAAATATTCTCTACACCATACCCCAACTCCACATACGGTTTTCCATTTTTAAAAAATCCAACAGGCAAAGTTTCTGAACCATCAGGAGAAACAGTAGAAATCAAATCCTGATTGGATTGCCGCATTCCGCCCATAATAACATTAGAAGTGGCTAACAATCGCCACTTTAACTTATTCAACAACGGAATTCTGTTAAGCAGAAAGCCTTCGAGGTATTGTTGATACTGAAGTGCAGCATAATGATCGCTAACAAACTCACCATAGTTCATAAGGCTATAAAGTACGGAAGAATATATTGGTGACTGATTACCCAGGTGAAGGCCTAACATCGGGTACGGTAACGTATCAAAAATATATTCACCTGTCAGGTTAAGATAACCCACGCCCAAAGGGCCAGTCTTAATTCTTTTTGTAATTCCTAATTTCAACTTGTCATACTCAAAATCACTTCCAAAAACCCCGCTAAACCCGTGCGTATATTTAAGGGTTATGATAGGCCACTTTGTAGTACCAAGGCTTACTCGGTTATTATCATCCTGAAGGAAAACCTCATCGCGTGCGTAGCGCGATTCAATGCTTACTTCTGAATTTTGAAAGCTGTCGAGAATAGTAGAATTAACATCTTCCGGATTGGCCGGATAGCCAAATACAAACGTGGGATCAAACGTCCAATACCGAAAAGAGACCTTCTGTGAATAACCTTTAAATAATTCACGATTCAGAGCAACCCGATATTCATCGGAATAAAAACCTCTTCGAAAATAACCCCATTGTGAAAGCGCAAGCAGGATTGTATTGTCTGCCAGGCTTTCATTATCAACGCCCAATCGGCTGATATCTTTTCTAGCCCTGAATGTTAATGTGGTCCACCGATCTCTGGATAAAATCCGTTGCACGGAAGCCAGGTACTTCAATTTCTCATCTGTAAATCCATAGGCAAGCTGACCGTGTAAGACCCACTTTCTGCTAAATCTGTAATTGGTTCTCAGCCCCAGTTGCACACGCACACCTTCCTTATCATTCCACGCCAGTAAGCCCAGGTAGGAACCCACATCTACTTTTCCTACCTCATAATATCCATCCAGTACAACTTTAATAATTTCTGTATAGGTTTTTACTACCGGAATATTCCGTAGTGTATCCATCATTTTATAAACGTTCTTCTCAGTTGCACTTAACGGTTCGTGCCGCAGGGTATCCCAATACTTATCATCCTCATACATACGAGAGTCCTCTGCTGTTTCAATGGAACGTTCGTAAAAGACCGGGTCGCGGGGTTTATTGGTAATAATATTTTTATTGCTGGTATAAAATTTCGCAAGCATGCCGGCATTCTCTTTGCCCAGTTGCCCAACATCAATAAGTACCCTATTCTTTACCGGAAGCCAGGGCCCCAGATCGGTCTTAACCAACTCCTGTTGCAATCGGATTTTATCAACAAAGTTCAGGTTGGCCTGTTTACCCATCGAAGCATCAATTTGCTTAAGGGCATACTCGGCCTTGGTAATCCAGATGGTGCCTGTAAAGGCAAGATCCATCGGGCTACGAGGGAAAAAATCAAGCCGGTAACAGAAATCATTGCCAATATAAAGACTATCGGTAAGATCATAATCGTAGTAGATACGCCATCCATCGGCAATAGGCGAAACAAACTCCTTATCAAGAATATTCAACCAGTTTTGATAGAAGTTATATTCCTGAAAAGTTGAACCAATCATTTGTGTGATCGTGGTACCATCTTCAACCCCTACCCCATTAATCTTGGTCTTCAGTATGTATTCTTTTTTTAATGAAGGATTATCGCGGTAATAAAGTTTAGAAACACTTTCGGTCATGAACACAGGAAGAATGGGCTTACCATCTTCACCCGCTATAATTTCTATACTATCGAGTACCTGGGTGATTTGTTTAATGATTTTTCGCTCCCTGAATTTATCCGTGAGATTATCAACGTCCATTTCAATTTTGGTGTACGTATCGTACTCATAAGCGGTGAGTTTGCGCTTATCGTTATTACTTTTGTTTCGAACTACCTTGCGCAAGATTTCAAAAGCTGGATTTTCGCCAGACTTAATTACAATTTCCTGAAGCTTCGTAACATCTTCCTCTAGTTGAAAATTAATTACCTGTTTAACTCCTTTTTTAATGGCCTTATGCCTTGGCTTATAGCCGATATAAGAAGCAAAAATTGAATCCGTTGGCTTGGTTGTCTTTAAAAGATAATTCCCGTCAAAATCGGAATTAGTTCCTATCGATGTACCCTTGAAGACAATATTAGCATACGGTATAGGGTCGCCTGAAGCTGCATCAATCACCTTACCTTGAATGATCGTTTCCTGTGCAAATACCGAAGCGACCGCCAAAATAAGTGTAGAAAAAGAAATGGAGAATGCTTTAAAACTAAATAATCCGCTCACAAAATGAGTTTAAACGCAAATTTAACGATTTATACGGTGTGTCTGACAGAAGGTATACATCGGCAATCGATTATTTCTTCTAAATGCCGATAGGCTCTTTATCCCCTAAATGGCGCGGGGATGTACCCAGAATATATAAATCCAAAATTGCTTTTGTTCGTGCCAGATACTCACGTACGTAAACACGTAGCGCGTCTTCCTGGTTCGGTTCATTGGCCACAAGGGCAACGGCATCAACATGATAATACCTGCTGATAAATAAAGCGCGGTAGCTGTGGAAAGGTTGGGTAATGATGGTAATATTCGTTTGACCAAAAATTTCTTTACACCTGACAATCGAATCTAACGTGCGCAAACCGGCATAGTCCAGGGTAATTGCCTCAGCAGGAACACCCAACCTGATAAGTGCTTTCTGCATCTCGATGGGCTCATTGTAATATTTTGTACGATTATCTCCGCTTACAATAAAGTGAACAATCTTTCCCTCTTTATAAAGCTCAGCTGCCGTTGCCATACGGTTGTGAAAAAATGGATTAGGCGATCCATTCACCAACCGGTGGCTGGTGCCGAGTACAAGGGCAACTCCGCTATCGGGTAATAATTTGTAATCAGTAAGTACCAGGGATTTTGTACTGCGAACCACCCAAAGGTTAGAGGCTACTACAATAACCAGAACAATTAAGAAAGCAATCGACCCTACCCGCAGCGTCCTCTTCAAAAAATTCATCACCTTTAGATTAAAGCGGTGGTAAAGCTACTCAATTGACTTCAGAAATTCTCTTTCCATAATTTCAGGTCGCTTCATCATTCTGCGAAGCCACCGCAATCGAATTTCCTCCTTCTCCGCAGTTGATAATTGCCATTGAACTTCGGATGCACGCATTTTGGGAACCAATGTATTTAAGCAAATGGCCGCACTTACCGATATGTTAAGACTTTCGGTAAAGCCATACATGGGAATTCTCACTTTCATATCGGCTTGCGAAAGGGCAAATTCTGAGGTTCCATGTAATTCGTTGCCCATCACAACCGCCATTTTTTCATCAACGGGTAAATCATAAATAGAAACCCCATCCGGAGACGGATCGGTAACCAGAATTTTATAACCCTGTTTCTTAAGCTGCGCAAAACACATGGCCGCCCCGCTTTGCTCCTTGCCTTTGTATTTAATTAAATCCACCCATTTATAAGATCCCTTCAATACTCTTCGGTTGACCGAATACTTAACTTCATTTTCGACAATGTGAATATCCTGAATGCCCATACACTCGCAGGTGCGAATTACAGCGCTGGCATTTTGAGATTGATAAATCTCTTCCAATACCATGGTGATGTGCCGCGTACGCTGATTAAGCACCTGATCAAGAAATTCTTTCTTATGATCACTGATATATTGTGAAAAGTGATTGATTAATAAGCTGTTTTTGGTGACTTCGTCCATCGAACAATACTGCGTCTTTCCTGTTAATAGAAATCAAAGTAAACAAGAATGAGCGACACAAAAAATTATCTGATCGTTGGTGGAAATTCAGGTATTGGTAAATCATTGGCCAACCTGCTTCTCGCAAAGAATCATTCCGTTACACTTGCTTCTCGCAAAGGGACATCAGATTCAATTGCTAAAAGTCTTGTTTACGATGCCATACAGGACGAACTCAAAATAGAAAACCTACCATCACGTTTGGATGGACTTGTTTATTGTCCAGGTTCAATCAACCTCAAACCTTTTCATCGAATTACTGATCAGGAGTTTATAGACGATTTTACTATTAATGTAGTCGGGGCTATACGAACAATCCGGAGTGTTCTCCCGCTCTTGAAACAATCGGAACAAGCAGCGATTGTTTTATTTAGTACGGTTGCAGTACAACTAGGAATGTCGTTTCACGCATCGGTAGCAACTGCAAAAGGCGCCATTGAAGGACTAACCCGATCTTTGGCTGCAGAACTTGCACCTAAAATAAGAGTCAACGCAATCGCACCTTCGCTTACAAATACGCCCTTGGCTGGTAAACTGTTGGCTTCTGACGACAAAAAGAAAGCGTCTGATGAAAGACACCCACTTAAGCGTATAGGCGAAGCCAATGACATTGCCGGCATGGCAAGTTTTCTTCTTTCTGAGGAAGCCTCATGGATTACGGGGCAGATATTCCATGTAGACGGGGGGCTTTCCGCATTGCGGGCATAAAATCGATAACAAATCCAGGCATGGGGTATTGACCAGGATTCCTTACTTTTGCGGTTTATTTTTTCGCAAATGCTCAGATTTCTCACGTTTATCAGTCTTTTGGCCTTTTCTTCCCTATCTACACAAGCCCAAACGGAACTTAAACTCCTCGAATCGGTACCTTACGCTGAAGAACATCGTACGCATGTTCTTGAATTTTCAAGGGGTTTTCAGGCGCCAGAAATTGTTGAAACACCAAGTGAAGAACCAATAGATGCCTGGAAAACCTGGGAGATTGTTGAAAATTATAC
>Ga0075163_10012095_pt1 | contig 11241 bp, 8 predicted proteins | sample JI1023141ADNA_FD_71478 | JGI IMG/M metagenome (GOLD analysis project Ga0075163, IMG submission 71478) | Wastewater effluent complex algal communities from Wisconsin, to seasonally profile nutrient transformation and Carbon sequestration -... | ecosystem: Engineered > WWTP > Effluent > Algae...
TCGAATCGGCCGTGCATCGCGCGCTCGGGCTCTACCGCAAATATCTCGACCGCATCGTCGTCCCCAGCCAGTTCTACCGCACCAAGCTGATCGAATGGGGCTGGCCGGCTGAGCAACTCGTCTACGTCCCCAATTTCGTCAACCCGGAGCTGCTGGCCGCCTCGCCGTCCGAGGAAGGCGACTACTACCTGTTCGCCGGCCGCCTCGCGCCGGAAAAGGGCATCGCAACGCTGATCGAGGCGGCGGCGCTGACCGGGCTGAAGCTCGTGGTGGCCGGCAGCGGTCCTGACGAGGCCATGCTGAAGCAGCTCGTCGCGGATCGCCGGGCGCCGGTAACCTTCGTCGGCCACGTCTCCGGCCAGCCGCTGCGCGAGCTGATCGGTGGCGCGCGGGCGCTGGTGCTGCCCTCGGAATGGTATGAAAACGCGCCCGTCAGCATCCTCGAATCCTACGCGCTGGGACGCCCGGTCATCGGCACCGAGATCGGCGGCATCCCCGAACTGATCCGTGCCGGCGAAACCGGCCTCACCGCGCCCTCTGGCAACGCGGTCGCGCTGGCCGACACGCTCGGCCGCATGGAAGCCGCCGGTCCCGCCCGCCGCGCGGCGATGGGCGCTGCCGGCCGCGACTGGGCCACCACCAACTTCTCGGCGATCGCCTATCGCGACCGCATGCTCGACCTCTACGCACAATTGGTGCCGGCATGACCGACCGCCGTCGCAAACGATCCTCGATCATGATGCTGGGCTCGCGCGGCATCAACGGTCCGCAGGGCGGTGTCGAGACGCATATCGAGGCGCTCGCCCCCCTGCTGGTCGATCGCGGCTGGAACATCAATGTGCTGGCGCGCAAGCCCTACATGCCGCAGGGCAAGCGTGTCTGGAACGGCGTCGAGATCGAGCCCGTCTGGGCGCCGCAGCACCGCTCGCTCGAGGCGCTCGTCCACACGGCCATGGGAGTGGCGCTGGCCTCGGTCCGCCGGCCCGACGTGGTCCATATCCACGCCATCGGCCCCGCGCTGATGACGCCGGGCGCGCGACTGACCGGCCTCCGCTCGGTGGTGACGCACCATGGCTACGACTATGACCGCGACAAATGGGGCGGCCTCGCCCGGACCATGCTGCGCATGGGCGAACGGCTCGGCATGAAATGGTCCGACCGCGCCATTGCCGTCGCCGACAACATTGCCAGGGACATGACGGAGCGCTACGGGCGCCCGGTGGTGTTCCTGCCCAACGGCGTCACCATGCCGGGCAGCGCGCCCGATGTCGCCGCGCTCGATGCGTACGGCCTCGAGCCGCGTCGCTACGTGATCAACGTCTCCCGTATCGTACCCGAGAAGCGGCAGCTCGACCTGATCGCGGCCTACGCCAAGCTCGTCGACCCCGGCTTCAAGCTGGTGCTCGTCGGCGGCGCCGACCACCCCGATCCCTATGAACTCGCCGTTCGGGAGGCCGCCGCGGCGACACCCGGTGTCGTGATGACCGGCTTCCAGCGCGGCGCGACCCTTGCCGGTCTGTTCGGCCATGCCGGGCTGTTCGTGCTGCCCTCGAGCCACGAAGGCATGCCCATCGCGCTGCTCGAAGCGCTGAGCTATGGCCTGCCGGTGCTGGCGAGCGACATCCCCGCCAATCTCGCGCTGGCCATGGCGACCGACCGCTACCTCCCGCTCGGCAACATCGAGGCACTTGCCGAGGCCATGGCGCACGGCATGGCGCACCAGCCCACCGACCTCGACCGCGACACGCAGATCGAGATGGTGCGGCACCGCTTCGGCTGGGATCACGTCGCCGACTCGATGAGCCGGCTCTATGCCGAGCTGCTGCGCACCGATGGCCGCAAGGGCGTCGAGGCGATGCGTGCGCCTCAGTCGCGCTCGATCACGAAATAGGTCGTCGGACCGTCCGGCGTCCCGTTCTCGAGACGGAACTCGATCGGGCCGCTGCCCGACTGCAGCACCGGCTTGACCACGCCGTCGAGACCGACCGGCGCGATGCGCCAGTCGCCTGTCCCTTCGAGGCTGAAGTCGACGGCGCCGGGCCGGATCTGTACCGGCAGATGGCCGAAATCGAGGATCTCGCGCGCCTCGCTGTCGGCAAAGCGCATCCCCGAATTGCGCGCATCGGTGGCGAAGATCACGAGGATGCGCTTGCTGTCGGCGAGTGGCCTGCCGTCGAGCGCCGACAGCGCGAACAGGGCGGGCGTCGCGGTGCCGCGCAACGTCGCCGGTCCCAGCGTGAGCGGACCGTCGAGGGTCTCGAACGCGGCCGCCACGGTCCGTGGCGTCACCACGGTGAGCAGCCGCCTGTCGGGCGCGGCGTCAATCTCGCCGGTATCGCTGCGATAGACGCCTCGCGCGAGGGCATCAGCGGTCTGCTGTGCAATGGTGCCGCCGCTCAGCAGCCGGGCGACCATGTCGGCGAAGCTGGTCTCGGCGCGCGCGGCCGGCACGCTCGTCGCTTCGGTTGCCCCCTCCTCGAGGCCGATCGCGCCCAACGCCATGAGACCGGTCAGATCCTCGGGCTCGCGCGCCGCGATGGCGTCGCCGAGCCCCGTATCGCCGTCGATGGCAAACGGCACAGTGAGCGCCGATGGCGCAACGTCACCGCGGCGGAACAGCAGCGCCGCGAGCGTCTCACCGGCGCGCGCCACCGGATCGAGCGCGATGGCATAGGGCAGCATCTGCTGCTTGTGCGGCGTGTCCTCGCCATAACGCAGGACGATGGGCCCATGCCCGTGCCGACAGAGCCCGTCCCACCCCTGGAACGCCGCATAGGCGGGCACGGCCAACCCCGCTTCGTAGCGGTAGCGGTTCCAGAACAGATGATCGTATTCGGTGAGCAGGAACGGCTTGCCGAGCCAGCGCGTCGCCGCCGCGAGACGGATGTAGTCGAGGCCCTTGCCGATCGAACTCTGCTGTTCGATGCGGGTGCCGGGCGCATAGCCGCTGACCCAGTCGAAGTAGATGTTCATGGTCACCGCATCGAGGTCGCGGCGACTGAGGCTGGCCTGCAGGATGGGCCAGTTGTTGTAGTTGCTGATGGCGCCGCGATAGCCCATGTCGCGCAGGATCGCCGACATCGCCGCCGTGCCCGCAGTCTCCGTCTCGATGAAGTAGCGTTGCACGTCGCGATAGCGCGGCGACGGCGCATAACGGTTGGTGGGCAGTCCGACGGTGCCGTCCTCGAGGTTCTCGCCCCAGCCGAGGCCTCCCCATGCCGCCGCGAGCGCGGCGCTGTCGGCGTAGCGCTGGCGCAACCAGGCGTTGAACCCGGTGGTGAGCTGCGCCGAATAGGCGCCTTCGCCCTGCCCTTCGCGCACGATGGAATCGAATTCGAGCCCGCCCTCATTCACGAGCACGATCAGCGCCAGCGCGGGGTCGGCGACGGTGGCGACACCGGTGTAGGGATTCACCGCCGCAAGGAAGCGCTGCTGGAGCTGTCGCCAGTGCTCGAGGCCGGCGGGATCGAGCAGCACGGCTTCCTTGAGGTCGCCTTTGCCGTCCCAGCGATCGTCATAGCTGCCCAGTGCCCCGCGGGCCGAGGTCATGCCGTCGAGGACCCACGAGATCCCCTCCCGCTTGAGCGCGGCCATCAGGTAGTGCACGCGGTCGAGTACTTCGGGATCGAAGTCGAAATCGCCCAACCGTCCAAACATCAGGGCGGATTCGATGAAGTGGAAGCGCGCCACATTGTAGCCGTGCATCGCGAGCTGGCGGGCATAGCGGTCGGCGTCGGCGTGGTCGGGAAAGCCCCCCGATGCGGGACTCCAGGCGAGCGAGGCACACAACAGCGGCTGCGGCTGGCCGGAACTGTCGCTCATCGCGAAGCGGCCATTGGCGATGACCAGCCGCCGCTCGGGGCCGATCGCGCCATTGGGCAGGACGCCCGAAAAGTCGAGCGGACTGCCGGCAGCCACTTCGAGCGAGGTCTCGCGAACGGGCAGCCAGTCCTGCGCGGTGGCCCCGACCGTTGCGACGATCAACAGGGCCAGCGCGAGAAGGCTACGCATCGGCCTTGCTGAGCACGCGGCTGTCGATCCAGGCCGCCGGGTCGCGGCGCGACTTGAAGTAGCCGAGCGGCAGGGCCGCGGCCATGAACAGCCAGGCTGTCACCGAGTAGAGCCCGAGACTGAGGCTGCGGTGCTTGAGGCTCATGACACCGATCACGGCGGCGATGGCGACGACGCACAGCAGCAGCGCCAGTCCCTTGTTGGGCACCAGCAGCAGCACTAGCAGCAGCGCAAGCGCCCCCGCATAGACCGCCGCCCAGAGCTTCAGCTCGCGTATGTCGCGCAGCAGCGACCACAGATGCGGCTTGCCGGTGGCGGCACGCAGCACCTCGCCGGTGCCGCGCAGATATTTCGAGCGCCAGCGCCGCAGCAGCAACGCATACGCGTTCATGCGGTAGCCGAAATGCTGGGCGAAGGGGGTGTCGAGCCGGTAGAGGCCCCATCCCGCCTGCCGCATGCGGACGCCCAGGTCGAACTCCTCATAGCCATGCAGATTTCGGTCGGACAGGTAGCCCACCGCCGCGACGGCTTCACGCCGATAGAGGCCGCCGCCATTGAGGCGATCGACCGGACCAGCATTGTATTCCGCGCCGCCGCGTGACATCCGCCGCGCAAATTCGAGGTTTTCGAGGTTCATCTCGACCACGCGGCCGCCGACGCCGCCCACCGACGGATTGGCTTGAAGGAAGGCGACGGCCTTGGTGAGGAACTGCGGGTCGAGCAGCATGTCCCCGTCCATCAGGCAAAGATAGTCGCCCTTGCTGTACTGGTAGCCCAGTTGCGGCCCGAGCCCGCAGCTCGGCTGCTCGCCCGGCGCGATCTGCACCAGGGTGACGCCGTAGCGCAGCGCGATCTCGATGGTCCCATCGGTCGAGCCGCTGTCGGCAACGATCACCTCGCCGTCCGGCCCCGCCGCTGCCAATGCGCTTTCGAGCGTCGCGGCCAGCCGCTCGGCTTCGTTGAGGGTCTTGATGATGATCGAAACGCTCATGAGCCCAGCACCCCTTCGCCGCCGAGGCGCGGAGCCGGCTTGTCGGACGCTGCCGCGAGCCGCAGGAGCATGAACCAGGCGAAGGCCGCGGTTCCCGCCTCCACCGCATAGCTCGCAACGAACGTTCCGTTGATCCCGAAGCGCCACGTCGCCAATGCCACAGTGATGCCGCCGATGATGGTGGCGCTGTTGAGCACCAGCGCCCGCTGCAACTGGTGGCCGCTCGACCCCAGCGCTTCAAGCGCCGTCGCATACATGCCCATCAGCACGATGACGAAAGCGAGGATGCGCACGAAGTCGGGCATCGAGACATATTCGTGCCCGAACAGCAGCGGCAGCAGCGGTGCGGCGGCGATCAGGATGACCGCGGTGACGGTGCTGATCCCGAGGCTGACGAAGAACACCTTGCGGAACCGCGCCATGCCGTGGCGCAATCCGTTGACCGTGGCGGCCGCGGAGCCCGGATACATCAGGCGGTTGAGGGCATCGACCGAGAGATAGCCGCTGTCGATGATGCGCCGGGCGACGCCATAGCTGGCGACGATCTCGGGACTGGTGAAGGCTGTGAGCAGCAGCAGATCGATGTTCTGGCGCAGCGCGCGCAGGACGAACGGCGTACAGAACAGCAAGCCGTTGCGCAGCTCGTCGCGCACGATGTGGAATTTCGGCGCGCCCAGCGACCGGATCGAGCGCAGCGCGATGACGGCGATGACGAGGTGGGCGACGAAATTCCACACCGCCCATTCGGCGAGGCTGTCGACCCCGAAGACCAGGCAGCCCGCAACCGCCGCCACCAGTCGGCCGGCGGCGTAGAGCACCACATTGCGGTTGGCGGCTGCGAACATCGAGTGGGCGAGAAATGCTGCTTCGACGAACAGGATCACGCGGGTAAGGATGATGTTGGCCAAAAGGAACAGCGAGATCGCGCCCAGATTGGTCCATGGATTGGCATCGAGCGTGAACAAGAAGGGCAGCGCGACGAGCCCCAGCGCAACGAGCAGCGCGCCGGTCGCGGCGCTCATGATGATGCTGTGGCCGAACATGACACGGAACATCGTGCGGTCCTGCGCCACGCGGCGCACCAGCGCTTCCTGCGAGCCAAGACCGCACAATTGCACTGCCACGGCGGTGATCGCGGTGAGGCCGACGAAATAGCTGAACTCGAGCACGCCCAGCGCCCGCGCCAGGATGGCGAAGGTCAGCAATTGCGCGGCGCTCGAGGTAATGAGGCTGCCCCCCGAGGCGAGGTAGGAGAGCCCCATCGGCAGGATCGATTTGATGGCTGTTGGGGTACGCATTGTCGGCGCCGGCTCTGGGGCATTCATGGGGGCGCCCCTGTTTCGCACATCGCGCCGCCCCCGGCTCCGATGTCCGCGATTCTGCGTTAACGTGCCAAAGCTCTAGAGGCGCTGGACAAACGCCACGCGCGGCACATCTTCCGTATCTTTACTAAAATTGAGGGCGCCATAGGCGCCGCTGCGCCTGAGCAGCATCGCCACCTGTCGGTCCTGTCCGGCGCCGAACTCGAAGGCCAGCCAGCCGCCCGGCTTCAGATGGAGCGGCGCTTCGGCGATGAGGCGCTGGTGGATCGCGATGCCATAGGCTCCCGCATCGAACGCTTCGCGCGGCTCCCTTTCGAGCAGATAGGCACTGTCGCCGGCAAGCTTGGCCGTCGAGATGTAGGGCGGATTGCACACGATGAGGTCGGCCTGTGTCGCGCCCAGCGATGCGGCAAGTCCGGCGAACATATCGCCCTGCCCCACTGTGACGCGCCCGCCCAGTCCGAGCCGCTGCGTATTTTCCCGTGCCTGGGCCGTGGTCTCGTCGGTGAGGTCGCTGAGGAACACCCGCGCATCCGGCCGCGCATCGGCGATGGCGAGACCGAGATTTCCGGACCCGCAGCACATGTCGATAACGACGGGAGTGTCGGCAACGCCCTCTAGCAACTGCAGCGCCGTACGCCCCAGCAGCTCCGTCTCGGCGCGCGGCGCGAGCACACCCGGCCCCGCGACGATGCTGATCGACATGAACCGATGGGTCTCGAGCGTAGCGTGCATGGGTCCTGCCCACTCCGAAGTTGCGGCGTTCGCGGTCTAGCATCTGGCCGCTTCGGACCGGGCCGAATTGACAGGCGACAGTTAACGGGCATGCGGAAGCTGTTGGCGTGGGCGCCGCTTGGCGCTATAGGCGCTGCATCATGGTCACCCTCAAGGAAATCGCCCAGGCTGTGGGAGTGAGCACCGCGACGGTGTCGCGCGTGCTCAATTTCGACAGCACATTGTCGGTGACGGCCAAGAAGCGGCAGGCGATCATCGAGGCTGCCGAGCGGCTCAACTACGCCACGCCGCGCAACCGCAACCGCGCCAATCAGCAGGGCCTGAGCAAGGTTGCGCTGGTGCATTTCCTGCGCCCCGACCAGGAACTGATCGACCCCTATTATGTAGCGCTGCGGCTCGGCATCGAGAGCCGCTGCGCCGCGCTCAAGATCGAAACCGTCAAGGTCTATCACACCGACTCGATGCCCGACGCGAACCTGCTGCAATCGGCCTCCGGCGTCATCGCCATCGGCCGTCAGCAGGAGCTCGAGATTGCCTGGCTCAAGCGCCACGCGCGGCACCTGGTGTTCGCCGACTTCGCGCCTGATGACGACGATGCGGACAGCGTGCAAGGCGACCTCGGCGCCGCCATGCGCAAGCTGCTGGGTGCGCTGGTCGACATGGGCTATCGCCACATCGCCTATCTGGGCGGAAACGACGCGCGCGGCGCGACCTACGTGAACTGGATGCGCGAGGCCGACCTGTTCGACGAGTATCTCGTGCGCGACGACAGCGGCACCGAGGAGGGCGGCTATCGCGCGGCCCGCGCGCTGCTCGGCGAGGGCCGCAAGATCGATGCGCTCGTGCTGTTCAACGACAACATGGCCGTGGGTGCCTATCGCGCCATTCACGAGCTGGGGCTGAGCATTCCCGACGATATCGCGGTGGCGAGCTTCAACGACATCTCGGTCGCGCAGTTCATGAACCCGCCGCTCTCCACCGTGCACCTGCCGGCCGAGGAGATCGGCGAAACCGCCGTCGAGCTCCTGCTCGAGCGTGCCGGCGGGCGGGAGCTCGCCAAGCACATCACGCTCGCCTCCCGCCTCATCTGGCGTGGCAGCACGCGGCACCCCGAGGCCACCTGACCTGTCAGACAGCACTGGGCTTCAGGCAGAACGGCATCGTTCTGGATGCACAAACTTGTCTGACATCACTCGGAAAACTTCCCCGATAAATATTTACTGAAAATCTTGCCGCCCGGAATTTGGCCCGCTAACACTATGGCAAGAGGCATGGGAGGACCCGCCTCTTCAAATCTGGGAGGAACACATGCGCATCATGTTCAATCGGCGCCATCTGATTGGTGCCGCGCTCGCCGGCGTCAGCATGCTGGCGACCGCGTCAGCCGCCTTTGCGGTCGACGTCACCATCTGGTGCTGGGACACCAACTTCAACGGCGCCGCCATGAAGGAAGCCGCGGCCCGCTACAACGCCGCCCATCCCGATGTGAACATCATCATCGATGACAGCGATACCCAGGACAACATCCGCCAGAAGCTGCAGACGCAACTGCTCGCCGGCACCACCGAGGGACTTCCTGACATCGTTCTTATCCAGGACGACCAGGCCAAGAAGTACCTGCTGTCGTTCCCCGGCGCCTTCGAGCCGATCGGCGATACGATCGATATGACGCAGTTCGCCAACTACAAGGTCGCGGCCGCGACGGTCGACGGCAAGTCCTACTCGCTGCCCTTCGACTCGGGCGTCGTCGGCTTCTTCTACCGCTCGGACTACTTCTCCGAAGCCGGCTTCTCGGATGCGGACCTGCAGAACCTCACCTGGGACCAGCTCATCGAGATCGGCAAGACGGTCAAGGAGAAGACCGGGCACGAACTCTTCGGCATCGACTACAATGAAGTCGGCTGGATCCGCATGATGCTCAACTCGGCGGGCCAGTGGTACTTCAATCCCGATGGCACGCTGAACCTCGTGGGCAACCCGACGTTCAAGGCGGCGCTCAAGGTCTACCAGGACATCTGGACCAACGGCCTTGCCAAGCCCGTCTCCGGCTGGACCGACTTCACCAACTCCTTCACCAGCGGCGATGTCGCCGGCGTGCCGATCGGCGTGTGGATCGTTGGTACGATCAAGGCCAACGCGGCGGCCGATTCCGGCAAGTGGGCCGTCGCCCCGGTGCCGCGCCTCGACGTCGAGGGCTCGATCAACGCTTCCAACTGGGGCGGCTCGAGCTGGTACGTGCTGGCGTCCTCGCCGACCGACGAGAAGGCCGCGGCCCTCGACTTCCTCAAGACCGTCTGGGCCGGCGACGTCGACTTCTACCAGAAGATCCTCGTCGGCCAGGGCGCCGTGGGCACCTGGCTCCAGGCTCGCGAAGGCGACGCCTACAAGTCGAGCGACGAGTTCTTCGGCGGCCAGCCGGTCTGGCAGAACTTCTCCAACTGGCTCGCCCAGGTTCCGGACGTGGACTACGGCATCTTCACCTCCGAGGTCGACTCCGCGATCTCGGCCCAGCTCCCCACCATCGCCCAGGGTGGCGATCTCGATGCCGCCATCGAGGCGATCAACGCCCAGGCAACGCAGGCAACGCAGTGAGGCATCGGGAAGCGGGAGAAATCCCGCTTCCCCCTCCCCGCCCGGCCCGGCATAGTCGGGCCGGGTTCTAGCCTAGCGCGCAGTTGATCGGTGAAGGGGCAAGAGCGGCCATGGCATCACGCGTCGTCGTCAGAGAGCATATCAACGGCTGGCTGTTCATTGCGCCGGCGCTGATCCTGCTGGGTATCTTCATGATCTACCCCATCATCTGGTCGCTCTGGATGAGCTTCCAGACCGGCAGGGGCATGAACTTCTCCTTTGGCGGCCTCGCCAACATCCAGCGCCTGTTCGCCGATACCGTGTTCCTGCGCGCGCTCGGCAACACCATGATCTTCCTCGTGGTGCAGGTGCCGATCATGATCATCCTCGCCCTGCTCTTTGCCGTCGCCCTCAACGACACCAAGCTGTGGGGCCGCAGCTTCTTCCGCACCGCGATCTTCCTGCCCTGCGTCACCTCGCTGGTCGCCTATGCGGTGCTGTTCAAGTCGATGTTCAGCGCCGAAGGCGTCGTCAACGCGACGCTGGTCGGGCTCGGCCTCGACCCCGTTCCGTGGCTCACCGATCCGTTCTGGGCCAAGGTCCTGATCATCATGGCCATCACCTGGCGCTGGACCGGCTACAACATGATCTTCTACCTGGCGGCGCTGCAGAACGTCGACCGCTCGATCTACGAAGCAGCCCGCATCGACGGCGTGCCGCCCTGGGCGCGGTTCCTCTACATCACGCTGCCCATGCTCAAGCCGGTCATCCTGTTCACCACGGTGATCTCAACCATCGGCACGCTGCAGCTCTTCGACGAGCCCTACAACATCACGCAAGGCGGCCCCTCGCAGGCGACGCTCACCCTCTCCTACTACATCTACGACCTGACCTTCCGCTTCATGCCCAGCTTCGGCTATTCGGCGACGGTCTCCTGGGTCATCGTGGTGCTGGTAGGCATCCTCACCTTCGTCCAGTTCCTTGTCGCACGGGAGGGACGGCGGGCATGACCACCACCGAAACCAGCGCCGGCGTCGTGCGCCGCTCGACCACGTCGGCGATGAACCCGCACATCCTCTTCCGCTCGCTGCAGCGCGCGCTGCTCTACATCGCGCTCTCGATCGCGGCGTTCATCTCGATCTTCCCGTTCTACTGGATGGTAGTAGGCTCGACCAACACCTCCCCCGACATCGCCCACGGCAAGGCCAGCCCCGGCAGCTATCTGTTCCAGAACGTCGCCGCGTTCTTCGCCACGGTCGACGTGCCGCGCATGTTCTGGAACTCGGCGTTGCTCGCCCTCGTGGGCGTGGCGCTGACGCTGATCGTGTCGTCGCTGGCGGGCTACGGCTTCGAGATGTTCAAGTCGCGCTTCCGCGACCGCATCTTCGGCTTCCTGCTGCTGATGCTCTCGATCCCGTTCGCCGCTCTCATGGTGCCGCTGTTCATCATGATGTCGAACCTCAAGCTCATCAACACGTTCACCGCGGTGCTGCTGCCCGGCATCGCCTCGATCTTCATCATCTTCTACTTCCGCCAGGCGACCAAGGCCTTCCCCTCCGAGTTGCGCGACGCGGCGCGCATCGACGGGCTCAAGGAATGGCAGATATTCCT
>Ga0075163_10012096_pt1 | contig 11241 bp, 10 predicted proteins | sample JI1023141ADNA_FD_71478 | JGI IMG/M metagenome (GOLD analysis project Ga0075163, IMG submission 71478) | Wastewater effluent complex algal communities from Wisconsin, to seasonally profile nutrient transformation and Carbon sequestration -... | ecosystem: Engineered > WWTP > Effluent > Algae...
TTCAAAAAGAAGCGCAGAAAAGGCTACCAGAAGAAAAATGGTTTCCGTCATTATCTGACTTCAATCAAAATCGAAACAATCGGTTAATTTTAAACCTGTAACTCCATAAGACAATGGCACACAAGAAAGGTGAAGGTAAAGTAAAAAACGGCCGTGAGTCGGAAAGTAAGCGACTCGGTGTTAAATTATATGGTGGTCAAGTCTGCATAGCAGGCAACATCATCGTTCGTCAACGCGGAACCCGCCACAATCCGGGTTTGAACGTGGGTATCGGAAAAGATCACACACTGTTCGCACTTGTTGACGGCAAAGTTGAATTCCGTAAGAAAAAAGACAATAAATCTTACGTTTCGGTTATTCCTGCTTAAGGCGTAGCCGGGCTTATCATATTTAAACCCCCGCTCTCGCCTTGAGTCGAGACGGGGGTTTTGCTTTTCATTTAAAAAAACGCATTATGCTTCTCGTTTCTTATATACGCGATAACAAAGACAAGGTCCTCGAAGGACTTGCGAAAAGAAATAAAAATTTCGCTGCTCAAATTGATGAAATCCTCAGCTTGGATGAGATTCGTCGTAAAACACAAAACGATCTCGACAACAACCTTGCTGAGGCCAATAAACTCTCCAAAGAAATTGGAGATCTATTCAAAAGTGGCAAAAAAGACGAAGCCGATGGCCTCAAAGCGCAAGTTGCTGCTTTGAAGGAGACATCTCGCGGCTTGGAAACCAAGCTCAGCGAAACTGAAGAAGCTCAAAAACAATTATTGTATCAAATTCCGAATGTACCAAATACAATTGTACCTGAAGGAAAATCTGCTGATGACAACGTTGAGGTCTTCAAATGGGGAAACATGCCAGATCTCGGCAATACCAAAAAACCTCATTGGGAACTTATCGACGAGTTTGATCTGATAGATTTCGAGCTTGGTACTAAAATTACTGGCGCAGGATTTCCAGTATACAAAGGCCAGGGAGCCAAACTCCAACGAGCACTCATCAATTTTTTCCTCGATGAAGCTACAAAAGCTGGATACCGTGAAATTCAGCCACCACTTATGGTGAATGAAGCCAGTGGCTATGGCACTGGTCAATTGCCGGATAAAGAAGGTCAGATGTATCACGTTGGGGTGGATGATCTTTATCTTATTCCTACGGCCGAAGTACCGCTAACTAATCTTTATAGGGATGTTATTCTCAGGGAAGATCAACTACCTGTGAAAATGACAGGGTACACGCCATGTTTCAGAAGAGAAGCGGGAAGTTGGGGAGCTCACGTTCGCGGCCTCAATCGTCTTCATCAATTTGACAAAGTTGAAATCGTGCAGCTCGCACATCCAGATAAATCCTACGAAATTCTTGAAGACATGGTTGATCATGTCAAACAGCTTCTTCAAAAATTGGAATTGCATTTCCGAATCATCCGACTTTGTGGCGGCGATATGGGTTTCACATCTGCACTCACATACGACTTCGAAGCATGGAGCGGAGCGCAAGAACGTTGGTTGGAGGTAAGCTCTACTTCCAATTTTGAAACTTTTCAGGCCAATCGACTCAAATGCAGATTCAAAAACAGCGACGGTAAAACACAGCTAGTGCACACTCTTAACGGAAGTGCCCTTGCTCTGCCAAGAATTGTTGCATCTATTCTGGAAAACAACCAGACCGCCGAAGGAATAAGGATTCCAGCCGCCCTGGTGCCATATACTGGCTTTGATATGATCAAGAAGTAAAGTTGCCAATTTACTCGGAGGCTGTAAATCTTGCTGTTTTAGAAAAATTAAGTTGGATATGATCCGATTGAATCGCTCCTGATTCTAAATTAGCCAAGAATGAAAGGATTTCTATTGTCCATAACGACCACACTTTTGATGTTGACATTTGCCTCTTGCAAATCAGAACATGACTACCGACATGAGATCGCTTCACTCGATTCATTGAATAATGCCATCGCGGCGATCAATGAAGACTTAGATCATTTTGAAATTTTTTCACCAGATTCGATAAATCAAAAACTGAAATATGTTCAAGAAAACTTCGTTGGTGAAATGAAAGAAAATATGGCTCTTACAATTGACGAATTTGCCAACATAGAAAAAAACATTGACGCTCAAACAACACTCCGCGACTCCTTGCTCTCGCGAGGCAACTCTCTTCAATCCAAATGCACCAAACTCAAACAAGCAATTGCGGAAAAAGCAACACACGATGCATTAAACAATGAAATTACTCATGACTACATTCTAAATGCAGTAGCCAAAGAAAAAGAAAATGTGATAGATTGGACCGGTAAATGCAAGGCTTGGAAGAACAACGTGGTGCTCGTCAACAACAGCTTTGAAAAGTTGATGCCTGTAATAACACAATGGACCGACAGTATTCCGGAAAAAAAATCGAAATGAAAAAACTAAGATATATACTCAGCGTTCTTACTGTTCTATGCGCACTGCCTCTTTTTGCGCAAGAGAACGAGCTCGAACTCGCAGAATATTATTATGGTCAAGGAATGTTTGAACAGGCCCGACTTTACTATGATAAAATCTACAAAACAAATAAAACAACCAGAGTTCACAATAACTATCTGAATACACTGATTGCATTAAATGATTTCGAAGAGGCAGAAAAAATCGCGAAGAAAAAAGTAAAAGAAGATGCCAAAGATGGCGTAGGTTATGTGAAGCTTGGCGACCTCTATAAAAAATTCAACAAGACGGAACTTGCTATCGAACAATTTGATGAGGCAATAAAAAAAGTTGAACCTACACGTTCTAACATCATCAGATTGGCCAATGAGTTTTCCCAAATCAGTGAATTTGAATATGCCTTAAAGGCTTATCAAAAAGGAAAAGCTGAAGTCAATGAAGGCTACAACTTCTCTTATGAGATTGCGAACATGCAGGGAAATCTTGGCCTTTACGATGAAATGACAGAATCATTTCTCGATCTCATCGCAGAAGAACCTAACTACGTTCAGACAGTTCAGAATGCATTCAACAGAACTTTAAACCTTGAAGAGAACAAGGAAAATCTGGAAATGCTTAAGACAAAATTGCTTCGTCGTTCGCAAAAAAATCCAGAGCAGACAATTTATACTGAGATGTTGACTTGGATTTTTATGCAGAAAAAAGATTTTGCAAGTGCATTCATTCAAGCTTCCGCTCTCGACAAACGTCTCAATGAAAACGGTTCGCGCATCATAAATCTTGCGCAACTTGCTACCAACAACAAGGATTACGAAACTGCCAAAAAAGCTTATCAGTACGTAATTGATAAAGGACCTGCGAACGACTATTACATCATGTCTAAAATTGAAAAGTTGCAAGTGATGCGCCAAGAAGTTGAAGACAAACCAGGCGCAGATGCTGCGCTCTTCACTGAACTCGAAGGGGCTTATATCACAGCTTTGAATGAAGTAGGCAAAAATTTTGAAACCGCGGTGATGATCAAAGAACTCGCGCATATTCAAGCGTTTCATCTCAACAAAACTGATGAAGCTGTTACCAACTTGCGCGAGGCTATTGATATGCCCGGATTATACAATAAGGTTCAAGCACTTTGTAAGCTTGAACTCGGCGATGTACTTGTTTTCAAAGGAGATATTTGGGAGGCTTCACTTCTATTTTCACAAGTGGAACTCGACTTCAAAGATGACATCCTAGGCAATGATGCTAGATTCCGTAACGCCCGTATTTCATATTTCACCGGCGACTTCGAATGGGCGCAAGGTCAACTTGACGCATTAAAAGCATCTACTTCAAAGTTGATATCAAATGATGCGATAGACTTATCGCTACTGATCACTGACAACTTCAACATGGACACAGTTCTCACGCCAATGCAGATGTATGCCCGTGCCGACCTACTCTCCTATCAGAATAGATTCCTCGAAGCGAATACAACACTTGATTCTATTCTCACCGAATTCCCGGCGCATACACTCACCGACGAAATCAAAATGATGAAAGCTGGAATGGCCATCAAACAAGGAAAATTCGATGTGGCAAGAGACATTTATCAAAATATTATCGAATTGCACTTCACTGATATCACCGCTGATGACGCACTCTTCAAGTTGGCCGACTTATACCAATCTGTCTACACTGACACTACCAAAGCAATGAGCTTGTACGAAAAATTAATTGCCGAATATCCAGGCAGTCTTTATGTTGTAGAAGCAAGAAAAAGATTTAGAGAATTGCGGGGAGATGCCGTTAATTAGTTTTTGATCATCACTTCATTTGGGGATTTACAATAAGTGAATATTCTAAAACTCTCTGTAAAAAGAAAACCCGGTATAAACCGGGCTCCCCTTGCCTTTTGAAAAAGGCTATTGTTTACTTACTTGCCTCATTCACCGGCGATGTCTATATCAACATCACCAAAATCACATTCCACCTCCAGCTTTCCAGCCCCCTGGCCAATTGTTCCTTGTACCTCCTTTGAGGTGTAATCCTCCTTCACCACAGTGCGCTTTGCTGATGATGGCAAATCAATATCACCATAAGACGAATTTGCTTCAAACCTAAATCCTGCATCAGAGGCGAGATCGATCTCTGCATCGGCATACTCCACTTTAATTTCGAGATCCTTACACTCCTTGGCTACCTTGTCTATTTCCAAATCTCCGAAGCTGCTATGTATCTCCGCGTTTCCTTGCAAAAGACCTATTTCAAGACTACCATACTCATTGCGGAAATCACCACCATTTGTGCCATTGATATCGGCATCTCCAAATGCTACTCTGAAGTCATTTTCATATGACCATAGACCGTTGATCTTTGCATCTCCATATTCCAAATTGAGCTCACAAGCGCCGCGCATGTCGCTAATTACGACATCTCCAAAGGCTACTTTCCCATCTAGAACTGCATCCAAAGGCATTTTCAAATCCACGATAACTTGATATGACTCTGAATTTTTTCCATCACAACTCCAGTTTCCCGCGCCAATAGTCAACCCCACCAAATCTTGTGACTCCGTGATTTCTAACTTAAACCGCTCGAACATTTCATTTGCACGATCTTGACTCTTCGCATTGACATCCATCTTCACAACAATTTCCATCGTCGGCTGCTCCCAAGTTTGTACGTTGAAGTCCGCAAAACTTAGGTCGGCATTAAGTCGCACATTTTTATTCACACTAATACTCTTGCGTACTTCTTTATAATACTCAACGGCACTCATGGCGCATGATCCCGCCAAGATCATTACCATGATCAACCCACTATGAAGATAATTTCTGCTCATTGTCCTGTGTATTTATTTTGTTTTGTATCTCGATGTACTTCTGCAACTGTTCCATCAATTGCAACCTGTACTTGTAATTATTTACCATCGCCTGGGCAATTCTTTCGTTATTAAAATTTTTGCTCAGGTTTTCTTCCAGCCTTTTGTATTCCGACTCAAGCCGGCTGATGTCACTCAAAAATTTTTTGATGTTTTGATCACCTTTGTTCAACTGCTCTACATCGATATGTAATTTTTCGTTGTAAAAATTTTCTACGGCTGCCAATTCGGGAGACACATCAGAGAGGCGCCCCTTCTCAGCGATATCGTTTGTTTTTTTCACTTCTGAAATTACTATGGCAACGATAAATACTACAACTGCCGCAGCCGCTGTGATAATCAAGCTCCATCTCGGCAATCTTCGCAACTTGCGCTGCTCTACTTGCTTTAGCAAACGCATTTCGAATCTTTCTTCATGGCCTGGAAGCGGCTCATCGTGAAATTCGTCACTGCGCTTCAATGCTTGCTTTATGTGTTCTTCAAATTTGTTTTGCATGCTTTTCCTTTACTTGTTTCTTCAACCTCATCAATGCCCGTGAATACTGCGACCTAGAGGTACTAGCTGTTATTCCTAACATTTCGCCAATTTCGTCATGCTGCAATTCTTCCATCAAATGCAACCGAATGACTAACCTGTATCCTTCCGGCATGTTCTCCAACTCTTGATGCAAATTCGCCACTTCGTATTCTGTCAATATTGTATGGTCTTCTTCCTCATCTGCAATCTCTGGATCATTGAATTCTAAATATGTCCCTTTGCGCTGTCGTAGCGCATTCAATGCCATACGAAGTGAAATCTGCTTCTGCCATCCGAGATATCGCTCAGGATCTTTCAATTCCGACAACTTCGAAAACCCTTTCAAAATACTCTCCTGAAGAATGTCCTCTGCTTCTTGCCTATTGCGCAGCACACTATATAATGCTGGATATATCAATCGCCATGATCGCTGATATGCTTCACATTGCGCTGAATGTTCTCCATTCATGCATCCCGCAACAATATGTGTCCATTCTCTCAGAAAAATAAATTTTGGTAATGCTTCGGCAAAGTTTTCATCTATATGACAACAGATTCCAAAAAACGCTGCATGAAAATCGTAAATATTTTTTTATCCATCAAAATTTCACAGCATTTAATGCGATGTCTATCATTCAATATGTATTGTCCAAAAAAAACCCCGAATCATTTATTCAATGACTCGGGGCAATTCATAAATCAACCTTTTCCGTATCTTATGTCCGACGCAGAATAATGTTTTTTCGTTACCAGATCAGACAGTGGCATCCAATCAGGTTTTGATTTTATTCTAACCACTGCACATCTCACAGCTATCTGGATTATCCAGAGAACATGCAAGTGCTGCTTGTTGTTTCGCAATTTCTTCAGCCGATAAACCCGCTGCTGCAGAAGCCTCTACATCGTATGCCTGTGTAGCAACAACTTCAACAGGTTCAACTGCATATGCTGCTGCTGTGGCTTGTGCCATTACGTTTTCAGCGTTTGCCGGAATAGTTTCAGTCTTATATTTCTTGTCAACTGTAAACTTGATCGCGTCAGTTGCTGCTTTCGTGCGGAGGTAATACATGCCCGTCTTCAAGCCGCGCTCCCAAGAGTAGAAGTGCATTGAAGAAAGTTTTCCGAAGTTCGGATTTTCCATGAACACATTCAAAGATTGGCTCTGACAGATAAAGGCTCCGCGATCTGCCGCCATCTCAATGATTGCCTTCTGTGAAAGTTCCCATGCTGTTTTGTACAGCGCCTTAAGGTTATCAGGTATTTCTGCAATATTTTGTACTGAGCCATTAGCAGAAATAAGCTTGTTCTTCAAGTCTTCGTTCCATAGACCAAGGCTCACCAAATCTTTCAATAAATGTTTATTGACAATGATATATTCGCCCGCCAATACACGGCGAGTGTAGATGTTGCTTGTGTATGGCTCGAAGCATTCGTTGTTGCCAAGGATCTGTGCTGTACTAGCTGTTGGCATCGGAGCAAGCAACAATGAGTTGCGCATTCCATATGATTTGATTTCCTCTTTCAACACATCCCATTCCCAGCGTGATGATGGAGTAACATCCCACATATCGAACTGAAGAACACCCTTGCTTGCTGGTGAACCTTCAAACGTTTCGTAAGAACCATCTTTCTTAGCGAGATCTTTTGATGCTGTGCACGCTGCGTAATAGATGGTCTCGAACACCTCTTTGTTGAGTTGTCTTGCATCAGCACCATCAAATGGGAATCGCATTAGGATAAATGCATCTGCAAGTCCCTGCACACCGATACCAATCGGACGGTGACGCATATTGCTCTTCTTTGTTTCTGGCACTGGATAGTAATTGCCATCTATAATTTTGTTGAGGTTGATGGTCAATTGATATGCAACTTCGAAAAGTTTGTTGTGATCAAACTTTCCGTCTTTAACAAACTTAGGAAGCGCTATTGATCCGAGGTTGCACACAGCAATTTCATCTGGTGCTGTGTACTCAATAATTTCCGTGCAGAGGTTTGAGCTTTTGATCGTTCCCAAATTCTGTTGGTTGCTCTTGCCATTTGCCGCATCCTTATAAAGCATATAAGGAGTGCCAGTCTCAATTTGTGACTCAAGAATTTTGAACCATAGATCTTGTGCCTTAATAGTTTGGCGACCGCGACCTTCAGACTCGTACTTGGTGTAGAGTGCTTCAAAATCAGCGCCCCAAGTGTCAGCAAGACCAGGACATTCGTTTGGACACATCAATGTCCATGAACCATCTTCCTTTACGCGCTTCATGAAAAGATCTGGAATCCAAAGTGCATAGAACAAATCTCTTGCTCTTGACTCTTCCTTTCCATGGTTCTTCTTCAAGTCAAGAAAATCGTAAACATCGGCATGCCATGGCTCGAGATAGATTGCAAATGAACCTTTTCTTTTACCGCCGCCTTGGTCTACGTAACGCGCAGTGTCATTAAAAACTTTGAGCATCGGCACAATACCGTTGCTTGTTCCATTTGTGCCTTTGATATAAGATCCTTTTGCTCGCACATTGTGAATGCTCAGACCAATACCGCCGGCGCTTTGAGAAATCAAAGCTGTCTGCTTGAGTGTATTGTAAATTCCTTCAATGCTATCACTCTGCATCTGCAATAGGAAGCATGAACTCATTTGAGGTTTTGGAGTACCTGCATTAAAAAGTGTTGGAGTAGCATGTGTAAACCAACCTTCACTGAGCATGTTGTATGTTTTGATTGCCTCGGTAATGTCAGCTTTGTGAATACCAACTGCCACACGCATAAACAACTGCTGCGGACGCTCAGCAACTTTGCCATTCATCTTGAGCAAATAAGAACGCTCCAGCGTCTTAAACCCAAAGTAATCAAAATTAAAATCGCGATCGTAGATGATTGTGCTATCTAAGATTGGGGCATTGTCGATGATCACTTTGTAAACATCATCGGCTATCAATCCGGCATTAGCTCCCGTCTTTGGATCTACGTAGTAGTAAAGATCCGTCATCACCTGACTGAAAGATTTCTTTGTGTTCTTGTGAAGGTTACTCACTGCAATTCGGGAAGCCAGCAGTGCGTAATCCGGGTGAGTTGTAGTGTTGGTAGCAGCGATTTCCGCAGCCAGGTTATCCAACTCACTAGTGGTTACACCATCATATACGCCTTCGATTACCTTCATGGCAATCTTCACTGAATCCACTATCGGATTCAACCCGTAGCAGAGTTTGCCAATGCGGGCGGTGATTTTATCAAACTTGACACTCTCCTTGTGCCCGTCTCTTTTTACAACGTACATAGTACTTGTGGTTTGTTATTTGGTTGGTTCGGGAAAATTCCACTCACTCATCAGTTCCCTTCTCCGATAAGTGCCCATACTCAATGGGGTTAATTTTGGTTAAGTCCCCGGGAAATGATTCGTTAAAATAATTTCGTCAGGAAAACACTGTTATTACCTCAAAATCAATACATGATTAAGGTAACGTTTCGCAATGCAATAAAAGTGTTTAGGTATTGCTTCTTCAAAAAATCGGTGCGATTGTTTTGAAGAATTTTGGGGTAATTATTCACATCATACAATGTGAAAATTTATCTAAAAACTTCCTGTGTTTTGTCTGGCAAAATCACAGGCTATTTACTTCTTTAAAAATCTTCATCCAAAGAGAAGGTCTGTTTATCCTTATCAGCCATCACACCCGCCTTCTGATATTCACCCACGCGCTTCTCGAAAAAGTTGGTTTTGCCTTGCAGTGAAATCATCTCCATAAAGTCAAATGGATTGGTTTTATTGTAAACCCTTTCATTGCCCAACTCGGCCAAAAGTCTGTCTGCAACAAACTCAATGTATTGCGCCATCAGATCGCTGTTCATACCGATGAGTTTCACCGGTAGGGCGTCAATTATAAATTCTTTCTCAATTTCAACAGCATTGGTAATGATTTCCTCAATGTGCTTCCTAGGTAGTTTGTTGACAATATGTTTGGTATATAACAAACATGCAAAATCACAATGCAAACCTTCATCACGACTGATTAACTCATTGGAAAATGTGAGGCCTGGCATCAATCCACGCTTCTTCAACCAAAAAATACTACAAAATGATCCACTGAAGAAAATTCCTTCAACCGCTGCAAATGCTACCAGTCTTTCCGCGAATGTGCCATTCTTAATCCAACGCAGCGCCCAATCAGCTTTCTTGCGCACACAATCCAATGTGTCTATGGCTTTAAAAAGATAGTTTTTATCTTTTGTATCCTTGATATAAGTATCAATCAACAATGAATACGTTTCACTGTGGATGTTCTCCATCATAATCTGAAATCCATAGAAAAACTTCGCTTCAGTGAATTGCACTTCACGCACAAAATTCTCTGCAAGATTCTCATTCACTATGCCATCACTTGCCGCAAAAAAAGCAAGCACGTGTTTTATGAAATGACGTTCGTCGTCATTCAGTTTGTTGTTCCAATCGACTAGGTCAGCCTCAAGATCGATCTCTTCGGCAGTCCAAAAATTAGCTTCACTCTTCTTGTAAAAATGCCATATATCATGATGCACAATAGGAAAGAGTACAAAACGATCCGGATTTTCTACGAGTATTGGCTCATCTGTATGCATAGCGGTGGTAAGTGTGTTTCCGGAGTCAACAAGCTGGTCCATAAAATTTAACTCAAAATGTTATTGTGAATGTTTAGGGGTGTCGGGCCGTTCGTTTTGATGTTCTTCGAACATCTTCTTTCAATCAGTCAAACCATTCATTCAGAAATTCAGGCGGTTAGGCTTGCACCTTTATCTCTTAATGACGTTGTCAAATGTTGCCCAAAATCGGCGTTAAGCCAAGCCCAAACAATTGACAACGACTGAATGTTTTTAACATGACAGCGACCTGACATCACGGATGCCAAATAACTACGGCATTCGCTGATTCACCATACCCTCAAAAAGGGATTCGCGGGGTCATTTTGGCTGAAATCTGTGGCATGATTTGCGATAAGCGACGCCATCAACACTGACCTGTTCACCGACCGGCTTCAACATGTCGAAATCTTGTTATCAAATAGTATTCTCGCGGGTTTTGAATTCTTCAAAAAAGGTTTATCACGTGCGCGTTCCTTTATTATACAGCATCAATTCTCCACGCAACCATTAGCCAGTATGTCAGTAATACCTACAATGGCATCATTTTTCATTCCCACGACCGCCTCCCATGTTGCTACATTTGCAGGCCGGTTTGGCCGGGAAGGTTTACAGAACTAAGATTATGATAGGAACAATCAATAAAATCCTCAAAAAACTTGTAGGAGATAAAACGCAGCAGGACTTGCGCGAAATCACGCCTGTTGTCGAAAAGATCAATGCGCTTGGCAATACTTTACAAAACATCAGTCACGACGAACTTCGTGAACGTTCAGAAAAACTGAAAAGTCTGATTCGCCAAAGAACAACAGCGCTCGAGGAAGAAATGTCGAACCT
>Ga0075163_10012097_pt1 | contig 11240 bp, 9 predicted proteins | sample JI1023141ADNA_FD_71478 | JGI IMG/M metagenome (GOLD analysis project Ga0075163, IMG submission 71478) | Wastewater effluent complex algal communities from Wisconsin, to seasonally profile nutrient transformation and Carbon sequestration -... | ecosystem: Engineered > WWTP > Effluent > Algae...
CCGCCGTCGTCGCTTCAGACAGGGGAGCTTTCAGCGGTTCAGCAGTCGCCCAGCGCATCCCTGCTGGAGGGGTTCTGACAAATTTCACCGTCGCCATCGCGCCGTCTTCAGCTCGGTCCCGATGATCATTCCGGTCTTGGTCAGGGACTTTTCGTGGGCGGCAGCGCGCGCGAGTCCGAAGTCGAGCAGCGTGGCCTGATCGAGCCTGCCGTCGCGCAGGAACAGGTTGGCGGGCTTGAGGTCGCGATGCACGATTCCTCGACGGTGAAGCAGGGCCAGGGACTCGGCGATCTGGCGCAGCAGCTGCAGCGCTTCGTGCGGGGTCAGGATGCCGCGCTGGAGGCGCCGCGACAGGTCCTCTCCGTTCAGCCACTCCATGGCCAGGTAGGGGTTTCCCTCCTCGGCCAGGCCGTGATCGATGTAGCGGACGATGCCGCTGTGATTCAGCTGCGCGAGCACCGTGCCTTCGCGCAAGAAGCGCTCGACGCTCTCGCCTCCCGGCGCGCTGCGCAGCAGCTTGAGCGCGACGGTCTGCTGGGTCCTTTCATCGGTGGCGCGGAAGATCGTTCCCATGCCTCCGCTGACCACTTCCGATTCGATGCGGAACCGATCGGCGATGCGGCGCGGAGGGGCGCTGTACTGCACTGTGCTGACGCTCATCACAGCCGACCGGCGGCGCGGCCCGGACGCTGAACCAAATCGGAGAGTGGGCTCTCCGATCGGGATCAAATTGGGCGAAAGGGCGCTCTGGCGCGGGTCGAGCTTGGGCGGGAGCTGGGCCGATGCTGGACCCTGGGCCGCTCGCTCTCTGACGGTGCGGCTGAGGGAGCGGCTGCGAACGCGAGATCGGAAAGTACTCATGATGCAGATTGGAAAGCATAGGCAATACCAACTGATATGCTCCGCCCATGCCGCATGTACGCCAAACAGAGACACTGTCTGCGCAAGGTCGGAGTCGGGATCCGGACCAGGGCCGAGGTCAGAGCCCGCCTCCAGCTTCAAGGACCGCGAGCGAGCTCGATCGCCGCCGCTTCATCGCGGGAGCAGGGGCAGCGCTGGGCGTGGGAATCGCGGCCTCCGGGCACGCCGCTGCACCGCCCCAGCCCAAGACGCCGGCAGCGGGGCCAGCGACGCTGACCGGGGAGGTCATGCGGCTCAAGCTGCGGCATACCTGGACCACGGTGATGTCCTCCAGCGACCATCGCGATACGCTGCTTTGCCGGTATGCCAAGGATGGGCTGTCGGGGCTGGGCGAGGGCGCTCCGATCCCGCGCTATGGTGAGAGCGCGGCGGCGGCGCTGCCGCTCCTGGCGGCTGTGCGGTCGCTGATCGAGTCCGGCGATCCCTGGCGACATCAGGCGCTGCTGGCCGAGCTGTTTCGGCGCGTGCCGGGGCAGTTCGCGCTGAAGGCGGCGGTGACAGGTGCGATGGCGGACTGGCTTGGGCAGCGGCTCGGGCTGCCCCTTTATCGCTACCTGGGTCTGGATCCGGCGCAGGCGCCGGTGACCACCATGTCCATTGGCATCGATACGCCCGAGCTGACGCGACGCAAGGTGCAGGAGGCGCAGGACTTTCCGGTGCTCAAGATCAAGGTCGGACTCGACTCGGATGAGGCGACGATCAACGCAGTGCGCAGCGTCACGAACAAGCCGCTGCGCGTGGACGCCAACGAGGGCTGGAAGAGCAAAGAGGTCGCGCTACAGAAGATCAACTGGCTGGCAGAAAAAGGAGTGGAGTTTATCGAGCAGCCGCTGCCCGCCGCGATGCACGATGAGACGCGCTGGCTGCGCGGCAAGGCGCGCATTCCCATCTTCGCGGACGAGGCCTGCTGCCATCCGGAAGACATCCCGCGGCTCGCCGATGCCTACGATGGCGTCAACATCAAGCTCGACAAGTGCGGCGGCATCTGGGAGGCGCTGCGCATGATTCACACCGCGCGCGCCCATGGGCTCAAGGTGATGCTGGGCTGCATGATCAGCAGCTCGGTGTCGATCGCTGCCGCGGCGCACCTGTCGCCGCTCGTCGATTTTGCGGATCTGGATGGCGGGCTGCTCATCGCCAACGATCCCTACCAGTCGGTCACGGTCGAGCACGGAAAGCTGCGACTGCCCGACCGGCCGGGACTTGGTCTGGTGCCTGCCTGAGCTCAGCTGGCGGGAGCGGGCTCGACTTCCTTGCCGTCTACGGAGGCGAGCTGGCAGAAGCCGACGAGCTTGAAGGTCCCGTCCTTGCGCTTCTCGTTGGAGTTGCGCTGGCACAGGTAGACGCCATCGTTGCGCGGGCTGCTGCGCCAGGTGTTGCCTTCAATCGTGGTGAAGGCACCGCTGGGGAAGATCTCCTTCAGGAGTCCGACATGGCCGTGCCAGATCACGAAATCGCCCGGGCCCGGCAGCGCTGCGTCTTCCTTGATGCTACCGTCGCTGTTGAACACCTGCTCGCGCGACACGAAGCGCTTGGCTTTTTCAAAGCGGCTGGCCATCTCGGACGCCGAGCCGCTGGGGGTCGCAGGCAGAGACAGCCCGGCCTTGGTGTAGGCCTTGCGCGCGCAGTAGCTGGCGAAGGCGGCGCACCACTCAGGCTTGGCAACGCCGCTCTTGGGATACTTTTCCGCCCAGCGATCCCAGGTGTCGGCAGACCACTTCAGCCCTTCCAGGAAAAAGGACTTGATGATCCCCTTCTTGTCGTTGTTGGTGCCATCGTCCTCGCGCAGGGGCATCTTGAGATACTCGCCCGCAGTCTCCAGGATGGCGGCGCCAAGCGGCGTCTCGGCACTGGCGGCAGTCTCGATATCGAAGGAGACGGGAAAGGTGCTCTCGTCGGGAGGGGGATCGGCGATCAGGTGATCGGTCGACAGCTCGACAGCTTCGCTGGGGGACAGCCCATCCTCATGCGAATGTGAATGTGACATCGGCGAACTCCTATATGAACGCGACTGGATGCGGACCTGCGAATATGCGCGCTCATGATACTACTTTTGGCCGCCGCCCGCTCAGATCTGCATGATGCCCCGTCGGGGCGCGGCGGTGGCGTGGCTCTCGCTCATGATCGGTGCTCCAAGCTCGGCCAGGGCCTCGCGGTGGCGTGCGATGGGTGTGCGCACCAGTCGATCTTCAAAGGCGGCGAGCTTCACGAATCCGTCCAGCTTGAGCACGCGTCCGACGAAGGCTGCGACGCGCGGCCAGCGCGCAGGGTCGGGCTTGAAGCGCGCAAAGGCGGCGTTGCGGAAAAATGCCGCAATCGAGATGTCGGCGATGCTGAGCGCTCCAAACAGAAAACCGTCTGCGGGCAGCTGCGACTCCAGATAGTCGAGCACCGACGGCATTTCCTGATTCAGCGTCTTTTCCAGTCGCTCTTGATTGATCTTTTCGCCCCAGACATTGGGGCCGATGGCGACCTGATTGAAGAGCTGCCAGATGAAGACCTCGCCCATGCGCGTATCGGCGAACTCTTCGAGCCAGCGGGCCTGCGCGCGCTCGACGATGCTCTTGGGATACAGCGCGGGCTCGGGATATTTTTCTTCGAGATACTGGCAGATCACCGAGGAGTCGCAGAGCGTGACCTCGTCATCAATAAACACTGGAATCCGACGCAGCGGGCTGAGCTTGGAGAAGCGATCATCGCCAAAGAAGGGAACGATGGGATCGATCTCGTAGGGAATTCCTTTTTGTTCCAGGAAGATCAGGACCTTGCGGACATATGGCGATAGATAGGTGCCGATGATTCGTGCCGGTCTGGTCATTGTTTGGGCATCCTCTGGCCTGATGTTGGCCGTCCCGATTCGCGCTTGTCAACCCCGCAGCCAGTGCGCACCCGGATCCGGACCCAGATAGCGGCGCATGCAGCGCACCGCCTCTTTGCCCGGCTAAACGACGCTGCGACGGTGAGCGAGGGGCGAGTTTTGATCGGACGGCAGGGTTGCGAGGGGAGGGTGCGATCAAGACTTGGGCAAGCTGCCCCGGCGGTCGATCAGGGATTGACAGACTGGATCGCGAATCGACTGGGGGGGGATCTGTGCCGCTGGATCTATCAGGAGAAAGATGCGGCAAAAGGAGGGGCGCTGCGTCGGACCGGGCTACTACACTCCGAGATCGCGCTCGGCGTCGGCGAGGGCGAAGCGCGCCATGGCCAGGTTGGCGCGGCTGCGATCCACGGCGATGTACATGAACAGCTGCGGACGCCCGCGCAGCGGACGGATCAGGTGATAGTGCTTCCCAAGCGTGATCAGGATGTCTTCGATCTCATCCCGCAGGTTCAGGGTCTTCATCGCCTTGCGCTTGGCGCGAACGACCTCGGTGTTGGCCGCGGCCGCAACCTCGATATTCATGACCCCGGCACCGCCAGTGGAGCCTACGCACATGCCGCTGTCGCTATCTGCGACGGCAGCGCCGATGAAGCCTTCGATGCTGAGTTCGAGCTTGGAGAGTACTTCTTTTACAGAACTGGCAGTGACGGCCATGGTGTCCTCCTGATTGGTTGGCTCGGGAATGTTCGCGGAATCCAGATCGAGCCACGATTGCTTGATGCTCTGGTCAATTCCGTTTTCATCATTAGGGGCTGCCGGGGTGGAGCATGAGTCTCCACTGACAGGCGCGAATTCCACGAGATCTTCAAGCGATTCCCGTCGGTAGTCGGAGATGCTCTCCACCGCGGGGATCGCTTCAGCGATGATGCTTGGCTCGGGGTCCAAGACCAGCGGAGCGGGCACGAGAATTGGCGAGCGATGGCTGAGCATGCTCGGCGTTGCGATGGGTGAGCGATGGCTGGCAACCTGATCCTGCGGCTGCGGGGAGCGGTGGCTGCGCGCGCTCTCGCTCAGAATCTCGATGCGCGGAGCCGAGCCCGAGCTCGCCGAGGTGCTGCTGCGCGCCGGCTGCTTGGCCTCCGCCACGACGGGCGGTTCGCTGCGGCTGACGCTGACGGGCGAGTCGCTGCGGCTGATTCCTTCCGAATCGACGTTCGGTGCGGGGCTGCGGCGCGACGGATCGAATAGCGGATGATGCGGACCCAGCTGCATGGTCTGCGAAGCGGGCCGACATCCCTGAAATCGGAAGGTGCCGCGCGTCCAGTCGAGCATCGACAGCGCTGCGGCATAGCCCTGCCGGCCGCCGATGTCCGCGTGCACGATCTGGCCGCGATGCACCAGCAGCTCGCCGCGCTGCGACTCATTTACGACCGTCAAGCGGCCGGAAAGGCATGCAAACAGCAGCAGCTGCACGACCTCGGACAGACTGCGCGTCTGCAGCACTCCCTGAAACTGCATCGGCTCCGGCTGCGGCGGCTGCTGGAGCATCTTGCGCAAGGCGAAAGCCGGAACCCGTGAGTGTGCGTAGTAGAATGTGCGGTTGCTCTGGCTCAGTGTGTGTCCGGTGAGCTGCCGTCCGCTGATGCAGATGAGGGGGTAGTTTTTGCACGCCTTCTGCGTCTGACCGATGATCTCCAGGATCGACTCGTCGCAGTAGTTCAGATCGAAGATTGCGCCGACGAAGGTGTTGTCATGAAGTGCAGCGCGCAGGGCATCCCGCTCCTGCGAGCGAAAAGCCAGCAGGCGCGTGGTCTTATCCAGACTCCCAATCATGAGCTCCTCTGAGATTTTCGGCTCATTGCTGCAAAGCAATATGTTGGGACGAAAATCCAAAGGTTTTACCGCGCTACATGGTTGAGATAATTTTGGCTGCATTCTTGTCGACCCGAGGTGCGCTTCCTGTCATCGGCCGTACAGCCTTTGTGGATTTTCTAGAGCAACTCTTGTACCGCCGCGGCATCTAAGGCCGCGCTCGATAACTGTGCCAGCCTGCTAGGGGAATACCCTCGGGCGGGCTCGCTGCGGAGCGCCCCTGCGATCAGGCGAGCTACCGGAAATCGTTCGCGAAAGGGCGGCGCAGATCACCGCGTCATGGAGATCGGGAGGGCGCTGCTTGCCCCGCCTGTGGCGTGCGTGAACACACGGGTCGGCGTCTGCGATTCCGATCGGAATCAGCGCGGACGCTCGGAAGGGTCCGAAGCCGACCTATACCAGACGGTGGAAACGTCTGAGCTTTGCTTTCAACAGAGCGCTCGGGAGTGGGCTGACTACGCCCATTCCGTGCGCCACTGGATGTTACCATACGGTGCTATCGACATTTTTACAACAAGACAATTTAGCAACTCCAGTGCCGCGTTCTGTGGCGCTCCAGGCGCCCACTTTGCGTCTACATGGCGCCCAAGGGATGCGGGTGCGTATTTTCGCGCTCCAGGGGGCCTTTGCGGCTCTCCTCGCATGGGAATTGGGAGCTGCTTGAAGGCGCGACGTTACCGTTTTAGAATTCGGAATCCCAAAGCGACCGGCAGGCCGGCGGCGATCTGCATGAGCGGCTTTGATCCGCCCCTGATCAGACATTCCCAAGTCTCGGCTTTCATCCGATATTTGCCCCATCATCTTTGCCCGGCTTGATGTCCGGTGGATGGGACCGATGCCCAAGCGCGGGCGCGCGATATCAAGAGGCTGAAGCTGTGGCGCGGCTTTAGCCTGTGGTCTCTCGTCGCCGCGATCGGGCGTGGTCGCGCGTGTTCAGCCACTGCTCGGCTTCGTCCTGGCTGTGAAACGAGCGCAGCTGGATTTGCTTGGCCACCGCACTCATGTTGCCCTGAACCCGCTTCATGTCCGAGCGCACCAGGATCGCCAGCCGATCGTGGTGCTTGCCCGCTTCGGCCCACTCCCAGTACATGCGGTTGATGGCGTCAAGCGGAGCCGGCAGCTCCTGGCTGTCGAGCATCACGCGGCGCAGTCCCGACGCGACAAGGGCAGCATCGATGCGGCGCAGCGCGTCTTGGGCAACCTCCTCGCTGGGCAGGCTCTGGAGGCACACCAGGAGATAGCCATCGCCTAAAGAGAGCGTGCCCCAGGAAAAGCTGCTTTCGTGAGGCTCGCTCATGGGGCGCTTGCGATCGGTGTGGGTCATGGGGCTCCCGCTGTCATTTTACTGACATTCTCGGGTTCGCTGTACCCCTCTGATCAGGCCGTCGACCGACAGCCTGCCTGTTGCTACCGCTTGCGGGCAACGCCGGCGACAGCATGGGAGAGCGCCGGCTCCTTGACAAAAAGCTCCTCGGGACTGTCGGGGCGCCACGACGCCGAATAGACCACGCCCGGCTCGACGAGCTCAAGCCCGCAAAAGAGCGCTTCCACCTCGGCGCGCGAGCGGTGTCGCAGGGTGCTCTTGAACGACGCATACAGGCGCTCGGTGCTCTTCGTCAGCTCCAGCGGCACGCCATCGAACGTGCTGTGGCTGAGTGCAAGCACGCTGCCCGCGGCCATGCGCTGCCGCAGCTCGTCCAGGATCGAGCGCACCTCGGCGTCGTCGGCAAAGAAGTGAAACAGGGCCCCGCACAGGAGCCCGATGGGCTGCGACAGATCGAGCAGTCGGCGCGCCTCGGGATGGGCGAAGATGTCGGCGAGCTGGCGCAGGTCGCCCTGAATGATGGCGGCGCGGTGGTTGTCTGCCAGGATCTCGACTCCGTGCGCCACCGCCACCGGGTCGATATCGACATAGAGGATGCGGGCCGCGGGGCAGTGCGACTGCGCGATCTCGTGCACATTGCCCGTCGCCGGGATGCCCGAGCCGATGTCGAGAAACTGCTGGATGCCCTGCGCCACCATCCAGCGCACGGAGCGCCGCAGAAAGCCGCGGTTCACCTGCGCGGCGCTGCGCGCCTGCGGAAATGCCGCCAGGATCTGATCCGCGACCCGGCGATCCGGCTCGAAGTGGTGCGAGCCGCCGAGCATGTAGTCGTAGATCCGCGCCGATGTGGGACGTGTCTTGTCGATTGTGTCGTGCATCTTCAGCTGCCTCTCTCTGTTCTTGGGCTGCGCGGTGTGCAGTGCATCATCACGTCGGTCGCAGGCTGTAGCGAGCCGCCGAGTCCGCTGGCGCGAAACTCCTTGCCGGCCACCAGGCGGGGCTGGAACCGCTGCAGGAACATGGCCAGCGTGAGCTGGGCGTTCATCAGGCCGAACTGATCGCCGATGCAGAGGCGGGGGCCGCCGCCAAAGGGAATGTACTGCCCGCGCGGCCAGCTCGACTCGCTGCCATCGAAGCGCTCGGGCTCGAAGGCGTCGGCTCGCTCCCACAATGCGGGATCTCGATGCACCGCGTAGATGTTGATGCACAGAAACGCGCCCTTGGGAATCTTGTAGCCGTCGATCACATCCTCTTCGCTGGCGGTGCGCGGCATCAGCCATCCAGCGGGGTAGAGGCGCAGCGTCTCCTGCACGACCTGCTTCAGGTATTTCAGCTTGGGAACATCATCAAGCGTGGGCCTGCGCGAGCCGAGGACGCTGTCGACCTCGTCCTGCGCTTTGCGCAGCGCCTCCGGATTTCGCGACAGGCTCGCCAGCGCCCAGGTCTTGGTCCGCGATGTGGAGTCGTGACCAGCGAAGAACATGGTGACGATCTCATCGCGCACGTGCTTGCTTGCGAGCGGCTCGCCGGTATCGGGATGGCGGGTGTTGAGCAGCACGGACAGCAGATCTCTGGATGGGCCCGACTGCGTGCGCCGCTTGCTCATGAGCCCGTACATGGCGCTATCCAGACGGCGGATGCCGCGACGGTAGGCAAGCTCGCTCGGGATCGGGATGTACCGGGGCAGAAAGAACAGGAGCATGCGGTTCATCGCAAACGAAAAGGCGCTCATCATGGACTCGCGCAGCTCTTCGGCCTCTGCGTCAGCGACCCGGATGCCGAACAGACTGCGCAGGAGCACCTCTTCGGACAGGCGCGCCATCGCGCGGTTTATGGGCAGCGGCGCTCCGCTGCGCGCCTGCGTCAAGATCGTGTCAAGACCGTCGCTGATGCTGTCCACCAGCTCGCCCAGCATCGCGTTCAGGTTGGCCCGCTGAAACAGCGGCTGGAGCAGGCGGCGATCCTCGACCCAGCGCGCATCGTCGATGGTGACCAGCGAGTCTCCGAACAGCCGCCGGATCTGCTGCCACATGCCATTTTCTCCCTTGGGATACTTGCGCCACTTCTCGTGAAGGACGTAGGAGATCTGGCGCGGGTGAGTCAGCATGTAGACCTGGAACGGCCCAAACGGCACCCGCAGCACAGCGCCGCTGTGCTGGTGCGCCAGCTGCGTCAGGGTGCGCAGCGGATCGACGATCAGGCCCGGCAGCGCGCCGACAAGCGGCAGACCTGACGCAGCGACGGGCGGACGAGCATTGAGGCTGGTGGCTTGCATTGCATCACTCCATGGGAATCTGAGTCAGATTGCTTCGAGCTGAACGGTTACGTCTTCTTTGGGCTGGAGCGAGACCATGGCTTTGAGCTCAATGGGCGCACTGCTGGGCAGCCGAAAGCGGAAGCGCTGCAGGAACTCGCCCAGGAACATCTGCCCAAAGAGGAGTCCGATGTGCTTGCCGATGCACAGGTGCGGTCCCAGTCCGAAGGGCAGGTAGGCGCCGCGATGACTCGGCGCCGCGTCCTTGCCCAGGAAGCGCGTCGGATCGAACGCCTCGGCGTTGGGCCAGAACTGCGGATGGCGATGGGTCAGGTATGGGCAGAGAAAGACGAAGCTGCCGCGCGGCACCTGGATGCCAGCGATGACATCATCCGCCGAAGCCAGGCGCACGGTCAGCCACAGCGGCACATACAGGCGCATGGCCTCCTCAAGCACAGCTCGCGTGTAGACCAGGGGCGAGGCGTTTTCGTAGGTCACGGGGCCGCCCTTCAGCTGCGCGCTCACCTCATCGCGCGCCCGGGTCTCGGCGTCGGGATGCTGGCTCAGCAGCGTCAAGCTCCAGCCGAGCATCAGCGAAGGACCATCTTGCGTGCCGACGATCATGGTCGCGATCTCATCGCGAACCTGGGTCAGCGCCTCCTTGTCGCCGGACTCGATGGCAAAGGACTTGAGTAGCAGATTGAGCAGATCGTCCTCTTGCACGGGCTTCGCCAGGCGCTCGCGGATGATGCGATACACGATCGAGTCGATCACCTGCACCGCTTCGCGAAAGCGGCGCTGACCCGGGGCAGGCAGCCACGGGGGAAGAAACGAGGTCCACAGCAGCTTGTCCACACGCTCGAAGGAGTTCTTGAGCGCAGCCAGCAGATCCTCAAGCTCGCGCGGCGAGATGGCGGCGCCGAACATCGCCTTGATGAAGACCTGCGAGACCATGCGTCGCATCTCTTTGAAAAGCGAGATGGAGCGCCGGCCCTGGGCGACCTCCAAGCGCAGCGCATCGAGCAGCTCGCGGATCGAGCCGGCCACGATGCTTGACAGATCACCGAGCCGGCTGCGGTGAAACTGGGGCTGCATCGCGCGCCGGTTCTTGCGCCAGAACTCGCCATCCGTGGTCCCGATTCCCTTGCCCACCAGCGCCTGCGCCGCCAGCCACAGGCTCGACTCCTTGGTGTAGAGCTGCGCCTTATCGACCAGGATCTCCTGGACCTGATCCGGATGCGTAAACAGGTAGCACTCGCTTGGACCGATGCGCAGCCGCACTGCATCTCCGTGCCGGCGCGAGGCCTCGGAGATCGTGCGCAGCGGGTCGGAAAAGAGCTGCGGAATCAGGCCCACGAGCGGCAGTCCCGCGGCGAGCGGCGGTGTCAGATGCGACCGGGGGCTCTGCTGGCCGCTGATCTTTTGGGAAGTTGTTTCAAGCATGAAATATTGGCTCCTCGGCGTTGAAACAGTTGTGTTCACGAAAGAAACACGAGCGCGCTCGCTACGTAGAGGCAGTACAGGTACTCGTAGAGGCGATATGTCCGATGGTCGGCAGCCGCGCGGCCCGCTGCTGGCGGAAAGAGCAGTCGGGCAGTCACCAGGCATTCCAGAGTCGTGATGGCCAGGGCCGCGGCCACCCCATAAAGGGTGTGGAGGGCCGAGCGCATGAGCAGCGCGTAGGCCACCGGCAGCCAGCCCATGAGCGCCAGGCCGACCACCACTCGCGCCGGCCACTCGCCGAGCGCAATCGGCAGCGTCTTGCGCCCCATCACCTTGTCGCCGGCGATGTCGCGAAAGTCCTGGATCGGACTCGTGAGCGCCACAAAGCCGGCGATGGTCAGCACCCCGCGCCAGACCTGGGGAGTCAGCGGTGCCGCCATCTCCCACGCGGCGCAGAGCATGGCGGTCGCTCCCACGGACATGGGCAGACAGTTCTTGAAGAACCAGTGCAGATGGCCATAAAAGTTGAGCAGCAGATAGGTGACTGCCCACAAGGCGGCCCAGCGTCCGACTCCGAGCTGCCAGCCCAGCAGCAGAAACAGCGC
>Ga0075163_10012098_pt1 | contig 11239 bp, 9 predicted proteins | sample JI1023141ADNA_FD_71478 | JGI IMG/M metagenome (GOLD analysis project Ga0075163, IMG submission 71478) | Wastewater effluent complex algal communities from Wisconsin, to seasonally profile nutrient transformation and Carbon sequestration -... | ecosystem: Engineered > WWTP > Effluent > Algae...
GTTGTGGGCATGGGTGGCATTGGTCCAGCGATCCCCCGCATCGACCGTAGCCTGGCCCTCGAGGAAGGCGCCGTGAAAGGCGCCCGGGCCCGTGCCCGTCAGGGGCTCCAACTGCCCGATCTCAAAAGCGATCTTGGCCAGGTGCAGGCGTCCCGTCACATGCTCGTGCACCGTGGGATGGAGGCAGGCCACCGCGCCGGCCAGCAGCAGGCCGACGGCCGCGAGGCGCCACCGCCCGCCGGCCTGGAGGCCCAGCAGGCCCGCGGCCAGGACCAGGGCGGCCCAGGCCCCCAGGCTGTTGAAGAAGGCCAGCGCCCCCAGCTGGGCCAGCAGCGAGAGGCCGTGCAGGCCCCGCACCCACCCCCGCACCCCCTTGCTGGGGCCGCGCCACAGCGCCCACCCCGTCCAGGGCACGGTGCCCACCAGCCAGGCCACCGCGTAGTCGGGGTTGCCAAACGACCACGCCATGCCCACCCCCAGGGCACCCGCCAGGGAAACCCAGGGCGCCAACTCATCGGAATCACACCGGTTTCCCAGCAGGGCGGCCGCCAGCCAGCCGAGCTGGGTCAAAGCCACATCGAGGGCCGCGCCGGGCCAGGGCGCCCAGAGGGCAGAGATCGCGGTGAGGGCGACCAGGGCGGCCCAGGGCCAGAGGGCGCGGGGCAGGGCCGGTCCCCGCAAGGCGATGAGCAGGGGCAGGGCACCCACCGTGATCCAGTGGCGCAGGGCACCGGCCTGGGTCTGGCCGGGCAGCCATGCCACGGCCAGGACCACGGCGGCGAGGCCGGCGAGGCGGGACCAGCCGGAGGGCGGCACTGCCTACTCGGGCTTCATGATCCGGCTCAGGTCGGCGGCCAGGTGGGTGTCCGCCTTGCCTTGCCACGCCTTGATGACCGGATCGCGGTGGGCGGGAGGCATGCGCTCGAGGATGTCGATGGCCTCGTCGTAGATGAAGGGCACTTTCTTGTCGAGCTCACGCTTGAGCACATCGACCGCCGCCGCATCTCCTCGGGCCAGCAGCGCGCGCGCCGCATAGAGGCGCACATAGACGTCCTCGTGGGCCAGGAGCTGGCCCAGGCGCTCCTGCAGACCCGGCACCTTGGCCAGCTCGAGCTCGGTCATCAGCCGGGCCGCGATCTGCTTGATCTCGAGGGGGGCGGTCTCGATGGCCAGGGCCAGCTTGGCGCCCGAGGGGCCGTCTCCCGCGATGGCGGCCAGGGCGAAGGCGGCGTGCAACTGCGCGGAATGAGACACCTTTTCGCCGGTCCACGGCTCGATGAAGGGGCGGCTGTCGCCATCTTTCATCCGGCCGGCGATGCGCAGGAGCTGGTCCTCGTTGCCGCCGGGCTGGGAGAGCCACTGGCGCAGCACAAACGTCGCGCGGGCGTCGGCGAAGCGGCCGAGCAGCACAAACGCCTGCTGCTCTCCCGAGGCGGCGGCCCGCAGCAGGAAGGCGGTGGCGGCGGGCGAGTCGAGCTGGTCGAAGGCCCCCAGCAGGCTGAGGCCCGCGCTGCGGCCGCGGTAGTCGTCGGGGCTGAGTGCGGCCAGCACAGCGGGCACCACCGAGGCGTCCTTCTGCCTGACCAGGAACTGCACCGCCTTCTCGCGGGTGCCCGGGTGCTCGCTGCCCACCGCCTCTTTCAGCAAGCGATCTCGGTACTTTCCGTAGTCGATCTGGGCCAGGGCCAGCAGGGCGTCGCCGCGCACCACCGGGTTCTTCTCCTGGCTGGTCGTCTCCAGGGCGGCCACGGCGGTGGCGTCACCGATGGTGCCCAGGGCCAGGGCGGCGTTGCTGCGCACGTAGTCGTTGGGATCGGTGAGCGCCTTGACCAGAGCCGGCACCAGCGCCTTCTTCTTGAGGTCCCCCGCCACGAAGGCAGCGTTGAAGCGGATGTAGGCCCGCCGGTCGCCCAGGGCCTCGGTCAAGAAGGGCGAGACATCCTCCCCCAGCCGATCGAGGGCGAAGGCCACATTGTTGAGCACCCGCGCGGGCGACGCCGGATCGAGCAGGGCCTTGAGGAAGGGCACCGCCTTCTTGTCGCCGATCTTGCCCAGGCCATAGATGATCTTGTTCTGGAGGCCTTCCTGGCTCGCATACAGCGTCTCCATGGAGCCGCGAGCGGCCTTCACTTCGAGGCGAGCCGCGATCTCGAGGGCCTGCTCGAGCACATTGTAGGGCGGAAAAACCTCATTCTCTTCGGGACCTTGCGCAGCCGCAGCCAGCGGGCCGGTGGCCAGGCGGGCCACCTGGTCTTCGCTCAGGTGGCGCCGCAGGTTCCACAAGGCGTCCTGGGCCGCGCCCTCCCAGGTCTTCTCGAAGTACTTGATGAGGGGCTTGACCGCCCGCGGATCCCCCATGCGGCCCAGGGCCACCACCGCCTCATTCTTCATCTCGGGCGGCACATTGGCCTTGTCGAGCAGCGCCAGCAGGCGGGGCGTGGCCTCGCGGCTCTCGAGCTGGCCCAGGGCGGCGATGGCCAGGGAGCGCACCCAGGGCGTGGGATCTTCGAGCGCATCGAGCAGCACCGCCACCGCCCGTGGATCGCGCGTCCCGGTGAGCACGGCGGCGCAGGCGGCGCGCACATTGGCGTCCATGTTGCCGACCAGGCCGTTGATGATGGCCGGAGTCGCCTGCCGCCCCAGCCGGATCATGTCGGTGGTCGACGGCAGATCCGAGGCATCCAGGTTGATGAGGATCTGGGCGTCCTGGGTCAGGCCCGCCAGCACCTTCTCCTGCTGGCTCTGCCAGGGGGTGCCCTCGCCGCCGATGGCCTCCGAGAGCACCAGCGTAACCGCCAGCACCGCCCCCACCCACTGCCACCCACGGCTCTTCTTCAAGTGCTTCATGACGTTCTCCTCGCACGATAACGCGGCGGAGCATCGCCCAGCGCGCTTCGGATCACAACCGGTTGTGTTCCAGGCACTTCAAGGCGAGGCTTGGGGCATGAAGCCCCGAGTCATCGATCCCCAGACCGCCCGCACCTTCCTGGTGGGCCATGCGGGCCTGCGCGCCGTCACCCATCCCCCGGGCGCCGAGGGTGTCCGCGCCCTGCTCACCGAGCGGCGCTGCATCCAGCTCGATCCCCTCGACCGCATCGGCACCAATGCGGAGATGGTGGTCCTGGCGCGCCTCGATGGCGTGCAACGCAGCGATATCTATCGATTTTTGTACCCACCCGGTGGGCCGGGCCACGCATTTGAGCACTTCGCCAAGGAGCGCTGCCTGCTGCCGGCCAGCGCGTTTCCGTGGTACCGCGGCCAGGCGGTCGAGACCCCCTGGTGGCGCACCCATGAGCGCCACGCCAAGGTGCCCGCCGAGGTGCTCGACGCCGTCCTGGCCGAGATCCGCACCCGTGGGCCCCTCACCCCCCACGACCTGACCCACCACGGCGCCGTCGAGCCGGTGGACTGGAGCGGCTGGAAGGGCACTGCGAAGCTCGGCACCATGGCCCTGGAGCTCTTGTGGACCCGCTGCCAGGTGGTGACCGCGGGCCGCCGGGGCCATACGAAGCTGTTTGATCTGCCAGAGCGGGCCCTGCCCCAGGTGGCCGAAAAGCAGTGTGATCCCGCAGAGTTTCATCGCTGGGCCCTCCTGGAGCGGGTCGAGGCCGCTGGCCTCCTGCCCCTCAACGCCGGCCCCTGGTGGTCGATGCTCACCGCCGCACGCACCGGACCGCTGCCGGCCAGCCTGGTGGCCGAGGGGCACCTCGAGTGCGTGCAGGTGGCCGGCGCCTCGGCGCGCTACCTGGCACCCCGAGGCTTCCTCGATCGGATATTTCCCAGTGATGACGGGCGGATGCGCATTCTGGGGCCCCTCGATCCCCTCCTGTGGTGCCGCCCCCTGGTGGCCCACATCTTCGGCTTCGACTATGTGTGGGAGGTCTACAAGCCGGCCGAGCAGCGGCAATACGGCTGGTACGTCTGCCCCCTCCTGCACGCGGGCGAGCTGGTGGGGCGCTTCGAGGCTCGGTTCGAGGCGGGTGAAGTGGTGGTAGAAAACCTCTGGAAGGAGCCCGGAAAGTCGTTTGATGACGCGGCCTTCCAGGCAGCGTGCCAGCGCCACGGGCAGGCGCTTCAATAGGGCAGCTGCACCGCCAGCCTGGCCGCCACGGCCGCGGGATCCTCCACCGGCCCACCCACCCAAGCGGCCACCCGGGCCAGATCGGGCGCCGGGCGCGCCAGCTCGATGCGGGCGCGGTAGCGCGTGAGCACCGAAGGCGGCCGGCCGGGGGCGAGGTCCGGCAGGGCATCGATCTTCTCGGGCACGGGCCGGGCGTCGAGGCGGGCACACAGCTCGGCCGCGCCCAGGGAGACGGCGTGATTCTCGTTGTAGATCAAGGCGTTGGCCAGCTCCAAGGCCCTGGCTTCCTCGCCCTGGGCCGCGTGGAGGCGGGCGCGGAACAGCCACAAGAAGTCGCGGGTGGCGGCGGCCTCGGCGGGGCGCACGGCCTCGGCGGCGGGCAGGGCGGCCTCGGCCTGGTCGAGCCAGGTCGCAGCGGTGTCGGGGTCGCCCGCGCGCAGGTGCCACAGGGCCAGGTCGCCCAGGTTGCGGGCCCGCTCGTGGGGACGAGTGAGCTGCAGAGCGCGCTGGCCATCTTCGAACGCCCGCGCATGATCGCCCAGGGCCGACGCGAGGCGAGCGCGGGTGCCATGGAGCTGGGCCCGCCCAAAGCGCGAGGCGTCGTCGCCACCGGTCACCTCGGCCAGGGCCGTGTCGAGCACCGCCTGGGCATCGTCAAAGTGCAGCGCGTCGATGAAGGCCACCCCCAGCACGGCGGCCGCCCAGGCGCGCTGGTGGCCGGGGACGCGGCGGCCGAACCGCGCGAGGGCCTCGATGAGTGTGGTGCGGGCCTCGCCGTGGCGGCCCAGGTGGGCCAGGGCCTGAGCCTGCTGGGCGACCACCTGGAAGGCCTCGTCGGCCGCCAGCAGCTCGAGGCTGGGATCAGCGAGCAGGCCGGCCGCTGCCTCCACCACCCGTGCCCAGGCCCGGGCCTTCCGGTGGTGCGCCACGCGCTCCAGGCGGCTGCCCAGCGGGGGAGGCTCCAGGCGCATGCCCAGCAATTCATGAATGATATTGGGCAGATTCGCGGCGGGCTCCACGCCGGGCGTGCCCGACGGTCCCGAGATCAGCCGGCCGGTGGTGCCCCAGGCCTCGGTCACCACGTCACGCTTCTGCCGCAGGTGGCCGGGCACGCGCACACCAAAGGCCGGCTCCACATGCCCTGACAACGCCAGGTGCTCGGGCAGCGCCCGACCGGTCACCCGCGACCAGGCCGCCAGGGCCACCGCCAGCTCGAAGCTGGTGCCGTCGATGGCCGCGGCCGACTCGTGGGGCCACAGGACTGCAACCAGCCGGAGATCACCTTCCCCCGCCAGCTCGGCCCCCGCCCGCAGTGCGGGCTCGAAGTGCGCCGCCTCGGGCCCGACCAGCTTGGGGTGCACCGCGTCCAGCAAGAACACGTCCACGCGCACCAGCCCGCCGCCGGCCGCCCCCACCACCGGAAACCAGGCACGGCCAACGGCGGGCATCAGGTCCAAGGCGAGCTCGCGCAGGCGCTGGCGGGCGAAGTGGCGGTCGAGGGGCGTGCCCCCATGCGCAGCGGCGGCCTGGAGCACACGCAGAGCCGAAAACGGCTTGTAGGCAGCCTGTAGCTCACGGATCGTGTCCGCCAGCAGGCTGCGCCCATCGGGGGACGCGGACATGGCACTTCCTTCTCTTGCGGTCTTGGGGGGCTGCCGGCCCACGGATTCAGGGTGTGTCGGCCCAGGAAAACTCGAAGACCTGCCCGTCGACGCCCACGCGCCAGGTGCTCACCTCGGGTCGCAGCTCGACCGAGCGGGCCCCGTCGCCGTCGTCCTTCGGGGACACGGCATGTCCATCTGCTTCGACAAAAACCTCAATATTTTCAGTGGGATCGGCGATGATTGCCAGCTCGGGCAGCACACCCCGCCGCAGCACCACCACCTGCCAGCGACCGCCGGGATCAGCCACCACCTCGCTGGCTTCAGGCACCGGCAAGGCCCCACTCGAGGCCGCCACCCGAAGGGGCTCGGGGCCCGCATCGGCGCGCTTCAAGGGCAGACGGAAGGCCAGGACCTTGGCACCCACCGGGGCCGACCTGCGTGCCTCGGCCTCGATCCAGGCAGCGATGCCCGGCAGGATGGGCTCGGGCACCAGGGGCTCGTCCTCCCGCCGCGCTTCGGCCACCGCGTCCCAGAGGGCGGCGGCCGAGTCGGTGGGGAGAATGCCCTGAGCCGCCCGGTAGGCCGCCCCCAGGCCCTGCACCTGCAGGGCGGCGTCGTTGTGCACCCGCAGCAGGGTGACGGCATCGTGCAGCAGATCGGTGGCCTTCTGGGGAACACCCAGCAAAGCTGCCGCCGCGGCGTGCTCATCGACCTCGACCAAGACCGCGAAGATCAGCTCGGGCAGGGCCTCTTCATCTTCGAGCTGGGCCTCGACCGCGTCGAGCAAGGCATCGACCCGCAGGGCGTCGAGCACGGCCTCGGCCGGCGCGCTGGCCAGCAGCGCACGGCCCCGAGCGATGCTGGAAGCGAGCTCGGAGGCGCCCATTCGGTGCAGCCGCACGGCCTGAGCGAGGGCCGTCGCCAGCTCATAGAGATCGTCGTGGCTGGGATCCGCCACGGCGAGGGCCTCGTCGAGGCGGGTCCTGATGAGCTGTACGCGCTTGATATCACTCATGGTTCTTCCCCCCCGAGTCGGCGAGGGTTTCAGCAAAATGCAAGGCCCACCGAAGCCGCCGGGCCGCCGAGTCCGCCCGCCCATGGGGGCGGTGCCGGGCAAGGACGCGGTAGGAGGTCCGCCACCAGAGGTCGTCTGGACCTCGGGCGACCACGACCAACCCATCGAGGGTCACCACATACACCCGCCGGTCGTCGCCGTCACGAAGGGCAAAGGGGTGAAGCGTCTTGAACGCGTCTACCAGTGAGCAGGACGTCAGGGGCTCGTAGTCCCGGACAAACAAATCGAGGGCGATGGCGTGTCCGGGTGAGTCGGGGGCATCGGTGTCGTGTGCGTCTTCTCCGCAAGGCAGGCCAGCCGCCTCGATCAAGGCGCGCGCCCTGCGCAGCTCAAAGGCCGACAAGCTTCCGCAGCCGAAAAAGAGAGTGAATCCGGTGGGTTGCCTCGTCTTTCGGCTGCTGAAGCTGACCCTGTGGCCGGCTCGCTCTGCTTCGCAACCGCTCGCTCGGAAGCTCCCGATTTCATGCCACTTTTCGTGCGGATGGAGCAGGTGGGCGCGGACATGGCGAGAGCGGCTGCTGACGCGCATGGCGTGCACGCGCCGCCCGTTGGGCAACGTCAGGGGCCACATCAAGTCGCCTCCCCACCCAGCGCCTGCTTGAGGTCGGCGGCGGCTCGGCTGCGGTTGCGGCGAAACGTGTCCAGGCAGGTCTCGCGCGCGCTCGCAATGGCCTCGGCGGAGAACATCAGCGGCAGCAGCTCATTGGGATCCTCGCTGGTGCGCTTGGCCAGGAACGCGTCGATCTGGCTGCGTGGCCAGCCCGAGCACGCCTGGAAGAAGGCGTAGTCGGCAGCGGTGAGGTGGGGTTGGAGGGCGCGGTGGTGGTAGAGGACGAAGGCGCGCCGCCGAGTCGCGGGGAGCCGATTCAGCGCGGCCGCGAGGCGCTCGGCTTGACGAACGGCGGCGGTGGCCGTCACTCTCTCGACCCAGGCGGCATCCGCGGCCGCGGTCTCGGATACGTCCGCTTCCAGCGACTCAGGCAGCGCCTCGGCACCCAGCTCTCGCTTGGCCAGCCGCCCGCGCTTGCGCAGGAAGTCGATGGTTCGCTGGCGAATGGGGCGCAGCCAGTACTGGACCGACTCGGCCTCGTGGGCAAGCCGAAGATGCCCAAACAGGAAAAATTCTGCGATAGTTTGCTGAAGATCGCGGATCTGATCTTCAGGGAGCCGACACCGCTGGCCCTCCCGGCGCACCGCCGGCTGGAGAAACTGCTCGACGAACTTTCGAGCAGCCAACGGGTCCTTGCGCTCGTACCAGGTGCTCAGGCACGCCTTCAACTCCGTGAACTCCATCGAGGCTCCTCCAACCGACCGTGCGCCAGCGTGCAGCGAATTCGTGCTGGAGGCAAGGGGGGTGATTTCGTTCCGCTCGGTCGGCCCGAATCCCGGCACGTGGGCGCTCGGAAGGCGCCGCTCCCTCGCGCTCGGCGCCGCTGGTACCCGTCAGCCCACCGTCACTTTTTGACGGGGCCCCCCAGGGCCAGGCCCGCTCTCTTGTCCGCCCACACCAGGCGCCCTCGTTCTCCCCCCCGGCCGGCCACTTCGGCGCGGCGACAGGGAGAGCAACATGCTCAAGCACGGTTGGGTTCTGGCGGGTCTTCAGGCAAGTCTCGTGGTGGGTCTCGCGGGGAGCGCTCAGGCCCGCGACGGGTTCTTCATCGGCCTGGGGCTGGGGGCGGCCGAGGGCAACTTCAGCGTGGATGGCGCCGACGAGGGCGATCTGGGCACGTACTTCGACGTGAACCTGGGGCACGCCTGGAAGAACGGCTTTGGGCTGGGTGGCGGGCTCTCGGTGAACGGATACGCCTATGAGGTCCAGCTCTTCGGCGAGCCGGTGGCCGATCTGGAGTTGACCTTCACCACCCTCGATCTGTCGGCCTGGTACTTCATCCCGGTGGCAGACAGCTTCGAGGTGACGCTGCGGGCGGGCATCAGCTCGACGATGGCCACGACGCGGCTGGGCACCTTCGAGGACTCCGACGAATCGGCGGGTTTCCACCTGGGTGTGGGCGGCGATGTCTTCCTGGGGGAGTCGTTCGCCCTGCAGGCCGAGATCTTCCACCGCAGCTACGGTGTGGCGTTCGCCAGCACCGACGACAAGGAAGTGAGCGCAACGGGCCTGCAGCTCGGCGTGCGCTGGCGGTAGGCACAGCCCCCTTTGGCAGCCTGAGCCGATCTCGCTATCCTGCCCGCCATGTGGACCACCCGCGCTGAGCTCGAAGCCGCCTTTGCCGCAGGTGAGCGGCTCAAACCCATCTTCTTCTGGCGCCCGCTAGCGGCCGGTGCACCCGTCACCGCCGACTGCATGAGCCAGTGGACGCCTTCGCCGTTTCACCACGCAGGCGAGCACTTCCTCACGGCCGAGCACTTCATGATGGCGGGCAAGGCGCGGCTCTTCGGGGACGAGGCCATGCGCACGCGCATCCTGGCGGCGGCCCACCCCGGCGAGGTGCAGAAGCTGGGGCGGCAGGTGCAGGGGTTTGATGGGGCACGCTGGGCGGCGGCGTGCAGCGACATCGTCACCGAAGGCAACATCCTGAAGTTTCAGCAGAATCCGCCCATGCTGGCCTGGCTCCTCGCCACCGGCGAGCGGGTGCTGGTGGAGGCGAGCCCGGTGGATCGAATCTGGGGCATCGGCCTGGCGGGGGACGATCCACGCGCGCTGGATCCGCGGCAGTGGCAGGGGCAAAACCTCTTGGGATTCGCCATCATGCGGGCCCGCCAGCACCTGCGGGCCGCTGTCTCATGAGCGACCCCTGGGGCAGACCTCAGGCTGGGGCAGGCCTCAGGCCTCACCCGCCGAAGGGGGCAGCTCCACCAGCTGCACCCGCGAAGCAGGGAGGGGCACGCCCTCGGCGCGCAGGGACAGCAGCAGGGCCTCGAGGGCCCGCGAGCGGATGCGGGTGCGCTCCCGGACGTCCTCCACCTTGTAGCGGCCCTCGAACAGCAAGCCCGGCAGCAGGTTGCCGCGGGTGTCGTCCCACATTGAGATCAGCACCACCTCGACAGTGCCCGGCAGCACGCCGGCCACCCCCTCGAGGGCCTGGGCGGCCAGGGTGCGCACACGCGCCGGATCGGCGCAGTAGTCGACCTGGAAGCGCACGCGCACCCGGACGGGGGTGCGCTGGTAGGTGAAGTTGGTGATGACCGCCGCCGCCAGGGAGCCGTTGGGGTAGCTGACCACCACGCCGTCGGTGGTGCGCACGGTGGTGCGGCGCAGGCCGATGTCGAGCACGTCGCCCCAGCCACCCCAGTGGCCACCGATGGGATCGATCTTGACGCGGTCGCCGATGCGCAGGGGGCGATCGGCGATGAGGAATACACCCGCCAACACATCGGTGATGGCTTCCTTGGCGGCCAGCCCGATGATGATGCCGGCGATGCCCGCGCTGGCGAAGAGGGGGGTGACCTCGACGCCGTGTACCCGCAACAGCGCGGCGATGGCCAGGAAGGCGATGGTGAGGGAGGCGAAGCGCTTCGCGAAGTGCACCAGGCGGTCGTCGAGATCGTTGTCGGTCGAGGCGGCCAGGCGGGCGAGGTTGCGCAGCACCACGCGGTGCACGAACCAGCCGGCCGCGACCGCCGCGACCAGCACGGCGAGGGATTGCCACCAGGGGCCGAGGGACGACCAGGTCATCATGCACTCCACGCAAAAGGCGGCGGATGATGATCCAGGTCAGGGTCCGAGGCCACCAAATTCGTCGGGGGGCGTCACATTCCCGTCACTCGACGGACATCAGGGCGTGAGCCGCTCACCGCGGGCCAATGCGGAGCGAACTCGCTCGAACATATCGAGATCGTTGGCCTTCTGCTCAGCACTGCGCTTGCGGGCCGAGGCGAGTGGCAGCTTCATGCGGTGGTTGTGGGCCAGGGCGTCGGCGTGCCGGTGCAGGTAGGCCCAATACATGGGGGTGAGCGGGCAGGTGCCGCGGGGGTCGAACGCGCAGCCCGCGCAGTGATCCCCCATGCGATCGAGGTAGGCGGCGCCGGCGATGTAAGGCTTGGTGGTCATGAGCTCGCCCACGGCGAAGGTGCCCATGCCCAGCACGTTTGGCTCGACCACCCAGTCGTAGGCGTCGGTGTAGGCGACCCAGAACCAGTCGGTGAGGGCGCGGGGCGAAATCCCCAACAAGGTCGCGATGTTGGACAGCACCATCAGGCGCGAGATGTGGTGGCTGTAGCCGTCCTCCCAGACGGCCTGCACGGTGTCGTCCAGGCAGGCGAGGCCACTCGGGGTGCCCCAGAAGGCGGGCGGCACGGGCGCACCGGGTGCACCGGCCGCGTCGCCGGGGAGCGCGGGCCAGGGGGCGCCGCGCCAGGCGCCGAAGCCACCGTCGGTGTGAGGCCCGCTGGGCAAGACTGTGCGAAAGCCGTCGGTCGCCCAGTGCACATGCCGCACGAACTCCCGCCAGCCCAGGATCTGCCGGATGAAGCCTTCCTGGCTGGGCAGGGGCAGGGGCAGCGCGAGGGTGTCTTGCA
>Ga0075163_10012099_pt1 | contig 11239 bp, 7 predicted proteins | sample JI1023141ADNA_FD_71478 | JGI IMG/M metagenome (GOLD analysis project Ga0075163, IMG submission 71478) | Wastewater effluent complex algal communities from Wisconsin, to seasonally profile nutrient transformation and Carbon sequestration -... | ecosystem: Engineered > WWTP > Effluent > Algae...
TTCCGTTTTCCAGCGGGAATCGATCACCTCGATACCTTGGGGATGACTCTTTATGGCGATGGCACCGTTATGGATGTCAAGCTTGGCAGCCCGGCCGATCAAGTGAAGTTTAGCCAAGGAACCAAGATTGTGGCCGTGAACGATCACATCTGGAATGCTTCAGTGTTGGACGAAGCCATTGCAAACTCGGACGTCAATCCACTGATCAATTTGCTCATCGAAGATGGCGAGAAACTCAAGCTCGTGCAGATTCATTATGACGGCGGGCCGAAATATTTGAGCCTCGTTCGCAATGACGATAAAGAAGATTTGCTCGAGAAGATCTTGGCTCCGCGCTAACTCGATTTCTCTTCGAGCACTCGCCAGCAATACCAACTAGCGATCGACGCATAGGGTTGCCATTTTTTGGCAATCCTATGATATTTTTCATGCGGTGCTTCTTCATCAATGCGATAGATCTTTCGCATCGCCGCTCGCACTCCTCCATCACCAATCGGGAAGATATCGGTGCGTCCCAACGAAAAGATCATAAACATGTCGGCGGTCCAAACTCCGATCCCTTTGATTTGAATCAATTGACTCGTAATCTCTGCGTTACTCAAAGTGGCGATGCGATCCAAAGCAACTTCACCGCTCAACACTTTTTCTGTGAGCGAACGCAAGTAGCCAACCTTTTGCTTCGAGACGCCGGCAGTTCGTAACGTTTCTTCGTCAAGTTGTGACAAGCTTTCGGCAGTCAAAACTTCATTCATCGAATTGCGCACTCTTTGCGTAATCGTGCGAGCTGCCGCGGATGAGATTTGTTGGGCGATAATGGCTCTTGCCAACATCCAAAAGTGATTCGAGTCAACCTTCAGCGTGCATGGGCCGATACGCTCGATGATGCAGTTCATTTTTTTGTCAGCAGCACTCAGATGTTCGAGCGCCAATTTCACTACTTTAGGCTTCACAATTTCGTCCTAGCTTCTCAATGGCTTTGCGACTGCTGCTGTGGAACACAGGGCCTGGTGCCTATGTTTGCTGCGAAAATCAGCCCCAACCTTAGCCGATTTTCGCGAAAAAATGCTTCCCCTGCCCCATTTTTTCGCCAAAATTGCAATCAAAATCCAAGAAGGCAAAAGCTGCGGCGAATAGATCCCATGTCTGCTGGATTTAAGCGTTCAGCCGCAAGTTGCTCTTGACCTTTACCGCATCCATAACCGACACATAAGCCCACTTTCCGAGAGTGGGCGATCGTACATTATTCTGGGAACTTCCTAATGCGCGCATTACAAGGCTTTTTCGTCGCCATCTTGCTAACTTCGCTTATGGGTTGTGGGCTACTAAAGCCACCGATTATTGGCTCAGGGAACATCATCGCCCAACCGATCGACGTAACGGAATTCGAAGAAATCGATTTTTCTGGTGGCGGCAGCATGGTTGTGGAAGCGGGTAGTTCCCAATCCACCTGCGTTATAGAAGTCGATGACAATCTGCTCGAACATATTCATGCAAAGGTAGAAAATGGCGTCTTGCGAATTTACTCAACTGCTTCTATCGCTCCCAGTAAAGGTTTAATTGTTCGCATCAGCACACCTACACTGCGGCAACTCTCCTCGTCTGGCTCATCCGAAAGTACAATCACGGGCTTGAGTGGACCGGAGTTCAAAGTCGACGTTTCAGGATCTGGCGATGTAACGTGCTCAGGCGCTGTGGACACATTCTCGTTTGATGTTAGTGGTTCGGGCTCAGTCGATGCCAAAGAGCTTCAGTGCAAACAGGCCGCGATCGCTGTATCAGGTAGCGGCAAAGCCATTGTGAATGCAGAAGAGAAGCTTGACGTTGCAATCTCTGGCAGCGGCGATGTGATCTACTACGGTTCGCCCAAAATTGAAAAGAGCATCTCTGGCAGCGGCTCGATTGAAGCGGCGAAGTAGAAGGTAGGGTGTGTGAAGCAAGTCCTTCTTGCGTAACTTAAACTAACCTAATATCGTGCCATCCTCAATGCTTTACACATACCAAAAAGCCGACTTGCGCAACACACCGTGGAGTTGAGCTGACCTACTTGTGCCTACAATTCATATTGGGTCCCTTTCGCGGTTCGATTGAAGCGGCGAAGCAGAAGGTAGGGTGTGTGAAGCAAGTCCTTCTTGCGTAACTTAAACCAACCAAATATCGTGCCATCTTCCATGCGTTCTACAAATCAATAAACGGACTTGCGTAACACACCGAGGAGTTGAGCCAACCTACTTGTGCCTACAAATTCATGTTGGGTCGCTTTCGTCATGCGATCGAAAAGCGAAAACGAGGTTTGCAAAGTTTTGGCCACATTTCCCTAGCCTGCGTTCCGCTGCGGCAACGGGCTAAACGCTTTGCAAATTCGACTTGCGCAACACACCGTGCGTTGGACTCGTCGCCGCCCCTCTTCTTTCGTCCTTTTCGTCTTTTTCGCGGTTTCCCATCATCACCGCTCGACGCCCAAAGCAACATCAAGCGATCGCCCTGCCCTTTCTCCCGCAGAATTCTATCGGAATCTCACCCATTTCGTTGCTCGGCGCGGGTATCATGATAATTTTATGGGATATCGGTACCGCTCAAGCGGTCCACTGCGGCCTCGTCTTCCCAATCAGACTCACTCTCACCTTCTCAAGCATTAGACTCGAAATATGCCAAAATATTTCCTCACCCTGCTTTTCCTCTCCTGCCTCGGATGGTTCGAATCCAAACACACATTGACGGCGCAAGAAATCCCCACCGTCTTGCCTGCCCCGGATGGCAAACCAGCTCCGCAGGATAAGCCCGTGCAGGTCTACATCATGTTAGGCCAATCCAACATGTTGGGATTCGGGCGGATGGGTCCCAAGGAAGTAAAAGGGTCGCTAGAGTTTCTCGTCCATGAAAAGAAAATGTATCCACATCTCGTTGATGATGCAGGGAAGTGGACGGTTCGAAACGACGTGCGTTACGTGCATGTGATGCACAATCGAAACCAGATGCAAGAAAAACGCAAAGAATGGCTCATGCCTAACGGTAACTTCGGCCCTGAACTTGGCTTCGGACATATCGTTGGAATCTATCACGAACAACCTGTCCTCCTGCTCAAGTCCTGTATCGGTAATCGAAGCTTAGGTTGGGATCTCTTGCCGCCAGGGAGCGAGTCGTATGAATTCGAAGGAAAGATCTACGCGGGCTACAAGCAGTCACCACTTTCCTGGGATAAAGGGACCACTCCCGTACCGATCGAATGGTACGCAGGCAAACAGTATGATGACGATGTGGCCAACGCCAAGAAGGTGCTCGAGAACTTGAAAGATTACTATCCGGACTACCAAGGTCAAGGTTATGAAGTTAAAGGCTTCGTCTGGTGGCAAGGTCACAAAGATCAAAACGCGGCTCATGCCAGCCGGTACGAACAAAACCTAGTCAAAATCATTCAAACGTTGCGACAAGATTTTGAAGCCCCAAAAGCCAAATTTGTCTTGGCCACGATTGCTTTTGGTGGAGACAAACTTAGCGGACATGGCTTGTCGATCGCTAACGCGCAACTCGCCGTCGATGGAGATAAAGGAAAGTACCCTGAGTTTCATGGCAATGTTCGAGCTATCGATGCGCGTCCGTTATGGCGCCCCGCAGACCAATCACCTGTGAATCAAGATTACCACTACAACCACAATGCGGAAACGTATTATGAAGTCGGTGATCAAATGGGACGGGCAATGGTGGAAATGCTTCAGAAAGACCAATAGCCCCGTTATCACCTTCTTATCCTTGATGCACAGGCGACGCCATTCACTTAGACTATGGCGAATCCAAAGTGACGAGTTGCGGACGTTTTTTGTAGCGTGCCGTTCACTGGTCCCAATTTGGCATCAACCATCGCTTGATATTCTGCCCAAGAAAATTCTACGGCACCACGTTTGCGTCAATTGTCTCGTCGGGTAGCGACGAGACAATTAATGGGTTGCGACAATGTGTTGACAGGACCGTGTGTTTTGCTTCACTGTTCCTTCCCTGAACCACATTCCATCCACTACAAAAGCTTACTGATTTTCCGAGGAATTCGTGACATAATGTTGATGGCGAGTTCACCAAAATGATAGACTCTTGAATGTAGTTCATTCCATTGAGTAGAATTTGGAACCCAAAGCGCCACATTCGATATTAGGCTCGCAAGTGATTTCGTGTTTTTGAGTAAGACCAAGTCAATATATGAAATACCGTAGCCTTGTCTTATTGTGGTTATTATTCGTACTCTTCCATAGTAGCGGCTGTGTACGGGAGAGCACCTCAAGCGACGGTACTTACACTGTCGCGTACGGGTATTGGGTTCCCTTTTTAGCCACGTTTATTGCCGCCCTTCTTGCGTTAATGGGCTGGGCCTGCTTTGTCGTTCTCGGCCAGAGCATAGGCAAGACGTTCGCCAACGAATCCAATAGCGGAAATGACGAGAATGCTGTGAGCGATTGGCCATGGTTTATAGCACGGATCGTGATGTTTCTTGTGCTATTAATTCCGCTAAACATTCCCATAAATTTTGCTTTGGTTCACGGGTTTGTGAATCCCCATCGATTCCATTTTTCGGCAGGTCCCTGGTACTACCCAACAACTCTTGAGATCAAAATTGACGATATTGTAGAGTTAGCAGAATCCACTGAGAGAAAAGAAGTTACGGGGCGCTGGGGTCGAAAGCGGATCGTAGAAGAAAAGTACTGGGTTCTTTCCTTGGTTGACGGAACGAAAATTCGGCAGTCACAAGGGGCAACCATCCCGGACAAACTGTACAGTGCCCTCGATGAAGTGTTGAAAAATGATGGCTTCCGATGACCTGTAGGGACGGCAAAACAGATTCAGAACGGGCAATGAAATTGGATTGATAGAAGGTAGATGCTTTTCATGAATACGCTTGAGTGTCCGTTGTGTCATGCAAAACTAAAGGTCAAGGAGAGCCTCGCAGGCAAGACGGTTGCATGCCCTAAATGTAAAGGGGCTATCACAATCCCTCATCCCAAGTCGACTACCAACAATGAAGAGCCATTGGCAGATGTCGATCCCTTTTCTCTTGACGGCTTTGAAAGTCCCGCAGCACCTGGGGCAAATTTTGACTTCGGATTTGGCTCAGCTGAAAATTCTCCCTCCACTTCTCCCGTAACCAACAGCTATCCCCCTTACTCCTTGCAGACATTTCCAAGCTCTCCAACACCTGCCCCCGCCACTTCACACCGAACAACTCAGGCTCCGCCGCATACGAAACCTCAGGCAACAGGTTCTGTTGCACCGCAGGGAATGGCGAGCAGATGGATGCACAACGGAAGAGAACTTCTAAGAAACTCGATAGAGCTGTCGGCACTCGCACTGGTATTTTCCGGATACATATTGCTGCTCGTATGTGTTCTACTTTGGCAAAGTATTGGACTGAGACTGGACGACACGTCGGCACAATCCGTTGCCGAAAATGCGGACACAAATTCTGCACCAACGCCTGAGATTACGTGGCCCAAGCTTCACGAGAATGCCAAGTCCTCAATGAAAAGGCTCTACGCCTATCAAACCAACGATAGAAATGCGCGAGGATGGACGCTAGCGCAAAAAGCGTTACGAAATGACGGTCCAATAGAATCCATCGAGAATGAGGGCCTTTCAAAGAGTGAGCCAATCTTCCTACCCTCTCACGCATCAAACGTTCGCCCTGAAGCAAATCCTTCTGTAGCGGTGCCTACTTGCCCAGAACTCGCAATTAAAGAGTACCAAGATAAGGAATTAAGGATAGTTACGTTGACGCCGTTCGGCCTACATGTTGTGCCAGAAGGAAACGGCTCAATGGTCCATAAGAATTGTGTCTTTTGGAGCGCCGAGGGAGATTTTGTTTTCGTACTTGAGTCCAACCCGAAGCGTTATCCGCCGAGCGAAACAAGATTGCTCAAGATCAATTCGAAAAGTTGGGTGATTGAGAAAATCGCTTACATTTCAGCCACGAGTATGACCATGACTTCGGAAGGATTAGTCATGGCGCTAACCACAACGGGGCAGAATCCCCAGGATGCACCGAAGCAAGGTCGTATGTTCTCTGAAAGCGAGAAAACACTATTTCCGCTGCTTGCCCCTTCTGAAGCGAATTGCCTTCTTGCACTAATTGACCTGGAGAATCTGCAGACGAAGAAGTTCTTCGCCGTTCCCGACATCATGCACGTCGCTGGCACTTCAGATTCGCCGAAGGTCCTGGCAGCGCATACAGATGGTCACCTTTTCGAGTTGAATGTGAAAAATGGAGAGCTCACGGGGTGCCAAAATCTAGATGTTACGACTGAAGGCCTACAGCTATCTGGGGATCGACGCAACGTTTTTGTTTCAGCGGATTTATCCGAATCGAATAACCCTGTCTCACGCGTCAAAGTCACAGGTTTTCGCCTGAATAACAGCAACTTTGAGCGAATCGGTGAAATGGAGACCACTGGTGGCTGGTTGAATTCGAGCTCGAATGGAAGGTACTTTACGGCTGCCCAATCAGGAAGCCAGGTGTTGTTCAACAACAACATTTTGCGAAGACCGAGATGGGGAGTATGGGAGCAGGGTATGTCATTCTTGGATAACCAAAGCCAAGCCTTTATCACGTTAAATGCTGGAGCATTCGATAATGAAGTACTGAATGTATATTTTCGACACCCCCAGAAGATAAGGACATTCGTTCTCAGCAGCAATTTTCTTCCACCGTTTCGAGACAAAGCGGCCAACACACGCGTCGACTATTTGTCTGAGTACCGCTTCACTCAAGCCAATGAACCCTTGGAGAAACCAGGAATTATTGACACTTGGAATATTCGCTCTTTTCCCTTCGCGATTACCCCCGCTCCGGACGATAGAGGTTTTCTTGCCTTATCTGCTAAAGGGGCCTACTTCATTCAGACAGTTGAAGAATCCATCGAACTACAACCGGATAACAGTGAGGCGTCACTTACTTTACTGAAACAAGCCACAATGGTTCCTGTGGCAAATCCACTAGCACCGCCAAAGCCTAGTCCGTCACAACTGCTGCTGAAGGTGGAACCAACTGAAAAAGGTACGCTACTTTCTCTTCCATATTCTTTCTCGCCGCCAGAGTGTATCGTCACGCACCCTGAGAATGGTGACCTGTATATCCTTGCCAAGGCACATGGCAAAAACGCTCGGACTCCTCGCACAACTTGGATTATTCGGGTGGACAACGCCTCATGGAGCCAAAAAAAGGAAGTGCCTGCAAGTGCTGCTGTCCAACTTCCTCACAGCATGCGACCGAGCCAATTGCTATTCAAGCGCATTCAAGATCAAAATGTACTAATCGCCCACCAAGAACACGTAATCTGGTTGCTAGACTCGCAATCGCTTATGCCAAAGTTCGACTTAGAGATAAAGAATCCCATCGACATAAACACAAATGAGGTAATAAAACAGCTACGGCTATTGCCAGATCGTGCAATTCCTTCGAATGATCAAGAGGCTTGGGGGTTTTCGGTAATATCGAACAGTCACCTAGATAACGACTCTACCGTAACACTTTCCGGTTTGTCGAAGGACCTGTCTCGCAACACAAGCGTAACACTCAACTTGAAGTCCGGCTCGCTAAATTATCCAGCCGACATTTCCACACTTGGCAATATCACACCCTTCGGCCCCAAAAACCCGCTCGGAATCGCTGACCCATATTCCGTTTTTGCAGTCGAAGACACCTCAATTATGAGCAAAACAGATTCCTTTGCCCTCGAAAGCTATCCCATGGCCTTTGCGAAAAAACAACCGTGGATTGCGACCCGAGGGAACGGAAGCATCATGCTAATAAACCGCAGCGATGTTAATGAGAAAATCGCGGTGACTCTGCCAACTATTTGCGAAGCCAGTGCGGAAAACGCTCGGACCGTTGCGTTCGATGACTCGGATTACGATCGACTTATTGTGGCGACGTCCCCATCGCCTGAACTTGGCTCGGAAAAAGGTGGACTCATTTGGATACTAAACTACAACGAATTCCCTGCACCTAAGACCCCCGTTCTAGCATCTCGTGCTCGCTTCCCTTCCTATCTGATACCCGACCAGACCTACAAAATTCCACTCAACCTAGCAAGCGACGATGTATCTGTAAACATCTTGGACGCTCCAAACGGTCTGTCGATTGTTGACGAGCATATCGTCTGGACACCTGGCAAAGCTGACCTTGGTCATCGAGATTTAGATATCGAAATAAGCTTCCATGACAAGAAAATCATCGAAAGACACAATGTTCTTGTAGGTCACGAAATGACTGACCTCGGCATTCGGCTTAGTCATCTCGTTTGGTCTCCCAACTTCAGATATTTCTTCGGCTATTCACAGGCCCAAAATATGTTGGTCGTAGTCGAACCCGATCAGAAGAATATCATCTTCTCTCGAACATTTGAGAAGAACGTTCCCTATTTCACGATCGATAATCACTCGGCATTCCTCGCGGATATCATGCAAAACAAGATAACCGAGATTCCGTTGACATCCCCACAACAGGAGATCGTAAGAGAACTCAAAAAGCCTTCTCAACAAGACAATCAAAGTAGATTTAGACACTTCCAGAGCATTGGGGAGCGTTATCTACTTTTGAATGGTACCCTCTATGAATCACAATCCATCGAGGTTTCGCCTCTTCAAAAATTTGCCTCTCGCAGGAGTGGCAAGGTTGACGGGGGCAGACTTGGATCTGGTGAGTTTGTTTTCGGCGAAATCACTATTGACCAACAAGGGAGATTGGCTTCGTTCCTCGGTTTAAATTGGGCAAACTGCTTCAATCTGAATGGCATTGGCGGTTCTTTATTTGAGCAATTAACACCAATGACAAACCCTGCCGAGTGGGAGAAAATGAATGATGGATCTCAGCGGCATCCCCTCACACCAAATGTTGTTTTCACTAAGCGATATCCAGCCGCTCCAGACTCAACAGAACAAATCGTGGAAATCGATGTTACCACCAACGACGGCGCTCCCTACATGGAGTTCTACACAGAACTCCCGAAAGTAGGCCCAGACGGAACCGTCTATTTCATTCCCAATTCCGATAACCACGAAGCCGTTAATGTAACATTTCCAGGTGGGAAGCTATTTGTGCAGTCTTTTTCGAAATTCTGCATTGCCCCAGTAGAAAACCCAGAGGCGAAAACGCTTCTTGAACTTCAGAAATGGGCGTTCATCCATCCGAACGAACCGCTTACGGTCGCGTCCACAGATGAAAAAACGAGAATTCTCTTTCCTCGCCCATCCACATCATTGTCGTATGAATTTGAAGAAACATCACCCATCCCACTCACTTCATTGAACTTTGGTAGCTTTACAAACAATGAGATACAAGAGTTGCTTAAGTGGACAATGGAAGATGATGGTATCGTCTGTGAAATCGACACAGTAACTCTTACCCAGAAACTTCTTGGCGATTCAAATTTCAAAAATCAGTTTCGCTCATTCCTGGAAACAGCCAATTCATCGCACCAACCCCTTAACTCAATTAGCGAGTATCGTGACCGAGTAGGCAAACAACTTCAGGAGGTTACCCAAAAACCAATCGAAGGCATCCCAGTGTGGCTTTTGCTTCAGAAAAGGATCCGCTTCTCGAATGGAGCTGCTGCCACTCTCTATCAGGTGGTGATTTTTGACCTCCCCAAAGAAAAGTTCCCGGAACTGCTGAGATGATCCCTGGTACGTCTCCCCAAAATTCAGGCCGAAGCAACGCAATTGCAAAACAGGACACAGCCGTCTACAATAGGCAATAATTGGGCATTTCCTGCCTGATTCCCCGCCTAATCACCTTCGCATTCAAAGAGGATTCCTGCGATGCAGTCCACCTCCATGCAAGTTTCTAAACGAGCAATCGCGTTTGTCGCATTAACTGCAGCTGTCGCGCTTGCCCCCTGGATCCTGGCTGAAGGTCACCCTGAGCCGCCTCAGAATCCGGCCGTCGAAAAAGCTCGGGATCGAGCCAACATTCTGCACAAAGTTCTGCATTCGACACTCAAAGTTATTCATCGCCGCTATTTTCACGAGGACCGAGCGGTCATTCCGGCCCGAGCCATGGAAGATATCTTTGACGAGATGAAACATGAGGGACATTTTGAAGCCCGCTGGATCGCCGTAAATCTTCGGGCTATGGGAATCGACCACGAACCAGCTACGGAATTCGAAAAACTTGGAGCTGAAGCATTGAAGAACGGCAAACCCGAATATGAGTTTGTCGATGACAAGATTTATCGACGGGTCGCCCCTATCCCTCTGCAAAATGGCTGTATCGGCTGCCATGAAGGGGGCCTGCGATCCAGTGGCTCAAAAGGTAAAATGGCCGCACTCGTCATCTCGATTCCCCTCGAATCGCAACCCTCTTCTGAAAACCGTTAGCTCCGCCAAGAGCACGCCCAAACGAGTTGGCAGTTGCCTTCCGCAACATCTCCGTACGGACGCGCGTTAAATTTTCCTTTCTAAGTCTATCCCGCCTTGACTCACGTACAATTGTACTTTAGGCTCACGTACAGCTGTACGTCTCAAGAAAGGAAATCATATGTCATCACGTCCCAGCCTATCCAAAGGTGAAATGGAAGTTGCCCGTGTATTGTGGGAAATCGGTTCGGCTGGCGTTCGTGAGGTTTTTGATGCCCTCTCGAATACTCGCGACATGGACTACACCACGGTCCAAACCTATCTTCGCCGCTTGGAAACCAAAGGCTATGCCAGTAGCAAACTCAAAGGTCGGGCAAGAATCTATACCGCCAAAGGTCGTCCTGGGACGGTCATCCGCGAAACGGTCAATGACCTTGTGGAACGACTCTTCGGTGGGCAATCGCTCCCTTTGGTCCGACACTTGATTGAAGATCGAGGCATGAGCCCCAAAGAAATCCACGAACTCAAGACATTGCTCGACCAATACGAATCCGACGATTCATGTGAAGATTAGTTTTTGCGGCACTCGATCACGGATGGAGCAGCGCCATGAATTCAGGGATCGCGCAACTCGTTTGGCAGCACATGCTGCAAATCGCCGTTGTCTTTTCGCTTGTTCTTCTGCTGGTAGCCCTTTTTGCGAAAAACCGTCCCCATCTTGCTCATGCGTTATGGAGCGTGGTGCTCATAAAGGGAGCCGTTGTGCCATGGCTAGTTCTTCCAACAAGTTTATTCTTTTGGTTCCCAATCGGAACAACCACTCCTGCGCCACAACCTAGAACCGTTACGACTGTTGTCAGCGTCCACACCCCCTCTGGCCAAACGCCCGATCCACTAGCATTGG
>Ga0075163_10012100_pt1 | contig 11239 bp, 13 predicted proteins | sample JI1023141ADNA_FD_71478 | JGI IMG/M metagenome (GOLD analysis project Ga0075163, IMG submission 71478) | Wastewater effluent complex algal communities from Wisconsin, to seasonally profile nutrient transformation and Carbon sequestration -... | ecosystem: Engineered > WWTP > Effluent > Algae...
CCCATCGATAATGCAATTTGACAACCAATAATGGTAAAACCAATTAAGCCCATAGCGTCAAGCAATAGAAACACGCTACGTAAATGTTTCATCCATTTGGCGATAATAATGGTGACAAACGCTGCACAGCAAGTTAAAACCAAATATTCAGGATGCTTGACCCAAGTTAAAGGATAGTGTCCTAACAATACATCTCGTACTGAACCACCACCTAAAGCGGTCACACAGGCAATTAACGTTACCCCGAACCAATCCATACTACGTCGTCCCGCAGATAACGCTCCTGTCATTGCTTCCGCAGTAATGGCAATAATATAAATCACGGTCAGTAACATCTGCCGACATCCCTAAATCAGGCATCAAAGTGTGCGCTATTTTAAGGCAAACTTAGATGAATTGTGCACAACATTGTTTAAATTTTTTCCCTGAACCGCAAATACAAGGCTGTTTCATGGTGATTTGCAGATCCAAGGTTGGATCAAGAAAATACCAGTATTGTTGATGCAAAACAAAATGTGAAATTTCATGATGAATATGCGCCTGTTTGCCATCCTGATTTTGATCACAGTAATGCGCTTTGAACTCAACCAAGGCATGCGTTTTATCAAGTTTTGGTTGGTGTTGCACGACTTCTAATTTTAGCCACTGATTTGATTGACTCCAATCAGCAATCGCTGCCCGATCCAAAGCAGCCTGTTGCCCTAGAGCTGTCGTTTCTAAAATATAATCAATCTGCTGTAACGCAAAAGCACTATAACGCGAACGCATCAATTGCTCAGCATTCTGAGCAAACTGTTGTTTCAAATGTAAGGGCTGACAGCATGCTGCATATTGCCCATGCCCACACGGACAATGTTGTGACGATGTCATCTTCAATACTCACATAAAAAATAGCCCTGAGCGAAAACCATCGCTGAACAATGGTTAAACTCAAAGGCTATTCGGGTATAGCTAAATTATTTCTCTACAGATTTATCTTTGGCAATAATGCGCACTTTTTCAATTTTGTGCCCATCCATTGTGACAACTTCAAAACGATAGCCATCCGCTTCAACCATGTCACCATTTTCAGGTAAACGACCTAAGTGGAATAAGATATAACCCGATAAGGTTGAATATTCTTCACTCTCATCGACTAAATCTTTACCCAATAATATCGAAACATGGCGAATATCCGTTGAACCTTCGAGTAGCATAGATCCATCATCCAAACTTGCAGCGACGGCTTCCAATTCATCTTCATCAGGGAATTCACCTGCGATGGCTTCTAACACATCAATCGGTGTTGCGATGCCTTCAATTGAACCATATTCATTTAGGACAATCGCCATTTGTAGCGGTGCCTGACGTAACTGTTCCATTACCATCAACACTTGCGCATTTTCATGCACAATCACAGGCTCGCGTAAGTGCTTGGTAAAATCAATTGCACCTGTTTCAATATATTCATTCAACACTTTATGCGTTAAAACAATCCCTTCGATATTGTCTAACTCACCACGCGCGATAATCAAACGTGAATGGGTCATTGCCATTAAACGTTGTTTCAATTCTGCAGGATCAGCATCCAAATCTAACCACTCTAATTCAGGACGTGGTGTCATCACTGATTTGACAGGACGTTCAGATAAGCCTAAAACCCCTTGAACTAAAACGCTGTGATATACCCCATTGTCTTCATCAAAGACTTCTTTGGCGTAGGCTTGCGTTGCCAATACATCTTCTGCTTCTTTGTTTTGACCTTCGCTGCCATTGCCTTTACTACCTAGCATACGCAAAACGGCTGATGCGGTGCGGTAACGTAAATCAGTTGTCGTCACCAATTTTTCTTGGTTACGGCGCATGGTTTGATTCACCATCTCAACAAGCACAGAGAAGCCAATCGCAGCGTATAAATAACCTTTTGGAATATGGTAACCGAAGCCTTCAACGATTAAAGAGAAACCAATCATCATCAAGAAGCCAAGACACAGAATGACGACTGTCGGATGTTTATTCACGAAATCCATCAATGGTTTCGATGCCCAAAGCATAATACCAACAGCGATAATCATTGCCAGCATCATGACACTTTGATGCTTCACCATGCCAACCGCAGTAATCACACTATCTAGAGAAAAGACTGCATCCAAAACCACAATCTGAACAATAACCATCCAAAAAGTAGCATGTACTGGATTTTCTTCTTTCAGTGTTTGGTGACCTTCGATTCGCTCATGTAACTCCATGGTACCTTTGAAGAGCAAGAACACACCACCAAACAGTAAAATCAGGTCACGACCTGAGAAAGGATGGTCAAATATATGGAACAATGGTTCAGTCAGCGTCACTACCCATGCAATGGCAGCAAGTAATCCCAAACGCATGAGCAAAGCGAGAATTAAACCAATTCTACGAGCAGCATTACGTTGTTCTGGTGGTAGTTTTTCTGCCAGAATTGCAATAAATACAAGGTTATCAATACCCAAGACAATTTCAAGCACAACCAATGTTGCTAAGCCAACCCATGCAGCAGGGTCAGACATCCATTCAAGAATCATTGACGTGACCCCTCTGTAAAATCGGCAATATCATTATGAAATTGAAATTTTAAAAGGTCGGCATAAGTAGCCAAAACATTTTTTTTAGGAAATAAGAACAAAGCGGAGCAACAACAACCACTACTCATAGGGGGACATAAATTAATAAAAGGATTTTTAGTATAGGCAAGATTGCAGTGAAATTCATCTTTTTTATGTGGATGATCTTTTCAAATTCTTTCTAAAATTTGCAAAATATTTTTGTACGCAAACTGTGCATAAAACTGTCACAAAAGTCATTTAGCCTAGACAAGTACAATGAAAATGATAAGGTGAAAATAAATCAAATGAATAGTTTATTAAAAATGACTGCGAATAAGAGCATTCCTCCCATAAAAACCACTCAATCACTGATTGCTTTATATTGCGGTTCTCGTACAGGCAACAAACCCATTTATCGTGACACAGCGATTGAGCTTGCTCAGCATATTGCCAATCAAGGTTTTGGTATTGTATATGGCGGTGCGAGCATCGGTTTGATGGGGCAAGTTGCAGATACCGTACTTGAACATGGTGGCGAAGTCGTCGGTGTTATTCCTGAATTTATGTTGGACTATGAAATTGCACATCAGAAGCTAACAGAATTGCACATTGTCGAGACCATGCATGAACGCAAAGCCCTAATGGCTGAACGTGCCAATGCTTTTATTGCGTTACCAGGTGGACTCGGCACTTTTGAAGAAATCTTAGAAATTGCGACTTGGGGACAACTCAATCAGCACCAAAAACCGATCATCATTTATAACGTTAATCATTTCTATGATGCACTGATTGCACAACTGGATCATGCGGTAGAAGAAGGTTTTTTACCTCCGCAACATCGTGCCAAAGTGATTATTTGTCAAAGTCTCGATGAAATTTTCAACGTTATTCAAAACCTAAAAACACCAAAACAATTTGTGATTTAACTCTAAATTTTGTTGAAGCGGATCAGTCTGATCCGCTCTCTTTAATGTCCGCCTATTGTGTATTGACTGGGCAAACTGTGGTTGAACCACCTAACTTATTAGCCACGACTAATTTTATGGATCTTTGACAGCTTCAAAGTAAATCACAGTGGCATTGAATTTGCCTGTAGAGAACGTCATATTAACCGTATAGAATCCTTTTCGGGCTATGCGAAAAAATGGCTCAGCAAGTTTAATGGAATTGACAAGAAGATGTTTTATTTGCATCTTAAAGAGACGGAGTATCGCTTCAATCATCGGCATGATACTTTATCCTCGATTTGCTTAAATGACTCCGTAACAACCCTCTTTCACTTCCTAAACCCCAATTTTATTCGTAACTAGTATTGTTAAAATCATACTCTGGTGATTTGAAGGGTAAAATGAAAAAACTATTATTATTAAGCGTTATATTATTAGCAGCTTGTAATAAACAAGATGAGCCTAGTGTTGAGCCAACACAAGCCACCATCATTCCTTATGTAAAGAAGCATCATGCTAAATCTGATCCCCCAGCTCAGCTTGATTTTCTTCAACTTATTCAAGTTGTAATTAGTAGTTTTCCAAATGCGCAAGCAAGCTATAATGGCAATGCGACAGAGCTAAGACTTCTATCTAAGCGTATCCCTTCTGATAGTAAATTTAAGACTTATGAGAACTGGTATAGTATTAAAATTACGAGAAATATAGACTCAGAAAATTGGAGTAATTTTCTTGTTGAAATACGAGATAATCAAAGTTATGAACAATCAAAAACTGATGCTTTTAATGCCTGCAAAGATGTTTGGAGAAATATAGATCACCGTGTACCGACTGTGATTAATGAGTTGGCTGGTAGAATTAATAAATATGGAAAAAATAGTTCTTCCGCAAGAGCTCAGCATATCATCCGCTATGGTTATCTTTTTAATTTGGATGCAAGTCATTTTAATGATGGTTATCCTGTATCTTGCTCTATTTCATACAATAAAAAGTAAACGGAAACCTTTCCATCAAATATAAATGAAGTTAAATGGGCATTATGACCTCATCATTTGATGATGTTTTTAGTTATGGGGAAAAATACATTTTATCTGGATTAAGTCTAAGTCGCGTGGTTGGACTTCAAGCAAGCATTGCAGCAGTCGTAAAGCGTGCAATTGAAAAACTAATTTATCTCAGCACGCATCAGCCTGCCGAAGTATTCTAGGTTTCAAGTTCAATGACAATTTAATGTCAGTTCGATGACCACTCTTTGACAATTTTTGTCTTTATTTCAAATACAGTTACTTTAAACTAAAACTGACTTCTCATTTGCCACGGCTATGACAACGACCACTCATCAAACGGTACAACCTGAATTTCGCCTGTTGGTACTCCTCGTTTCGATTGGCTTTTTCATGCAAGCTCTAGACACCACCATCGTCAACACTGCAATTCCAGCGATGGCTGTTCAGCTTCATGAAAATCCATTACAAATGCACAGCGTAATTGTCGCTTATGTATTATCTGTAGCCGCCTGTATCCCATTGAGTGGTTGGCTGGCAGATCGTTTTGGGATTCGTAATATTTATCTCAGTTCTATGGTGATTTTCAGCTTGGCATCATTGGGATGTGGCTTGTCTCAAAATCTAGAACAACTCCTGTTTTTCCGTGTCATTCAAGGAATCGGCGGTGCATTGCTCATGCCTGTGGGTCGCTTGGCATTGTTAAAATTAATTCCACGCTCACAATTTCTTTCTGCCATGAGCCTCATGAGTCTTGCGGGTCTCATTGGCCCACTGATGGGCCCTACTTTAGGAGGCTGGCTAGTTGAGGTGGCAACATGGCATTGGATTTTTTTGATTAATCTCCCGATGGGTATCCTCGGTATGATCATGACCTTGAAAATCATGCCGAATCAGAAAGAGCCAACGGTCAAAGCATTCGATTTAAGCGGTTTTATTTTACTCATGGTGGCAATGGTGGGGCTGTCTTTAGGGATTGAAAATATTGCTGCATCACAATATTCAAATCTTGTCAGTATCAGCTTATTGTTGATTGGCGTGATTGCCACGGTTAGCTATGCCTATCATGCCCACACCCATCAAAATGCATTATTTCATGGGCGTCTATTCCGTTACAAAATCTTCTCGATCGGTGTATTAGGTAATTTCTTTGTGCGTTTAGGCAGCAACGCAATTCCGTTTATTTTACCCCTCATGCTGCAAGTTGCTTTTGGCTTCGAACCGTTCGTTACAGGATTGATGATGATTCCGATGGTACTCGGTTCATTATTTTCCAAGCCCATTATTCGCCCATTGATTCAACGTGTGGGGTATCGTCGTTTTCTACTCACCAATACCGTTTTAGTCGGACTGTGTATCGCCAGTTTCTCATTAATGACAGCAGTTACCCCGCTTTGGTTGAAAGTCCTACACTTGTTTATTTTTGGTACATTAAATTCGCTACAGTTTGTAGGCATGAATACCCTGACCCTGAAAGACTTGCCACAACACGATGCCAGCAGTGGCAATAGTTTTTTATCAATGATTATGATGCTGTCCATGAGTATTGGCATAGCAATGGCAGGCACACTCATCAACCTATTCAGTCAGCATTTTCCAACAACATCAATCACGACCGCTTTCCATGCCACCTTGATTACACTTGGCTGTATTAACATCATTACGGCGTTGATCTTTTGGCAAATTCCGAAAGAGACCACCGACGAGTCTCCATAAGACAATATCTAGGATTGCTCTCAATACATCATGTAAATTTGTGGAACAATTGAGCCATCAGATGATCAATCTAAAAGCTAAACCGAGTACAATCAATATATGATCCATACTGCAAATCTAGTTATCACTGAGACATCGCATAATACTGAACGATATGATCAAAAAACTGACAAAATTTCCGCTGTCTAAACATTATCCAACACTAAGCAGTGTCGGTTTAGCCATAATGCTCAGTGTCGTCAGCTATTTTGGGTTGTTCTACCAACAAAAAGCCGTAGCCCAAGATTATTCGATTCGTGGATTTGATGTTTCACATCATCAAGGTGAGATTAACTGGAAAAAAATCTCTCCGATGCAATATCAATTCGTGTATCTCAAAGCCACCGAAGGCGGTGATTTCAAGGATCGTAACTTTCAGGAAAACTGGCTTAAAGCACGTGAACAAGGCTTACATGTTGGAGCTTATCACTTCTACCGTCTCTGTCGTGATGGCACCGTTCAGGCTGAAAATTTTATTGCTACTGTGCCAAAGAAAGCAGATGCCTTACCGCCTGTAATTGATCTTGAATATGACAGTAATTGTATTAATACCTATACCAAAGAACAGTTACTCAAAGAAATTCAGATCATGAATGATCAACTCCATAAACATTATGGCAAACAACCTATCTTTTATATTTCCAAGACCTTTTATCACATTGTATTGATGGGTAGTTTTAGTAATACCCCATTATGGGTGAGGGATTATGAGGGTAAACCTGAATTAAAAGATGGACGACAATGGCTATTTTGGCAACATAGCCAAAGTGGAAAGATAGATGGGATTCCCAAACCTGTCGATATGAATGTCTATGCAGAATCGCCAAAACAGTGGCATCTCTTTTTAAAACAACAAGGCATTGCAGATGCCAAATGAGCTGCGCAAAATCATCCATATTGATATGGATGCCTTTTATGCATCGGTTGAACTCAGAGAGCGTCCCGATCTCAACGGCTTACCTGTGGTGATTTCTTCACATCACCCTCGTGCTGTAATCGCAGCAGCATCGTACCCCGCTCGTGTCTTTGGTCTGCGCTCTGCCATGTCGATGGGGCAAGCTAAAAAACTCTGCCCACAAGTTGTGGTGATTGAGCCTAATTTTGAAAAATATCGTGAAGTCTCAGCTCAAATTCATCAAATTTTCCAACAATACACTCCTCTGATTGAACCCTTATCTTTAGATGAAGCTTATTTGGATGTCACTGAAAACCTAAAAAATATCCCCAGTGCGACTGAAGTCGCAGCACACATTCGTGCTGATATTTTTGCAGTAACAGGACTCACGGCTTCCGCAGGGGTCGCCCCAAATAAATTTTTGGCAAAAATTGCCTCAGACTGGAACAAACCCAACGGTTTATTTGTGATTAAGCCCCATCAGGTACTCAATTTTATTCAGGATTTAGCCCTCAATAAAATTCCAGGGGTCGGTAAAGTCACACACGAAAAATTGCATCAATTGAATTTGCATACGCTCGGCGATCTACAAAAGGTTGAAGAAAATGTCTTGATTCATCATTTTGGAAAATACGGCAAACAACTATATTTATATGCTCAAGGGATTGACCATCGTCCCGTCAAAGCCGAGCGAGAACGCCAACAAATTTCAAAAGAGATTACCTTTGACGATGATTACACGCTTGAGCAATGCAGTCACACATGGCAACCCTTAGCTGAACAAGTATGGCGAAGTTTGAATAAGAAACAACTCACGGCTCGCGGTGTGAGCGTCAAACTAAAACTAAAAAATTTTCAGATATTACAGCACAGTAAAAGCTTCAAGCAGGCACTACAATCTCAACAAGACTTAGCACAAGTGGTTTTGCAATTGCTCAATGAAATGCATATTGACCCTACTTTTCAATTCCGTCTAGTCGGCGTAGGCGTCTATCAATTACAACCCTTGCAGCAAGAATCACAGCTTTCTTTATGGTAGTGTCGTTTTTTTACACAAAAGCACGATTCAGACTAAAATTTATGTTTGCTTTTTATTCGGTTTTCAGTACTCTAAGCGGCGCAGTAACTTTATCCTTGTTGCTTGCCCTTGCTAAAGAAATCCTCGCTTTTAGCATTTGCTCCTGTGGTTGGCGTGACGATCAAATCCGAATATTACAGGGCACTTCAGGTGTCCTTTTCTTATTTGTCTTTTATAAAAATTCTGAATACGGCTTTCCTCTTTCCTGACTTCAGTTAAACTAACATCATAAAATTAGAAAATATTGATTACTGATCATTATGAATCAAAAACAAATTCTCTGTATTGAAGATGAAGCTGCCATTGTGCTGCCCCTTCGTTATGCGCTTGAGCGAGAAGGTTGGAGTGTCAGTTGGGCAAATACAGGAACTCAAGCACTCGAATTACTCTCTCAACAGACTTTTGATTTTATTATTTTAGATGTGGGTTTGCCTGATCTCAATGGTTTTGAAGTCTGCAAACAACTGCGTCAAAAATATCAAACACCTTTATTATTTTTAACTGCGCGTGATGATGAAATTGATCGTGTGGTCGGTTTAGAAATCGGGGCTGATGATTATTGCACCAAGCCTTTTAGCGCACGTGAAATTGTGGCACGAATCAAAGCAATATGGCGCAGAATGGAAGTACAAACGCAAAATATTCCACCACAAGCACCAATCATTCAAACAGAAATTACGCTACACTCTGCCACTTGGATGTGTAACCCACAATCTCTACAAATTCAATATCATGGGCAAATGCTGCAACTGACTCGTTATGAATATCGTTTGTTGTTTTTACTAATTCAGCATCCAGAACAAGTGTTTAGTCGTCAGCAACTCATGGATCATATTTGGGAACATCCTGAGCATAGTTTAGAACGGACGGTTGATACACATATCAAAAGTTTAAGACAAAAACTCAAACAGATTACCCCTGATGATCCGATTCGGACACATCGTGGGTTTGGGTATAGTTTGGTAGGATTTTAATATTTAACTTTAAATCATATAGTTAAAATCACTCAACAGCACTTTTATTCTCTATTCGCAAGTAATTTCATATGCCATGAATGATTATTTAACACAACAGAAATTCGTTCGATAGCTGCTTTCATATGGATATCAGGATCAGAAAGTTGAATACCTTTAAATACGTCATTATTAAAAACAAAAGTGTTGAAGAAATTTAATTTTTCCAATTTTTCAAAAACTTCAAGAAAAGTTAGCTCGAAAAAATTACTGATAAATCCCCATAACTCATCAGTAGAGAAACCATCCAAGTTAACATCCTCCAAGTACCCATCATAAAATACAAGATATAACTCGTCGATAAACTCATCAACAGAGCTAAATGTCTCATAATATGTATTAAAGTAGTCCCATTCACTTATGTCTAATTCACGAAAATAAGCAGGTGTGTTATTTTTTGATTTTAGTTCTTCTATTTTCTCAGTAGTGCATGAAGCAATACCGATATTTCGAAAACCATCACAGCAAAGAAAGGTGTAAGAGGATAAAGTTTTACCAGATAAATCAGATTTCAGAAATTCAAGATGTTGATGACAAGCTCTTAATAATCTTTTTTTAAGCTCTAATTGTAATTCGATAACTTTCACTTAGAACTCAACCCTACATTTCATATTTATTTAATCTCTATTCAATTAACTTACTTAAGAATTCCGTAAGATTATCATTTCCTAATTGAAAACAACCAAAATCTAAATCAAAGTAGAATATTTTTCCTTTATTTTTTTGATCAAATCCAATACAAATTACTGCTTCTCCTAAAGTCCCTAGAAAAGGACATATATTACGCCCCTCTAAATAAGGCTTAAAATTACTAAAAATATGCTCTAATTCATCTTTAGGAAAAATCTCTTGTATCAAAATCATATTATCAGGAATTTTAGACTTAAGCTCTGGATACTCATTCACATCAATTTTCATAAAAATGATCTTTTCAAAAATGGGGGACACCCAAATTCCATTCAGTAATTTTGCAACAATTTCAATACCTTGCATACACAAGCTTTATTTAAAATAACTTTTAGCTATTATATCCATAAATAATGACAAGTAAAATTCAGCCATGTCCATCTTTATCCGCATTTGGTTTTTCTTTAGCTTGGTGGTGGTACTGAGTCTCAGCTTTATTGCCTATACCCTGACTCAACAAGTCAAACCCAATGTACGACAAGTGGTTGAAGATACATTGGCTGAAAATGCCAATATTATTGCGCAACTGATTGCCGAGGACGTCTATCAACAACAGGTCAATACCCCTGAGTTTGATCAGAAGATTCAAGCTGCCTTATCACGTCAGCTCGATGCCACAATTTGGCAACATAAAAAAGATGAAATTAACCAACAGCTTTATATTACTAATCAACAGGGTGTTGTCATCTACGATTCCGAAGGACAAGCCGTTGGGCAAGATTATTCTAAATGGAATGATGTTTACCTAACGCTACGTGGCAAATACGGCGCACGCTCTACTGCAACCGATCCTAATGATCGAAGTAGCAGCGTCATGCACATTGCTGCACCCATTATCTATAAACAACAATTGCTCGGTGTGGTGAGTATAGGGAAACCAAATCAATCGGTACAGCCCTATATTGAACGTGCTGAACAACAACTCATTCATCAAGCCTTGTGGATTGTGGCTCTTAGTTTATTACTTGCCAGTATGGTGGCTTATTGGCTTAAACATAGTATCGATCGGGTGCGGCGCTATGCCCAAGCACTCGCGCCTGTGAATCAAGCACCGTTTTTCTATTCAGCCAAAGAACTGAATCAAGTGACTCAAGCCCTCAGTGACATGCGAGAAAAACTGGAAGATCGTGCCTATGTTGAAAACTATGTCAATACACTCACTCATGAGCTGAAAAGCCCACTGACTGCCATTCAAGCCAGTGCAGAATTGTTACAGGATGATCTACCCTTAGAAGATCAACAGCAATTTGCAACACATATTGTTCAACAAGGTCAGCGTCTACAATCCTTAATCGAACG
>Ga0075163_10012101_pt1 | contig 11238 bp, 8 predicted proteins | sample JI1023141ADNA_FD_71478 | JGI IMG/M metagenome (GOLD analysis project Ga0075163, IMG submission 71478) | Wastewater effluent complex algal communities from Wisconsin, to seasonally profile nutrient transformation and Carbon sequestration -... | ecosystem: Engineered > WWTP > Effluent > Algae...
CCGATGTGATGGCCTATGACGATCTCGCCGGGGGGCATGGCCGTCGGGTCCGGGTGCAGGGCGATGTGTTGTGGACGGCTCGCCTGAGCGGCAGGACCGCCGGCGCGCCGGCGTCGGCCGGTCTGCAGGCCAGCGCCCATTGGCTGCGCGGCCTGCTGACCGGCGCGGTGCCGGTGCGGCCCCTGTCGCGCTGGCTGCTGTCGCCGGTTCCGCCCCCGCAGTCGGCGTTCGCGCCGCGTGATCCGGTCGTGTGCGTCTGCCATGGCGTCGGGGCGAGGGCGATCGATGCCGCCCTGATGAAGGCGACGGGCAGCGCGCCACAACGGCTGGCCGCCCTACAATCGGCCCTTCGCTGCGGAACCTCCTGCGGTTCATGCGTCCCCCAATTGCGAGCCCGTGCGCAGGCGATTGCCGCCAGCCCTGACCCGGCCGCCGCGTCGGCTGCCGTTCTCGCCCCCTGAGCCCTGTTTGGCCATGAACGCTCTGTCCGCCGTCGAGATTCGCGCGCTGATCCGCGAGATCGGGCGCGGCACGCATGGCGCGCGCGCGCTCGATCGCGACACCGCGCACCGGATGTGGTCGGCGCTGCTCGACGGCCAGCTGCCCGAGGCGGTGGTCGGGGCCATCCTGATCGCCTATCGGTTCAAGGGCGAGAGTGTCGAAGAACTGCAGGCGCTGCGGCAGGCCAGTTCGCAAAGAGCGATGCCGCTGGCCCCTGTCACGGGACCGCTGGCGATCCTGCCCTGCTACAACGGCGGGCGGCGCCTGCCCAATCTGGCCTGGCTGACCGCGCTGGCCCTGCGCGAGGCCGGCTTCAGCGTGCTGCTCCACGGCGTGCGCCGCGATGCCGGCCGGCTGGCCACTTGTGAGGTCGCGCAAGCGGCCGGCGCGACCGTCGCCGCCGACATGGCCCAGGCCGACCGGGCCCTGCGCAGCGAACGCCTGGCCTTCGTGCCGCTGGATGTCTGGTGCCCCGCCTTGTCGCGGCTGCTGGCCCGCCGCGAGGTGCTGGGCGTGCGCAATAGCGGGCACACGGTGTGCAAGCTGATGAATCCCTGGCCGGGCACCTCGGCGCCAGACGCCCCCGGGCGCGCACCGGCATCGCTGATGCTGGTGCCGGTGACGCATGCCGAATACGTGCCGCGCGCGACCGACGTGCTGCAGGCGGGCGGCGCGGCGGCGCTGGTTTTTCGTGGCGTCGACGGCGAACCGGCCATTTATCCGCATGCGGCGCGCAGCGTCTGGCGGGTGCGCCCGGACGGGGTCGACGAAGTCACCCTCACGCCTGAAATCACGCCCGACCCGGCCATCGAACTGGACAGCAGCGCTTCGGCGCAGGCGGTGGCGCAATGGAGTGCCGAGGTCGCCGCGGGCCGCAAGGCCATGCCGCAGATGACGGCCCGGCTGGTCGCACTGGCTCGTTCGATGCTCGAATCCCCTGGGCAGCCTTCTATTCCGGAGCATCGGCCATGAACAAGTTCAACCCCGGCGCGACGACCGGCCATCTTGCCGGACGAGTCTGGCTGGTGGGCGCCGGTCCGGGCGACCCCGAACTCATCACGCTCAAGGCGGTGCGCGTCCTTGGCCTGGCCGATGTGATCCTGCTCGACGACCTGGCGAATTCGGCGCTGCTGACGCATGCCGGGCCGAATGCCCGGGTGATCCGGGTCGGCAAGCGGGGCGGCTGCCGCTCCACGCCCCAGGCATTCATCACGCGCCTGATGGTTCGCGAGGCCAGCCGCGGCCGTCAGGTGGTGCGCCTGAAGGGCGGCGATCCGTCGGTGTTCGGGCGCGCCGCCGAAGAAATCGATGCCTGCCGGCGTGCCGGCATTGCCTGTGAGATCGTGCCCGGCATCACCTCGGCGAGTGCTGCAGCAGCGGCGCTGGGCACGCCCCTGACCGACCGCGATCATGCGCGCGGCGTGGCCTTCGTCACCGGCCATGCCAAGCCGGGGGGGCCCGACCCCGACTGGGCGGCTCTGGCGGCCAGCGGCCTGACGCTGGTGGTGTACATGGGGCTGTCGCGGGGGCAATCCATTGCCGACGCGCTGATGGCTGCCGGGCGTCCCGCCGGGCTGCCGGTGGCCATCGTCGAGCGGGCCAGCCTGCCGGGCGAACGCGTGATCCCCACGACGCTGGCCGGGCTGGCGGATACCCTGGTTTCGCAGGCCGTGCGCAGTCCGGCCGTGCTGGTGGTCGGCGAGGCCCTGGACGTGGCGCTGGCCGCTGCCGCCGAGCCGCTCCAGCGTGTCGGCATAGCCTGAATCGGCCGACCCCACAGCCGGTTTTGGGTCAGAATCGCTGACACCGGGCGCGTTCGCGCGGGTACGTGGCCGAATCGCCCCGCGCTCCCGACGTGTGCCCGGGAATCCCCATGGGAGCGATTCCGTCGTGAGCACACATCACCGCAGCTTCTGCCGCGTCTGCGAACCCGCCTGCGGCCTGGTGGCCCGGGTCGAACAGGGCCGGCTGGTCGAACTCACCGCCGATCGCGAACACCCGATCAGCAAGGGGTTCGTGTGCAACAAGGGCCTGTATGGCGCCGACATCCACAACGATCCCGACCGCCTGAACGTGCCGCTGATGCGGACCGGGCCAAACCGCTTCGAGCCGGTCTCGTGGGACGAGGCGCTGCAGGGCATCGCGCAGCGCCTGCGCGCCATCATCGATCGCCAGGGCGTGGGCGCGCTGGCCAGTTATGTCGGCAACCCGGCTGCATTCAACAGCCTGCATGGTCCGTCGTATGCACGCTTCATCGGCCAGCTCGGCGTGCGCAAGCATTTCAGTTCCGGCACCCAGGACTGCTCGAACAAGTTCGCGGGATCGCAGGCGGTGTTCGGCACCCGGACCCTGCACCCGGTGCCCGACATCGAGCGCTCGGACTTCATCCTGCTGATCGGCGAGAACCCGGCGGTCTCGCACATGTCCTTCCTGTCGATCGCCCATCCGATGAAGGCGCTGAAGGCGGCACAGGCGCGCGGCGCCCGCATCCTGTACGTGAACCCGCGCCGCATCGAGGCGGCGGCCACCGCCGGTTCGGTGCTGCCGATCCGGCCCGACACCGATGTGTACCTGCTGGCCGCGCTGCTGGCCGAGATCGACCGCACCGTGGGCTTCGACGCGCAGGCGGTGCGCGACCATGGCCGCAATGTCGAAGGCCTGCGTGCCTTCGTCGCCCCCTGGACGCCGGAGCGGGTCGCGCCGATCACCGGCATTCCGGCCGACAGCATCCGCGCGCTGGCACGCGACTTCGCGGCCGCGCCGACCGCATGTGCGCACATGTCGACCGGCGTGAACATGGGCCGCCAGGGCACGCTGGCTTACTGGCTGCTGCACATGCTGGTGTTCGTCACCGGCAACCTGGGTCGGGCGGGCGGCAACTTCTATTCTCAGGGCTTTTATGCCCGCAGCACGGCGGCGGGCGCGCGCGCGCCGACCGAGATGGCCGACGGGCCCCATGGCCGCCTGCGCAAGCCAGGGGGCGTGGGCATCGCGCTGCCCGGCGCGCTGCTGCCCGACTATCTGCTGGATCCGGCCGAGCCGGTCCGGGCGATGGTCGTGAGCTCCGGCAATCCGGTGCTGTCGATCGGCGGCGAGGCGCGCCTGCGCGAGGCATTTGCGCAGCTCGAGCTGCTGGTCTGCGTCGACATCTATCGCAACGCCACCTCGGAGTACGCCCACTACATCCTGCCTGCCGCCGGCGCGTACGAACGCGAGGACATCAACATCACCGGCATGGGCCTGCAGGACCAGCCGTCGGTGCAGTACACCCCGGCGATGGTGGCGCCCGGCTTCGAGCGGCGCCCGGACTGGTGGATCTTCGAATCGCTGTGCCGCGCCATGGGCTTGCCCTCGATGCTCGACCAGGGCCCCGAGCCCGACGTGTGGGCCCGTGTCGACGCGATGCTGCGCTCGCGCGGCCATTCGATGGATGAACTGCGCCGCACGGGCGTCATCGTGTTCGAGCGCAGCCGCCCGGAGGAGCTGTTCGAGACCCATATCCAGACCGAGGACCGGCGCGTCGACTGCTGCCCCGAGTCGTTCGCCGAGGCGATCGGGCGCATGGAGCGGATCTTCTCCGAGCTCGCGGCCGAGCCCGCCGGGCAGCTCAAGCTGATCGGCAAGCGCGACGGCTACATGATCAACAGCTGGTACAGCAACCTGCCCAAGCTCAAGCGCAACGAGCGCGACCGCAACTACCTGTTCATGCACCCGGCGGACGCCGCTGCGCGTGGGGTCGGCGAGGGCGACCCGGTGCGCATCCGCAGCCGCGATGGCGCAATCGAGGCGCCGGTGCGACTGAGCGATGCGCTGATGGCGGGCGTGGTCGCGATGACGCACGGCTGGGGCCACGGTGCCACGCCCGGCATGCGGTTCGCCCAGCAGACGGCGGGGGTCAACTGCAACGCGCTGCTGCCCTCGGGCCCCGATGCCTACGAGCCGATCAGCAACCAGTCGCACATGACCGGCATCGCGGTCGAGATCGAAGCGCTCGAAACGCCTTCGCTGCGGGACACGGCCGGCACCGGCTAAGCTTCGGGCTGCGCGGGCCTGCGGCCCGCTACTTTTCCTTCCTCTACTGCGAGACCCGATGACTGCTCCCGGCGGCCGGTTCCTGGCCAACGACTCCCTGCCCCTGCGCGGCATCAAGGTGGTGGAGCTGTCGCACATGATCATGGGGCCGGTCACCGGCATGATCCTGGCCGACCTCGGCGCCGAGGTGATCAAGATCGAGCCGATCGAGGGTGACAACACCCGCCGCCTGAAGGGCTCCGGCATCGGTTATTTCCCGGTGTTCAGCCGCAACAAGCAAAGCCTGGCGGTGGACCTGAAATCGCCCGATGGCCAGGCGCTGGTGCGTGATCTGGCCGGGCGCGCCGACATGCTGGTCGAGAACTTCCGCGACGACAGCCTGGCGCAGTACGGCCTGGACTACGCCGCGCTGTCGAGCGTCAATCCCGGTCTCATCTACATCTCGCTGAAGGGCTTCCTGTCGGGGCCGTACCAGTCGCGCACCGCGCTGGACGAAGTGGTCCAGATGATGGGCGGCATGGCCCAGATCAATGGCGACGGCCAGACCCCCCGCCGGGTCGCGCCTTCGGCCAACGACATCCTGGGCGGCACCTTCGGCGTGGTCGGCGCGCTGGCAGCCTTGAACGATCGCCAGCGCACCGGCCGTGGCCGGCACATCCGTTCGGGTCTGTTCGAGACCAATCTGCTGCTCGTGGCGCAGTTCATCGCGCAGTACCAGCTGACCGGCACGCCGGCCATTCCGGTCGGGCGCACCCGCAAGCCGCCCTGGGGGGTCTACGACATCTTCGAAACCGCCGATGGCCGAATCTTCGTGGCGGTGGTGAGCGACGCCCAGTGGCGCAGCTTCGCGCGGGTCTTCCTGCCGCCCGAGTTCGCCGAGGACGAGCGGCTGCGCACGGCGGTCCAGCGCGAAGCCGCGCGCGACTGGGTGGTGCCGCAGGTGGCGGCGGCGCTCAAGCACTGGAAGTCCGCCGATCTGTGCGCGGCGCTGGAGGCCGCGGGCCTGTCGTACGGGCCGATCCGAGAGCCGCACGATCTGCTCGACGATCCGCACCTGCGCGAAGGCGAGGCCCTGATCGACACGCGCCTGCCCTCGGGCGAACAGATTGCCGCGGCGGCGCTGCCGATCGAATTCGACGGCCGCAAGGCCGGCAAGCGCAGCGATCCGGCGCCGGTGGGCGGCGATACGCGCGCGGTGCTGGCCGGGCTGGGGCTGACCCCGGAACGCATCGAGGCGCTGCTGGCCAGCGGCGCCGTCGGAGTCCCCGCGAAACCCTAAAATCGCCGCTGGCGGCGTCAGCCGCCCGCCAGCGCCCCTCGCCGCCGACCCCACCGACTCCGCGCCCCGCGATCCGTATGCCCCTTGTTTCCTGGAGACTTCCGATGCTGCTGCGTTCCCTGCTCGCCCTGTTCCTGATGTCGGCCGCCGTGCTGTCGCAGGCTCAGGGGTTCCCGTCGCAACCGATCAAGATGATCATTCCGTCCACTCCGGGCGGCGGCACCGACTTCATCGGCCGCCTGATCACCAGCAAGCTGGCCGAGATCAATGGCTGGACGATGCTGCCGGTGAACCGCCCCGGCGCCGGCACCGCGCTGGGACTGGCCGAAGCGGCCAAGGGCAATCCCTCCGGTCATGAACTGGTGATCGCGCAAACCGACAACGTCTCGCTCATTCCGCTGCTGATGAAGGTCTCCTACGACCCGATCAAGGATCTGGTGCCGGTGGCGCTGGTCGCGACGACCCCGATGGTGCTGATCGTGCCGACCGCATCGCCCTACAAGACACTGGGCGACGCCATCGCGGCGGCCAAAGCGGCGCCCGGCACGATCACCTATGGAACCTCCGGTACCGGCGGATCGGTGCACATCGCGATCGAGCGGCTGCAGGTGGCCGCCGGCTTCAAGATGCAGCACGTGCCCTACAAGGGCTCGACACCCGCACTGGCCGACCTGGTCGGCGGCCATCTGGGCTTCGCCGGCTCGTCGATCTCGTCGGCGGCCTCGCTGCTGGCGGCCGGCAAGATCCGCGCGCTGGCGGTGACTTCCCCCAAGCGCAATCCGGCGTTGCCCGATGTGCCGTCGGTGGCCGAACTGGGCTACAAGGACTTCTCGGTGGTGTCCTATTACGGCGTGATGGCGCCCGCGGGCCTGCCGGCTGCGGTGCAGGCGCGCCTGAATGCCGACATCAACAAGATCCTGCAGCGGCCCGAGGCGCGCACGGCGCTGCTGGCCCAGGGACTGGAGCCCAGCCCGCTGACCTCGGACGAATTCGGCGCGCTGATCCGGGCCGACATCCAGAAGTCCCGTGAGGTGATCTCGAGCGCGGGCATCAAGGTCGAATAACCCGCCTCTTTTCCGCCGACCGCCGGGGCGCCTCGCCGCATGGCCGGCGCGCATAATCCGGGCATTGCCCTGTCTGAGCGCCGCCAACCGCGGCCTGTCGCCTTCCATGACTTATTGCGTCGCCATCAAACTGAACGCCGGACTGGTGTTCCTGTCGGACTCGCGCACCAACGCCGGCCTGGACCAGATCAGCACCTTTCGAAAGATGATCGTCTACGAACGGCGCGACGACCGCTTCATGGTCCTGCTGTCGGCGGGCAACCTGTCGATCGCCCAGTCGGTGCGTGAAATCCTCCAGGTCGAGAAGCTCAAGGACGACGAAGACGGCGAGTCGATCAGCATCTGGAACGCGCGGAGCATGTTCGACGCCGCGCGGGTGCTGGGCGCGGCGGTGCGCCGGGTGCACGACCGCGATGCCGACTCGCTGAAGAACGCCGGGGTCGACTTCAACGTCTCGCTGATCTTCGGCGGCCAGATCAAGGGCGAGGGCATGCGGCTGTACCAGGTGTATTCGGCCGGCAATTTCATCGAGGCCACGCCCGAGACGCCGTACTTCCAGATCGGCGAATCCAAGTACGGCAAACCGGTGCTCGACCGGGTGATCACGCCCGAGACGCCGCTGGACGAGGCGGCCAAGTGCGCGCTGGTGTCGATGGACTCGACGCTGAAGTCCAATCTGTCCGTGGGCCTGCCGCTGGATCTGGTGGTCTACGAGGTCGAGCGCTTCGAGACCGACAAAGTGGTGTGCATCGACGAGAACAACCCGTATTTCCAGATGCTGCACGGCAGCTGGGGCCACAAGCTGCGCGAGGTGTTCGACAGCATCGAAGACCCGGTGTGGAACGGTGCGCAGACCGACATCCCCCTGAAGGTGACCGGCGGGCGCAGCAAGCCGCTGGGCAAGATCCGCTCGCCGGACGAGCGGCTGATCTAGAGCGCTAGAGCGGCTCCCGTCGCGACCGTTGATTTCTGGCGTCTGCCTGCTCGAGACAGCATTGCGTCGGAACGTCCTGCGACGTGCTTGCGAAGCGCAGATCGAAGGCGCGTCGTTCGGTGATCGGTCGAATGGGTATTGGGGCGGGTGGACGATTTCCAGGCGACGATCCGGCCCATGACAGCTGATACCTTGATCCTGTTCGCGCACGGCGCCCGCGACCCCGAATGGCGCGTGCCGGTCGACGCGATGGCCGCCATGATGCGCCAGTCGATGCCCGGCCTGCGGGTGGCGGTGGCGTTTCTCGAGTTCATGACGCCCACGCTGGGCGAGGCGATCGACGAGGCGGCGCTGGCTGGCGCGCAGCGGGTGTCGATCGCGCCATTGTTCTGGGCCGAAGGCGGTCACCTCAAGCGTGAGGTGCCCGAACTGATCGACGCCGCCCAGACTCGCCATCCGCATCTGCGCATCGACCGCTGGCCGGTGCTGGGCCACAGCGCCGAGGTGCTGGCGGCCCTGGCGGGTGTCTACCAGGCGCACTGGCAGCGGGGCTGAGTGGCCCGTCCTGGCGGCTGGCCTTGACATCCAGACAGTCGATCGGTAGTTTCTTACCGTTAGATCCTACTTTCCGACTCAACGCATCGAACCCCGTACGCATGAGGTTGTCGTGCCCGAAGCCCGCCTCCGCCCGAAAGGGCAGATCACGATTCCGTCGAGCATCCTCGAGAAGGCCAATCTCGCCGAAGACATGACATTCGAGGTGGCGCTGGTCAACGGAGTGATCACCCTGACCCCCAAACCCAAAGCGTCAGCCCGCGAAGACCTGATGAGCTATGCCGGCATGCTCGAAGACGCCTGGGGCGACACGCCGCAGGCGGTCGAACGCGCAGTCAAGGGCCTGCGCGACGCATGGGAGCGGTAGATGCCTTGTTGACCCGCGTGGCGGGCCAGCGGGTCTATATCGACGCGAACTTCTTCATCTATTTCTTGAGCAAGGCCCAGCCCTACTTCGACGCGGTTGTGCCCGTATTCCAGGCCTGCGACGCGGGGCGATTTGCCGGCGTCACTGGGGATGCCGCCGTGGCTGAGGTGATGGTCCATCCTTACCGCTCGAAGAATCCGAGCGAGATCGCTCGCGTCAAGTCGCTGTTCTCGCGCGCCGGCTTCGTGAGCGTTATCGCGCATGACGCGGCGGATTTCGATCTGGCGGCCCAGTGCCGTGCTGAATCAAGAATGCGAATGATGGACGCGCTTCACTACGCAACGGCTCTCGGCGCCGGATGCCGTTTCCTGCTTACCAACGACCATGATTTCAAGGCTGTTGGCGGGCTCGAAGTGATATCGATCGATTCATTGCTTGGCCAGTGATGCAGGCAGGGCTCCTGTCCGCCGTCCGTTTGTCCAGCAGTCCAGATTGATCATGCCCGTGCCGCGCGCCGCATCCGCCGTCCCTGCAGCCACCACACCGCGAGCCCCAGCAGGCTTGCCGGGATCAGCACCCAGTGCGGCGAGGGCCGCTGCGGATTGGGCAGGCGCAGCTCGTTGAGCTTGTAGCCCTGCTCGACGCCCAGCTTGCGGGCGCGGCTGCCGAACTTGACGCTGGCGATCTCGACATCGCTGCCCAGCTGGCTGAGCGTGACGCCGCCGGCGCGCAGCCGTTCGCGGCCGTTGGCGCCTTCGCCCATCGGCAGCGCGACGGTCTTGGTGATTGCGTCGCCATCGGCGTCGGTGCCAGCAATGCCGACCACCAGCCATTCATCGGCGGCAAGGCGGTCGGCTACCTTGTAGACGTCGGTGGCCGGCGCGCTGACGTACTTGGGCGAAAAGCGGTCGATGACCCAGTCGGGCCGGAAGAACAGGAACGTGGCGAGCAACAGCGCGCCGGTCTCCAACCAGGTGCAGCGCGCTCTGAACCAACCCATCGTCGCCGCGGCGAACACCAGCGAGGCCACCGTACCGCCCACGCACACCAGCACCACATCGACCCAAGAGCCGAGCCCGATCAGCAGCAATTGCGGGTTGAAGATGAACACGAACGGCAGCACCGTGGTGCGCAGGCTGTACCAGGTGGCCTGCCAGCCGGTGGTGTTCGGGTCGTCGCCCGAGATGGCCGCTGCCGCGTAGGACGCCAGTCCGACCGGGGGTGTGACGTCGGCCATGATGCCGAAGTAGAAGACGAACAGGTGCACCGCGATCAGCGGAATGACCAGCCCGCTGCGCGCGCCCAGTTCGACGATGACCGGTGCCATCAGCGTGGCCACCAGGATGTAGTTGGCGGTCGTGGGCACCCCGGCGCCGATCAGCAGGCAAATGAAGGCAGTCAGCAGCAGCATGATCAGCACGTTGCCGGCCGATACAGCTTCGACCAGGTCGGTCATCATCAGGCCCACGCCGGTGAGCGTGATCGCGCCCACGATCAGCCCGGCACTCGCGCAGGCCACGCCGATGCCGATCATGTTGCGCGCGCCCAGCACCAGTCCCTTCGAGAGATCGGACAGGCCCTTGCGCCAGGCTGCTTGCAGCGAACCGGTGCGTCGGAACGCGCACAGCATCAGCGGCTGCGCCAGCACCAGCACGATCGCGGCAATGGTCGCCCAGAATGCCGACAACCCGGGCGAGAGCTCCTCGGCCATCAGGCACCAAAGCAGCACCACGATCGGGATGAAAAAGTGCAGGCCAGCGCGCATGGTCGGCCAGGGCTGCGGCAGGTGGATGGCCGGACTGTTCAAGTCGTCCTGCGGCACGTCGGGGTAGCGCGACGAATACGCCGTCAGGCCGACATAGGCCAGCACGGCGAATGTTCCCAGCACCCAGCCGGCCTGCGCGCCGGTCACCGCCTTCAGGCCGGTGATCGCGTAGTAGATCAGGGCCAGCGCGGCCACGGTTCCGCTCACTCCCAGGCCCCATCCCAGGAAACGCTGGCGCCAGCTCGGGACCCGTTCGCGGGTCAGCGGCTCGATGCCGTGCTTCAGGGCCTCGAGGTGCACGATGTAGAACAGTGCGATGTACGAGATGAGCGCCGGCAGCGCCGCGTGGCGGACGATCTCCGAATACGGAATGCCAACGTACTCGACCATCAGGAAAGCGGCCGCGCCCATGACGGGCGGCATGATCTGGCCGTTGACCGACGAGGCAGCCTCGATTGCGCCGGCCTTCACGCCCGAGTAGCCGGTGCGCTTCATCAGCGGAATGGTGAAGATGCCGCCCGACACCACGTTGGAGACCGACGAGCCCGACACCACGCCGTTCAGCGCCGACGAAACCACCGCCACTTTGGCCGGTCCTCCGCGCAGATGGCCGAGCAGCGCCAGCGACATCTGCAGCATGAAATTGCCGGCGCCGGCGATGTCCAGCAGCGTGCCGAACAGCACGAACAGAAAGATGAACTGCACCGATACGCCCAGCGCCACGCCATAGACGCCCTCGGT
>Ga0075163_10012102_pt1 | contig 11238 bp, 11 predicted proteins | sample JI1023141ADNA_FD_71478 | JGI IMG/M metagenome (GOLD analysis project Ga0075163, IMG submission 71478) | Wastewater effluent complex algal communities from Wisconsin, to seasonally profile nutrient transformation and Carbon sequestration -... | ecosystem: Engineered > WWTP > Effluent > Algae...
TTAAATTTTCTGAAGAGCGTGTAATCGATTTGGATGAAATAATTAAGCAGGTAAAATTGGGCTCTTAGATCATAAATTTAACTCGATCGGAAATTTCTGCGGTTTGCGCTTACAACCCCTAATTATCGGGCCTGAATTATTCTCGTTGCTATATTTTGATTCAATATTCCAGTATGGACAATCATCACCTTGATTAAAACAAGTGAGCGCTTTAAAACGTGCACTTGGTGCTTTTTTGTTGGCTGTTGCGTATTTGAAAAATAGGCGCGTTCTTTCATAGAAACCAGTAGGATGGTAGAATACTGGTTTACGGTCGAAAAAAGAAAAGGGAATATACGTAAGACCCTTTTCACCATCAAATTCTTGGTCTATGATTACCTGTGACTTGCTAATGCCAACAAAGGAGAATAGCAATATTGGTATCAGAATTATTTTTCTCATATTAATTCCCCTTACTGTATTCATCATAGATTGTTGGTGTTTTATCTAGTTTTTTAGATATACTGAAAACTCGGTCTACGATTACACCATTTTCTGCGCTGCTGAGAAATAGTTTGCTAGCGTTGGTATCAAACTTTGTGATTCTAAATTCGATAGGTCCAGATTGACCACTATCGAGCAAATAATTAGTTAGTGTCAAATAATAAAACCCATCTGGTTTTTTGACAAGCGACATAGGTTGTGCATACCTAGTAGGAAGGCTTCTTGCTGGAAAAATAACAGGCTGACACTCTTCACCGTAATCATATGCGGTAACTCTCGGCAGGTCTGGCGAGATGAAAAAATGATTATCTACTTGGCACTTAGGGGTCGAATTAGTTACGTTTTGACCATTTTTTGTGATCGTCAGTAATTTGAATTCTCTCTGAATAAAGGCACTTATCTTTTCGTTGTCTGGCAGCTGTTCATAAGTTTTTTCTTTAAATGGAGTATTACCATCTTCATTTTTGAATTGGTCTTTTTTGCATCCAGTAGCGATGATTGTTGTGAGAGCTCCTGCTACTAGTAGTATTTTTAGTGCTGTTTTTGTTTTCATTTGGGGATGTAGTTTATTTGAATGGTGAATTGATTCTTGTCTGTTGTATTTGCTAGATGATAATGACTTTATGATCATCACTAAAAGCTAGTTTGCCAGAATATATTTCACCCGTTTTTTTCTTAAAGGATTTAATAACGGACGTGCTTCCTTTCTCGCATAAGTCGGAAAGTTCTTTGATCGAAATAGCTTTACCTGATATGTTTCTCCAAACGACAAAATCACATTTGATTTCTGGGTCTTTAAAATTGGAGCAGCCAAAAGCCTTTGCATTCGCTAAGATTGAACCTGTTTTACACTTTGGACACGAAGTGATTTCAAAAATCAGCTTTGTATTAAAATCATCATCAAGTGTAATTTTAGCGCCAAATTCATTGTTCTTTTGACTTATAAAATCTGTTCGATATGAAGTGGTTTGTCCATTAAGTAACAGCTCAGCATCCTCGTCAGACAGAACAACACCTGCAATAGTTTTATTCATGTAAAAGTCACAAGCCTTATCATTAAAAAAGTCCTCACAAGCAAAAGCCTTTCCTGTAATTAAAACACTTTTGGCACATTTGGGGCAAGAGCTTTCTAACCTTCTTTGCTCAAACTTGGGTTTAACATGGCCGTCTTCGATAATAAGCCTGGCATTGAATGTTTTACCTTCTTTTGAAACCAAACCTTCAAAAACATCTGTTTGTTTTTGTTCAATGAGTTGCAGAACGATTTCTTTGGTGATATTTTTCCCATAGTACGTTTCATAAATCCTGAAGCCACATTTATCGTCCAAGCTTTTAAAATAGTTGCAAGAGTAGCTATTGGTACCTTCTAATAATTCACCTTGACTGCAGACAGGGCATTTTGCTATTTTTTCCATATTGTTAAATCGTTAGTTTGATTAGAGTCGTTACATAAAAAATCGAAATCCTACACCTATCGAGGATCTGTAATTGCCAAAATCTTTTTTTGACATCATTGCTTGGTTACCAGAAATAATGAATGAAACGGCATCAGTGATAAATGTTTCTACTTCTATTCTACCTGTAGCCCCATAGTCAAATCCTTTAGTTTTTAAGGGTGCTAGTGTATCATAGGCGATAGTTGGCCCTGCTCCAATGTTTAAAAAAACGACTCCGCTAATATTTACTAAAGAATAGTTGGCGAGTAGATTCGCCGACAGTGATGTGTAATCGAATTGATGTAGTGTTCCCCATTCAAAATTTCCGTGTCCTGATATGAATACCTTCTCGGATGCAAAGTAGGTGTACCCACCTGTGAGGCTAGTTGTCATTTGGCTTTTGCCAAAACCAATTTTAAACGCAGAAGACTGTGGCATGTATTGGGCCTTAGCATTGACTGCAATAGCTAGTAGGGTAATAAGCGTGATGGCTACTCGTTTTAATCTCATTCTAGATATGTGTTAAATCACCCTGCCAATTTTTTCTTTATAAGCAAATATATGGATAAAGTAATTACAAAAGAAATTAATTTTACTTTTTATTAAAAAATAAATTCAAATATTTTCACGTAATTATTGCTAAAAAGGCACCCATTATTATATTATTTAGTGGATATGTCGATTTTTTGATTTTTTCAAATGGTAAAATAATTTAATTTTAATTTTACTTTTTAATTAAAAAATTTTCAAAATATAAAACATTGCAAATGGCTATGGATATATGGAAAACTCCCCCATACACCCGTGCTATAAGCTCAGTTTACCACATGTCCACAGCCAACAAGACCATGGATATATTGAAAACTTGGCTCTAGCATTGCTTAAGCTCAGTTTCCAACATACCCACAGTCACCACAATAATTTTTTAAGTTTTATCTTTGGAAAATGATAGCGAATGCTAAATTTTTTTGGAGTACTAAAAATGCTTGAGGATAACGTTCAACAAGACCCAAGAATCAGATTTGCAAGGGATTTGATCCTTCAGAAGAAAAATATAACTCTCCAGCAATTGTTTAAGATCATCCCTCGAAAAGTGATTGCAGAAAATTTGGGATTAAATGTCAATGGTTATCTAAATGTCCGGTCGAAAGAACCAGAAAACTTTAAATTGAGAGAACTGAAAAAATTTGGAAAGGTTTTTGATTTAGATTTACATATTGTTGTTGACCTATTTAATCGATCTATTTTGCCAGAAAATACTAACACAGATTCTTTAGATCGCGAATGAGGTATCCTGCGGGAGTTTGAGGGTGCAAAACCCTCAATGATTAAAAAATGCCCTATACAGTCTTTATTCGCAACTTTTGCTGTCGAGTATTGCAACCAATATTCTCATTTTGGGGTCGAGTATTGCAACCGTCGAGGTTGTGAAATGTGATTTTTAGTTTTAGACAAGCTCATTCTGAGTTTGGTTAAGTCTTTCTGTTAATCTAGAGGAATATTCTTTTTTGCTGTCGAGTATTGCAACTTTGCTGTCGAGTATTGCAACTTTGCTGTCGAGTATTGCAACTTTGCTGTCGAGTATTGCAACTTTGCTGTCGAGTATTGCAACTTTGCTGTCGAGTATTGCAACTTAACCCTTTGCTGTCGAGTATTGCAACCACGGAAACACTAAATGCAGGCTGTATTGCAATTAGTGCTGTCGAGTATTGCAACCAATATATATAGTATAATATAAAGAAATATATAAAGAGAAAAAATTTAAAAAAAAGGAATTTGTTAATTATTGGGGGTTTCACACCCCCAAACCCCCGTGGGATTCCTCATTAACGATCTAAAGAATTATATCAAAAAAGTTGTATTTAAAATGTTATTCGTTTTAATATTTTTCATATGTTTGAAACTATACATCTAACTGTACTATAAATGGAAACACAGCTTTTAATTAAAGAAAAAAAGAATGTTAACATTAGTAGGATTGATCAATCAGTAGCTGACAATTTGCGAGATATTGAGCAATCATTTGGAATGGATGCAGGTATCGTAACTGATTTTATTGTCTTTGCTACCAAAAACCTAAAATCAGACTTGTTTGGATTTACTCAATTTACGCTAACAGAATTTTGTAAAGAAAGCGGAAGAAACAAACAAGATATGCATATAAAGCACCCGATTTTTGAAAAGACAGATACTTTACCACCAGATTATTTCGGACACAAATTTGAAAGTGTATTTGACTATGTGCTTTTTCGAATGTTAGAAAAAAATATAATATTCACCAGGAATTATTCATACAATGATAATGGGAAAGTGATTCACTTGCAAAATTTCCCAATTCTAAAAGATATCAAATTAAATATTGATCGTAATTCAAATGGTGTGAAAGTATATGAAATACGTGTTTCTGATCAATTATTAACTGGTTTCATGAAACGATATTATACGATTGAATCGAATGGATATCGAATGGTAGGTAAAGGGCGTGGTGGCGATGGAAGAAAAAGACTTTTTATCTTTTTATATAAGACAAAACATATACTATCTTCTCAAAATACAACTATAACACAGGTCCCTATAGACTACCTTGCACAAATAGCCAATATTGAAGTTAAAGAAAATAAACTTCGTAAAGTATCAATTAAGCGAGTTTTAGATGCTATAAAAGTTAATGGTCAATTACCATTTTCATATACCTTTGTACAAGGTGATGCTACAAAAAAGTTTCAAGAAAATTACTGGGTTGAATTAGATTTTTCAGAAGCAATAGCTTGCAAAGAACTTATCGAATCAAGAGGGGATAACTGCTTTTTTTCAAATTTACTGAACGACTTAAAATTCTATTTTAATAACAAATACGAAAATATTAGTATTAAAGACGAAAAAGATCAATTCCAGCGCTGGTTAACTAATTCTTCTGTCGATCTAGATGATAAATCAGGAATAGTTCAAAGTGTTCATTACAGGGCTTATGGGCGCAGAATGACACCTTCTAAAGCGATGAGTTTTATAAAAATGGGGGCCTTTTTAGACTGAGCTATAAAAAATAAACCATAACGCCTCCAAAACATTTTTAAGTGTCATTTGGAGGCATTATTTTATTCTTTGAGTCGCACTTCCTATCCTTTAAGTTGTTCCCACAGAGCTTATACGTTCAGAAGATTTTCAACAGCAAGGTAATATCATTTTTAATATTAAACAAATAATATTTGTAGTTTTTTAAGGGGTTCGGGGAGTAATGGAACAGTGAACCGACTTAAGGATCTGTTGGTGTTCTAAATGGGCGTAACTCACCGCGTACTACGGAATCCGGCACCGAAAATGAATAACGTCCGAGCATATTGATGTGCTCATGTCCAAATGGCGATAACCGAGCAGCATCTTCATCTTGCACTTGGTAGCCTTCAGCACGTAGTTGAGTCAAAATGGCATCAGTATAGATGGTATTCCACAACACAACAATATTGACTACTAGTCCAAGAGCACTTAACTGATCTTCCTGACCTTCCCGATATCGTTGATGAAGTTCGCCGCGTTTCCCGTGGAAAATATCGCGTGCTAGGCTGTGCCTGCCTTCACCTAAGTTGAGCTGAAGTAATGTGCTTCGCCGGCGAGCCTCATCGTCAATATAATTCAAAATGTGAATGGTTTTGTCGATGCGGCCAATCTCCGCGATGGCTTGTGCTAGGCGTGTAGGTCGATCACCCACTTGCAGCGTACGCATAATGCCTGTGGCGGGCACTAATCCCATTTTCAACGAACCGATAAGTCGCAGAATATCGTCCCAATGTGGGCTAATACGATCTAGGATAATGCACTGGCGAGCCAATCCATTTAGTTTACCATAATCTGCTTTTCGATCAATTCTCCAGAAACGTGAGCCACCTATATCTGCTAGTCTTGGGCTAAAACGATAACCCAACAGACGAAACAAGCCAAATACGATATCACTGTAGGCTCCCGTATCAGTCATGATACGCGTTGGTTGCAGTTCAGTCTGCTGCTCAAGTACAACCGCTAGAAGTACCAAACTATCACGTAAGGTGCCTGGTACAGTGATACCATTTAAACCACTGCGTTGATCGGAAATTAAGTTGTACCAAGTCACACCACGGCCACGATGGAAGTATTTTGAATTTGGCCCAGCATGCACGGTTCTTACTGGTACTACAAAGCGCATCCCATCTGCAGATGCGACATCTCCACCTCCCCAAAGTTGCGCCAATGAAATTTTATTCTGTGCTGCGACCAAAATAACATTAGCAGCAATCAGTGTTTCGTCTCGTACATAATTTTGATCGATCCACATGATTCGATCACGTCGTAGTGCTGGTGTATCTTGACGCGTGAATGGCTCTGGGCCAGTATTACATGCTTGGGAAAGTAATACGGCACACAGGCTGGTAACGATATCTGTAGCACGTGAGGTACTTTCCGTCAAGTGTGTGAAAGCATCTGTAAAACCTGTACATGCGGCTATTTCAAGTAAAATTTCAGGCAAATCGACACGTGGCATACGTGCTTTTACTTCTTTACGCAAAGCAATTAGCGATGCAGGTTCATCAAGCTTGTCTAATGGACTCAAGATAAGTTCATCTTTACCATCTATGGTTTCTATTCTCACCGACATATTGTCTGGCAAACGCGCAGCCACAGCTCGGTAAGTCTGATCTAATTCTTGCGCGAGTTCCGAAAGTGCAATTTGAGGTTCAATTGAAATATCAAGTGCTCGACAGATAAGAGGTCTCGCTGTAATCCACTCTGCACCGCTTAATAGGCTAGCACAAGGATCCGCATACCTCCAGCTTGGCATCACGAATACATCACGTCGTCGCAATGCGGTCTTCAGCATATATAACACGCCAAATGTAAATGCAACAGGGTCTAATTTTCCTTCATTATTTGTTACATAACGATGCCACGCTTTACTAAGTACAGCGACAGGTGGGTCATGGTCTGGGCGATTTCGCAACCAATCAAGTGCCTGTAGCAGCGGTTCTCCAGCAGCATTACTATGGAAATTTATGACACGTAGTAGTGTTGGAAGGAATCTCTTTACCGTTTCTTGCTTCTTCTGTAATTCCAAATAAAAGACATCATCTGGCGGACGTACCAATGCACTGACATCAGCGAGTGCTTGCGCCAATTCATTCTGACCTACTTCAGCATACACATGCTCGCGCAATAGGTTTGATGGTAGATCATTGTCAAGTAGAAATTTACAGGCATCAGCCAACGTTGTGGCAGCACGATCTAAATCTTTGATCGACCGAAGTCTAGCCTTTCGGTTAGCTTGTTCGGCATTACCAAATAAATTACGCAGCAACATATCAAGTACATCTAGCGCATCATCTTGTGCTACGGCTTCTAAGCTATGTACGAATGCCACAAGTGTTGCCAACCTTCGTATGTTTGCTAATCGACTAATGGCGGTAACCTTAGATGTGCTGGCAAATCGTGCTAAGGTGGCAATACGGCTTGGTGGAACATGTACCATCGGTAAGCGTATCCCAAGGTTACGAATAGTCTCAATACGGCGTAAAGAAGCTACAAGTGCTGGCCCACTTACTCTAGTTGGCCCTTTGCGTAATTTGTCTAATCGTGATTGCCTGTCACCTTCATCGACCATTAGCAATTGGTCAAGATGGTGTTGCTGCTCGAGAGTGATATCACGTACAAGTAGCCGCCATAAACGCGTTTCCATACGCGCACATATTTCAGCGATATATCGCTCTAGAACGGTAGCGCCTGGTAACAAAACTTTATGTGCGATTAGCCAACCACTCGCATATTCAAATAATACACTTGGACGATCAGTCCCAGTCCAACATAGCGCACATAACCATCGACCTAGACGAAAACGTATTCCTTCGGTAACGAATTCTCGATAACCATAGCGCTGACGGATTTCTGCCATATGACGCCAACGCTGTTCACTGTGTCTATATTCAACGAGGCAGGTTACATCCAAGACATTAAGTTGCTTCGCTAGCACAGTAATCACAGATGGTGGTGCAGAAGAAACATCCTCAATGAATGTACCAATAAAACGTACCGTTGTTAGTTGCAAAGCATAACCGAGTCGATTGACATCTTTGCGTTTTGACGCAATCCATTCATGATCGCCATCACTCAGATGAAAATAACGTGCCATCTCATCATGCGTTACGATTTCTGGATAGCAACCATAACGCTTACGTTGGCTTTGGGTAAGAAAGTGGACTGGCATATTTCTGGTGCAGACAGCAAGTGACTCTGTTGCAAAAATTCTAAGTTTTGCGAAAGATCATTTACCTCGCGTACGTGAGCTTAATGGCTTCGCAAAAGTATCTCGCAAAAATAGTTTAATTTGCAATATTATTTGCGAATTAATTTTACCGATCCTATGATGAAAATTGGTTATGCCCGTGTTTCGACGGTTGATCAACATCTTGAATTACAACTTGGTGTCCTTAAAAAGGCTGGTTGTGAAAAAATCTATCAGGAAAAAATATCTGGGGCACAAAAGCAACGACCAGAGTTAATACGTCTGTTAGACCAACTTCGCCCAGGTGATACGGTGATTGTTTGGAAGTTGGATCGACTAGCGCGTTCAACGCGTGATCTTTTAGAAATCACTGATGCCATTATAACTGCAAAGGCAGCCTTTCAATCATTGTCAGAACCATGGGCAAATACCACAACACACGCTGGGAAAATGATCATGACTGTATTTGCTGGCATTGCCGAATTCGAGCGCGATCTGATCCGTGAGCGGACAGGTGCAGGCCGTGTTGCTGCCCAAGCGCGTGGGGTTCAATTTGGCCGCCCTCAAAAACTTAATCATGAGCAACGCCTGCTTGTTCTACGTCTACTGCAAGAAGGAAAGTCAGTCGGTGAAATTGCTAAAACTTTCAAAGTACATGGGGCAACAATTTATCGCCTAATAGAAGCTGTGCAGCAAGATGCGTAACACTAGAGCTTAAGTCGGTTCACTGTTCCATTACTCCCCGAACCCCTTTAACGACAAAGTAGGGTGCAATCGGGGGTAATTAAAGAAAGAGATATTGCACTTTAGGGGTAAATTAAAGAAAGGGAGAAAAAGCGCCACGACTTAGCTGTAGGAATTTTTCTAGCTCGGAGCCTTGAATATTCAATTCTCAGACGTTAGATTTAATAGAATTCAGCCGAAAGTTTACCATTAGCTTAAGGGGTTTGAAGCCCAATGGAACGAAAACCCACGCTAAGGATATTGGGTGCAATTACTGAATCGTACAAAAAGCGTCGCGGGTTTAAAAAAATGCTTTTTGCGTGTCATAAACGGCTATTATAGCCAATGTAGCTTCTTTCTACCATGCCATCGGTCATTGTGTAAAATAACGAACGTTTTTGTAAACAGTTTTTAAAGGCATGTTTTAGAAGAATTTACCTGTTTAAGTTGCCATGTATTAAATGTAAGTTTAATATAAAACTGAAAATTAAGTACTGTAAACAACAAAAACACAGAATAAAATAATGCGCGACGCTTTTTGTACGATTCAGTAATTGCACCCCACTATGAGCCACTAACGTACTTTAACTTCCGTTTCTTAAGCCGACTACAAGCTTAAGTCCATTCACTGTTCCATTACTCCCCGACCCCCTAATAGGGTGCAATTAGGGGTAACTTTGCTCTTCACACTTTATTACATACTAACGTAAATACGTTAGTATGTAATAAAGTAATGATGTTATTATTTATTAACGTTATTACTTTAAATATTCCCTTAGTGCTTTCTCAACTATGTTTTTCATATTATCATCTGTCTCAAAGGCTTTCTTTTTTAATGCTTTAAATAGATCTTTATCGAGCCAGAACGTAAAAGTTGTTTCATTTTCTCTTTTCTTCTCCTTCACTGGAACAACCTGTTGTTTTGGCACAGATGAATGTGAAATTTCCTTTATTTTATCAAATGCTCCCATATTAAAAAAAGTTTAAAATAGATGTACTCAAATTGTCTATTTCCTCTTTTGCCAAAATATCTGTACTTGAAAATACCCCACCCGTCAAAAAGGTATTACTGTATACCGTTCTATCTTTTATTTCTCCAATGATTGGAATATTGTATTCTGTTAATTGTTCAATAGCTTGTTGCGTAATACTTACTCTTGGTTTAACCATGTTAAGCACTATTGCTGATTTTAAATTACTTTTTGATTGTGCTGCTTTGACCAACTCAATAGTTGCCCGAATAGCAATAATGTCAGGTACTCCTGCTTTTGTTGGAACTAGAACAAAATCAGACTCTAGAAAAATCGGGAAGATTTCGGCCATCAAATAAGGCGGAGTATCAACAAAAATAACATCATAAGGAAGCTTCTTTAGATCCGATATATTTGTGTATTCCAAAATATCTATACCCTTGGCAATATTTTTTAATTGCATTGTCGAACCTTGAGGATCGGTATCTGTTAATGCAGTTCGCACTTCTTGGCCAAACTTATAAGCCAAATTTAAAGCCAGGGTACTTTTTCCGACCCCTCCTTTTTGATGTGATATAGTAATTATTTTAGCCATAATGAGTGAGTAGTTAGTTAAGTACTAATGTAATAAAATAATAACGTATTTACATTAGTACTTAATAAAATAATAATATTATTATATAATAATGTAAATACGTAATAACGTTATTATAGAAGTTTTGTATCAAAAAAAGTATCAGTAGGATTTTAATGGAACTGGATTGAAATACAAATAAAGAGGGGAGGATATATTATAGATTTTTTGTATTACAAAAAGTACTAGGTTATTTTGATACAAGATGTAGCTTTGGACAAAATAAAATCTAATGATCCCTGTAGCATTGTTCGCTAGAGTTTCCTCGAATACCCAAGATTGTAACAGACAATTGGCTGAGTTAAGTTCTGTAGCTGATAAAAATAATTGGGTTGTGGTTTCTATCATCACTACTACTGTTAGTGGATCGAGAAAAAAGCGCAGTGAAAGAAGTGATATTGATGAGCTATTGAACTTAGCCAAAGAACGAAAAATAAAAAAGGTGCTCATTTCTGAGGTCTCGCGCTTAGGTCGTCGGCCTTCAGAAACATATACCCTGCTGGAAGAATTAACAGAATTAGATGTTTCTATATATGTACATAATTATGGTATGGAGACTTTGCTAGCCAATGGGAAACGCAATCCTGCAGCTTCTTTGATATTTGTGATATTCAACGAGCAGGGTGACGGTAAGGATTCCTTCGTAAATGCGTAACATCTCCAGTTTAAGGATATATTATTTCTTAAATATTAAAAGTTGTGTCGTAGTTAATCGAATCAATCTTTCTTGTTCTGAGTTCATACATG
>Ga0075163_10012103_pt1 | contig 11238 bp, 10 predicted proteins | sample JI1023141ADNA_FD_71478 | JGI IMG/M metagenome (GOLD analysis project Ga0075163, IMG submission 71478) | Wastewater effluent complex algal communities from Wisconsin, to seasonally profile nutrient transformation and Carbon sequestration -... | ecosystem: Engineered > WWTP > Effluent > Algae...
TTACGCTGATCAAGATAGTCTAGGATTTCGTGATTGGCAGGAAGACGCAGCTGCGCTTCAAAAAACTTGGTGGTCTCTTCGCACAGGCCATACAGGCTTTTGTCTTTGTGCGCCTTCTCGACATCTTCAAACGTCTGGCGCGGCACCTGCATCCCGGCTTTGGCAGCCAGTTGCTCAATGCCTTCGATAAACGACAGATTGTCATGGCGCATGACGAAGCCCAGAACGTCGCCATGAGCCCCGCAGCCGAAGCAGTGGAAGAACTGTTTGTCGTCGTTGATATAGAAGGACGGCGACTTCTCGCTATGAAACGGACAGCACGCCTTGAACTCGCGGCCGGCCCTAGTCAGCTTGATGCGGCCACCAATGACTTCGGACAAAGTCAGGCGGTCGCGCAAATCCTGAATAAAACGGGGCGAGATGGACATTCAGCGTTTATAGCAATATTTCTGGCCAGATTTCCAGATAAAGCCTTAAGCCGCCTTATTTCCACTGCTTTGCTGGATCATCTGGGACAAAAGCACCTGAACCAGACCGCCGCCATCCGATCCGCCGTGGCCTTGAAGCCCGGTGACCTGAATATCAGGCGTGATTTTCAGACCTGCCGCAGAAATGGCTTTCATGACCTCAACCGTGGTCACGCCCTGCGCCGTCAGCGCATCGACCTGATCGCGGTAGGCCTTCGCCTGAGCTTCCCCTTTGGAGCGGATAACACCGGCTTCGGCATCCCCGACCTGCTGGGTCTGGGCGGCATCGGCTTCGGCAAGCATCCTGATCCGGGCCGCATCACCTCGTGCGCGTTCTTCCGTCTGGCGGGCTTCGTGCTGGGCAACCTTGATCCCGGCTTCGGCAGTGATAATCGCAAGCTGCTGATCTGCTTCAGCTTTGGTTTTTTCAAACTCGATCCGGCGTTGTTCAGCATCTTTCTTGGCGTCGAACATGGATTTTTCCTGCTCGGCCAGATTTTTCTGCTGGGTCGTTTTCATCAGCTGTTCCGGCAGATGGATATTCGTGATCATGACCGAGACAACCTCAACCTTGTATTTGGTCAGGTCGGCGCGAACCGCTTCTTCCGCCGATTTTTGTTCTTCAGCACGGTTCTGCTGATAGGAAATCGCCGGAGAGCGCGACACTTGCGCCCTAAAGATCCCGTCAATCTGAGGATGGATGACGTTGCTTTCAAGATCGCTGATCGCCCCGACCTTTTGAACGACATAAGGCGCGTTCTCAGGAAGAATACGATACTGGCAGCGCACCTCGACCTGCATCGGGAAACCGTCATGCGACACAACTTGGAACGGATCAAAGACGATCACGCCCTTCTGCTGGTTGCCACGCTCGGCGCTCCAGTCAACAGACCGTGTAATCGTTGGGATGATGATGACTGAATAAGCGAGCGGGTTGATGTTATAAGCCCCCGGCCCCAGAACTTCCTTCTGGATACCGCGGAAACCTTTTGGAACGACGTGACGTGTCCGGCTGACTTCTTCAGATTCTCCCGGCGTAAACTCTTCCGGGTCTTTGCCAATGTTGGAAATCATCACGCCGACTTCGCCTTGGGCGATGCGGGTCTGATTTTTGACAGTGACCGAGAACAGGTATGGGTTGATGTAATACGTCCCCGGCGTCAGGATATTTTCCTGCGGGCCGCGCTTGCCACCATTCTCCAGAAACTTCTGACCATCCTGGAAATTATTATGGCCCTCAGGTGTTTTCACGACAACTTCGTTGCGCTCCATGGGCAGACCGTCACGCGCCTCGACGACACCCACCTGATTTTCAGGCACAATCACAGCCTCGTGAATTTCGACCTGGAACATTTCAGTGTTGATGTTGTAAGTCCCCGGACGCAGGAAATCGATCTGCGGCCCTTTTTGTCCGCCGCCTTTCAAGAAGACGTCAGCACGCTGGAAATATGAATGTCCTTCGATGCTTTGCGCGAGAAGGCTTCCCGGCTCCAGCGGTGTGCCGTCCATCGCGGTGATGACACCAATACAACCTTCAGGGATGAGGGTCTTTTTGATTTTCGTGACCTTGAACAAATTCGGATGAATTTTAAACGTCCCGTTGGTCAGGAAGCGCAGCTGCTTGCCGCGGATGCCTCCATTCTTGAGAAACTCGAGCGGGTTTTGGAAATTGTTGTGAGCGTTGCCGGCAGGATCATCCGCAAAAATACGACCCGGAGACAGGGAGGCTCCGTCGGTTGCTTCGACGATCCCGAGTTCGTTTGCGCCGATAACCACGAAAGACGGTTTCATGACTACACTCATAATCGGCCAGAACACAAAGTGAAGACCCGGATTGAGGTAGTCGGCTTTCAGTCCGACCTGCCCATCCAGTGCAAAAACACGGCCCGGATCAAGGCTTGCACCGAAGAAACGACGTTCGATAACAGCCAGCTCTTCAGCCCCGACGTTGACGAAGAAGCGCGTCAGAACAAAAAACGCAATCGCAAGCAGCGACAGATAAAATAATACCTCGATAATGGCCATCACATAGTCTCCCTGAAAATGTTGTCACAGGGTAGAGAGACGGCAGAAATGAGCAATGCAGAAGCGGCAGCCGGTTCCGCTTACCCACATTGATATTTTAACATTAGAGAACCATCAGATACCGATCTGACAGCTTAAGGGTGGAAATCGCGCCGCTTTAACAATGACATCATTTTGCGCCGGTCATCAGCCACGAATTCGAACTGTCCTTGCGGATGATAAGGATAGAATTGATACGGACCGATCTCGGATGAATCATAAGAGATAACAGAAATGGCTTTAGCACCAACCCTGACAGCACTCTGATGCCAGACACCTCTGAGATCGCAGAGCGGGCTCGATTTGTGGCTGAGGATTGCTCCGTTATTCACCCATGCCATGATGACCAGATCAGCCTGATTGGTTTCAGTCAGGAAATCCCTGCCCCCATAAGCCGGATGAATATTGACGATTGCAACTGTGAAATCAGGTGATACAGAAATCCGGTTTTCGTGGAGCATATATAACGTCTGTTCAAGATGGCCCGCATCCATGTCGGTTAACAACTCAAGTCTTTCAATCTCGGTTGCCTCTGGACGGAGGCAGACCTGCGTGATTCCACCAACCATCATGATGTTCTTCAGAGGTGAGGCCGCGCTGCTAAACGTCTCACAATATCCGATCAACTCGTCCCGAAAGTGATCCCGCCCCATATTCATAACTCCCTGCAAGGGCCCATCTATACCCAAGATTATTTAACATATCAATATTTTATCGCACCAATATTATTGACATAAGTTGGGTACGTTTGCTATGACTGCCAACCGCCAAAATCCGGGAGTTTTTTGCTGATGACCATCACCCTACCTAAACCAAACCTTCGCGTCGTCGAAGGGGTCACCGTTGTTGAAGATAGCGAGATTGGTTCCAAATTCCGGATCGCCGTACCGATGGTTGAAGGCTCTTTGTGCCGCAACTTCTTCTTCGCAACATCCGCACGCGGGGCCAGCCAACTGGCCCTCACCCAGGCGTGCATCCAGCTCGATCGGCGCCTCACTCTTTATTATACCGATATGCCAGAGACCGCCTTCACACCCGCGATGCGCGAAGCTCAGGAGCTTGGAGCACGGATTGTCATCGTGCCATCAGATGATTTCTCTATTGTCTCTGCTGTTGCACAAAAAAACGCCGAGGAACACTCAGGAAAATATATCAGTTTTGATGGAGAAGACGCTGTCCAAGTGATTGCCCAGACAGCTCAGTCACTTGAGATCACTCCAGACTATGTCTGGACAGCCTCTGCTCTCGGCGGCATCACCCGTGGCCTGCAACGTGCTTGGGATCAGGCCCGCCATTACACTGTCTCGGTCGTCGCTCCACCTCGCGCCGATTACGGCAAGGCCACCGTGATTTACGAGGAAACCCCGTACGTGGAGCCTGTAAAACGCCAGCCGCCAATTTCTTGTAACCCCAATTTCGAAGGCAAAGCCTGGTGGCAGATGCAAGCATGGCTCGATGCCCAGAAAGCCGCAGGCCAAGCTCCGCAGCCGCATCAGGTCATTTTCTGGAACCCTGCGGCTAAATAAAAAATTTCTATCAATTTAGCCAGTTATATGTAATATGTAAATCCAAAGAAGGGAATAACGTATGAAATCTTCAACTGTATTTGGATTAAAGTGCGCAGCAGCATTCACTTTAGCAGTAGGCACCGCTTTAGGAGCGGTCCATCTCGCAGTAGGGCGCACAGGTGGCCCCTACACCAAAGAGATCGCCAATGATTGGGGTACCGTTACAACAATTCAAAATTTTCGTACTAGTAAACATTCCTACTATGCCGATGTCACTACAGACAAATTCATTTTCAAGAGTATGAAAATAAGCAGTTTCCCAGGTCGTGGCTTGAACGTCGGAGACAAAATTGGCGAAGTGATGAAAGGCAACGACACTCGCATTGAAGCAGGATTAGTGAGAAACAACGTTAAGAGTTATAATAGTGTTTGTTTCGACTGGATGCCTTGTTGGTCCAAATCCCAGATCAATAAAGGTCCTACACCTTAGTCTGGGTTGTCATTACTGAGTGATACGCTTAATCACATCCTGAGGATCAACGCCGAAATCCTCTTCCTTAAGACGAATGCTGCCTGACTCTCCTGTCGCTCCCATATAAAGCCAGACCTCTCCAACCGTGAACGCAATCCCGCAGGTATTATTAACGGGCGTGATCGTGACATGGTTGAGTTTGTCTGATCCGGGTTGTTGAACTGCAAACACAACTTTCTCTGGACTTACCTGATCCACCCTACCGATAAAGACCTCTCCTGCGGCTTCAGCTTTTTGCTGAAGAGTTTGAGGTATGCGATTTGCAACAGGAGAACAGGCATTTGCAACACTGCAAGACAGCATCAGAAGTATTAAAACACCAAAGGGTATTTTCTGTTCCATCTGCACTACCCGCACAAAGGCCTTGCTTCAACGATCTTAACCCGGATCGTCAGGATCATTTCCCGTCCGGACTCATCATCCATTGGGAACGCGACCGTTCCCATCCCGCCAGGCTCGCTTAAACCTGATGGAATTGTAATAGTTACTTTTGTCCCTTTACAATTTGTCAGTTGGCCCTCAGGTGTTTTTTCACAAATATTACCATACCCAGTACTCTCCGAATTAGTGCCCTGATCGAGAGTAAATTCTTTTCCATCTTTAAGCAGGGCTATCCCTTCACCATAGATCGAGGCCTGAAAGGTCTGGCCTGTTGCAGGAAGTTCAAATCGTAACCCGTAAGCTGCTCCATCCCACGGCGCACATTGCGGTGTGAGTGTTGCATCAAACACAGGAGCGACCATTCGGGCTGACGCCTCACCTGCGCATATCATTGCGCAGGTGAGGATGGTGAGAGCTTTAAGATATTTCTTCATGACTACTGCACCTGATATGGCATCGGTTGAACTTCACCGCGACCACCCTGCCTCGGCTGGGACTGAAGGGCTGCGGCAGTTTTGGCTTTGTAGATCAAGTTAATGAACTCGGAGCGGTAACCAAACGGATCATCACCTTTGGAGGCCTGAGCCAGTTTCAAAACATCATCATACGTCATGGTTCCGGTGTACTGACCACCTTTGAGCAACTGCCCGAAAGATGCAACAGCCACAGCCCAATCCGTCTCTTTCTGGATTTTTTGGGCCTCGGCGGAAATTCCGGCGTTCATGTCCGGCAGAACCGGGATCGTAACCAGTTTGCTCGTGTCTTCTTTCGGCAGCTTGTAGCGCAGTTTGACGAAAGCAAGCTCACCCGAAGACGATGGAACAGATTTATCAGCATCCGCCTTGGCAGGAGCATATCTGCTGGCATCGACAGCCGGCGCAGCCCCCGCTGGAGTAATCTCATAAATCGCCGTCACTTCTGCTCCGGCCCCGATATCACCCGCATCGACTTTATCATTGTTAAAATCTTCGGTTTTCAAAGCGCGGGTTTCATAGCCGACCAGACGGTATTCAGACACAGTCGCCGGATTAAACTCGACCTGGATCTTCACATCCTTGGCAATCGGGAACAATGTCGCCCCGGCTTCTTGTACCAGAACCTTGCGGGCTTCGTTGAGCGTATCAATATATGCCGCAACCCCGTTCCCGTTCTGGGCCAGACGTTGCATCATATCGTCATTGTAGTTGTCACGTCCGAACCCGAGCACCGAGAGGAAAATGCCGCTGTCGCGTTTGCGCTCAATAAAGTCCTGCAACTCGTTCGGATCGGTGATACCGACATTAAAATCACCGTCCGTCGCAAGGATCACACGGTTGACGGCATTCTTGTTAAAATTGGTTTCAGCAAGCTGATATGCCTGACGAATACCTTCAGCCCCGGCAGTAGACCCGCCAGCATTGAGGTTCTGAAGCGCCATCAGAATCGTATTCTTCTCGGATACAGGTGTCGGCGGCAAGACAGTTCCTGCGGCACCCGCATAAACAACAATCGAAGCCTTGTCAGTCGGTTTAAGGGTATCAAGCAGCATCGACAAAGATTGCTTCAGCAACGGGAGTTTGTTCGGCTCTTCCATCGACCCGGACACATCAAGCAGGAAGACAAGGTTGCTGTCAGGGGCTGTAGCTTTTTCAACATCAAAGCCTTTGATCCCGACCGTCACCAGCTTACGGCCTTCATGCCACGGAGATGGTTTAACCGCGACAGTTGCCTTGAACGGTTCTTCTTTCGAGGTCGGCAGCGGGTAATCGTAATCAAAGTAATTGATCAGCTCTTCCACACGAACCGAGTCTTTTTGCGGCAGCACACCGCTATCGAGATTGCTGCGGACAAAGGCATAAGACGCCGTATCGACATCAATCGAGAAGGTCGAAACAGGCTCCTGCCCCACTTGTTTGATCGCGTTTTGCTCAAAGTCCTTGAACTTGTCGCGACCAAACTCGGCCCCGTTTGCGACAGGAGCTTCGGCAGGCATCGCCATCAACTTGCCCATCGGCATCGAAGCGCCGGCAACAACCGAAGGGGATGGCGCAGAGGGAGCCACCATCTGTTGAGGTGCGATTTCCATTTCAGCCCGATCAGCTACCAGAGCATCCAGTTTCGCAGCCTTATCTTTGGCAATAATAGGTTCTGGCATAGAAGCGGCTGCCATCTCAGAGCTCACATCAGCTCGGCGGCTCGTCTCCTTCAGATCATCCGCTTCCATTTTCTTCTCAGCGGGAACAACCTGATTCACTTGGGCTACCTTCATGAGTTCATCAGAAACGACCGAAGCGCCTCGATCCAGTCGGGTCAAAGGAGAAACACTATAAACCAGCAGGGCCACACAAGCCGTTGCAAGGCCGCCGTAAAGAGCTTTTTTCTTGGTAAATGACATGGAATCTCTCCTGTTTGTCGGTTGTCTGCTTATCAGACGCGACCACAGGGAGCTTCCTTGGGAGATTTTTTCATTTTTTTGATTTTTTTCAAACGCCGCCTGCGCCAGGTTCAGGGTTTCCTTACGTTTATTGTCGTTGGGCGTTGGAATCTCTTGTTTTTCAAAGAGATTTTTCAGCTGAAGGTCATCCATGCTTGCGGTCTCCTTCATCGGTTAATTTCTTGCGGGCCTCGTGGATACGCCACGACACGGTACTTTCAGCACAGCCAAGGATCTCGGCGGCCTGCTTGTGCGAGAGCCCTTCCCCGAACACCAGAAGAATGGCTTCCCGTTCAGCATCAGGCAAAGCCTGCACCCGGTCGAGCTGCTGCTGCGTTGAAAGCGCCTGCTCGGGAGACTGTCCCGGCGAACTGACTTCGTCTGCGCCCTCAATGCCATCATGGCGATGGCGTATCTGCGAACGCCGCCAGTCGCGGGAGGTATTAAGGACAACGGTATAAAGCCATGTGGTAAAGGCGGACTGCCCCTTAAAGCTCGCCAGCTGGTCGGCGACTTTCATACAGGCAAGCTGGGTGATGTCTTCAGCGTCGTGCTGGTTGCCGCAAAACCGGAATGCCATGCGGTAGACCGTCATATAATGATGGTCGAGCAGCTCCCGGAAGGCTCCGGCGTCGCCTGCAATCGCGCGATTGATCAGCTCTGTCTCCGCTGTGTCCAAAAATTATCTTCCTTTGTCAGACGCGACGATTTCAGAGAACCTTGGAAGAAAAATCAAGCGGGAACGGCAGTTTGGCTTACTTAATAACTTTTATCTCGCCATTGGCTCCGTCAACACTGAGCCAGACGGGGCCAAGCCCCTCAATCTGCCGGATAAAATCTCGACCAATCGCCGTGATACAGGTCACATTATCTTCCCGCGCCACCGTGCAGGCATGGGACATCGCCCCGCCTTCGGCGTATAAAACTGCCGCAGCCGCCTGGAAAAACTCAACTGTCTCAGGACGTGCGCGGGCAAAAATCAGAACCATCGGATCAGAACTGTCCGGCAAAACGCCGTCGCGTCCGACAAGGATCGCACGTCCTGTCACCACGCCCCCGGCAATCGGCAATCCCTTCCAGCGGTCTTTGATCGTGAGCGCTGTCTCCACTGCGGGTCTTTCTGGCCCCTCATTCCAGAAATATCCTGCAAGATCAGGCACAGGCGCGCTCAGGCTTTGCGCAGGGAAAATTTCAGTCCACGCACCAGAGAGGAGTGTTCGATCTTTCTGGATTTGAAGAATATCCTGAACCGTTTTCTTGAGACCTTTGGGCAAGACAGACGGATCGCGCAACCACTGCGCCAGCGTCTCAGGCGTATGCGCCGGAAGCCGCAGCGTCAAAGCCAGCAGAGCCTGACCAAGCGCCAGACTGCGAACGATCTTATCGCTGCGTGACAGATACTCATTTTTATCTTTTGCGAAAGCCCGGATTAGAAAGCGTGACACCTTCCACTGGCTGGCCATCAACCCCAGAACAGATTGCGGCGTATATCGAACCTTATAAGTATAGCCACCGTCCTGTATTGGCGTCACTTCAACAGCCCCGGCTCCGACGGTTGAGACGAGGTGACTCCAGTTGATATACGGCGCCCCCTGTCTCCACTTGAGCAATCCTTCTCTGGCAGGACGCGTTTTGAACCCGAGCAGTCCCATCGCCTTGTTCCATTCAGAATCCGGGCTGACATCGTCAAAGATGCGCTCTAACCGAACCTGCGCATCAGGATCAAGCGTGTCTGGCAAAGTCGTATCGTCGGCAAATCGAAGCCAGAGAGTTTGCGTCATCTCTTCTCCCCGATGGCAGAGACAGGACCATAGGCATAAAGTTTATAAGGGGCCGCCAGATACAAAATATCATCCTGATAAACGGGGGATGCATACGCCCCGCCTTCAAGTTTCAAGGACGCGACAGGTGTGCCATCCAGCGCATTCCGAATCCCCACAAACCCGTCAGCCGTCACAGCGACAACCAGCGGCGTTTTGGCGGTTTCAATCAGCACGGCGTCCGACTTGAATTCTCCGCCAATCGTCACAGACCATGCTATCTTGTGATGGATGATATCAACCGCTACCAGCGTTGCATTTTTGAGCGTCAGATACACAAGCCCCTTATCCGCCCAGACTTGTCCTTCGGGCAAGGGCATCGCCGCCAGCTCTTGAGACCACAGCAGTTTGCCGCTTTTGTCAGCCACATGAATCCAGCCCTTGTCAGTGGATTTATTGAGGCCAACCTGGCCGACCGCCGTGGTGAAGACCATCATTCCATCCGGGCCGCGCAGCATATCCCCCATCGGGTTCCCCGGAATGGATGTCCTTGATAAGACATCGCCGTCATCAGGATCGATTTCAAAGAATTCCGATCCATCATCTTCTTCCGTCAGCTTGGCCGGGACGAATAACCTCCCCTGTTCAAAATACGGCGTGACGTCGATATGACCGATGGAAGCATGCCATTTGACATCACCCGTCGCAGGATCAAGCGCCCACAGGCCTTCGGCACCTGCTGGCTGGAAAATAGTTTTGGTATCGGGATTATAAGCCGGGGCGGTTTCGATATGACTCCTGAACGCCCTCTCCCACAGAGGCTTCCCGGTTTTGGTCGCAAAACCTGTGAGGACCGAAGACGGCGCGGTATGCAGGCCTTCGCCGATGATGCTGATGTCTCCAAGCACAAGAGCTGACGTAAAGACGTGCTCTTTCTTTTTCATGACCCAGAGCAGATGCCCATCGTCCTTGCTGCGGGCTTCAAGAGTTTTATCCAGCGTCCCGATTAAAATTTGTGATCCAGAAATAACCGGCATCCCCATCAACTGGCTGGTCGTGGCCTGCTGCCACAACACTCCAAAGTGAGCAGGCAAGACCGGAGGCTTGGTATCCACTTGCGCAAAGGTCGTGATCTTTGAAAACTTCTCAGGCAGGATCGCGAGGGATGCGTCTTTTGCCGGAAGACTGCTTTCATGCCATAAAAAGAGTCCGGCCCCCAAAATCACGAAGACCAATGCCAACCCAGCGAGCCAGAGCTGGCGCGGACGATGCTCTATTTTTTCCCGAAAGAATTCCAGCAGTCCCGCCGCTCCGCCGACAAGGCCCAGAAGCCATGGCAAAAGTTCAATCAGCGGAATCATCGCCGGGAAAATGCAAAAGGTTGAGCGGTATCGTCTGGCAAGAGAAAGGCGTGGCGGCGCAGGTAAGGTCATGTAAATCCCCGGAGTTTCAGCATAACGGTTCTATAGTTAAGACGCACCTCAGAGCCAAAACCTTGGAAGATTGTTATTTGCTGATATACTCGGCTGAATTTCAGGATGTGTTAACCATTTCAGCGATATACTAGACTTATTGACAAGTTGTCGGAAAAGGAAGTTTGCTCCCCTCCCAAATAACCTGATCCACCCGATTACCTCCCCTCCCGCCCGAAAAAGAAGCGCCAGATCCCTCTCCCCGGATCTGGCGCCTCCCTTTTGATCGGTATTTGAACCTCAGGCCTGGCTTGGACAAGCTGCATTTTCTTTTAGAAAATTGACACTTCCCTAGACTGTATGGCATCTATCGGATGAAAATTAGGGAAAATATTTATGAGTATTTGGGATTGGCTTAGAAAGCCTTTAAGCGGCATTTGGAACACTTCAACTGCGTCAGCGCCGGCTTTACTAGACCAGGTTAAAGCTCAGCACGGCCCTTATGCCGTAGGGACTAGCGGTCTGCATATCTGGCAGCTCGATCCCGAAAAAGGAACCTCTATCAATCATAATTTTAGGGATACAGGCGTTGCGGCTTTGATGAAGCCCAGCACCTTTCTTGAGCTGACAACTCATTCGGTCGCTGATTTTATGAGTGATCCTGCGACATTCCAGTTTTATGTCGACCTTATTAAGGGCGC
>Ga0075163_10012104_pt1 | contig 11237 bp, 11 predicted proteins | sample JI1023141ADNA_FD_71478 | JGI IMG/M metagenome (GOLD analysis project Ga0075163, IMG submission 71478) | Wastewater effluent complex algal communities from Wisconsin, to seasonally profile nutrient transformation and Carbon sequestration -... | ecosystem: Engineered > WWTP > Effluent > Algae...
CGAACGACGGGGCTACTCGGCCGCGGCGACCTTGCCCTTGACCACGGCCTTGCCGTCGTAGAAGCCGCACGCCATGCAGACGCGGTGCGGGATGCGCGGCGCCTCGCAGTTGGGGCACGCCTGGACCAGGGGCTGGTTCTGCCCCGAACGACGCGACCACGCGGAGCGCTGGTGACCGGTGCGGGCAGGGCCGCGACGACGCTTCTGCAGAGCCATGGCTTCCTCTTCTTCTCTTCTTCAGGGTTCCGTGTCGAGTCTCGTACGTGTCGGGTCCGTCGTCGGGTTCACGACGGGAGCTTCAGCCCCTGCAGGGCGGCGAAGCGGGGATCGATGGGCTTCTCGCAGACGCACGCGGTGACGTTGCGATCGACGCCGCACTGCGGGCACAGCCCGAGGCAGTCGTCCTTGCACAGCGGCGCGAACGGCACCGCCAGCACGAACTGCTCGCGGATCAGCGGCTCGAGGTCGATGACGTCGCCGCCGTAGGGGAAGACGTCGAGGTCGTCGGTGGCGAGCTCCACCCCGTCGTCCTCGTCGGCCTTGGTCCGCGGCTTGTCGGCGTGGGCGTGGGCCTTGCCGGGGTGGGCCTTGTCGCCGTGGCCGGGCTTGGCGGCGTGCGCCTTGTCGACGCCATGACCGGCCTTACCGGCGGCCGCGCCGTCGGCGGCCTTGTCGCCGTGCGCCTTGTCGCCGTGCTTGCCGTGGCTCTTGTCGCCGTGCGCGCCGGGGACCGCGCGATCGTCGTCGTCGCCCGGGACCTGCGCCGCCGGCATGAAGGTGACGCGCACCTCCTCGGCGAACCGGATCGGCGTCGCGGCCACGCACCGGCTGCACGCGACCGTGACCTGGCCGGTGACCGTGCCCTGCACGAAGATGCTGGTGCCGTCGGAGTCGAGGTCGAGCTCGGCGGCGCCGCCGTCGTCGGTCGGCACCTCGTCGAGCGCGTCGCGCAGCGGCATGCCGCGCACCAGCTCGTCGACGTACGCCGGGCTGGCGACGACGCGGCGGTGAGCCGGCAGGTCACGCAACGCGACCTTGAATGGAGACTCGGTGGACACGCAGAGATCCTCGGGAGGGGCGCAGTATAGGTACCGCGCCTCCCGTGTCAAGCCACCAGCGGGGACAGGATCCGGGGTCCCAAGCCCCTGCCACCACTGCGTTTTTAGCAGCCACCGCGAAAATCTGTCCACCCCCGAGGCTGGCGATCGGCTCGCCGGTTTTTTCGCGGTGGCTTCGAATCTGGCAACGATCTCGGTACGCTGCGCCCCATGATCCTGTCCCTGCGGTGGTTCGGGTGCTGTGCCGTGGTGCTGGTCGCGTGCGGTGACGATGGCGGCGGCGGGCCGCCGCCGGAGCCGCTGACGTACGGGGCGATCGGCCCGCTGGTCGGCGAGGCCGGCCGGGGCAGCTTCCGGTTCGGGGCCGCGACCGCGGCGACCCAGGTCGAGGAGTCGGTGCCCGAGAGCGACTGGGCGGTGTGGACCCGCCCGGTCGCCGAGGGCGGCATGGGCAAAGGCCGCGCGTTCGTCGGCCAGGCCGCCCGCGGCTACAGCCTGGCCGAGGAGGACGTCGGCCGGGTCGCCGACGCCAAGCTCGAGGCTTACCGGTTCAGCGTCGAGTGGTCGCGCCTCGAGCCGACCCGCGACCACTGGAACGAGGACGCGTTCGCCCACTACGGCCGCCAGCTCGACGCGCTCGCGCAGCGCGGCATCCGCCCGATGATCACCATCCATCACTTCTCCAACCCGGTGTGGATCGCCGACCCCCGCGATCCCGACTGCGCCGGCGAGGGCGCGCCCGGCGACGGCAACCTGTGCGGCCTCGGCTCGGCCGGCGGCGCCCAGGTCATCGACGAGATGGCCGAGCTGGCCGGCGAGCTGGCCCGCCGCTTCGGCGATCGGGTCGACGAGTGGGCGACGATCAACGAGCCGGTCAACTACCTGCTCGCCGGCTACGGCATCGGCAACTTCCCGCCCGGCCGGGTCACGATCGGCAACCTGCTCGCCGACTTCATCCCGGTGGTGCGCGACGCGCTGACCGCCCACGTCGCGATGGCCAAGGCGATCAAGATCAACGACACCGTCGACGCCGACGGCGACGGGGTGGTGGCCGCGGTCGGCCTGACCCTGTCGGTCGCCGACTTCCAGCCCTCGGCCGACAACGCGCTGTCGTCCGATCCGCGCGACACCGCCGCCCGCGATCGGGTGGTCTACGTCTATCACCAGCTGTTCATCGACGCCCTCACCCAGGGCGGCTTCGATCCCCAGCTCGACGGCACCCTCGACGAGCCGCACGGCGACTGGGCCGGCAGCCTCGACTGGCTCGGCCTGCAGTACTACTTCCGCACCGGCGTCACCGGCAAGACCACGCTGGTGCCGGTGCTGAACCTCACGCCGTGCTTCGGCGCCTTCGACCTCGGCTCGTGCCTGCCGCCCAAGGACGCCACCCACTGCGTGCCGTCGATGGGCTACGAGTTCGACGCCCCCGGCCTCTACGACGTCCTCACCGCGTTCGCGACCCGCTACCCGACCCTGCCGCTGGTGGTGACCGAGGCCGGCATCGCCACCGAGGTCGGCGCCCGCCGGTCGGAGAACGTGGTCCGCGTCCTCGAGCAGATCGCCCGCGCTCGCGCCGCCGGCGCCGACGTCCGCGGCTACTACCACTGGAGCCTGACCGACAACTTCGAGTGGGCCGAGGGCTTCGGCCCGCGGTTCGGCCTCTACCACGTCGACTACGCCACCGGCGCCCGCACCGCCACGGGCGGCGTCGCGACCCTGGCCGCGATCGCCACCAGCCACCAGCTCACCACCGAGCAGCGCCAGACCTTCGGCGGCGACGGGCCGATGACTCCGGAGCCGGGAGCGCCCGCGGCGGTGCGCGCGTGCGTCGATCTCTACCCGCCGCCGTGAGACGATCGGCCCGCCGTCCCTGCCCTGGAGCCTCGACCATGATCAAGCCCGCCCTGTTCGCCTCCTCCGCCCTCGGCCTGTTGCTCGCGACGGCCGGCACCGCCGCCGCCCAGTACGCGCCGGTCCCGTACACCCCACCCACCCACGACCACCAGGGCATCTTCGTCCGCGCCTACCTCGGCCCGGCCTACTTCAAGGCGAGCGCCAGCGACAGCGGCAGCGACGTCACCATCTCGGGCTCGGGCGGCGCGTTCGGCCTCGCGGTCGGCTACGCGGTCACGCCCAACCTGATCGTCTACGGCGAGCTGGCCGACGACGTCGCGATCGGCCCGACCCTCGAGATCAACGGCTCGTCGAGCACCGCCAGCGACGACATCTCGGCCGGCGTGGTCGGGTTCGGCGCCGGCGTCGCCTACTACTTCATGCCGGTCAACGCCTACGTCTCGGGCACGCTGTCGGCGTCGCAGCTCTCGGTCCAGGAGAACGGCACCGAGACCGGCGACACCGAGACCGGCCCCGGCCTGTCGATCATGGCCGGCAAGGAGTGGTGGGTCGGCCAGAACCTGGGCGTCGGCGTCGCCGCCCAGGCGTTCTTCGGCAGCCAGCCCGAGCGCAACTCCGACGTGTCGTGGACCACCAGCGCCTTCGCGCTGGTGCTGACGGCCAGCTACAACTGACGCGTCGTCGCCGCACCCGGAGCCCGTGAGATGAATCGGCGGCGGCGGCGGCGGGCCCTCACGAGGCCGCGGCGGCGCGCCTTGTTTCTTCGGGCCCTCGCTGCGCTCGGGGTCCTCAGTTGCCGCTGCCGCCGGTGACCCCGCCCAGCGCCGAGCCGCCGATGGCGAGCAGCGCGGCCAGGTCGCGATCGTTGAAGCGGATCATGCCGCCGACGAAGAAGTCGCGGCCGAACCGCAGCTCGTCGAACTGGGTCGGGACGTCGGTGTTGCCGGTGTCGATCCGCAGGCTGTCGGGCTCGTTGAGCAGCTCGTCGACGCCGCCGAGGATGTAGATGCCGCGGAACAGCTCGACCGCGGCCGCCAGCTTGACCCGCGGGTACGTGTCGAAGGTGGCGTCGAACACGTCGGCCGACAGCCGCAGCCGGCGGTCCCACCACCGGCCCTCGAGGTCGGCGCCGATGCCACCGGTCGACTCCTTGATGCCGTAGCGCAAGGTCAGCCAGCCGAACCGCTTGGCGAACTGGAAGGTGAACCGCATCTTGTCGGCGATCACCGCCCGCCGGACCCAGGTGTCGGTGCCGCCGTTGGTGGTCGGGTCGAGCTCGAGGGTGACCTCGGGGTAGTCGCCGCGCGGGCCGCGCTCGAGCTCGATCAGGTAGAACTTGTCGGGCCGGGTGTGGAGCTCGATCGAGACGTAGTGGCGGGCCAGCCCCGACGCGATGTTGTACTCGGACCGCAGGCCGACGTAGCTCTGCAGCCCGAACAGGGTGCCGAGGAAGCCCTTGGCGTCGGTGGTGATCGACTCGACGTTGTCGGCGATGGTGGGGTCGTTGACCAGCCGGCCGAGGGTGCCCTGATCGCCGTCGATCTTGCGGGTGATGCTCTCGGTGTTGGCGACCACCTGATCGACCAGGTCGAGCTTCTGCCGCAGCTTGTCGCCGGTCTGCGCCACCTCGTCCTTGGCGGTGGCGACCAGGGTCTTGGCCTCGGCCGACGCCGCCTCGAGGTTGTCGAGGATCTTGACCACCCGGTCGTCGGCGTTGCCGGTCAGCGCCCGGATGTCGGCGGTGATCGCCTCGATCCGCGCCATCGACCGATCGGCCCGCTCGAGGATGTCGGACACCGTCTTGCCCTCGCGATCGACCAGCGCGTCGACTTTCGACGCCACCGACGCGATCGGGCCGTTGACCACCCGCCGCATGTCGTCGGACAGCGCCTTGACCGACAGCAACACGTCGTCGACGTTGGGCAGGCTCTGCTCGATCCGGCGCAGGAGCTGATCGGGCGACGTCGCCTCGACCACCCGCTCGATCTGATCGCCGTTCTTGAGCCGCTTGTTCTCGACCACCGCCCCGGTCGGATCGGTGGTCTCGGGGGTGCCGGGATCGATCTCGAGGTAGTGATCGCCGAGCAGCGAGGTCGCCTTCTTGAACACCACCGCGCTCGACCACATCGGGACGTCGCCGCGGACCTTGAACTTGACCCGGGCGTAGCGGCCGTCGATGGTCAGGCCGGTGATCTCGCCGACCGGCAGGCCGGCGACCACCACCCGCGAGCCGACCGGCATGCCCGACGCGTCGCGGAGCTGGGCCCACAGCCCGACGCTGTTGCGGCCGGCGGGATCGACGCCGAGGCCGTCCCACACCGCGTAGCCGCCGCCGAGGACGGCGAGGAACAGGACCCCGACCTTGACCCCGGCCGACAGCCGCCTCACGGCCGACCTCCGTCGGTGACGGCGGGCCCGGCGTGGCCCGGGCCGCGGGCGGTCGCCGCCGCGACCCCCGACGTGGTGATGAACTCGCGCAGGTAGGGCTCGGTCGAGTCGCGGATCTCGTCGACGGTGCCGACCGCCTGGATCCGCTTCTCGTGGAGGAGCGCGATCCGGTCGGCGATCCGGAACACCGACGCCATGTCGTGGGAGATGACCACCGAGGTGACCTTGTACCGCTCCATCGTCGACAGGATCATCTCGTCGACGTTGCGGGTCGCGAGCGGGTCGAGGCCGGTGGTGGGCTCGTCGAACATGAGGATCTCCGGCTCGAGCACCAGAGCACGAGCCAGGCCGACGCGCTTGCGCATGCCGCCCGAAAGCTCGGCCGGGAACTTCTGCTGGGTCCCGGCCAGGCCCAGGGTGGCCAGCCGGTCGGCGACGATGTCGCGGATCTCGGCCCGGCTCTTCTTGGTGTGCTCGCGCAGCGGGAACGCGCAGTTGTCCTCGACCGACAGCGAGTCGAACAGGGCGGCGAACTGGAACACCAGGCCGAACTTGCGCCGGAACGTCGCCAGGGCCCGGGTGTCGAGGGCGAAGACGTCGATGCCGTCGACCCAGATCGAGCCACGGTCGGGGCGCAAGAGGCACATGAAGTGCTTGATCAGCACGCTCTTGCCGGCGCCCGACGCGCCGATGATGACGTTGACCTTGCCGCGCTCGAGGTCGAGGTCGACGTTGGCCAGCACCTGGTTGTCGCCGAACCGCTTGTCGAGGCCGCGGACCCGGACGTGCCAGCGCGGGTCGGGCGCGGTCAGCGCCGTGCCGTCGTCGACGACGACCGGCGGCGCCCCCGGCGTCGGCCCGGCCGACAGCTCGCCGCGTGGCGGCGCGGTCGCCATCAGGTGCCCTCGCCGGTGGCCATGACCCGGAGCAGCACGTTGGCCATGAGGTAGTCGCTGACCAGGATCATGACCGAGGCGATGACCACCGCCCGGGTGGTGCCGAGGCCGACGCCGCGTCCGCCGCCCGACGCGTTGTAGCCCTGGTAGCAGCCGATCAGCGTGATCAGCAGGCCGAACACCACCGCCTTGATCAGGCCCTGCAGGACGTCGCGCAGCCCGACCAGCTCGCGGACGTGGAGGATGAACTGGCCCTGATCGACGCCCTGGCTGATGACCGCGACGATGTAGGCGCCGACCATCGACACCACGAAGAACAGGAGCGTCAGCACCGGGCCCATGATCATCCCGGCGACCAGCCGGGGCAGGACCAGGAACTGGATCGGGTTGACCGCCATCGACTCGAGCGCGTCGATCTGCTCGGTGATTCGCATGGTGCCGATCTCGGTGGCGATGCCGCTGCCGGCCCGGCCGGCCAGCATCAGCGCGGTCAACACCGGCGCCAGCTCGACCGCCAGCGCCTTGCCGCTGGTGCCGCCGGCGTACGACTCGAGGTGGAACGGCTTGAACGCGAACACCGCCTGCAGCGCGATGACCGCGCCGGTGAACAGCCCGACCAGCAGGATGATGCCCAGGCTGCCGACGCCGATGTACTCGAGCGCGTCGACGTAGTTGCCGATCCGCTGCGGCCGGCGCGGCAGCCAGGCCAGGGCCCGGACCGCGAGGATGACGTGATCGCCGACCCGGTCGACGAACTGGATGACCGGCCGGACGACGTCGAACAGGCCGTCGGCGATGGCGCGGCCGGCCGAGACCTTCGGCTCGCCCTCGGGCGCCGCGGTCACCGGTACACCCTCGGCACCCGCTTCGACAGGCCGCAGGTGATCTCGTACTCGGTGACGCCGGCCCAGCGCGCGACCTCGGCGGTGGTGATGAGATCGGCGCCGAACCGGCCCTGGCCCTGGCCGATCAGCACCGCCTCGTCGCCGACCTCGACCCCGGGCAGGTCGGTGACATCGGCGATGACGATGTCCATCGACACCGCGCCGATCAGCGGGCAGCGCCGGCCGGCGATGATCGCCGCGCCCTGCCCGGTCACCCGCCGCGGCAGGCCGTCGGCGTAGCCGAGCGGCAGCACCGCCGCCAGCGTCGGCCGTTCGGCCCGCCACACCCCGCCGTAGCCGACCTGGGCGCCGACCTCGATGTGGCGGAGCTGGGCGACGTGGCTGACCAGGCGCAAGGCCTGGCGGCGCGGCGCTGGCAGCTGCGCGTCGGTCGCCCAGCGGCCGTTGCCGTACAGCGCCAGGCCGACCCGGACCTGATCGAGCCGGGCGGCCGGGAACAGCATCGCGCCCGAGCTGTTGGCGGCGTGGCGGATCATGCCCGGCACCTCGCCGACCGCGTCGAGGACGTCGGCGAAGCGGGCGAGCTGCGACCAGGTGAAGCAATCGGGATCGTCGGGGTCGTCGCCGTCGGCGTTGGCGAGGTGGGTCATCAGGCCGGCGATGTCGACGCCGCCGGCGCGGGCGCTGGCGATGAGGCCCGGCGCGCGCTCGGGCGCGACGCCCAGGCGGCTCATGCCGGTGTCGACCTTGAGGTGGACGGCGAGCCGGCGGCCGCGGACCCGCGCGATCGCGGTCAGCGCGTGCAGCTCGCCCGGATCCGACACCACCGGCGTCAGGCCGCGGCCGATCATCTCGTCGTGGCCGCCGGCCTGCGACGGGCCCATCACCATCACCGGCAGGCGGACGCCGGCGTCGCGGAGCTGCACGCCCTCCTCGACCAGGCTGACGGCGAAGCCGGCGACCGCGCCGGCGGCCTCGAGAGTGCGGGCGACCTCGGGCGCGCCGTGGCCGTAGCCGTCGGCCTTGACCACCGCGAACACCGGCGTGGCGGTGAGGCCGGCGATCAGCCGCGCGTTGTCGCACAGCGCGGCCCGGTCGACCTCGACGGCGGTCGCGCGGATCGGATGGCTCGCGGCGGTGACCACCGCGGCCTCCACCGGGGCGCGCATCGACGGTTCGCTCACGGTCGAGGTTTGGCTCAGCCCACCAGGGCTGTCAACTTAACGACCTGAATTGGCGGGTGATTCCCGGGGGCATTGGCCCCCGCGGGGATCGCGCGCCGACGGTCAGGCGGCCTTCTTGCGCTCGGACTTCTCGATCAGGGCCGAGGTCACCACCAGGGCGCGGCCGCGGGCGATGATCAGGCCGTCGCGGGCGAGCTGGTTGAACGCGCGCGAGATGGTCTCGCGACAGGAGCCGATCATGTTGGCCAGCTCCTGCTGGGTCGGCCGGCGGCGCACCACCCAGCCCTCGGGACCCTCGGCGCCCTCCTCGCGGGCCAGGCCGACGAGGCGATGGATGAGGCGCTCGTTGACGTCGCACAGCGCGAGCTGGGCGATGGTCTGATCGGCGCGGCGCAGCCGGCGCGACAGCTCGCCGAGCAGGTTCATCGCGGTGCGGGGGTGGGCCTGCATGTGCCGCATCAGATCGTCGCGCGACAAGGCCAGCAGCGCGCACGGCTCGAGGGCGACGCAGCTCGCCGACCGGGCGGCGCCGTCGAACAGCGACATCTCGCCGAACGAGTCGCCGGGCCGCAGCACCGACAGCGTGACCTCGCGGCCGCTGTCGCCGAACAGCACCACCTTCACGCGGCCGGTCATGATGACGAAGACCGAGTCGCCGGGCTCGTCCTGGGCGACGACGCTGGCGCCGGCGTTGACCCGCCGGACCGAGACCCGCATCGACAGATCCTCGATGGCCGAGATCGGCAAGGCCGCGAACAGCGGGGCGCGGGCGATCGAGGCGCGGATGCGCGCAGGATCTTCCGGACCCGCCGGGGACGTGCGGCCGAGGACGGTGCTGATCGACGTCGGCGGAAGCTGGGGGCGTGCGATGCCAAGCGCCATGGTGTTCACTCCTGGTGGGGACCCTCGGGAGTAAAGCAAGGGCGGTGCCTGACCTCGGCGGAGGCGCGCCGCACGCGGTTCCGGGGGCTTGCCTGTGCCGCGGCCTCGGGAGGCGTGACCGCCCCTTCACATTCCCGTGATGGACCACGGCGCCAATGTCGCGATCCTCACAGTTGTCGCACCGCGTCGAGGTGAAAGTTCGCACATCGACCGGTCGGAACCGCGCGAGATCCAACAGGGTCCACCGCGGCGTCCAGACATCGGTCGGGACCGACCTGTGAGTGACGGAGAGCAACCCTGGTGAGCCGCCGATGAACGCGGGCCGCGCTAGGGTCCACGCATGTCGTCGACCTCGACCCCCGGCGCGGCCGCGCCAGCCACCGCCGGCACCCTCGCCCTGACCATCAACGGCGAGGCGCGGACGGTGCCGGCCGGGCTGACCATCGCCGGCCTGATCGAGCACCTCGGCCTGGGCGGCAAGCGGGTGGCGGTCGAGCGCAACAAGGCGATCGCGCCGCGCGCCAGCCACGCCACCACCGACCTGGTCGACGGCGACACGCTCGAGCTGGTCACGTTCGTCGGCGGTGGGTGAGCCGTGTGACCCGCTGGCCGCGGCCGGCGACGTGCGATACACCGCGCCCATGACCTCGCACGCGGACGACTCCTGGACCCTCGGCGCGCGCCGCTTCACCTCGCGCATCATCGTCGGCACCGGCAAGTACGCCTCGCTCGACGAGACCCGGGCGGCGATCGCGGCCTCGGGCGCCGAGATGGTGACGGTGGCGCTGCGCCGGGTCGATCTGGCCTCGGGCGCGCCGACCGTGCTCGACGCGATCGACCGCAGCCGCGTGCTGCTCCTGCCCAACACCGCCGGCTGCTACACCGCCGACGAGGCGATCCGGACCTGTCACCTGGCCCGCGAGCTCGGCATGGACGAGATGATCAAGCTCGAGGTGATCGGCGATCCCAAGACGCTGTTCCCCGACAACGCGGCCACCGTCGAGGCGGCGCGGGTGCTGGTGAAGGACGGCTTCACCGTCCTGCCCTACTGCGGCGACGACCTCATCACGTGCAAGCGCCTCATCGACGTCGGCTGCCCGGCGGTGATGCCGCTGGCGGCGCCGATCGGGTCGGGGCTGGGCATCCGCAACCCCCACGTCCTCAAGATCATCATCGACGAGATCCACGCGCCGGTGATCGTCGACGCCGGGGTCGGCACCGCGTCGGACGCGGCGGTGGCGATGGAGCTGGGCGCGACCGCGGTGCTGATGAACACCGGCATCGCCCAGGCCAAGAAGCCGGTGCTGATGGCCGAGGCGATGCGGCTGGCGGTCGAGGCCGGGCGCAAGTCGTTCCTGGCCGGCCGGATGCCGATGCGGGCCTACGCCAACGCGTCGTCGCCGCTGGTCGGCCTGATCGAGTAGGCGAGTAGGCGTGGCCGAGCGGCTGTGCCTGATCACCGATCGCCGCCTGATGGGCGCCGCCGGTGACGTCGGCGGTGGCGGCGGCGCGGGAGGCGCGGTCGTCCGGTTCGCGGACGCGATCGCCCGCGCGCTCGACGGGGTCGAGCCGGGCACGGCCTGGGTGCAGGTGCGAGAGAAGGATCTCGGCGGCCGGGCGCTGGTGACGCTGGTGCGGGCGGCGATCGCGGCGGCCCGCCCGCGCGGCGCCCGCGTGGTGGTGAACGATCGGCTCGACGTCGCCCTCGCGGCCGGCGCCGACGGCGTCCACCTGCCCGAGGACGGCCTCGACATCCACGCCGCGCGCGCGGCCGGCGCGATGTGGCTCGGCTGCTCGCGCCACGGGGTCGACGGCGCGGTCGCCGCCGCTGCGGCCGGCGTGGACGTCGTCCAGCTCGGCCCGGTCTTCGCCACGCCATCGAAGGAGCGCTACGGCCCGCCGCTCGGGCCAGCGGCGCTCACCGCCGCCCGCGCCGCGCTCGACGCGATGGCGGCCGGTGGCGACGCTGGCGGGCCCGTCGGCGACGGGCGCGTCGGCGACGGGCGCGTCGTGCGCATGGTCGCGGTCGGTGGCATCGACGGGCCGGCCCGCGCCCGCAGCGCCCGCGCCGCCGGCGCCGACGCCGTGGCGGTCATCCGCGCAGTCTGGGCAGCGGCCGATCCAGCAGCG
>Ga0075163_10012105_pt1 | contig 11237 bp, 5 predicted proteins | sample JI1023141ADNA_FD_71478 | JGI IMG/M metagenome (GOLD analysis project Ga0075163, IMG submission 71478) | Wastewater effluent complex algal communities from Wisconsin, to seasonally profile nutrient transformation and Carbon sequestration -... | ecosystem: Engineered > WWTP > Effluent > Algae...
GGTAAAAGACGACAAGCTTGTGCTCTCGACAGGTCATGCCAAGGACGGTGTCATCAAATTGTCGATGGGCAAGAAGAAGCATGTTCTGCTAAAGCAGGGATAAACCAGTCTCAGTTTCTCGCAGTGGCGCGCACCTTGCTGCGGCGTGGGCTGCAAGTTCCCTTGTACTCGAACATTTCACGCATGATGCCAGGCGCGAAGACCGACAACGGGTTCACCTGTGTCTTGGGCGTGGAAATTGTGCCCCCCATGGCAAAAGTCACACCAAAGATGCCGCCGCCTTTGCCACCTGTGAGGATCTGTCCAAACAGCGGAACATCATCAAGGAAGCCGTTGATCCCCTGCGCGGGCACCATCGTTCCGGTGATGTCGATGGCGCCATCAGCCTTGCGCACCAGGCCTTCGGCAACACCGCCCAAGTCTGCCCCTTCCAGTGTGACGTTGCACATGCGCACGAATTCATTGTCGGTTGTGAAAGGCAAACTCAGTTTCTTGAACGTCACACCTTCAGCGCGCGGACCGGATTTTTTCGGGCGGCCACGGCGATCCAGTTCTGCAAGTGCCGCTTCATTGCGGACCTCGAATTTTTTCAGGATCAGTTGCCCATTGCGGATCGGTGAGCCGGGCGCATTGGCGACCAGCGCATAGAAACTCATCTGACCTCCGGCGATCTTGGAGTAGAAATTCGTAGCGCGGAGGGTTGAGCCACCATCATTGCTGCTGACGCGCAACTCCCTGCCCCCTTCCACAGGCACAACCTTGATGGACAACGGCAAGCCGTTGTCAAATGTGCCTTCAATGTTTGCAGACGCAATGGTCCCGCGTCGGGTCACAAAGGTTGCCGCCACGTCGCGGATCACTTCGCCGCGGTGGGCAGTCACGGCTTTGAACTTGGCATCCACAACAAAGTTCTGCCCCTTTGGTGCCTCTCCACTTGCCCCGGTTGGAGCCTTGGCAGGAGAGATAAGGTTCTTGATATAGGGACGCGCGTCGAAACTTGGGCCTGTGACCGTCAAGTTCATCTCATTTTCACCCGGGATCAAACTCGCGGTAAAGATATCATCTTCGCTCAACCGGATCTCGGACATGCGGACGGAACGCAATACTCCGCCCTTGCCCACATCAAGATTGCCCCGCAGATGCAGCCCAGGACCATCCAGCTTGAGGTCCTCCACCTTGCGCACACCATTCTCACCTTCTTTCAGCAGGAATGTCGCGTTGGTGCCTTTGGTTTTGGGCCGCGACCATCCCGCCACGGTCAGCTTCATGGCCACATTGTCCAGATCAGCCGTAACCGCAACGACGCGGCCTGCTCCCTCAGTGTCCTTGACCTTGATCTTTACGGGGACATCGCCAGACATATATTCGGCGACCTTCAATCCAAGTTTCTCGCGCATCTTGGCATCAACGACGGTTTCGATTTCCACTGTCGCCGATCCTTTGCCGCGCGGCTTCGACCAATTCAGCTTTGAAGTAATGCCGTTGAGCTTGGCCGGGCCGACAACCGATATGGCCTCAGGTTCCAGCACGACTTTGAATGAACCTTCCGTGATATCGATTCCCGGCATGGCCCCGGCCAGGCTCGCATCACTGACTGACAATTCCGTCGTCACTTTCACGCGGTCTTTGGGCACGTCCTTGATGAGCGGCAAGGTGAGCCCAACCAGCGCCTTGACAGTACCCTTGAGGCGGGGCGCGTTGCCGAGGTCTTTCGGTGCCAAGTTCAAGTCAGGATGGGCAGCAAACGCCATCATGCTGTCCAATGGTCCGCGAATGTCGAAACTGAATTGCCCCGGCACTTCCTTCGCCAACAGATCCGACGCCTCAAAGCGGCCACCGGCCAGTTGCAGCGTCTTCCCTTCTCCGAGAGTTGCCGAACCAGATGAAATATCGAGCACAAAGCGGCTGTCTTTCAGAACAGCAGTGCCAGAAGCCCCGGACAACTCAGGTAGCGTTTTGAAGTAGCGGGTTTTCACGTTAGCCATGGTGAAGGATACATCCACCACATCCTTGGGCAAGACGCGGTCGCGCAACGACTGGGCCAGCACATTGGCAGGGAAGTTCACCTGGAAGGTTCCTTCGCTGATCTTGCCATCAATGACATTCTCATTGATCCATGCACGGGTTCGCGGTGTCATGATCGGAGGCCAGAGCTTTTTGAGCAGTTCGGCGGATACGTCGCGCAGGCGGCCCGCAAATTGGATACCCGGGCTTTCATCGCCCCCCGTAATGATGCCCCGCAGGCGGACGCCGGTGTTCCCCGCCATAACCACGAGGTCGGTGATGTCAACGCGTTGCTCGTCCATCAGCGCCTCGCCCTTGAATTCGATGCGGTCTACGGCAACGGGGTCCTTCATCGTGCCCTGTGTATCGAGGCTGACGTTGCGGGCCAGGAGACTGATGCCGAGCGAGGTGAGCTTGCCTCCCTCAGCGCGGCGCGGGACCACGTCTCCTGTCAGTTCGGCGCGCGAGCCGCCGACCAGGATGGACGAGTCAACAATGTGGATGACGTCTTCGGCCGCTTTGTAGGAAAGGCGCAAGGAACCTTCGTCGACCAGAATGGGATTGGCGAGGAAGTCCGGCAGGTTGATTTCGCCAGCCGCCGCGAAGAGTTCCCCATCGGCCCGGTTCAGCGCACCATTGGCAGACATTTCCATTTCGAAGTGACCGGAGAACGGCATGCGTAACTTGGCAAACTGGGACAACGCATAGACCTCGTCGGCCACATTGGCAGGAATGAGATCTGCCACTGTCGCTGTAATGGCAAATGTTTCTGTCTCCGCCTTGAAGCTGGCGGAGAGCTCGATGTGCCAGGGTTGCCCACCACTGGCCACTTCCGCTTTGGAAACGACCACGAAGCCATAGGGGGTGCGGCGGAAACTCATGTCGGTGCGTGGCGACACCCATGTGGCGTCGTTTGCTTCGTCGAAGAAGGTGACGGCAGCACGCGTGATCTTGATGTCGTCGAGATTGCCAAGTGCCCCAGCCTTGCCTCGCGCGCCCAACAAATCGAGGATGCGCGACCCGCCGGTCTGGGGCAGTGGTTGTTCAGGCTGTGATTTCGGCGCAGTGCCCTGTTCGTCCGGCGCAAGGAACTCGCCCTCGTCAACAACGGTCACTTCTTCAGCGCTGGCTGCTTCCGCGCCAATTCCGAGTTGCACGCTGCCATCAAGATTGCGGCGCGCATTGACCCGAGGACCAATCAACTCCAGCGACGTGACGACAACTTTTCCGGAGAGCAACTGTGATCCGTTCAATGTGACACCAGCCTTGGGCGCGCTTGCCAAAACTGTGCCGTCCTGATCCTTCAGCACGAGATTACGGCTGCGCACGTGGGGCACCTGGCTCTCGGTATCCAATTCAAGAACCGCATCTCCGAGGGTGATCGTCAATCCAGCAAGCTGCGTGTTGACGGCCTGCTCAATGCGAGCCTGAAGGAAGCTGAGCGACACCGGACCTTGGGACAAACGCCAATAAAGCCCCGCCACGCCGATGACGAGCACCGCCAGCAGCACGAGGGAACCCATGATGATCCTGCGGAGTGTCCTGCCGCGCAACGCTATCCCTTCCTGGCTTTGATCTGCTGCCACTTGCACCGGGGCTGCAAATCATCAATCCCCATGCCGTTTCATACCATACTGGCGCAGCAAATCAGCCGCAAACAAGGTGTTTCACACAGGGTAAGCATGTCAAAATCGTGGCTGGAAATACCACCTGAGAAACCCTCAGACGAAAGCCGCAAGTCGGCATTTGCCAGCGCCCCAATTCCGCCATGACAGCCGCCCACTTACGGTCTAAGGTTCTGGACCTGCAGCGAAAGCTGCGGGCGTCGGAGGGGGCACTCCGGTTGCTGGGACCATATCACAGGGACGACAGCCACACACATTGACGTGGCATGCAAATGCAGGGGTAAGCGATGTTCTTCAAGAAGGCCAAGCCGCGGGCGCAAACCGCATCCATGCCTGTCCAGAGTGAGGCCAATGAACCTTCCTACATCGGGCGGGACACGGCGTTGGAAGGCCAAATCAATTGCGAAGGCGAGTTGCACATCGACGGCTCCTTCAGGGGCACGGTGCGGGCCCGCGTCTGCGTTATCGATCTGCATGGCGTCGTGCACGGTGAGCTCTCGGGTGAAGTCATTCACGTGCGTGGCCGGGTGATTGGCCCCATTCAGGGTTCGAAGGTTTACATCCACGCTGGCGCCCATGTGGAAGGCGATGTCTTTCAGGATTCGATTTCAATCGAGAATGGCGCCTACGTTTACGGCACGATCCGCCACAACGCTGGTTCACCCACCGTGGCGCAGACTTTCCCGGCACACGCCGTTCCGATGCCTTCGCCAATGTCCGAGCCCATGCAGGATCACGGCAAGCAGGATATCACCATCGAAGGTGCCAAAACGGACCCGCAGAATCTCCGTATGGTCCATTCGCGGGACTGAGAGAGCGCAAGCCGCCCTACTCGATATCTTCCACCTCAACTTCGCCGCCACGGATGCGGTGTGAAAGCGATGCGTTGATGAATTCATCGACGCCGCCATCCAGTATTTCAGACGGGTTGGTGCTGGTGTGACCGGTGCGCAGGTCTTTCACCAGCTGATAGGGTTGAAGCACATAAGAGCGGATCTGATGGCCCCAACCAATTTCGGTCTTCTTGGCATTGGCGGCATCAACCTTTTCCTGCTTTTTCTGCAGTTCCAGTTCGTAGAGTCGCGCCTTCAGCATCTTCAACGCCGTGGCGCGGTTCTTGTGCTGTGAACGCTCCGCCTGGCAGGCGACAATGATGCCTGTTGGCATATGGGTGATGCGCACGGCAGAATCGGTGGTGTTGACGTGCTGACCGCCGGCACCCGAAGCGCGATAGGTGTCGACCTTCAGGTCGCTGTCGATGATTTCGATGTCAATATTGTCGTCGATCACTGGATAAGCCCAGGCCGAAGAGAACGAGGTATGGCGACGGGCATTTGAGTCGTAGGGCGAGATGCGCACCAGACGATGAACGCCACTTTCTGTTTTCAGCTTGCCATAGGCGTTGTGGCCCTTGATCAACAGCGTGCATGACTTGATGCCCGCTTCTTCGCCGGGATGCTCGTCCAGTACCTCAACCTTAAACTTGTTCTGGTTGGCCCAGCGCACATACATGCGCATCAACATGGAGGCCCAGTCCTGGCTTTCGGTGCCGCCAGCGCCGGCATTGATCTGAAGATAACTGTCGTTCGCATCGGCTTCACCGGACAGAAGCGTGTCAAGTTCGACAGCGGCCACTTCGGCCTGCAGGGCCGCAATGGCCTTTTCAGCGTCGTTGACGATTGATTGGTCACCCTCCTCTTCGCCCATGGCGATGAGTTCGGTATTGTCCGTGATGGCTTGCTCGATTTTCAGGATGCCGTTGATGCGGTTTTCCAGGTCCTGCCTGCGACGCATGACCTCCTGGGCCTTTTGCGGGTCCTCCCAAAGTTTGGGATCTTCCGCCTTGGCGTTCAGTTCGGCGAGGTCTCGCTGGGATTGATCCCAGTCAAAGATGCCTCCTCAGCAGCCCTACGGACTGCTTGATCTCGTCCACAAGCTTTGTGGTTTCGGCACGCATGATGTTGATGATTCCTGTGAGCTTTACGCTGTTGGGCGGTCAATAGAGGCCGCTGCCCTCTTCCGTCAACCCGCCATCAGGATTGGCCGCTGGGGCGGAGGGCTCGTAGGTTTGCCCCTGTGAAGGAGGTACCAGAACAACACCAGCCCCTTCTTCCACACTGGCTGTCTTTTTGGTCTGGCCAATGATGCTGGTATTGGAGGGCGGTTCATCGCCAGGCTTGAAGGCTTCGAGGATGGTTTCCTTCTCGCCGAAAATGGCACGGCGGCCATTGATGGCGTTGATTGGCATGAGTTCGATGGCGCGCGGCACGCGGAAGGGTGCTGCCGGTTTGTTCTTCAGCGCCATTTTCATGAAATCTTCCACGAAGGGAGCGGCCAGTTCGCCACCGGTGCGCCTTTTGCCCATGGGGCGCGGATTGTCGTAGCCAACATACACACCGACAGCGAGGTCGGGTGTGTAGCCAATGAACCAGGCGTCCCGCTCGTCATTCGACGTGCCCGTTTTGCCCGCAACAGGCTTACCCAGCGCCTTCATCTTGTGGCCAGAGCCACGTTCGACAACGCCTTCGAGCATGGAGGTGATCTGATAGGCTGTGTAGGGGTTCATCACCTGCTCGCGCACATCAAGCAATTCTGGCTCGGGCATATCGGGTGAAAATTCTGCCTGCTGGCAAGCAGCGCAATCGCGCTTGTCGTGACGCCAGATGGTGCGTCCACGACGGTCCTGAATGCGGTCAATGAGGGTGGCCTCCACCTTCTTTCCGCCGTTGGCGAAAATCGAGTAGGCCGTGGTCATGCGCAGCAAGGAGGTTTCGGCCGAACCCAGCGAGTTGGCGAGATGGCGCGGCATCTGGTCATAGACGCCAAGACGCTGAGCCAGGTCCGCGATCTTGGTCATGCCAAGGTCATCGGCAAGGCGCACGGTCATGGCATTGCGCGATTGTTCAATGCCGCGGCGCAACGTCGAAGGGCCATAGAACTTGTCGGTATAGTTCTTCGGCTTCCAGGTCTTGCCGTTGGATAGGCGGAATTCCACTGGCGCATCCAACACCACAGAAGCTGGCGTGTAACCGTTGTCGAGGGCTGCGGCATAGACGATCGGTTTGAACGAGGAACCAGGCTGGCGCATGGCCTGAGTGGCGCGGTTGAACTGGCTGCTGCTGTAGGAGAAGCCACCAACCATGGCGAGAACGCGTCCGGTGTGCGGGTCCATGGCAACCATGGCGGCCTCGACGTCCGGTGTCTGCACCAGATGCCATTGGCCTTTTTCCTTTGCGGGGGCGACGTAAACGACGTCGCCAACCTTCAGGACTTGGGTCGCCTTCTCAACTTTCTTGCCCAGCTTGCTGCCATCCACATAGGCGCGCGCCCATGCCATGAAAGCAACCGGAATGGCGCCGGTCTCGCGGGCGTCCAGAAGCTTGCCATCCTGGCCGCGCGGAGGCTGCAAGCCAATGCTGGCCTGGTCGTCGGCAACCTCGAGGACAATGGCAATTTGCCAGGGGGCGACATCGGGAGGCACCTTGAAATCGGCAATGTATTGGGCCCAGTCACCGCCTTGCATTTCAATCTGCTTCACCGGCCCGCGCCAGCCGCGTTTGCGGTCAAACCCGATGAGGCCGCGGGCCAACGCCTGTCGGGCAAGAATCTGCATTTTGGGGTCAATGGTGGTGCGCACCGAATAACCACCCTTGCTCACGCCTTCCTTGCCATAGAGGTCGACAAGATCACGGCGCACTTCTTCGGCGAAACCTTCTGCGGCAAAAAGTTGCGCGCCGAACGGGCGTGGGCTGACCTTGAGCGGCCGGGCCTGCGCTTCCTTCAGTTCGGCTTCCGTGATGTAGCCGTTTTCCTGCATCTGCAGCAGCACCCAGTTGCGGCGGTCAAGGGCGCGCTGCGGGTGACGGAAGGGATGATAGTTGTTCGGGCCCTTCGGCAAGGCCGCGAGATAGGCCATTTCATCAATGCTCAACTCATCCAGCGACTTGCCAAAATAGTTCAACGCCGCAGCGGCAATGCCGTAGGAGTTCAGGCCGAGAAAGATTTCGTTGAGATACAGTTCAAGGATCTGGTCCTTGCTGAACGACGACTCAATGCGCTGCACAATCAACGCTTCCTTCAACTTGCGCGAAATCGTTTGCTCGCTGGAGAGGAGGAAGTTCTTGGCAACCTGTTGGGTAATGGTCGATGCACCGACGATCTGCCCGCGCCCTGTGGCCTTCACCTGCAAATAGCGGATGCCGGCGGCGAAGATACCACGGTAGTCGAGGCCGGAGTGGGTGTAGAATGTCTTGTCTTCGGCGGCGAGGTAGGCCTCCACAAGCTTCTTCGGCACATTTTCGATGGGCACAAAGAGGCGGCGTTGTTCGGCGTACTCGGCGAGCAGCGAACCGTCAGCGGCGTGCATGCGCGTCATCACTGGCGGTTCATATGCGGCCAGTTGCTTATAATCGGGCAAATCTTTGGAGACGTCCCAGATGATGTACACTGCAGCCGCAGCCACGCCGATCACCACCATGAAGCCTGCCGCAAAAAGCCAGCCCAGAAATCTCAACATCTATTCAGCCACCCGGATCACACGTTGGTGTTGCAAATAGCATAGTTCCGCCTTTGCAAAAGGCGGAATCTGCTTTCCCCAACTAGGGCCCGAATGTGGCAGAGGGGTGGCGCGTCACCGTCAAGGATTGACGGCAACCGCGTTCGAGAACTGGCTGTCGACGGCTGCTGCGAGGGCCTTCGCCACGCTCTTGCGCCAGGCCGCGGATTTCAGGCGTTCTTCATCCTTGGGATTGGAAAGAAATCCAAGTTCAATCAAAACGGAGGGCACGTCTGGAGCCTTCAACACGGTAAACCCAGCTGAGCGGATGGGCTTGCCCGTCATCTTGGTCACATCCTTGAAGCGGCGCAGCGTGGCGCGCGAAAACATCGATGCCTGATTGCGGGAGTCGCGCTGAGCGAGATCAATCAGGATGCCCGCCACATCCTGGCTTTGGTTGCCAAGATCAATGCCAGCGATGGCGTCGGCGCGGTTTTCACGCTGTGCGAGTTCTTCGGCCTCATCGTCTGAGGCCTTTTCTGACAGGGTGTAGATCGTGGTTCCGGTGGCGGTCTTGCCACGCAGTGTATCGGCGTGGATTGCGATGAAGAGGTCTGCCCCCTGCTTGCGAGCGATACCGACACGGTCCTTGAGGGATACAAATGTGTCACCCTCGCGGGTCAACACCGCATGATGGCGGCCATCCGCATCAATCTGCTCCTTCAGCGCCTTGGCAAAGGCCAGCACGACGTCTTTCTCCAAGGTCTTGCCAGGGGACAAGGCGCCGGGGTCGATGCCGCCATGGCCGGGGTCAATGACCACGACTTTCTTGCCGTCAGCGCGCTGCGGTTTGACAAAGACTGACTTGGTCTTCTTTTCACCGCGCACCGGCTTCAAGTTCGGTTTTATGACGGGACTTGCGGCAACCACATCTGGTGCTGGCGTGACTGACCCCACCACATCGCCAGGTTCCGCCGCAACCACCTCGGTGGGCACTTGCTCCCGTACCGGTTCTGCAGACGCAACAGGCTCCACCTCTGCAGCAGGTGCAAGAGCAACGCTCTTTGCAGTGGATTTTGATTGGTCGATTGCAAAGGCAGCCTTGAACACCTCTTCGGGAATAGACGTCAGTTCGATGGCAATGCGGGCGGATTTCTTGCCTTTGGCTGGTACAAGAGTTGACTTGGTGATGAGAACGGGACCAGCTGTATCGATGACGATGCGGGACTTGCCCTCCTCCAACACGCCATAGCGCACGGCCTTGACCAGTCCCTTGGGCTTGCGGCCCGCCCCCGGGGGCACATCAAAGCCAACATGGGCCATGTCAATGATGACGCGGTAAGGATCTGGCAAGACAGACGCCGTGTAGCCCACGTCCTTCGTCACCATGGCCGTGAATTGGGTCGTATGGCCGTCCCCGCTGATGTCGAAACCCGTGGTCAACGTGTCTGCCGCCGCGGCCCCTGTCACTGCGACAGGGAGAATGGTGAGCAACAAAGCCGCTGCAATTACCCATGCGGCCCGCAGGTGGCGGTTGAGCAGGTTGAGAAAAAGCGTGATGAAAGAAGAATAACGCATTGAAATAACGTAAATAACCTGTTGTCGAACCATTGCGGAGAGTGGCAGGTTAGGAGGCCTTGGTTAACTCTCTCTTGCAACCCGCCTGTAAAGGCCGCTTGCAACTGCCGGGGATGATCCCTAGAAAGAAAGGGTCTCAGTAACCTGACTCAGTTCAGTTGAACGCAAGGGTTGCAAGAGCAAGAGTTTCGCAACGGGTTGGCGTCCGGTCCGCTTTGGCAAGCAACCAACCTGTGCGTTTGGCAGAGCCCATGTTGGCTCAATATCCGCTGGGATGGACGGAACCATCAGGCGGGCCGAAAGAGTATCACCGCCCGCCGCGCAAGCGCGGGCACTGAATGTCAACGAGGGTCATGAACCAGCACCCCAACACATCCGCCGCGATGACAGGCCTGAGGGCCGCGGCAGAGTTGAACGCTGGAACGACCCATAGCGCAGGCAGGTTTGCCCGCACGTCCAAAGTCTCAGGTCCGGACAGACCGCTGGATGTGCCACGCCCCCCTGCTGCGCCAAGGATATACGATCATGGGCAGCAAAATGCTCGTCGATGCCTCTCATCCCGAAGAAACACGGGTTGTTGTGGCGCGCGGAAACCGCATTGAAGAATTTGATTTCGAAAGTGCCTCACGCAAACCCCTGAAGGGCAATATCTATCTCGCCAAAGTGACGCGCGTTGAGCCGTCCTTGCAGGCGGCCTTCGTGGAATATGGCGGCAACCGCCATGGCTTCCTCGCGTTCGCCGAAATCCACCCTGACTATTACCAAATCCCGGTCGCTGACCGTCTTGCCCTGCTCAAGGAGCAGGAAGAGGACGATGCCGCAGAAGCCGAGGAAGAAAACGGCAATGGCCGCGACAGCGACCGCGGGTCAGACCGGGGCCGCGCTGAGCCATCCGACGACAATCACCACGATAACGATCATCATGACCATGATGACCACGACGATCATGATCATCATGATGATGAAGAGCATGGTGATGAGGACCATGGCGCGGAATCAGCTGAAGGCCATGCAGATGATGATTCCCACACTGCCGAGGTGACGGAAGCTCAGGGTGGCGACGATGCGCCACCGACCGTCGCGATGTCGGCTGACGCCGGTGAAAGCATCTCTTCTGACGTCGTTGAGAATGATGCGCCGACAGTTGACGCAAACGAAGTTCCCGGCGAAAGCGCCGCTGACATCGTTGCCATCGAGGAAGATGCCGAAAGCCAGAAGGTCGAATCCATCGGTGCAGAAGACGCTCTTGAGGAAGTGCCGCAGCGCCGTCCGCGCCGCCAGCAGCGCCGCCGCGTCTACAAGATCCAGGAAGTGATCAAGCGCCGCCAGATTCTTCTTGTCCAGGTGGTCAAGGAAGAGCGCGGCAACAAGGGCGCTGCCCTCACAACTTATCTCTCGCTCGCCGGCCGCTATTGCGTCCTGATGCCCAATACCGCGCGCGGTGGTGGCATTTCCCGCAAGATCACTGATGCCGGTGATCGCCGCCGCCTGAAGGAAGTGGCCCGCGATGTGGAAGTGCCGCAAGGCATGGGCCT
>Ga0075163_10012106_pt1 | contig 11237 bp, 8 predicted proteins | sample JI1023141ADNA_FD_71478 | JGI IMG/M metagenome (GOLD analysis project Ga0075163, IMG submission 71478) | Wastewater effluent complex algal communities from Wisconsin, to seasonally profile nutrient transformation and Carbon sequestration -... | ecosystem: Engineered > WWTP > Effluent > Algae...
AAGTACGACGAGTTCGTCAAGTACGTCGGCTCGCAGCCCGACGCGCCCCGCCGGCGCGACGACGGTCGGCTGCTGGCCGAGACCGTGGCCAAGGCGATCGCCGATTTCCGCGCCACCGTCGGCGCCGCGCTGCAGAACAACGACGCGCTGATCTTCCGGATGCTGCCGCCTCCGGGCTGATCCCCGGCGGGCACCGGCCCGGTTGACCGGAGGCGGCGCGGCCCGGCCCTTGTCGGCCGCCGCCGCCGGCCGGATGATCGCGCCATGTCCGCGCCCCGCTCGCCGGCCGCCGCGACCGCGATCGCGATCTTCGTGATCGTCGCCTTCGCCACCCCGGTGCGGGGGCTGTGGGCGCGCGACGCCGGGCCGTGGTGGCTGCCGTTCATCGCCTGGGTGCCGGCGGTGGTGGCGCTGGCCTGGACCGCGCGGGCCCCGCGCTGATGCTGTCGCCGGCGACGCTGCTCGCGCTGACCGTCGGCTACCTCGGCGCGCTGATCGCGATCGCCCGGGTCGGCGATCGCTGGCCGCCGGCCCGCGCGCTGTCGCGCCGGCCGCTGGTCGCCGCCCTCGCGCTCGGGGTCTACGCGACGTCGTGGAGCTACTTCGGCTCGGTCGGGTTCGCCGCCCGCGAGGGCTGGCGCTACCTCGCCATCTACGTCGGCGTCACCGCGTCGTGCGCGCTGATCCCGGTCATGTGGGCGCCGCTGCACCGGCTGGTGCGCGAGCGCCAGCTCGGCTCGCTCGCCGACCTGCTCGCCTTCCGCTATCAGCGGCCGGCGGTCGGCGCGGCGGTGACCGGTTTCCTCCTCGCCGGCAGCCTGCCGTACCAGGCCCTGCAGCTCCGCGCCCTGGTCGCGTCGGTCGACCACCTCGGCGGGGCTGGCGCGCCGATCGACGTCGCCTGGTTGATCTCCGGCGGCCTGGTCGTGGTCGGGGTGGTGACCGGCGCTCGCCACCCCAGCCTGCGCGATCGCCACGACGGCCTGGTGCTGGCGGTCGCGTTCGAGTCGGTGGTCAAGCTGGTCGCGCTGATCGCGATCACGCTGTGGGCGCTGGTCAGCGTGTTCGGCGGGCCGGCCGGGCTCGACCGCTGGCTCACCGCTCACCCCGAGCAGCTCGCGGCGATGGCGCGCCCGGCCCGCGACGGCGACTGGCTGACCCTGCTGGCGCTGTCGGCCGGCGCCGCCTTCCTCCTCCCGCGGCAGTGGCACCTGGCGTTCACCGAGAGCGCGGGCGAGGGCGGCCTGCGCGCCACCGGCTGGGTGCTGCCCGCCTACCTGGTGGTGCTGACGCTGGCGGTGCCGCCGATCCTGTGGGCCGGGCGCGCCCTCGGCCTCGGCGGCGACGCCGACTTCTACGTGCTCGGGCTGGCCCGCGCGTCGGGCTCGCCGCTGCTCGCCGCGGTGGTGTTCGTCGGCGCGCTGGCCGCGGCGACCGCGATGATCGTCGTCACCACCGTCGCGCTCGCGGCGATGGCCCAGAACCACCTCGGCCGCCCGGCCACCGCGTGGGCGATGCGCGGCGATCCCTACCGCCGGCTGCGCTGGCTGCGCCGCGGCCTGGTCGCGGTCATCATCCTCGCCGGCCACGCGGTCTACCTCGGCCTGCGCGATCGCGCCGAGCTCGCCGACCTCGGGCTGGTGTCGTTCGTGGCGGTGGCGCAGCTCGTCCCCGGCGTGGTCGGCGTGCTGTGGTGGCCGCGGGCCAGCGGCGCCGGGGCCCTGGCCGGCCTCGCGATCGGCGCGGCGGCGTGGGCGGCGCTGCTGCTGGCGCCGCTGTTCGGCGCCGACGTCGGCGTGCTGGCCGCGCTCGGCGTCGACGGCGATCCCTGGCCGGCCACCGCCGCGCTCACCCTCGGGCCCAACCTGCTCGCCTTCGTGATCGGCTCGATGGTGTGGCCGCCGCGCCCGGCCGAGGTCGACGCCGCCGCCACCTGCGCCCGCCGCCCGGGCGTCGCCGCCGCCGCCGCGGTCACCGCCGGATCGCCCGACGAGCTGGCCGCGCGCCTGGCCGCGGTGCTCGGCGTCGGCACCGCCGGCCGCGAGGTCGATCGCGCGCTCGCCGATCTCGGCCTCGGCCGCGACGAGCGCCGCCCGGGCGAGCTGCGCGCGCTCCGCGATCGCGTCGAGCACAACCTGTCCGGCCTGCTCGGCCCGCTGCCGGCCCGCGCCGCCGTCGACGACGCGCTGCCGCTCGATCCCGATCACGCGCTGGTGCTGGCCCAGCTCCGCTTCGTCGCCGAGCACCGGGCCGCGGCCGAGGCGCCGGCCCGCGAGCTCGATCTCGCCCGCCGCTACCTCCGCCGGGTGCTCGACGATCTCCCGATCGGCGTCGCCACCCTCGCCCCCGGCGGCGAGGTCATCCTGTGGAACCCGGCGATGACCACCATCACCGGCGTGGCCGCCAGCGGCGCGACCGGGCTGCCGACCGCCGCGCTGCCGCCGCCGTGGGGTGAGGTGCTGGCCGGCTTCGCCGTCGGGGCCGAGCCGCGCGCCGAGGTCACCCTGCCCGGGGTCCGGCCGCGCACGATCGCGCTCGGTCGCACCGAGCTCGGGCCCGGCGCGCTGGTCGGCGCCGGCGCCGGCGGGGTCATCCTGCTGGTCGAGGATCTCAGCGACGAGCGCGCGCTCGCCGCCCAGGTCGCCCACCAGGAGCGGCTGGCGTCGATCGGTCGGCTGGCGGCCGGCGTCGCCCACGAGGTCGGCAACCCGCTCACCGGGGTCAAGCTCACCGTCGCCAACCTGCGCCGCGAGCTCGCCGATCCCGACGTCCGCGCCCGCCTCGATCTCGTCCTCGCCGCCGGCGATCGCATCGATCGCATCGTCCGCGCGCTGGTCGGCTACGCCCACGCCGGCGACGCCGCCCGCGGCCCGCGCGGCCCGGTCGAGCTGGCCCCGCTGGTCGCCGACGCGATCACGCTCACCCGGCTGACCCGCGCCGGCAAGGCGCTGGCGCTCGCCGCCGCGGTCCCGGCCGGCCTGCGGGTGATCGGCGATCGGCCGCAGCTCGAGCAGGTGGTGGTCAACCTGCTCGCCAACGCCAGCGACGCGTCCGCGCCCGGCGGCGCGGTCGAGGTCCACGCCCGCGCCGACGGCGACCGGGTGGTGCTGGAGGTGATCGATCGCGGCGCCGGCATGGCGCCCGAGGTGGTGGCGCGCGCGGTCGAGCCGTTCTTCACCACCAAGCCGCCGGGGGAGGGCACCGGGCTCGGCCTGGCGCTGGTGTACAGTATCGTCGTGGATCACGGCGGCACGCTCGCGCTCGACAGCGCTCCCGGCGTCGGCACCACGGCGCGCGTCACGCTGCCCGCGCCATGAGCCGGATCCTGATCGTCGAGGACGAGGAGCTGATCCGGGCCGAGCTGCGCCGGCTGCTGGCGCGGGCCGGCCACGACGTGGTCGAGGCCGACTCGATCCCGGCGGTCGAGCGCGACCACGATCTGTCGGCGGTCGATCTGGTGGTCACCGATCTGCGGCTGCCCGGCCCGCCGGGGACCGACCTCATCGCCCGGGCCCGGCCGGTGCCGGTGATCGTCATGACCAGCTACGCCACGGTCAAGAGCGCGGTCGCCGCCATCCAGCAGGGCGCCGCCGACTACCTGGCCAAGCCGTTCGATCCCGACGAGCTGCTGGTGGTGGTGGCGCGCGTGCTCGAGCAGGGCCGGCTGGTGCGGCAGGTCGCCGCGCTGCGCGCCGACATCGCCCGCGCCTTCCCGGTCGACGGCATGATCGGCCGCTCGCCGGCGATGCGCGAGGTCGCGGCCCGGATCGGCAAGGTCGCGCCCACCGACGCCACCGTGCTGGTCGGCGGCGAGTCGGGCACCGGCAAGGAGCTGGTCGCCCGCGCCATCCACGCCGGCGGCCCGCGCCGCGACGGGCCGTTCGTCGCGGTCAACTGCGCCGCCATCCCCGACGCCCTCATCGAGTCGGAGCTGTTCGGCCACGAGAAGGGCGCCTTCACCGGCGCGATCACCGCCGCCGCCGGACTGATCGAGGCCGCCGCCGGTGGCACCCTGTTCCTCGACGAGATCGGCGAGCTGCCGCTGGCCGCCCAGGCCCGCCTGCTCCGCTTCCTCCAGGAGTCGGAGATCCGGCGGGTCGGCGCCACCCGCAGCCGGCGGGTCGACGTCCGGGTGGTCGCCGCCACCCACCGCGACCTCGCCCGCATGGTCGCCGACCACAGCTTCCGCGACGATCTCTACTATCGCCTGCGGGTGATCGAGATCGCGCTGCCGCCGCTGCGCGACCGCGGCGAGGACATCCTCGCCCTCGCGCGCTGGTTGCTGGCCCGGGCCGCGGTCCGCCTCGGCCGGGCCGCGCTCGAGCTGACCGAGGCCGCCGAGGCGGCGATCCTCGCCCACCACTGGCCGGGCAACGTCCGCGAGCTCGACAACGCGATCGAGCGGGCCGCGATCCTGTGCGACACCGGCCTGATCACGCCCGAGCTGCTCGCGCTCGACGCGCCGCCGCCGCCCCCGGCCGCCAGCCCGCCGGCGCTCGGCGAATCGCTCGAGGCCTACTTCCGCCAGTTCGTCCGCGACCACGAGCAGACCCTGTCGGAGACCGAGCTCGCCCGCCGCCTCGGCATCAGCCGCAAGGCGCTGTGGGAGCGCCGCCAGCGGCTGGCGATGCCGCGCGCGCCGCGCCGGCCGTCGTGACCGCGCCGCGATCGTGGCGCGCCGCGTCGAGCCGGACCGCCGGTCGATCGAGGCCCGGCCCGACGGCGCGCGGGCGTTACCTTCGGTAACGCGGCGGCGGCGGTCGCGTTACCGACCGTGACAGCGCGGTTCACGCCGCGGTGCGGCTTGTCCGCGCAACCTCGACGGTCGCGGCCGCCGGCGCGCTGGCCCGCGGCTTGCGGAAGGAGCGGCCCATGCACCCGCACGCGCTCGGGACGGTGATCGGCGGCGCCGCCCTGCTCCTCGTCGTCGGCGGGGCGGCGACCGCGCGGGCCGAGAAGGTCCTCGCCCACGACAAGACCACCATCAACCTCGGCCTCCTGCTCCAGCCGCAGGCGGTGGTGACCCAGGGCGCCGCGCCCGACGGCGGGCCCGGCACCGACTTCTTCCTCCGCCGCGCCCGGCTGATGGTGCACGGCGAGCTCACCGAGCGGGTCGCGTTCTTCGTCGAGACCGAGCAGATCAACCTCGGCAAGGACGGCGGCTGGGACACCGCCGCGTACGTCCAGGACGCCTACCTGTCGCTGCGGCTGTCACCGACGACGGCGCCGGCCGTGTTCGTCGACGCCGGCATGATGCTGGTGCCGTTCACCCGCCACGCCATGCAGTCGGCGGTCAGCCTCAACGGCCTCGACTACCACGCCAAGCTGGTGCTCTACCCCAGCCAGTCGACCCGGGTGTGGCGCGACGCCGGGGTCGGCGTTCGCGCCACCCTCGGCCGGGTCCAGCTCCGCGCCGGGGTGTTCAACGGCGTCGAGGGCGTGGCCGCGACCCCGACCACGATGGCGCGCAACGCCGACGACCTGCCGCGGCTGGCCGGCCACGCCCGGGTGTCGCTGGTCGGCGACGACAAGGGCTTCTTCTACCCCGGGCTCCAGTTCTCGCCGACGCCGGTGGTGTCGATCGGCGTCGGCGCCGACTGGCAGCGGGGCGCGATCGCGGCGATGGCCGGCCCCGACGATCACCTCGCGCTCGCCGCCGACGTCTACGCCCACCTCCCGACCGGCGCCGACCAGGCGATCGTCGCCCAGGCCACGGTCGTCCGCTACGACGACGGCGCCGCCGCGACCTCGACCGGGGTCGGCGGCTTCGTCGAGGCCGGCTTCCGGGTCGGCGCGATCGAGCCGATCGTCGCCTACGAGCACTTCGCCGCCGACCTCGCCGCCGGCGACCTGCGCGCGGTCCACCTCGGCGGCGCCTGGTTCGTCGACCAGCACCGCACCAACCTCAAGCTCGACGTCACCCGGGCGCGCGTCGGCGCCGCCGCCGACACCTGGTCGGCTACCCTGCAGGCCCAGCTCTCGTTCTGAACCTCCACCCGCACCCGAGGTCCCCGTGTCCCTCCGCCCGATCCGCACCCTCGACGAGTACCGCGCCGCCCACGCCCGCAGCCTGGCCGACCCCGACGGGTTCTGGGCCGAGGAGGCCGAGGTCATCGAGTGGTTCCACCCGTTCGCCCAGGTGCTCGACGCCGACCTCGAGGAGGTCGACTTCTCCTGGTTCGGCCACGGCCGCCTCAACGCCGCCTACAACTGCGTCGACCGCCACGCCCGCGTCACCCCCGACAAGCTGGCGATCCGCTGGGTCGGCAACGAGCCGGGCGAGCGCCGCGACATCACCTACCGGACGCTCAAGCACATGGTGGCGCGGTTCGCCAACGTGCTCAAGGAGCACGGCGTCCACCGCGGCGACCGGGTGTGCATCTACATGCCGATGATCCCCGAGGCGGCGGTGGCGATGCTGGCCTGCGCCCGGATCGGCGCGGTCCACTCGGTGGTGTTCGGCGGCTTCTCCGCCGACTCGCTGCGCGACCGCATCCTCGACGCCGGCTGCAAGGTGCTGATCACCGCCGACGAGGGCCCGCGCGGCAGCAAGCGGATCCACCTCAAGCAGCTCGTCGACCAGGCGGTCGGCGGCCTCGATCAGATCACCTCGGTGCTGGTCGCCCGCCGGACCGGCGCGCCGGTGCCGATGAAGGCGGGCCGCGACCATTACCTCGACGTCGAGCTGGCCCGCCACCGCTCGACCTGTCCGGTCGAGTGGATGAGCGCCGAGGATCCGCTGTTCATCCTCTACACCTCGGGCTCGACCGGCAAGCCCAAGGGCTTGCTCCACACCACCGGCGGCTACCTGGTCCACGCCGCCTCGAGCTTCCAGCGGGTGTTCGCTGTCGAGCCCGACGACGTCTACTTCGCCACCGCCGACATCGGCTGGATCACCGGCCACACCTACGTCGTCTACGGCCCGCTGGCGTCGGGCGCGACCATCGTCATGTACGAGGGCGTGCCCAACTACCCCGACCCCGGCCGGCTGTGGCAGGTGGTCGACGAGACCGGCGCCACCATCCTCTACACCGCGCCGACCGCGCTGCGCGCCCTGATCCAGCAGGGCGACGAGTGGGTCAAGCGCAGCTCGCGCAAGACCCTGCGGCTGCTCGGCACCGTCGGCGAGCCGATCAACCCCGAGGTCTGGACCTGGTACCACGACGTGGTCGGCGAGGGCCGCTGCGGCATCGTCGACACCTGGTGGCAGACCGAGACCGGCGGCGTGATGATCACGCCCCTGGCCGGCATCACCCCGACCAAGCCGGGCTCGGCGACCCTGCCGTACTTCGGCATCGAGCCGCTCCTGGTCGACGACGGCGGCGTCCGGCTCGACGGCAACGGGGTCAGCGGCAACCTCTGCATCGCGCGGCCGTGGCCGGGCCAGGCCCGGTCGATCTGGGGCGATCACAGCCGCTACCGCGAGACCTACTACGCCCGCTTCCCCGGCCTCTACTTCACCGGCGACGGCTGCACCCGCGACCCCGACGGCTACTACTGGATCACCGGCCGCGTCGACGACGTGCTCAACGTGTCCGGTCACCGGCTGGGCACCGCCGAGATCGAGAGCGCCCTGGTCGCGCACGAGTCGGTGGCGGAGGCGGCGGTGGTCGGCTACCCCCACGACATCAAGGGCACCGGGGTCTGCGCCTTCGTCGCGGTCCGCGGCGGGCGTCGCGACGAGGACGACGGCGAGCTGGTCGGCGCGCTCAAGGAGCAGGTCCGGCAGGCGATCGGCGCGATCGCGGTGCCCGACCGGGTGGTGGTGGTGACCGGCCTGCCCAAGACCCGCTCGGGCAAGATCATGCGCCGCATCCTCCGCAAGCTGGCCTCGGGCCAGACCACCGAGCTCGGCGACCTCACCACGCTGGCCGAGCCGGCGGTGGTCGACGAGCTGATCGCCATCCTCGATCTGGGTGGCCGGTGACGGCGCACGGCCCGGGCGGGCCCCCGACGGCGGCGACCGCGGCGCCCGCGGCCGTCGACGCCGCGACCGCCGTCGCCCACGCCGAGATGGCGGCGGTGGCGGCCCGCCGCAACCGGATCGCCGCGGTGCTGACCACGGTGATGATGATCGGCTACTTCGGCTTCATCCTGCTGGTCGCGTTCGCCAAGCCGACCGCCGGTCACCTGCTCGCCGGCGGCCGGGTCAGCGTCGGCATCGTGCTCGGCGCCAGCGTGATCGTGCTGGCGCCGACCCTGACCGCGATCTACGTCCGCTGGGCCAACCGCCACTACGACGTCGCGGTCCGCCGCCTGCGCGGAGGTCGGGCGTGAGCGCCGCCGCCCCGGCCGCCGCGCCGGCCGCCGCCGCCGCCGGCGGCTCGTCGCTCGGCAGCCCCAGCGCCAGCGCGATCGGCTTCTTCTTCCTGTTCGTGTCGATCACGCTGGTGATCACCTACTGGGCGGCGCGGCGGACCCGGTCGACCCGCGAGTACTTCGCCGCCGGCGGCCAGCTCACCGCCGCCCAGAACGGCTTCGCGCTCGCCGGCGACTACATGAGCGCGGCCAGCTTCCTCGGCATCGCCGGCCTGGTGTCGATGTCGGGCTTCGACGGCCTGATCTACTCGGTCGGCTGGCTGGTCGGCTGGCCGGTGATCACCTTCCTGATCGCCGAGCCGCTGCGCAACCTCGGCCGCTTCACCTTCGCCGACGTCCTCGCCTACCGGCTGAGCCAGCGGCCGGTGCGGATCGCCGCCGCCAGCGGCACCCTCACCGTCGTCATCTTCTACCTGATCGCGCAGATGGTCGGCGCCGGCGGCCTCATCCACCTCCTGTTCGGCCTGTCGTACCGGACCGCGGTGCTCATCGTCGGCTTCGTCATGCTGTTCTACGTCCTGTTCGGCGGCATGATCGCCACCACCTGGGTCCAGATCATCAAGGCGGTGCTGCTGCTGCTCGGCGCCACGCTGCTGGCCGGGATGGTGCTGGCCCGCTTCGGCTGGAACCCGCTCGAGCTGTTCGCGGCGGCGCGCGATCGCTACGGCGACGCGGTGCTGGCGCCCGGCAAGCTGGTCGCCAGCCCGCTCGAGGCGGTGTCGCTCGGCATCGCGCTCATGTTCGGCACCGCCGGCCTGCCGCACGTGCTGATGCGGTTCTACACCGTGCCCGACGCCGCCACCGCCCGCCGCTCGGTGGCGATCGCCACCGGCCTGATCGGCTGGTTCTACCTGGTCACCTTCGTGCTCGGCTTCGGCGCCTCGGTGCTGGTCGGCCGGGCCGCGATCGGCGCCGTCGATCCCGGCGGCAACATGGCGGCGCCGCTCCTGGCCGAGGCGCTGGGCGGCACCGGCTTCCTCGGCTTCATCTCGGCGGTCGCGTTCGCCACCATCCTGGCGGTGGTCGCCGGCCTGACCCTGTCGGGCTCGGCGGCGCTGGCCCACGACCTGTGGAACCACGTCGTCTGCAAGGGCAAGTCGCCGGAGCACGAGCAGCTCCGGGTGGCGCGGCTGGCGACCGTGGTCCTGGCGCTGATGGCGATCGGCCTCGGCATGCTGTTCGAGGGCCAGAACGTCGCCTTCATGGTCGGGCTGGCGTTCTCGATCGCGGCCAGCGCCAACTTCCCGGCCCTGCTGCTGTCGATGACCTGGTCGCGGTTCACCACCCGCGGCGCGGTCGCCAGCATGGCGACCGGCACGGTGGCGTCGCTGGTGCTGATCCTGCTGTCGCCGACGGTGTGGGTCGGGCTCCTCCACCACGACGCCGCGATCGTGCCGCTCAAGAACCCGGGCATCATCACCGTGCCGCTGTCGTTCCTGGTCGCGATCGTGGTGTCGCTGATCGCGCCCGAGCCCGACGCCCGCGCCGCCTTCCCCGGCGCCCAGCGCCGGATGCTGCTCGGGCCGGCGGCCGAGCTGCCCGACCAGGGCTGACCGGCGGCAGCCGCGGCCCCGCGGCCGCCGGCACCGCCGGATCAGGTGACGCAGACGTCCGAGCGGATCAGGAACCGGATCCCCTCGGGCGCCTCGAGCGAGAAGCCGGCGCCGCGGCCCGGCACCACGTCGAGGACGAGGTCGGTGTGCTGCCAGCGCTCGTGCTGGTCGCCGCCGATGTAGAACGCGGCGCCGCCGACCTCGCCGAGCAGGACGTCGCGGGCGCCGAGGGTGAGCTCGCCGGCGACGAAGCACATCGGCGCCGAGCCGTCGCAGCAGCCGCCCGACTGGTGGAACATCAGCGGGCCGTGCCGCGCGGTCAGCCGGGCGATCCAGGCCAGGGCGAGCTCGGTGGCGCGGACCGTGCTCATGTCAGAAGAAGCCCATCGGCTTGGGGTCGTAGCTGACCAGCAGGTTCTTGGTCTGCTGGTAGTGGTCGAGCATCATCTTGTGGTTCTCGCGGCCGATGCCGGAGTGCTTGTAGCCGCCGAACGCCGCGTGCGCCGGGTACAGGTGGTAGCAGTTGGTCCAGACCCGGCCGGCCTGGATGGCGCGGCCGGCCCGGTAGGCGGTGTTGCCGTCGCGGGTCCAGACCCCGGCGCCGAGGCCGTACAGCGAGTCGTTGGCGATCGCGATCGCGTCGTCGAAGCCGTCGAAGCTGGTGACCGAGACCACCGGGCCGAAGATCTCCTCCTGGAAGATGCGCATCTTGTTGTTGCCCTCGAACACCGTCGGCGCGACGTAGTAGCCGCCGGCCAGGCTGCCGGGCAGGGTCACCCGCTCGCCGCCGGTGCGCAGCCGGGCGCCCTCCTTCTGGCCGATGTCGATGTACGACAGGATCTTCTCGAGCTGATCGTTGGAGGCCTGGGCGCCGAGCTTGGTGTCGGTGTCGAACGGATCGCCGGGGGTGACCCGCTTGACCCGCTCGACCGCCAGCTCGAGGAAGGCGCCGTAGATCTTCTTGTCGATCAGCGCCCGCGACGGACAGGTGCAGACCTCGCCCTGGTTGAGGGCGAACATGGCGAAGCCCTCGAGCGCCTTCTGCCGGAAGTCGTCGTCGTGGGCGAGGACGTCGGCGAAGAACACGTTGGGCGACTTGCCGCCCAGCTCGAGCGTCACCGGGATCAGGTTCTCCGACGCGTACTGCATGATCAGGCGGCCGGTGGTGGTCTCGCCGGTGAAGGCGACCTTGGCGACCCGCTTGTTCTGGGCCAGCGGCTTGCCGGCCTCGATGCCGAAGCCGTTGACGATGTTGAGCACGCCCGGCGGCAGCAGGTGGCCGACCAGCTTGGCCCACAGCAGGATGGTCGCCGGGGTCTGCTCGGCCGGCTTGAGCACCACGCAGTTGCCGGCGGCCAGCGCCGG
>Ga0075163_10012107_pt1 | contig 11237 bp, 9 predicted proteins | sample JI1023141ADNA_FD_71478 | JGI IMG/M metagenome (GOLD analysis project Ga0075163, IMG submission 71478) | Wastewater effluent complex algal communities from Wisconsin, to seasonally profile nutrient transformation and Carbon sequestration -... | ecosystem: Engineered > WWTP > Effluent > Algae...
CCACGCTTAATAAGTTCTTTGATCTGATCATCACTGAACTGCCGGTTATGATTGACGAGCACCCGGCAATTATTATGACTTGCCCAGACCGGGCCATTGAAATTATCCAGTGCCTCCCAAAAGCTATCATCACACAAATGGGTAGCATCCAGAATAATGTTAAGCCTTTCCATTTCCTTCAGTAACTCTTTTCCCTTTGCTCTCAGACCACCGGTTGCATCCGTACCCATCGCATACCTGCCAGGTCCGTAATGAGCAGGTCCTAGTGCCCTTAATCCATACCAATAGGCCTTTTCAAGATGTTCGATGGTTACAATCGAATCGGCTCCTTCAAGACTAAGTATGTATCCTATTGCTTTATTTGACGATTCAGTTTCCCAATTCTTTAAATGTTTTTCTAGCGATTTAAGATCGGTAATGGAAGTTAGCTCGCCAGCAGATTCCATTTCCTTATACCAGGCATGTTGCGCTTGTGTTTGAGCCCACGCTTGTTCGGGCGAGTGCCAGCCCGGAAGCGGATTATTGGGGGCTACATAGCGGGCAATTTGAGTAGCAACTACTAATCCTATATTTCCTTTTCGCAATTCTTCGAAGTTGACAACCCCTTTACCGCGATCGGGCTTATCGGTCAGGCCTTGCTCGCGGTCACGAATTTCAGAAATGGATTTACGCAGGTCACGGTTCCACTCCATAGCATTCATGCTTAAATCCAGATGTGCATCTACGATAAACCTGGCCATGTCAAATAGTAATTTTTCTTTTGCGGGCAATTACATTCCAATTACCTATCACCTTATGATTTTCAACTATAGCCAATGTTTCGTGTAAGGCAACGGTTGGGCATATATGAAAGGGAACGCCATACAAAACATCGCCCACTTTATAGGTGTTGCCTTTCTCTGCTTTTAAGATAAGGTGCTCTTCACTATGTCCGCTTGGTTGTAACTCTGGTGCATTTAGAAAGTAAACCCGGTTATTCAGTGGATTTTCAGATGCCACTGCTTTGTGCCCTAAGTCAATGCAAATGGTTTCGGCATCAGGTTTGGAAATAATGCGGGTAACCAGAATGGCCGCGAACACAAATGGCTGTTCACTAAATAATTTATGATAGCCGTAATCCCAGAAGATAAACGTACCAGGACTGCATTCTACATTTGGTCTTTTGCCATGAATGGAGATCGTAGTGTTACCACTGGTTACAATGATAGACAAGACTCCGGTTTGTTTTAGAATTTCCTGTTGCAATTTCTCTACGCGTGCAAATCCTTCATCACAGCCTTTTGTGCGAACGGCCAAATCTGCATCGCGATGATGCCCGTCATAGGCATGTAGCCCCACCGGTGTAATACCAGGCAGGGATTTACAATACAAAAAAAGTGGCAGAGCCTTTTCCGGAACAATACCCGTGCGACTCATACCAACATTCAGATCAAGAAAAATTTTGATCGTTACCCCTTGGTTCAATGCTGTGGCGGATAGCTCTGCAGCAGTGGCTTCGTTATCAATCAGACATGAAAATTGAGTCGCCTGATATTTTTTTATCAGATGACTTAGTCGCACCCCTCTTGGCCCCACTGGTTGATAAGCAAGAAGCACATCAGGAGCACCAATCATGGCAAGCATCTCGGCTTCGGCAATGGTAGCGCATTTAAATTTTTTGATACCAGCATCCATCATCAGCTTGCATACTTCTGCACATTTGTTGGTCTTCACATGAGGGCGCAACCGGGTAACATCCGGAACGAATTGCTTTAGGATTTTTATATTCTCTTTAACGCGATCCGGAAACACTACCAGCGCGGGAGAATCTAATTCATTTACATTTTTTATTTCGTACCAGTTGTTCATGTTTCAATTGCTAAAAGTTGACAAGGTACAGTTGACAATGGACAATAGCTGTAGTCAATTGTTCGATTGTCAACTGTCAATTATGTAAGTTCAAACATCGCTTCAATCTCCACGGGAATATTATCTGGCAACGAACCCATGCCCACCGCACTTCGTACACCTACACCATTATCAGGTCCCCAGACTTTTGCAAATAATTCACTACATCCGTTAATTACAAACGGATGACGTTCAAACTCAGGCACAGCGTTCACCATACCTAAAACTTTAATTACCCGTTTGATTTTGTTTAAACTTCCGAGGTTTGCTTTTAAGGTGGCGAGAATTGCCAGGCCCACTTGTTGGGCGGCCAGCTTGGCTTCTTCCGCACCCATATCTACACCAACTTTGCCGATGATTAAACTCCGGTCTTCTTTTACGGTACCATGCCCGGAAACGTAGACAAACTTATCTACCTGCAGAAATGGTTTATAAACTCCTAATGGAGTAGGAGGTGGTGGCAGGGTAAGGTTTAATTGGGCAAACCGTTGATCGGGGGTAAGTGTATCCATAATTAATCAGCTAAATTTTGGGTAAGGTCTTAAGATTTTACCTAGCGACAAAATTTAAAAATCCTGCAAGACATAAGAATAGGTATTTGATGTACAATCAAGGATTAACAATGATATTTGCGCCAGAATTTGAATATGGAAGTAAGAGACAGGCAGCGATTTTTCTTAAACGTATATTTTTTTCTATCGGGGATCTGCTTTTCAACGTGGACTTCACGTATTCCCACCATTAAAACATTCTTTGATTTTAATGATGCTGAGCTTGGCACTGTTTTGCTATTTATGCCAATCAGTTCGCTCGTGGGCTTGCCCCTTTCAGGTTGGCTGGTATCACGGTTTGATAGTCGCCAGCCAATGACGGTCGGACTCGTATTTTTAGCGATATCCCTTGCATTTATCGGATGGGCACCTACCACTTTTCTTTTAATTTGTAGTGTCTCTTTATTCGCATTTAGCATGCGCATAATGAACATTGCTGTCAATACGCAGTCTCTTACACTGCAGAAAAAATTTGAACGCAAAATAAACGGTACATTTCATGGCTTGTGGAGTACGGGTGGCATTGTTGGGGTTGGTATCTCTACGGTCTTTGTTGGATTTCACGTGCCAATAGGAATTCATCTCTCCATAGTTGCCATTCTGGCAATTGCCACAGCTTTGTATTCGTACCCGCATTTATTGAAGCACGATAAAGCAACAGCCGGTAACAAACTCATCCTATCAAAGCCAGATCCCTACATAGTTTATCTCGGTCTCTTGGTATTCTTTGCGGCAATCTGCGAGGGTGGTATGTTCGACTGGAGTGGAGTTTATTTTAAAGAAGTTGTGCACGAGGATCTGTTTACATTGGGCTACCTTATTTTTATGATCTGCATGGCAGTTTCGCGTTTCGCATCAGATAGTTTTATGGATCAATTTGGAATGCCAAGAACGTATATTATCAGTGCGACTTTAATTATGGCCGGTATTGCAGTGGCCGTAGTCTTCCCGTATTTCTGGCCTTCCATGATTGGGTTTTGTCTTGTTGGGCTGGGAACTGCTGCCATTGTTCCCATGACCTTTTTGCTTGCAGGCTCCTCAAAAAAATATTCAGCAGGTGTTACTATATCCATTATTGCAACCTACAGTATTATAGGTATGCTCATTGGTCCACCCTTGATTGGTTATGTGGCGCATGCATTGAGTCTTAGAATCGCGTTTGTAATTTTTGGGTTAGCGGGTCTTATGCTGATCCCGATTTCACACTTATTTTTCAGGTACCAGAAACTACAGGAATAGGTTTCTGAAATTCTTGTTTCTGCATATACACTAACTGGTTCCTAAGGTAAAGCGCGTTTACAAGAAAGTGTTAATGAGCATCACTCCCGCAAGGCCACAAACGGCAACAATTGTTTCCATCAATAACCATGACAGGATGGTATTTCAATGGCAATTCCGGCATACTATTCTTTTCTCACTTCAACATAGAAATTGTTCTTATCCACGTTGAAGTCTTTGACTTTCATGTCCTTTAATTTAAGCTCCTTCCAATCCTTTGTAGGATAGATAAAGGTATAAACATCTTTGGCGGTAGTAACTTTCACGGGCATTCGAAATGCTTCTGCCTCTGCATTCCATTTATATTTCACATACGTTATCGTTCCTTCTCTTTTCAATTTTAATTGCAATTCGGGGATGGCTGGCCTGGTAAGGTACTGATCAAAAAAATATCGGTAATCTGTTTTTGTCTTGTCATTAATGTAATGAATAATATCCTCCGTGGTAATGGTTTGATACGCAAAATGGGTTTGGATCCCACGCAATAGATCAAACCAAAGGGAATCATTGTCGATCAGGTTTCTTAAGGTGTGCAACATCAACGCTCCTTTTGAGTACATATCGCCCAGGCGAAAATCATTGACATCATACTGGCCGATGATGGCTTCCTCGTTTCCTGGTCTTTGATTTTTCAAATAGGTAACCATGGCGTCATGGCCCGATAGGTCTTCGTATGCCAAAACCTCTGCGTAAGTAGCATAAGCCTCATGTATCCATAAGTCGGCCATGTCTTTAACGGTCACATTATTACCCCACCATTCGTGTGCACTTTCATGCCACATCGTGCGGATGAGATCCAGCGAATCATATGTGTCGCTATTGAACGGATTAAATATGGACCCGAAACTCACCGCACTCTGGTGTTCCATCGGGTAGATGGATTCCATGACTGTAAACCCATCGCGCCAGAAAGGGTATCTGCCAAAATCCTTTTCGAAGACGGATAGCATGGGTTTTACGTGCTTGAAAATCTTTTTGGCAATGCCCACATCATAGGGCATGCAGTAATAATGCAACGGCAGCGTATCGCGCCCGCTTATATACACATCAGAAAAGTGTGAATAATTGCCAATATTCATAACCACACAATAATTCGTGATTGGGTAACTCACATACCAATCAAAACGAGTGAGGTTATCCGGCAATTCAGTCTTACGTAACAACCTACCATTCGAAATGTCAGTTAACCCGCGCGGAACGGTAACGCTTATTTTCATACTGTCGGGTTTATCAGAAAGATGATCTTTGCAGGGCCACCACAAACTTGCACCAGATCCTTGGGTTACCGTTTCAATCCAATACTGTCCTTCTTTATCCTGCAGCCAGAAAATCCCACCCGCTAAACTTGCGGCATCTGGTGTCTGTGGCTTACCGGAATAAATGATGCGGATTTCATCTATCGTTCCTTCTTCTACGGTTGAAGGAAAGCGGATAAACACGGCATTAAATTCCCGCGTAAAAGAAAGCGAAGCATTGCGAAACAGAATTTTTTCAATGTGCATGTTGGCAAACAAATCCACTTGTATTTGATCGAATGACTGAACGGCTTTGAACCGCATCGTATTGTTTCCACTTACCGTTTTGATTGTTGGATCTACGGAAACATTCAGATCGTAAAACAACACATCATAACACGTGCGCAGCGGGGTTAACTGGCCACGTAGACTATCAGCTCGTGCGAAACCGTTGGCTCGGTTGAATCCATACACCACCCCCGGGGCTCCAAAGGGTTCATCGGTTTTTATACAATCAAAGGAACCTGTTCTAGAGAATGTAATAGCATTAATTTTACCAGTTGAATCAGAAATGAAATCATACACCAGTTTTAAATCACCCTCCGAAAGAATAAATCGATTTTCCGAAAGTGATGTTAAAATCAGTTTGCCCTCATTGGTTCCTTGTACAGTCAGCTGGCCATTCTCTTCTCTTACTTGCAGAATTTTGCGGGGATTACTACTTAACCGGTAATTGCCAATATATTTTGAAATGGTTCCTTCCCGCTGATTGAATGAACTATCCGCAATGGCTGGTATAATTCTTATAAACGAATACTTGGGAACCGTCTGTATCCATTTGAACTGTGTCGTCTTTCCAATGCTGTCTCTCATAAACTCGATGACTAGTTTCGGCTTTACCCGGTCCACGTTAAATCGGTCTTTTCGAATTTTTGTCAATGTGGTATGGCCCTGCCCCACAATTTCCATGATCAGGGTTTCTTTGTCCCGCCTAATGGTGAAACGACTTTCCGGATCAATATTCGCGTAGTAGTTTCCTACATAATCTTGAGGGCTCCCAGATTGGCAAAAGCCGTTATTGAAAGATGAAAGTGAAATAAAAAATAAGAGACTTAGATGTTTCATCGAGAAAACGGGAAGTGGAGCCATAAGAACAGATATGCGTGCAGATTAAAATCTTATCAGAAGGCAACGCTTACAGGAACGAGTTAATCAACATCACTCCCGCAAGGCCACAAACGGCAACAATTGTTTCCATCAATGACCATGAACGAATGGTATCTTTAATACTCAGGTTGAAATATTCTTTAAAAAGCCAGAAGCCAGCATCGTTGACATGCGAAAACATAAGGCTACCCGCACCAATAGATAGTACCATCAGGTTGGAGTCTACCCCGGGCCGGCCAATAAAAGGAACCATGATGCCTGCCGAAGTAAGTCCTGCTACAGTGGCCGACCCAACACATACCCGTATAATGCAGGCAATGATCCAACCCAACACTAACGGATGTGCATCAACACCTTCCAGCACATGTGCAATTTCGGTACTTACACCGCTGTCGATCAGAATCTGCTTCAGCCCACCTGCTCCCCCCATGATTAATAAAATCATGCTTACATCTTTCACAGCATCTCCATAAATATCCATCAGGTATTTCATGCTTCCCCCTCTGCGCAAGCCAAGCGTATAAGTGGCTACCCCAAGTGAAATAAGCATCACGATGGCTGGGTCACTCAGAAAAACAAAAATCTGTTTGAAAGATGACTCGCCTGGTATATAAGGATTGACCAGGGTAGTGATTGCCAGCAGTAGCACAGGAAGCAATGCCGAGAAAAGGCTGATGGCCATGCCCGGCAGTTTATCTTCAGGTAACCCTTCGGTTTGAAATGTCTTAAGTAGCGTGGCTTTGATTCCTTTAAGTGTTTTTGAATAGAGCATCCCCGCAATCAGTACCGTTGGAAATCCGATACCCAATCCATACAGTAAAGTAGTGCCCATATCAGCATGAAATTGTGCAACTAAAGCAGTGGGCGAGGGATGCGGTGGTAAAAAGCCGTGCGTTACAGAAAGTGCAGCCATCATAGGTAGCCCCACATACACAGCAGGTAGTTTATACCTATACACGACTGAAGCAATGAGCGGAAAAACGAGAATGAATCCAACATTGTAAAAGAGCGGTATACCAATGACAAACCCGGTAGTCATTAGGGCCCACTGTATATTCCGTTCGCCAAATGCCTTGCTGAGCCCCGAAGCAATTTGCTGGGCCGCGCCACTCTCGGCTACAAGTTTGCCTAACATGGAGCCGGCAATGACAACAATAACAAGCCCACCAAGCATATCGCCAATTCCTTTCTGCACAGAACCACTGATTTTAGAAACTTCAATGCCTAGCAGCAGCCCTGCCAGGATGGAAACGATCAGAAAGGAAAGAAATGCATTAAGTTTGAAATAGGTAATCAATACAACCAGCAGTGCAATACAAAGAAGAACGATCAGTATTGACATAGGCCGGGTCTTGGGTGTAAGCGTTAAAACTTATCTGGAATTTGCACAATCCGGATCACAATTTCATGTGGGTCTCCGTCTTTATCCACAAGGTTAAATTTTACCATTGGATTATCGCGGGCCAGGTTGGGTTCAACACCTGTAATCTGATTGTTTTGAAGATGTTTTTCTATTTCCTTCTGCAGGATCGTTAGCGCATTGGCAAAGTCTACCTCGAGGGAACTGGGGTTATAAGAGGTGGTTTTCATTAGTTCAATTCAAAATTTTAAGATTAACATTCAAAATCTGTTATTCAATCAAGACTCAAACCTGGAATTTTGAATCTTGAATTTAAATGGATTACCAGCGTATCAACGCAGAAGCCCACGTAAAGCCACTGCCAAAAGCAGCTAAACAAATTACGTCATTTTCTTTGATTCTTCCTTCTGCCCAGGCTTCGCTCATGGCAATGGGAATGGATGCAGCTGTTGTGTTTCCGTACCGCATAATGTTGTTATAAACTTTAGAATCCGGAAGCTCTAGTTTTTGCTGTATGAACTGACTGATGCGAAGATTGGCCTGGTGCGGCACCAACAGGCTGATGTCATCTTTTTTCATACCATTGGCATTCAATGCTTCATTAATTACTTCCATAAATCTCACCACCGCATGTTTAAATACCTGGCTGCCATTCATCACTACTTTAAAATGGGTGGTATCTAAAATCTGTTCGGGTTGTCTTTCTTCACGTGGACGGCTACTTCCGGGATCGCGCACATAAAGTTCTTCTGCAAAGCGACCATCAGAATGTAAATGAGTGGAGAGTATCCCGGGTTTATCAGAAGGCTGAAGGATAACAGCACCCGCCCCATCCGCAAAGATCACAGCCGTGTTCCGCCCACGTGTAGTTGCATCAATTGCCGTAGACTGTATTTCAGCGCCTACTACTAAAATTGTCTTGTACATTCCCGACTTGATGAACTGGTCGGCTACGGATAGAGCATAGATAAATCCTGAGCAGGCATTGCGGATATCGAGAGCTCCGATACCATCCAATCCCAATTCGCGTTGAAGTAAAACCCCCGAGCCAGGAAAGAAGTAGTCGGGGGTAATAGTAGCAAATACAATGAACTCAACGTCCTTTTCGGTAAGATTAGCACGCTCAAGCGCGATCCGCGAAGCTTTGGCTGCCATGTTCGCAACCGTATCCTTGGTGGGATCAATCCAACGTCTTTCTTTTATGCCAGTGCGTTCAATAATCCACTCATCCGTAGTGTCCATCATGGTGGACAACTGGGCGTTAGTGATTACTGTTTCGGGCACATGATGACCCAGGCCAACAATTTTAGAATAGCGCATGAGGTAGAAATTTAAGGTGCGCTAAGGTAAGTAAATGTTACCTACTGAACGTTAGCAAAACCTGATTTCTCAAAGAGCCTTATCAATAAATCCAAAAAACTCGCTCTTGAAGGAATTAAAGGTTTTTAAAAAGGCACCCAATTCTTCCATAAGTTCACCATGTTCCTGATAGTATTCGGTGTCAGTGGTTTTGAGTTCCTGTAGTCGATCAGCCAGTTTATGTTCATGGGCCTTGATCTTTTTGCGAAGCGTATCAATCAGTTCGCCTCCGTAATAGGTAATTACATTTTGAAAGTGACTCACTTTCTTTTTATCGTCTACAGACGTGAGTTGGGGCGAATAGCGATCCAGAAGTTTTTGAAAGAAGGAAACTTCCTGTTTCCATAATACGGTGGTAGAGAGCCATTCCAGACTGCTGTGGTGCATTTCCATTAAGCTAGGCTGAAGCAAGTATTTTCCGGTAGTTGATAATACGGATATCATGGCGGTAAATGTTTAAGTTTTACATGATGGAAGGTGGGTTATTGTAATGATGAATGTAATGATTTCCGTCATGTTTTAAAAAATAAAAATCCCTGATTTGTCTTGACACAGATCAGGGATTTGAAAACTGATTCGAATCGGGGAATTGGTAACTGATTACAGGACCACGTTTACGATTCTTCCTTGCACCACAATCACTTTCTTCGGGGCTTTACCTTCTGTCCATTTTAAAACAATTTCAGAAGCCAGCACTACTTTCTCGATGTCTTCCCTGGGCATATCTAAGGCAAACTCCATTTGTGCCCGCACTTTTCCATTGATGGAGATGGGATAGCTGAAGGTACTTTCGATCAGGTATTGCTCATCGTATTTCGGGAACGAAGCATTTAATATCGTGTCGGTGTGGCCTAATAACGACCACAACTCTTCGCACACATGGGGTGCAAAAGGCGAGAGGGCGATTACTAAGGGCTCGATTACTTTACGCTTGTTACACTTTAATGAACTCAGCTCATTGGCGCAGATCATGAACTCACTGACGGAGGTGTTGAACGAGAAGTTTTCAATATCCTGTTCTACTTTCTTTAAGGTTTTGTGAAGCACTTTTAATTCTTCGCGCGTAGGTTCAGCATCACTTACTTTAAACTTGCCGGTGTTGTCATGCGCCAGGTTCCAGAATCTTCTCAGGAACTTAAACACACCATCAATGCCTTGTGTGCTCCAGGGCTTGGAAGCCTCCAGCGGACCGAGAAACATTTCATACATACGCAATGTATCCGCTCCGTAATCACTAATGATCTGATCAGGATTCACTACGTTGAAATACGACTTGCTCATTTTTTCAATCGCAGATCCACAGATGTATTTGCCATCCTCTAGTATGAATTCTGCATTAGCGAAATCGGGTTTCCATTTTTTGAATGCTTCGGTGTCTAGCTCAAGCCCATCTACCAAGCTGATGTCAACGTGAAGTCCATCAGTTTCATACGTATCCTTTAATCCGGCAGAAACAAATTTGTGTGTTCCCCTTACGCGATAAACAAATCTTGAATCACCCGTTATCTTTCCCTGGTTAATCAACTTCTTAAACGGTTCATCAAAATTCAGGTAACCCAAGTCGTGCAACACTTTCGTCCACAAGCGTGAATACAGCAAGTGAGCAACGGCATGCTCCGACCCTCCGATGTATACATCTACCTGGTTCCAGTAATCCAAAGCTTTCTTATCTGCGAAAGCATGTTCATTGTGCGGATCCATATAGCGCAGGAAATACCAGGCCGCACCTGCATGAGTTGGCATTGTATTGCTATCACGTTTCGCATTTGGTGAGAAATTGATCCAGTCTGTTAAGTTGGCCAATGGTCCTTCACCATTGCCGGAAGGTTTGAAGTTATTGGAAGGAGGTAATTCCAGCGGTAATTCAATTTCCTTCATTGCATAAGGCACATCGTCCTTGAATACTACCGGGAACGGTTCGCCCCAATAGCGCTGACGACTCCAGCCTGCATCGCGCATTTTATAATTCACCTGGCGTTTGCCAATGCCCATTTCTTCCAGTTTGGTGGCGACTACATCAATGGCCTTGTGCATCACCATCCCGTTTAGAAAATCCGAGTTTTCCAGGATTGCTTCTTTGGTGGGATTTGCTTCTTCGCCTTTGTAATGGGATCCAATAATATTTGTGATTGGTAAATTGAAATGCTTGGCAAATTTATGATCGCGTTCATCGCCACAGGGCACGGCCATGATGGCGCCCGTTCCATAACCCGCTAATACATATTCGCTGATCCAAATAGGAATTTGTCTTCCGTTGAATGGATTAATGGCATACGCACCTGTAAATGCCCCCGTGATCTTTTTCACTTCCGCCATTCGGTCCACTTCCGAGCGGCTTTCTACATACTTCAAATATTTCTCGACTTCCTCTTTCTGTCCGGGTGAAGTGATCTTTTTTAC
>Ga0075163_10012108_pt1 | contig 11237 bp, 9 predicted proteins | sample JI1023141ADNA_FD_71478 | JGI IMG/M metagenome (GOLD analysis project Ga0075163, IMG submission 71478) | Wastewater effluent complex algal communities from Wisconsin, to seasonally profile nutrient transformation and Carbon sequestration -... | ecosystem: Engineered > WWTP > Effluent > Algae...
CCTCATTGAGCGCCTCAGTGAGCGCGGGCTAACCCATCTTGGCGATGGCGGCGGAGTCCTGATCGGCCTTGCGCGTGACCGGCATGCCCAGGGCATCGAGGGCCTGGCGGGTCTGGAAGATGTCAAAGTTCAGGTCGTCGGCGGTGCCGGGCGGAATCGGGTCCTGCGTCTGGCGGGCCTTGTGCTCCAGCGCGGCGGTGGTTTTGACGATGGCTTTCAGCCCCAGCAGCATGGACGTGCCCTTGAGCTTGTGAGCCGCCTGCCCGATGGCATGGCGGTCGCCGGCGGCCAGCGCATCCAGCAGGCCGTGCACCGCGCCGTGGGGCTCGTTGAAGAGTTCGTGCAGCAGGTCGCTCAGGGTGTCGTCCGGCATCATGTCCACGATCTCGCGGAACACCGGGCCGTCCACATAGTTCATGGGCTGCAGGTCGCGCTGCACCGGCAGGTCCACCGGCGCTTCGTAGGCCGACATCTGGAACTGCCCGGGCGCCGACGGCGGCGCTGATTCGTCAGACATGCTGGACATCAGCCCGCAATGCTTGAGCGCGCGGCGCAGGTCTTCAATCTGCAGCGGCTTGGCGGCAAAGGCGTCAATGCCGGCAATCAGCGCTTTCTCGCGGGTGTCGTTCACCACGTCGGCGGTGACCAGGATGATCTTGACCTGCGAGGCCGGGCCGTCCAGCTCGCGGATGGCGCGCGTGGCCGACAGGCCGTCCATCTCGGGCATGTGCAGGTCCATCAGCACCACGTCAAACGGCTGGGTGCGCACCAGCTCGAGCGCCTCGCGCCCGTTTTCACAAAACGCGGCCTCGTGGCCCATTTTCTCGAGCAGGATGCTCATGAACTTGAGGTTGATCGGGTGGTCTTCGGCGGCCAGCACGCGCAGGCGGCGGTCGCCCAGCACGGCCGGCTGGGAGGCGAATTCGGGCGGCTCGGCGTTTTGCAGTGGCAGCACCACCTTGAAGGTGGTGCCCACGCCCAGCTGGCTGGAGACTGAAATGTCGCCACCCATCATGCGGGCCAGATTGCGCGAGATTTCCAGCCCCAGGCCGGTGCCGCCAAAGCGCCGTGGCGGGCAGGCTTGCCGTGCAGGCCACGCTGACGAGCAGGGCCAGGATATTGGGCTTCATGGGATCAGCTCTTGCGGATAGCGTTGAGATCAACCAGCGACGCTGGCATCGTCGGTTCAAAGGTGGGCTTGAAGTCTGCAGAAGGGGGCTCTGTCAGCATGTCGGGAACAGCTTCAGCAGGTGGCGGTGTGCCCTCGACCGCAGCGCGTTCTTCCGCGCTAAGTTCAGCATCTGCGCCCTGGCTGCCAAACATGTTGCTGTCACCGATGAAGCTGGGACGCTCGAAATACAGGTCCAGCACTTCGCGCAGCTTGCGGCTCTCCAGCGGCTTCACCAGGTAGCCGTCGCAACCAGCCATGGCGCCCCGGACCTTGTCGAACATGCCGTCGCGGGAGGTCAGCATGTACACGGCGGATGACTTGTATTCGCGCGAGCGCTTGATCCGTTTGCAGACTTCGAAGCCATCGACCCCGGGCATCATGATGTCAAGAAAAACCAGCCGATAGGAGTTGTTGAGCAGCATCGCCATGGCGTCATCGCCGCTGGACGCCAGGTCCACCATGTGCCCGTATTCCCGAATCTTCCGCTGCATGGTGCGCCGCACAACATCGCTGTCATCCACCACCAGCACATCGGGTGCCGCAATGCGCGCCGGCCCCGGAAAACTCACAACGTTGGAGCCCGGGGCATCGGCGGGCCGCTCGCCGGATGGCGTCGAGCCCGCGCCACCTTTCAACAGCTGCGCAAGCTGGTCGACTGTTGTGGGCTTGAAGGGCCCGGCCGCGTAACTGGTTGCACCCAACATGGCCCGACTGCCAACCGCCAGAACGGGCTGCGGATTCACGCGGGTGTAAATGGCCAGCCGGGAAGTCACCGACGGATCATCCCCGTTGACCACATAAGCATCCACCAGCACCGACGATCGCTGCTCCGGCAGGATTTCGATGGCGATGTCCAGTTTGCGAAACGCGACCAGCTTCCGGGCGAGTTCAAGCTGGATGGGCGAAAAGCCCAGAAAGAGCACTTTCTTCATGGTGATGCTTCTGCCTCTTCGGGGAAAAATGCGGGGTTCGGTACCGGATCAGCGACAGCTCTGTCGGTCTGTAGCAACTGGTGGATCTGGTCAAGCAGGTCCTGATCGGCGTAGGGCTTGACGAGGAACGCATCCACGCCAGCCTCCCTGGCGCGCGACCGGTGCTTGTCTTGCCCGCGGGACGTCAGCATGACGACAGGGACGTTGCGCCGTAGTGAACGGCCACGGATGAACTCCGTGAGCTCCAGGCCATTGAGCTGGGGCATTTCAAGATCGGTCAGAACCAGCGAGAACGACTGCTCCGTGAGAATGCGCATGGCTTCAAGACCGTCACGCGCCGTGGTGACACGGTAGTTGGCATCGCGCAGCAAGGCACCCAGGGTGTTGCGCACCGATGTTGAATCGTCCACCACCAGAATGTGCGATTGCTCGGCGATGGTCGACTGCAGTTGCTGAAGCCCCGCCTGCTGCAGCGGCAGAGGGCGCCGGGCGAGATCGATCAGATCCAGAACAATGGCCAGCGAGCCATCTGACAGCGTGGCAATCCCGTTCATGCCCGGCATGCGGCTGACCAGAGCGGGGGCCTGCATGACGGTGAATTCACGGGCCTCCAGGATCTGGTCGACCCTGATCCGTTGGACTGTGTCGTCCACGCGAACCAGCAGGCTCGGCTGATGGGCCTGCCCAGACTCAAGCGCGCCCAGATGGTGGCCGTGCAGTAGCTGCAGCAGGCTGACGGTCGGGGCATCGGCCTCCCGCGTCTCGCCGCCAGCCATGACAGGCGCCGCTTCGGCGCGGTCCAGCTGGACACTGGGCACCAGGAAGTGCTCGCCCTTGCATTCAATGTGCAGCGCGTGCAGCGTACCCACCGAGGCCAGCACAAACATGCGAAACCGCGTGCCCTGCCCCTGCGTTGAATCGACCGAAATGTTGCCTTGCAATGACGCGATGGCCTGGGTGACAGCGTCAAGACCGACACCCCGGCCCGACGTTTCAGTGACATCCGAGCGGGTTGAAAAGCCCGGCAGAAAAATCAGGCGGGCAATCTGTGCGGTGGTCAGTTGGGCATCGGGTGAGACCAGTCCCGCCCAGGTCGCCTTGTCCAGAATCGCCGCGTGGTCAAGGCCCTGCCCGTCATCGGTGAGCTCGGCCACGATACCGCCACCCTGCGCCGAGAAGGCCAGCCGGATGGTGCCCTGGGCAGGCTTGCCGCTGGCCAGGCGGGCTTCAGGGGGTTCGATGCCATGGTCCACGCTGTTGCGCAGCAGGTGCAGCAACGCTTCTGCAAGAGGCGACAGCACGGCCGCATCGACGCGCAGATGGTCACCGCTGATTTCGAGCGCAGCATCACGGCCGACCGCAGCGCAAGTCTGGCGAACGGTACGCCGCAAACGGGAGCGCAGATCCGACAGGGGACGCAGCCGGGCCTGTGCCACATGGTATTGGGCATCGCGCGCGAACTGCAGCTGCCTTTGCACCAGGGTGCCGATGTCCCGCAAGGCTGGCGAAACATCTTCGCGGGCCACCCGCACATCCAGAAGCGCCTCACCAAGCGCCTGTGTGGAACCGGTCAGTTCGTTGTAGTGGTCCAGCTCCAGGGCGTCAAACTCGGACAAGGCCGCAGGCACGGGACCCGACACCCTCTGACCCACGGCCGCTGATGACGCGGCGCGCTGGCGGCCCAGGCCTTGCTCCTGGATATGCCTTTCAATTTCAAGCAGTCGCTGATTGGCCGTGACTTCCAGCTGTGCCATGGCGCCGGTGCGGGCCATGACATCGTCGGTCTGGTTGCGCAACCTCAGCAAACCGACGGCCAGTTCGTTGACAGCCTTGTAGATCCGATCCAGAGCCTTGGCGGGAACGCGAATCTGGACATCGTCGTCCTGTGCATCAGGGGCGGCAGGCGCTGGGGCATTCGAGGTGATCACGCTGACGACCTGCGCGCCTGACGGCAGTTCCAGATCTTCGTCAGCCACGCTCTGCCCTTGCAGCCGGCCTGCCCAGGCATGCAGCACCCGACCCACGGCCGCAAAGTCATCCGGGGCTTCTGCTTGCTGGGTCAGGTGGTCCAGGGCTGCTTCAAGCTGGTTGCAACCCTCGGCCATGGCCTCATGCAGGCCGTGAGGCGGTACAAAGCCAGATTGCCGGAAGACTTCCATCAGATCTTCCAGCGCATGCGCGAGTGTTGCCACGCCACGCACGCCGGCTATCGCCGCGTTGCCCTTGAGGGTGTGGGCCGCCCGATGGGCTGTCTCCAGCGTCGCAGCGGTATTTTCACCGCTGGTCAACCCGCGAACCACGGCGGCCAGCCGGTCAATTAAGGCCGGTGCGTCCGCGAGGAAGCCTTCGATGGCGCCGGCGTCGGCATCTTCGGGATAGGCCAGCGAGAATGCTTCCGGCAAGAGCGGCTCAAACGCAGGCGTCAGCGCAGCTTGCTGGGCGCTGAGTGTCGATGGGTTCAGCAACGATATGCGCAAGGCCGCCAGGGCGTCCGCCTCGAGGGGCGTGATGTATTCAGCAGCCGCCACATGGCCCAGCAACTGTTCGATGGCCTCGTGCGGCAGCTGGCTTTGGCCCCAGCCTTCGAGATAGCCCACAAAGAAATCGGGCCACCCCTTCAGCAGGGGCCCCGCCGGGTTGCGAAGCTCCAGCGGCAGGGCCCCTGCCATTCCAAGACCCTCGGCCAGGGTGACGGCCATCTGCGACAGGCCGCCAAGTCCCAGGGAGTCACTGGCGGCTGCCGCCCGGTTGCAAAAATCCGCATAGCCGGCAGCGGCTTCCTCCATCAACGCCGGGTCCACGCTGCCATCGTCCGCATCGGCCAGCAGTTCTGCCTGCGAAAGCAGTTCACCCCGGCTGGAGCGGGCCTCGTTGGCCAGTATGCCGAGCAGGTCAAGGAGTTGCATGTGGGGTCGGGCTGCAGACGAGAGGAGGATCAGGCAGCGAGCTTGAACTCGGACACCACCTGCACCAGCCGTTCAGACGATTGGGCCAGTGCTGCGGCGTCCTGGGCGGTGCCTTGCACCACGCGCTCGGTTTGTTCAGAAGAGCGCGAGATCGACTCGGCGCGCTGGGCCAGGCGGGCCGCCAGATCCAGCTGGCGCGTGGATTCGTCGGCAATCTTCTGAACCGCAAGGGCTAGCCGCGCCGTCGCCGATTCCGTCTCCCGCATCTGGGCGCCCGAGGTCTCGGCAACGGCAGAGCCATTGACCACCTCCGTCACCGTGCGGTTCAAAGCCGCCACCGTTTCTGAAGTTTCCAGCTGGATGTTCTGCGAGAGCTGGGCGATTTGCATGGTGGCATTGCGTGACGAATCTGCCAGCCGCTGCACTTCTTCCGTCACCACCGCAAAGCCGCGACCCGCTTCGCCAGCCATCGCGGCCTGCATGGAGGCATTCAACGCCAGAACGTGGGTGCGTTCTGAAATCGAGTTGATGACCGTCACGATCTGTGAAATTTCCTGCGAACGTTCGCCCAGCCGCTTGACCCGCTTTTCCATTTCGCCGATGGCCTCGCGGATGCCAGTCATGCCGCCCACGGTTGTGTTCACTGACTTCAGCGCAGACAACGTGGTTTCGGTCGCCTGCCTGGCACTTTGACGCGACTCTTCGGCCAGGGCGGCGACTTCCCGCATGAGCTGAGTGGCCTGGGAGATGTCACCTGACATTTCGAGCACCGCGCGCCGGTCGGCAACCGCCTGATCGGACAAGGCGGCGGAACTGGTACTGACCCGCCGCGAAGAGTCGGCGACCTCGTTGGCCACCTGGCTCACATCGGTCAAGGCACTCGATGTGGCATTCGCCAGCATGTTGACCGAGTCGGCCACCGTTCCCACGATGTCCTGGCTGACATTGGCCCGCACCGACAGGTTCCGCTGCGACAGCTCGAACATGGTCTGCAGCAGCGACACCACCGAGTCGTTCAGTGTTTCGTTTTCGCGCTCTGCCTTGCGCAGCGTGGCAATCCGGTCATCCAGAAGCTTGTTGAAGGTGTCGCCCAAGTCCTGCAGCTCATCGCCCGTTTTGACGTTGGAGCGGACTTCATCGTTGCCGCCGGCCACTTCCGTCACCAGGGTGGCGAGCTGATTGACCGGGCGTGTGATGGTGCGCACGAACAGGTAGCCCGCAGCGGCCGCCAGGCCCAGAACCACCAGGGCAATGGCGGCCGTTCGAAGCAATGTCTGGCGCTGCAGCTCATCGGCGCCCGCAAGCGCCTCGGACTCATCCAGTTCAGCCAGAACGGCAAATCGCACGCCCAGCAAGTCCAGTGGCCCGTAGGCCGAAAACACCGGCTCACCCCGGTAGTCCTTGACCAGTGCAAAGCCATCCTTGCCCTCAATGGCGGCCTTTGCAGCATCTGACTCCACCTTGACCACGCCGATGGAGGTGTTCTTCTTGTCCGCCAGGGTGACCAGTGCCGGGCTGACCTTCCCCTGCAATGCCTTGAGGAAGCCGGGCTTGTCTTCCAGCAGAAAGCGGCTGTCGGTGCGCATCAGAAGGTCGCGGCCGACCAAGTAGGTTTCGCCGGAGTCGCCCAAGCCCTGCTTCTTCCAGCCGCGTGCAGCGGTCATCACGCCCGACACTTCGTCCAGCGGTACCTGAGCGGCCAGGACTCCGATGAGCTTCTCGTTTTCGACGATCGGCACCGCCATGAACGCGGCCTCGTCGTTGTAGGAAATGAAATACGGTGCGTAGTCGGACAGCGCCACCACGTCCAGCTTGGTGGCTGATTTGACTTTGCGGTAGACGTCGCCGAGACCGGTCTTGGCGGCGGGGCCATCGGACAGGCTGGTCGTGAAGTCGAGTTCCTTGAACGCGGTGTAGACGATGCGGTCGTTTTGCGGGTCGATCAGAAAGACGTCGTAGAAGCCGAGACGTTCGCGAAACGAGTCCAGCGAAGGGTGGGCTTTGGCGTGGGCCACGCTGAATGCGGAGCGTTCTGCTGACTCGACGAGCTTGTTCTTCGCGCCCAGCGGGTTGGGGTTGGCCGTGATGAAGGCGTGTTGCAGTGCCACCTGGGTCGGGTCCAGGGCTTCGACCATGGCGTCGAGCCCGGTGGCGGGCTGGGGATTGCGCTTGGCGAATTCGCCGGCAAAGTCCTTGGTATAGGCTTGCTTGAGCTCTTCGCGCATCTGTTTGATGGCATCGGGCTTGGGCAAGTCAGCCCCGCTGGCATAGGCCTGTCGCATGGCTTTGTAGCCATCGATCAGGGTCGCGTTGACCGACAGTGCCCGCAGTGAGCCGGACAATTTGCCGAAATAGTCGGTCATCTGCTGTTTGCGCACCTCGCGAAGGGCGGTCAACTGGCCCTGGACCGCCTGGGTCAAGCTGTCGCGCGACAACTGCACAGCGCCGCCGCCCACCAGCAACGACGTGATCAGGATGGGTGCCACCGCCAGAATGGCGGTGCCCAGCAGCATTTTTGTGGAGAGTTTCATCGTGTACTTTCAGTCGCCATCGAGATGCTGGACAGGTCAGCGCGCAAGGCCTTGTTCAGCAGGGGCCAGTTCACACGCAAGGCATGGGTCTGGTCGGGCAGTTGCCAGATGGACTCGGTGTGCTCCAGCAAGCGGCCGCAGGAGGCCACCACTGAAAGCGGCCATTGGCCAGGCACTGCCAGTGGAGTCACGGCTGACCGTTCCACCACCGAGGGCACCTGCGTGAGCTGGATGGCCCAGGCTTCGAGGCCGGCACCGAAACGCAGCGCACGGCGCCGGCCCTTGGTGGCGCCTGCCCCGGCCCCGCCACCGTCGGACCGAGCCCACGCGGTCAGGTCGATCAACGGGACGGCCACACCATCGTTCAGAAACAGGCCGGTCAACCAGCGCGGTGAGCGCGGCACGCGAATCAGCCCCTCGACCACGTCGACATATTCGCTGGATTCATCAAACCGCAGCGCGAACGACAGGACATCGGCACGTGCCAGCTGATGCAGCTCGGCCCGGGCGCCTTCGGCGCTTTGACCTGACTCGCGAGCTGCTTCGGCCGTCACCATGGCTGTCGTCACCCGATGGCTTTGACCATGTCCAGCAGCGCCTGGGGCGGGTAGGGCTTGGTGATGTAGCCCTTGACGCCCAGCATTTGCCCCCAGACCCGGTCAGCCTTCTGGTCCTTTGCGGTCACCAGCACCACCGGGATCATTTTGGTTTCTGCGCTGCCGGACAGAGTGCGGGTGGCCTGAAAGCCATCCATCTCGGGCATGTTGACATCCATGAAAACCAGGTCAGGCTTGATTCTGGCGGCTGCTTCCACCGCTTGTTTGCCATTTTGTGCAGTGGCCACCACGTAGCCGGCAGCGGTCAGCGTGGTTTCCAGCATGCGCAGGTCGCTCGGAGAATCGTCAACGCACAGAATCGAGCGCACACTCATTGCTTCAGTCCTCTGGGGGGGGGGTACATTCTTGTGATATTTGTTACAGCGATTTGTAACAAGCCGCAACGATGGTATGTCACACACCTGTCATGACCGGTCAAATTTTTGACGTTGGTGCATGAATTGGGTCGTTTGCATACAAACCGCCGGAATCCGTGCACACTTTGCACCGAAGCAGGGAACATTTCACGAAAGACGGCTGCAAAACGGCCCAGTTGGCCGGCTGTGTGCCCCGGGACCTTGTTGCGCGCAAATGATGTTGGCCTTGAGGGTGATGGGCTTGCGACAACGCATGGCGCGATGCGCAACCCCTCCAGATCCATTCATTGCTCTGCAAGCGCTGGCTGATGTCAAGTTCCCAATCGGATGAGTCCCGGCGTTCGCTGGTTGAAGAGTTCCTGTCGCATCCATCGAGATTCCCAGGCTGGTCAGCCGCCACCCGGCGCCGGCTGGTGGAAGAAGGGCGTCTGGTGCATGTCGCGCGGCAGACCGTGCTGGCAACGGCGGGCGAGGTCCCTGAAGCCTGCTACATGATCATGGAAGGCGTGGCCGCCGCGACGACGCCAACACCCCAGGGTGCCGACTTTCTGCCAGGATTCCTCTATCCTGGCGCGTTTCTGGGTTTGGCCGCCATGTTCACCGATCAGGCGTTGATACAGAACTGGTATGCCCAGTCCACCTTGAAGGCATTACGCATACCGCGCCGCACATTCGTTGAATGCTGTCTTGCAGACCCCAAGATGGCATTGTTTGTACTGGACACCCTCGTTGGGTGGGGTCGCGCCGGGGCAATCCGAACGGCGCACCTGATCCACGCAGACGCAAGGGGCAGGGTTGTTTTTGCCTTGCTAAGCATCTTTGAACAGCAACCCATGACGGGGGACCGTCACCGCGGGCACCTGCATCTCTCCCAAAACGACTTGTGCCGCATGACCGGATTGACGCGCCAAAGCATCAGTACCCATCTGCGTGCGCTGCGCGAATTGGGGGTGCTGGACCCTGAGTCCACGCGGATTGTGGTCAAGTCCGTTGACCGGCTGCGGGAAATGGCGGTCGGGCTCGATGCGCCTGCAATGGCAGCCACGCGCTAGCGGTCTGCCTGGGTCATTGGCGGCAACGGCCACGGGCTGGTAGCGCTGGAACCCCGAGGTCAGGTTCGAGCTCTGAATGTGTGCCCAGCCCTCGCCAAACCTGCGCAATGCGCTAGGAATTCAGTAGCGAATGCTGCCGAAACCGGCGCCGCGCACCGGCGGGCGGTAGGTGGCCGGGACGGCCTGGGGCAGCAGCGTGGAGAGTTCGCGCTCGACAGCGGCCGAGCGGCGGGCCAGGCTCATACGGATCTGGCCAAAGCGCGTCTGGCTGCTTGCCAGGCGTTGCTGGATGGAGGTTGGTACGCTGTTGCTGCGGGGTTTGCCCAGCAATAAAAGCGTCTGGTGCACTTGTGCGCCGAGTTGCTCGACCCGCTCCGGCGCACCGGCCAGCAGGGCCTGCGTGAGTGCGTCCAGCTGGGTATCCAGCTGTTCCAGGAGGGGGGAGCTCAGCGCCATGGGGATTAGCTGCGCACGCGGTCGAGCATTTCCTGGGCATTGCCCAGCAGCTTGTCGGCGATGGCTTCCGCATTGATCTTGAAAGTGCCGTTGGCGATGGCCGACTTGAAGGCCTCCACCTTGGCGGCATCAAACTCAGGCGCGGCAGCTGTCGCACCGCCCAGCGAGCGGGCCTGCTGTGAAACGCTGACTGCCACGCCCTGGGGCCGTTGACTGACGGGCGAGGCGGCGCCAGCGGCACCGGCCGGACCTGTCGGCGAAGCGGGACGGGGGCCTTGGGCGCCGGTGGCACCGGCGCCTGCAGCTTGGGGGTCTGAATAGAAACCGATCTTCATTTGGCATCTCCAGAGGCATCACACATGAATGCCTGGTCCACTTGATATCGACGGAATTCCACGGGACTTTACCCCCAGATCTCAAAAAGTTTCACAGCCGCACCTGCACTGTGCGGGCATCCAGCACCGTGCCACTCAGGATGCGGCCGTTCTCGGTGCGCACCCGGGCGGGCTGGCCCATCAGGCCCGGGCTCACAGCCATACCATCGGTCGTTACCGCAAAACCTGAACCCTCCACCACCACGCGAACCTGCGCGCCGGCAGGAAACATCTGCGAGGGCCGCAGCATGGCCTGGCGCAGCGGCTGGCCGGCCGAAAGCGGCATGGCGGCCGACTGGCCAACCCATTGCGCCAGATCCAGCACCACGGGCGATGGCAGGGCAGCCCAGTCTGCCTCACCGCGCACCACGTCGGCGGCCGTCACGGTGGCGCCGGTGGACACCGGATGCTTGAGCAACCAGGCCTGGCCCCAGGCCTTGACCGTGACCGGCAGAAATACGTTCCAGCGCACCGGGCCCTCCAGGCAGCGCAAGCCCAGGCGTGAGTTGCCCCACAGCCGCATGCCCGCGGGCACGTAGGGTTCGATGCGCTGACAGGGCGCCAGGCGCAGGCGGCTGTCCAGCTCGCCAATCACCACCTCCATGCGCAGTGCGTCGGCACTGCCCTGGGTCGCTGGGGGCAGGCTGGCTTCGATCCAGCGCTGGCCGAACTGGCGCACGTCCTGGTTGGCGTCAGGCTGAGCGGCCAACTGTGCTCCAACCTGTGCTCCCACCTGCCCACCCACCTGTGCAGCGGCGGGCCAAGCGGCCAGCGCGATGGCAGCAGCGGCCAAGGCATGGCGGGTGCGGTGATGCAGTTGCGGGCGTGCGAAGGATGTTGCG